>Ga0209314_10000923_pt1 | contig 13315 bp, 12 predicted proteins | sample I19B2metaG_FD_184146 | JGI IMG/M metagenome (GOLD analysis project Ga0209314, IMG submission 184146) | Lake sediment bacterial and archeal communities from Gulf of Boni, Indonesia to study Microbial Dark Matter (Phase II) - ​I19B2 metaG... | ecosystem: Environmental > Aquatic > Freshwater >...
GCCGGGATGCCTCCCCGCCTCTGCTTTGATGGAAATGCCTCGAGTGGGCTTGTGCAGGCGGAATGGATTCAATTGTCGGGTAGATTCCTGCAAGGATCCCCTGCTGCATAGCCATGTATCCAAACACACCAATATTATTCTTTATACAGTACGGCAGGATTCCGTCTTCAATCCCTCTGGATATCAGATTATATGGAAGTTCATTTACAACAATATCTACGCCTGTTTTCTTAATTTCTTCCATCTGCCGCACACCATGGTTGCTGATTCCTATTTCTCTGATTTTACCTTCCTTCTTAAGCTGCAGCATCATATCGAAAGCTTCTTCCACAGAGGGTGGAGAGGATATCAGAGATTTATCCGATGTAAAATGCTCGATCGCCTTAGGATTAATTGGCCAGTGAAGCATATAAATATCTATGTAATCCGTTCCGAGGCGTTTCAGGCTTTCCTCGCAGTGTTCCTTCAATATGGCGGCCTTCGTGTTCGATGTACTTACCTTGGAGCCTATAACCGCCTCCGGCCTTCTCCCCTTCAAAGCCATGCCTAATGACCTTTCGCTTTCACCGTCATTATACACTTCAGCAGTATCAAAATAGTTAATGCCCTGGTCCAGAGCAGCATGGACCACTTCATCAACGTCTTTCTGGCTCACCTCTCCCCAGTATTTTCCTCCGCCGTATGCCCAGCATCCAATCCCGAGTGCTGTAACATACAGGTCTGAATTTCCCAATCTTCTTTTTTCCATATAGCTCTCCTCTCATGGTGTTTCTTCAATTGCGCCGTACATATGCTTAAATATCCAGGCATGTCAAGGCGCACTATCATGTCATGAGCCTTACCAACCATAATACTGCTGGGGACAGGAATATTCCCCATCCCCAGCAATTGCTTACAAATTCAAATCAGGCTGCTGCCTAGCAAGTCAACAAGCTTCATGGTCCTGACAGCTTTCCTTCCTTCTGCACAAAAAGTCATCTCCCTTCTAAAACAGCCTGGGCAAGTATTTTCTCTGCAACCTCCATAGTTTTTAGGGCATCAGCGAAATTGGAGGAAGGCTGTGTCCCGTTTTTGCAGCAGTCTACAAACTCACGGCACGCTGCCTTTACCCCTGTAAACACATATAGCTCGTCACTGCCGGCAACATCCTTGGAATCATATTCTATCCCTTTGGTGTCCCCATCTGCATAGAGATAGCCCTTTGTTTCATGTTCAGCTTCAGCACAGATTCCCGGGGCATGCATTTCAACTGCAAATATCCGCCTTCCACTGGACCAGCTGTTGATAAGATAGCCCATGGATCCATTATCAAAGTGCAGTGTAGCAGATATGAAATTAATATCCGGTACTTGCACTCGTTTTGTCATGCTCTCTATCTTCACCACTTCACCGCCGCACATCCATCGAAGGGTGTCTATTGAATGAACGCAGTCATCCATCATATGGTCTCTTGCACGTAAAAAAGGTTTGATTTCATTCTTATAGAATCTGCAGAAAGCATGTGTAATAGGCCCGCGTTTCAGACATTCTTCTCTTAGTTTTTCAACCATGGGGGTAACCCGCCGTTGAAAGCTAACCCGGGTAATACATCCCTTTTTGTCAGCCATGTCGGTAAGGCAACGTGCCTGGTGCATACTGAGAGCCAGCGGTTTTTCTATATAAAGGTTCAATCCTTGTTCCAAACACCACATCCAAATATCATACATGAGGTGCGGTTGACCAATCGCAAAAACGGCATCCGGTTTGACGTCTTTTATCATATCCCTGTATGAAAAAACTGTATCCCCATAGCGTTTTTCAACACCATACCTATCTGCAGTCTTATTCAGCCGCTCCTTATCGATATCGCATATTGCTGCGATCTCCACATCTTCCAGGGATGCCAGGGCAGGATAGATTACACTGTTTGCCCTGCTGCCTGCACCAATCATCACTACACGGAACTTACCACCATTTGAACTCATATTTTACCCTCTCTTTCTATATTTTTTGTCCGGCCAGGCCCTCACCATTGAAACAGAGACTTGGCATAAGCAATATCTTCAGTAATTAATCTGTTTACCTGGTCTTCATCCGAGTATTCTGCCGTCAGGCACACTACGCCGTTGAAACCCCTACCCTTGAGATATTCCGAAACCCTGGGCCAGGATGCAAGTCCATTCTTACCAGTGGTAAAATAACGCTTCCATTCGGCCTTTTCCGCTTCAGGCCCATTGATACGGTTAAAGAAAGCATTCTTCAGGTTGACCATGCAAAGATGCGACCATACAATGTCGAGCCCCTGCTCAGGTTCCTCTCCTGCCAGCCCGCTGTGTGCCGCATCCCAGATTGCCCCAACGTGATTTGGATCATAATCCTGTATAAGCTGGCGAAGCTCCATGGAATCATGCACTCCAGGTCCGTAATGGTTTTGAATGCCGACTTTTATGCCATACTTTTTACACAGTGGAATAGCTTCATCGATTTCTTTCTTCTTGCTTTCAATAAATTCCATATAACTCATCCTGGCTTTGTTTCCGGCCATGATTCTGACTACAGGTATTCCGGCAGCGGCACAGCCGGCAAATACTCTTTCCTCCAGGCTGCCAGCTACACTTGTAACCTTCAATCCATATTCTCCAAGCTGCTTTACAAGCTGCGGCAAGCCTTTTTCCGCATTCTCGGGTTCTACCTGGTAACCCGGTCTCAGAGGAAATTCTATTCCATCAAAGCCAAGTCCGCTTATATACTTTCCAAGTTCATCTATCGACTGCTGCTTCCATGGTTTGGTGAACACTGAAAATTCAACTCTATTTTTCTGCATTTCAACACAACCTTTCAATATGTAATTGAATTTTTCCGCGCGGTTTATTTTATATAACCATTGTATTGTGTTGTTCCATGCGATGCATTCATCATATTAGGCATAATTTATATCATATTAACTTTTATTCATGGATACAGCTTTCAATTCATCGAATATTTGCATTATATAAATATTTTATAATATGAAATAAACTATTTGGGACTTTTAAAGTATAACGGCAGTGTGTATAATTAAGACATGAATATTACATTTTACTCAAACAAGACTAAAACCGCATACTATTTGATTCCGATCCGTTCAAATTATACTTTGATAAGGAAAAATGCCGCTTCTTCCTTTCATATTCATCCTGTTTACCATATTATGTTTGTAACTGCCGGAGAAGGATTCCTGGAAAACGACCGTTCAAAATATCTATTAAGGGAAAAGGATATCTTCCTTATAAATCCGAACGAAAAACACATTTTCGCATCCAGCCATAATGAGGGCCTTAAGTATATCACCTACAACTTTTATCTGCTGGATGCAAGCAAATATACTCAATCTGATATAATTGAGTACCTTAAGAGCGACATTAACAGCAATGCTGCTCCCAATACGGCCGAAACCCTGAAACTGGATGATTTGTTTGACTTCAAACTTACCGACATATACTTCGACTATGACAGGTCCCTGTGGGACAAAATCTTTTCCTCCATCAGCTCACTCCTGGATGAGCTGGAGGAATTCAACGTAAATTCCATCAGTTCATTCAGAAAAGAATACACCTCCGAGCGCATGCATTGGTTCAACCTTTTTTCAAAGTTTTTCTGGGATTTCTATATTGCCCTGTCATCACATAACGCCGCAGGTTCTCAAAATAAAAAAGATACGGACCTGATGGAATTGATTATCGAATACCTTAAAGAAAACCTCCAGGAAAAATACTCTCTGGACAAGCTTGCCGCGCACCTGAAATATAATCCCATATACCTGTGCTCATATTTCAAAAGAAATTCCGGTCTGACAATCTCCCAATATTTTAACAAATTGAAGATTATTAAAAGCTGCGAGTATTTGAGGAGTACCAACAAGTCCCTTACAGAAATAGCTTGTCTTCTTAATTTCAGCTCACCCAATCATTTTAGCCGTAGTTTTAAATGTGAGAAGAACATCAGTCCGAAGGATTATCGCAAGCATCTTGAAAAATATTAGTATGAAGTCCAATTGGTGCAAATAAACAAAGGGCTCCAAGCCCAAAAACTTGAAACTCTTCTTACTACTGACGTCCCGGATAGGAATCCAGGCGGGGGACGCTTCTCAAAAATCACATGGCAGTCAGTCCGCATAATATCCTTCCGGCTAGCATTTATTAAGCCTTGAACAGCTTATTCCTGAAAGTATTTACCAATTATTTGAGAAGCGTCCCCGGCATTTTAACAACAGCCGCATCCACAACTGTCTGAAGCACTTTTTGAATAGCGGTGGACAGGATTAGGCCTTGCCGGACTGAAGCTTTCCATAGTTTCTATCCTTATATCAAGATTATTTTTTTTGTCCAAATATTCAAGGGTATCTGCTATATTTTGCTTTAAAATGTCAGGGGCAATCTCTACTCTTGCATTAATCACAAGCTGCCCCGATATGACCGGTTCTGAAAGCTTACTCGATAAAATAGGGTCAATGGAATTGCTGATCAGGTTGGCTATACCAATTTCATTGTTCGTTTTAAGTAAAAGCTTTAAATGGGCAGATTCCGATCCGGTTTGTACAAAAGTATCTTTTAACTTATACAGATAGTCCATCAACAAACTGTTACCATCGAAGGGATTTTCGGCAGAAATACTGATGGTGGAATTTAGCCAGCCAAGGCTTGCCTCACCGTTTGCATATATATCATAATCTACATCAGCTATATTTTTCCCGACCTCTATATCGGAATCAATCATTTTTATCCATTCGTCATAGCCCTCACCGGTTTTAGCTGAAACGCCAATAATCCGCTTACCGGGGAACTTATCCTTTAAATAGCCTATAAGCATTTCCTTTTCCTCTCGGTTTATAAGGTCAACCTTGTTAAGAAGAATTATATCTGCTTCCTCAAGCTGCTTTTCAAATATATATACAACATTGCCCGAGAAGCTGGCATCATCATTATGCATCAATTTCATGGCTCTGTGAGGGTCAACCAGAACTGAATGGGGTGCAACGGTTACTTCATTGCTGTATAGGTCAATAAGCGGACGGATAACCGTGGCAACGACATCGGTACATGAACCTACAGGCTCTGCTAGTATAATATCTACGTTGCTGCCCTCCTTAAGCTGCCTGATGGAATCAATCAAGGAATTAAATTCACAGCAAAAACAGCCGCCTGCAACCTCTTCAACCGGATTACCCCCTGTTCCAAGGTTAGCCGTATCTACAAGATTTTCTGCCTGATCATTTGTTACTATACCTACTGTCAAGGCTTTTCCGGTATAATATCCTGCCAGCCTTTTCAATGCAGTTGTTTTTCCTGCTCCCAGAAATCCAGCCACACCTATATACTTTGTCATCCTCATCTACTATGACCTCCTCAAGAATCTTAATCTCATTGTATTATCATTGCCTAAATTCCTTAATAATCTTCTTTAACGTAAGTTGTTGTATTCTGAACAGCTGTCCTGGAGTTAAAAAGACTGAAAAGCTTATATAGGCTTCCCCCTGCCAAGGCTCCAAATATTGGGGAAAGGATATATACTATAAAGAAGCCTCCCCTTGGTCCCGGTATGGCAATAGGACCCCACCCGGCAAAGTAGGAAAACACTCTTGGTCCAAAATCCCGCGCAGGGTTAAAACCAGCCTGTGTGTATGGAGCAAGTAGAATTATGCAAACTGCGGCAACAAGCCCTATAAGGTATTTATACAAACCGTACCTGGCATTGTCTGAAGTACTGCTGGAAAAATTCCTGTCTGTAAAGGCAAATATGAACAGGGCTAAAATTAAGGTTCCAAGAAATTCTGCAAAAAACGCAACCAGGGTTGAAACCTGTGAAAAATCCCCTGGAGTTGTCCCGTAAATGGCAGGATTGGGGAAATATTCGCCGAACATCATGGCTGACAGCTGGCTGTCTGCACTTCCCCGGATAATGTGGTTTGCCGCTTCGAAATGTGTTATTGTGCCGTTCATAAGTGCGTATAGAACCGCCGCCCCGAAAAAGGCTCCTGCAAACTGCGACAGTATGTATGGAACTATCTTTCTTGCAGGAAACGCATCTTTCCTGAAAACGGCCATTGCTATGGTGATAGCCGGATTAATATGAGCACCGCTTATTGATCCGAACAGGAAAATTGCGAGATTAATTGCCAGACCAAATAAAATTGCAACTTGAACCAGGCCAATATGTGCCTCTGCTATCACATCAACTCCAACTGCTCCACAGCCAATGAAAACCAACAAAAATGTGCCGAAAAATTCAGCGGTAACTTCTGTATAAATTCTTTTTTTCACATGTCACCCATTTGATGCTCATTTTTTAAAGTAATCTGTTTTAATATATTTTATACCCCTAAGGGGTATTTGTAAACAAGCAAATTCATTTCTTTTTACAAGTAAGTTATAAAATAATGAGCGAAATCTATGATATTATGGCAAATGCTAGTGCTTTCACTACAAAGTAATACAAAAACTGACTTCCACTTATAGCTCAATTGGGTAAAAACTTTAAATATAAAGACCAAAAATTGATAACCGGTGATGAATTATTATCTATTTCAAATGGTAAAATACATACATAAAAGCTAAATTTGATGCTTTTTACTTAAATATTACGAAAACCACAATCTGAGCATCGGGATTTTTATATTTCGTGAAGTAAAAGCTATCCTAAAATGAACTGAAATTAATCGGTAAGGGTAAGGTAAGGGTAAGGTAAGGGTAAAACAAAGCGGTTTTCAAGACATTTAATCTTGAGAACCGCTATTTTACTGGCGTCCCGGACAGGAATCGAACCCGTATCAGTGGAACCGGAATCCACTACCTTATCCATTAGACTTGTATCCCTTTTCACAAGCGGCTTTACCAGTTTTGCAGACTGTTTAGCATCAGTGGACTTGTGCTTTTAAAGTAGTTTACATTAAGTCAAGTCCACTTACATTATAGCATGTTGCAGGGTAGAATATCATTGAAAAGATTTCCCACGGATAAAAATAAAACAGGCAAGAGTGATTCCTCTCGCCTGTAACATTCGTTTAGGTTAGTGATTGATTTTTGAAAAAATCAAGATGTAATTCTTGGCGGAATTACTCACTAACTATATTAATTCTAATTTATTATATGTCGATTGTCAATATATTATTTACAACTTGTAAATATCTTCCTGTTTAATTTTGTATATTCCATAGAGAATATTATCAGAAGATATACCCGCAATATTTTGAAAAGCCACGTTAGTAAAATTCTGAGTTAATGAACTTACATAAGCATACAAAGATTTTACCCAGCTATTAAATTCGTCCATCCCTTGCTTTAATGCAAATATTTCAAAATCTTTTCTGATAACTCCTGCACATATATCTGCAAGTTGAATGCATTCCTCAACTTTTGAATCAACAAAAAACGGGGTTTCGGTAATTGACTGGTACAGCCTTCCCTCGCCTGATTTGAACAGATAGTTTTTAACCTGCTTTGAGATTTTTAAATCATTCCCTTGATTTTTTGTGTCAAAAACCAAAGTACACTTCTTGTTTCTGATAAACGCATAATTATTTATTCTCTGTAGCAGCAATCTATAATAGTTGGGCAGTATGTACTTATTAGAATCAGATTTCTGACATACATTTTGAGGTCTGTCCATAACTATTGCAAATAACTTTATATCTGCGGTAGCACATAATACTTCTTTAATGGAACGTTCAACATAGTGTTTATTATTAACAAACTTCTCTTCCAAAGTCTTTGGGACGATAAATTCTTTTGCTTTTAACTCTACATCCTTTTCCCCATATATACTGGTCCTTACTTTATACATTTTGATTATAACTTCTTTTAACCTCTCACTATCAATGCATATGGCTGTAAGAGTAGAATTTACACAGGAATCATTAGGTACAGGGTGTCCGCTTTCGTCAATAAATGCAAACATTTCACACCTCAGCTTTGGCTTTTCTTATATTCTGACACATAAATGCAGATTTTTCAAATAAATTCATTATATTATTCCAGCTTTATCAGTGTTGTTTTTATTTCACAAACCATTTTGGAATAGTAGTGTTGAAATTATCAAAATCAGATAGTATCCCATCGGCTATATACAACGCCAGTAAATCAAAAAAATTATCAGGTTCAGAAAAATAGTGAGGGTGGTGTGGACTTTCCTACCTGATTTATTGTCCCAATAATTGGTAAGAGAACCAGAGGTTAAATAGTAAGTGCCGTCCTATAATCCGTTTGTATATATGGATTATCACTTGTCGGAAATCCCGAGGTTATGATGCGATTAATTCACACCATTTATATTGGACACTTTTTTGCACCTATGTTGAAGAGAAGGAGAAGCAAAGCCCACCAATTTACATATTTAAATATCAGCAGTATAATTGAAATATTCACACTTGTTTTAAAATGTAAATTAAAGATTGGGGGTAATACTATGGTTAAACAAGCTGATGAATATGATATACCAATCATTGAAGAAATACTATTAGATGCAGTAAACTGGATGTCAAAAAGTGGACTACAAAACCAATGGAATGAGTCAAATGTGAAGTGGTCTAATCTATCAAAGTCCTATAAAATAAATAACTTTTATATTGCATATCAAAATGGCTTACCAACTGCTTGTATGGCTTTAACAGATTATGACCCAACTTATTGGCCTAACATTCCAAAAGGCGAATCTCTATATTTGCATAAGGTTGCTGTTAAACGTGCATTTGCTGGAAAGGAATTTTCAAAAGAATTAATCGATTTTGCAAAAAACTTAGCCCGTAGTTATTTTATTAATGCAATTCGCCTTAATTGTAATCAGCATCGAAACAAATTAAGGGCAGTATATGAAAATGAAGGGTTTATATGTGTGGAAGAGAAAACTTTTTTTGAAAAACGTGATACTGCTTTATATGTCTGCAATGTTAAGGACAATAACCCTACATCATAATCATAATACAAAGTTATGTTTATTAATTATCTTTATAAAATACGAATAGATTTTTCTGGTGATAGCTTTATATCCAAGATGTTGGTATATTTGTACATTTTTTAAAGCAAGGGCATAAAAAGCACTGAGAAATCAAGGCTTCCAACATAGATAGGCAGCCGCATCGGGATACATACGGCTGCTATGTCACATAACTATATTTTCCTTACACTTGTTTTCTTCTGTGGAATAACATTCCTTATAGGCGTGAATGATGTATGACCGTCCTTAATGTCGGTGTCTGAAAGTGCAACATACCGCTTTGTCATATCCATTGTAGTATGCCCCATAATCTTTTGCAGGGATAACGCATTGCCGCCATTACGGAGGTAATACAGGGCAAAGCAGTGACGCAGGGCATAAGGAGTTACCGATGTACTCAATTGCTTTGAATACTTCTCAAATCTCCTTGAAAGGACTTCGGTATTCATTTCCTCACCTTCACAGCTTGAAAATAACGGCACAGTATTCTTCCAGTCCTGCGGACGTGCATTAATCAGCTTTGTTATGGGTCTTATTGTCTCAATGCTTAACGGAAGCGTCCTTGCTGTCCTTGTCTTTGCAATTTCAGCAGGGACAATCACACAATAATGCTTTAAATCAAAATCGGACATTTTAAGCCTTAAAGCTTCATTGGGTCGAATACCTGAATCCAGCATTAAAAGCATAATGCTATAATCCCGGAGTCCCGCAAATGAATTTGTATCAGGTAAGGTCAAAAGCTGTTGGAGAGTATCAACAGGAATATCAATGATTTTCTCCTGTGCATTCCGTTTTGACAGCTTTTCCATAGGGTTAGAGAATATAGCCCCTTCTTCCTTCATATAATCGAACCAGCATTTCAAATAAGCCCTACGAAGGTTATAGGTTGCTGGCTTTACATTCTCACTCATATACTCCATTACACAGGTTTCAAGGTCATTTAAGGCGTTTGGGAAGCGTTTAAAGAAAATATTTACATGCTTATTATAGTCACTTACTGTCCTGTCACTTTTGCCTTGTGCCTTCTTTAAAAGCAGAAAATCATTCAGTACCTTTTTCCAGTCAACTTTTTTGCTTTGCTTGGGTTTCATTAAATCTTTTCCTCCTTTGAAGTGTTTGTATTGACTGCAAAAGAGGTAGTCCACTTATCTGAAATGGCTGGATTTAAAGTCAGTGGATACCTTAAATCCGACATGGAAGCTTTGGAAAATATAAACACCAGCATCCGCATGAATACTGGTGTTTAAGCTTTTGGCGTCCCGGACAGGAATCGAACCCGCATCAGTGGAACCGGAATCCACTACCTTATCCATTAGGCCACCGGGACGTGTATTTCCTTCTTACATGCTCATTGTACATACCATTCTCAATAATGTCAAGGACGAGAGAAATTTTCCCAATGTATGGGACAGGGTATACTGCGTATTTGTGCGGATTGAATAAAAAAACAAAGCACCTCTTTGGCTGAGGCGCCATCTTCAATAAACCAATTCACCGGGGTCATATTTACCGGATCTCTTTTCCAGCTGATTCACTTTTTTCTGCAGGTCCTGTATTATGGATGCCTGCAAGGCATAAAGAGGAATTTGTCTTTTCAGAGAGAAAAATACTATCAACGCACCGGTAGCAACTATGAGCTGCCCGGCTGCCTGAATTTCCCTCAGTCTTGTCAGTTGAAGCGAGACACAGATGCCGGCATAGAAGTTATATGTTTGCTTTCCATTATTTCTACCTATTAAATCTTAATTCTATATTGTATGAAAACCTACGCTACGGTATATGTGTTCAAATCGATATGGATCATAAAATATCAATCAGTTTCCATTATTTGAACAATCTTAGCAGCCAGTGGTCCATCATATATTTAAAGGCATAATTCAATAGAAGGTTCCATGTCAGGATTGTAATGAATGTAAGCCTCATAAAAGCCTGCTCGAATTTGTATATCACATTGAAGCCCCTTGTTATTGCAGCGCTGAACCAAACAGGAATTACTATTTCAGAGAAAACATATATGAAGATGAGCAGACTTGTTGAGGCAAACGTCAGGCTGCTCATTTTCATATTGCTAAGTGTGTAGAAAATAACCGCTTCCACAGGCACTATAATAAAGTGCGCCATAATATAAACCTTCATCACCCTTACAAGCAGGCTCCCGTCGATAGCAACAGGTTCCTTCCTTTTAAAGAATTTGAACAGGTCAAAGAGCGGCAAGGAAAAAAACATCACATCTATCAGTCCCAGAAGTATGGCAAAAGTGGGGACAAGACCTGCATTGAATATCATTACAGGCTGCGCTTTACCCTTAAAATACCTTGTCAGGTTGTCCGCCAGAGGAAACGCAAGATCTACCAATCCTACAAAGACAATTCCCAAATATAAGGTCAACTTCTTATCGGTAACCTTCCGGTAAAAGGATTTCGGAAACAAAACCACGTCCAGAAATTTTAAATTATCCATTTTATACTCCTTGTTCACATGAGCCCATAATTCACGATTAATGTCCAAAATAGGAATAGTCACAAATCACACAGTCGAATTTGCTCTTATAATAATATAACTTAAGGGCAGTAAAATCAATGTTATTATAAATAATACCATCATAGGCAGAACAACACCGGCCATATCCGAAGGAAAAAGCATCAGTCTGTTGAGGCCTTCCATTGCCCAGCCCTGAGGAGTAAAGCGTGCAAGCTGTTTTACGCGTACAGGTACCTCTGCGGTATTCCAGAAACATCCCCCTGCAAATCCTGTCATCAATGCAAAAACCGGAGCACCTGCCTGAAGCTGTGCCGGTGTTTTTAGAACCGCTGAAAGGAACAGGCTTATTGAGATTACTGCTGTCAGATACAATGCAATAACCGTATACGGCCAAAAGCCAGGAAGCAGGTCAATGCCGAATACCAGCCTGTCCAGCAGCAAAAATGCCGTAACCTGGATCATTCCGGTTATGAACAAAGCTGAAATATTTCCTGCAAAAGACAATGCAAGCGCTTCAGGTCCTGCAACAAGCCTTTTGATCATACCACTGCTTCTTTCTTCTATGAGCCATCCACTGCTGAATAATATCTGGAACATCATGAAAACCAGTATTATCCCCGTTGAAACCGCCGACCTTGGAGCTAAAATCTTCTCCGCTTTTACCGAGGATTCGCCTTCAAGCTCCCTGTAATCTATAGTCATTAAAGGCCGTGGTTCCCACTGGGAGTCTGCATGGCGTTCGATCTCTCTGTCAAAGCCTTCCGGAACAGCTTTACCGGTTTTCCCGTAAACATCCAGAACCCATTTCACCGCTGTTGCATTTGCCGTAAACCTTATAATCTCTCCCGCCATTACCTCATTTGTAAAGTCCGCGGCAAAGGACTCCGGTGATTTCGCCACATCTATAATTTGTTCATTTTCACCCGATTTTATTTTTTCTTCAAAGCCTTTTTTTAAAATATATACAACTTCTACCCTGTTTGACTTCACAAGGTCCATAGCTTTGTCCCTGTCCGTCTGAAGGACTTCAAGGCCTTTCTTTCCTGACAGTCTCTCAATAAGCACCCTTGTTGTGTTTGAATTATCTTCATCAGCAATGGCAATCGGCACGATATTCATCTTTTCCTGTTTAAGGGCATATCCTGCCGCCAGAGCGATAAACAGCGGAATTATTATCATTGCTGCTGTAAACACTTTATCTCTGAACATCATTTTGAGTTTATAAATTGTAATAGGAACCAGTCTCATCATATGCCCCAACCTCTGCTCTTCCTGAGCTTCATCACTGCAACCGACAGAATCAGCAACCCGGCACCTATTCCCAGCAAAGCATAAACACTGCTTATAACGCTTAAACTGTTGTCGCCCGAGAGCAGTACCATGAGTCCGTTCATCGCCCACCTGTTGATTGTCAGGAAACTCAGCTTTCTCACAAACTCAGGCATTAACACGAGTGGGTATATGCCTCCGCCTGTAACGGCCATGAGAAGAATACCCAGATTACCTATTACATCTGCAGATGCCGGGCTTTTGGAAACTGCTGCTACAAAAATAGACCAGGAAGAAACTGCTGTCAGAATGCTGAAAAAAAGAATCAAAAAGCTTTTTAAAGATCCTCCCCAATAATTCCTGAAAGCAATGGAAGTCAATGTGATAATAATTAAAAACTGCAATACCGATATGACTGCTGAGATAGCAAACTTGGAAGCAACGATCTGCCAGACTTTGACCGGCGATGCTTCCAGCCTTGCTGTGATACCGGTGCTTCTCTCGGTTACCAGCTGTTTCATCGCGGGCATGCCGGCAAACATGACAAATATTACAAGCAGCGCAGAAGTAAAATATTCGGCAGGTGTAAGGTCCAGTACGGAGTCCGTGTCAATGTCGG
>Ga0209314_10000924_pt1 | contig 13296 bp, 18 predicted proteins | sample I19B2metaG_FD_184146 | JGI IMG/M metagenome (GOLD analysis project Ga0209314, IMG submission 184146) | Lake sediment bacterial and archeal communities from Gulf of Boni, Indonesia to study Microbial Dark Matter (Phase II) - ​I19B2 metaG... | ecosystem: Environmental > Aquatic > Freshwater >...
TTTGAAATGTACGTCTTAATCTTTTGATTATACCACGAACCAAAGAAAATCAACACATACATTTTCCTAGTTTCAAAAAGCATTTCTTGAACCATGCCAAGCCTCAGGAAAAACGTCTGGTTCTGTGTGTGGATCAAGTTTTAGCCCCAAACTCAAACCCTCCTAATCTCTAGCGCGCGCTAACACTTGCAAGTTGAGAAGGAATCCAGACCGTTCAACCACGATGTAAGGCTTACGTGGTGCAATTTTCTGAGCTAGAACGTTAGAGCCATTTAGAGAATTGGAGAAGGAAAGTTTAAATAAAATATGACTCATTTCGTAGGTAGCTTCAAACTAGAATGGATGGCAATAAATGTCACAAGAATTCCGTCACATACTCAGAATTGTGGGTACAGATGTAGATGGTACCCTAAAAACCTCTTACGCATTAACAAAGATTAAAGGAATAAGCCTGAACCTTTCAAACGCCATATTAAAGAAAGTTGGAGTAAACCCAGACCTAAGGGCAGGCTTCCTAACAGAAATAGAAGTCGAAAAAATAGAAACGATAGTCAAGGAACCAGCAAAGTATGGATTGCCAAGCTGGCTTCTGAACAGGAGAAAAGATTTGGAAACGGGAAAAGACATGCACTTAATAAGTGCAGACCTTGTTTTAAGAACAAAAATGGATATAGGACAGACGAAAGAATTAAAATCGTGGCGGGGATACCGCCACGCTTACGGGTTAAAAGTGCGGGGGCAAAGAACAAAAACCACTGGAAGAGCCGGAAAAGCCCTTGGAGTAAAAAAGAAAGAAATTATGAGACTAGGGCCCTCGGAAGGTAAATAATTATGGGCGATCCTAAAAGACAAAGGAAAAAGTACGAAACTCCGCGCTTCGCGTGGCGAAAAGATATTCTACAAGAGGAACTCAAACTTCTAGGCCAATACGGTTTACGAAACAAACATGAATTGTGGCGCCACGAAACAATGCTGTCGAAATTTAGAGGAACAGCCCGCGCTCTGATGGGCAAGACCCCTGAAGACCGCCAAAAAATGGAAAATGAACTTTTGGCACGTCTGAAAAAACTAGGCGTTCTCCCAGAAACAGCAGTTTTGGATGATGTTTTAGACTTAACAATAGAAGACATACTTGAACGCCGACTCCAAACAATCGTTTTCCGCAAAGGCCTAACAAAAACAGTCCATCAAGCGCGCCAACTAATAACGCATGGACACATCAGCACAGAAAAGCAGAGGATTACAGTGCCAAGCTATATGGTAACAAGAGAAGAAGAAAAACAAATAGCATATACGCCGCAGAGCCCTCTTGAAAATTCAAATCACCCCCTGCGCCAAGCAATAACGGCCGTAGCCACAACGCAGACAAAATCTAAAGGCGAAAAAGAGGAATAATCATGAGTAAAAAAGCCGAAAAGTGGGCCGTAGTCCGCATCTACAGCTCCTACAACAATACATTGGTCCACATAACAGACATTTCAGGAGCAGAAACAATAGCCAGAACTTCTGGGGGAATGTTCGTAAAAGCAGACAGAATGGAATCTTCGCCTTACGCAGCTATGCGCGCAGCTACAGCCGCAGCAGAAGTAGCTAGAGATAAAGGAATAACGGCAATACATATCAAAGTAAGAGCCCCCGGAGGATCAGGCCCGAGGACGCCGGGCCCAGGCGCGCAGGCGGCCATAAGAGCCCTAGCGAGATCTGGTTTCCGAATAGAACGCATTGAAGAAGTCACACCCATCCCCCACGACGGCACAAGAAGAGCAGGCGGCAGAAGAGGAAGAAGGGTCTAGCAAACCTGCTTCATTCAGTTAATAACAGAAAAATTGAAATAATGCACCAATATTCTATTGAACCGCACAACTTTAACCATAGTCTATTATGGAGCGTCTAAGTAAGTGAAAATAGAAGTGCTTGAAAAAAACGAGACCAATATTCGTTTACTCGTTCGAGAAGCAGACGTTCCGCTTATGAACGCCTTAAGAAGAATAGTAATCTCTGAAGTTCCAAGCATGGCTATAGACGAAGTGGTAGTAGTTGAAAACTCTTCCATATTCCAAGATGAAATGATAGCCCACAGGCTTGGACTTATTCCCCTTAAAACTGATCTGGACAGCTACAATTTACCTGAAGAATGCCCGTGCAAAAGCGAATTCGGATGCAACCTTTGCAGAGTCACACTTACTCTAGACGCGGAGGCAAAAGAAGGAACCAGAACTGTTTACTCAGGAGAGCTCATCTCCGAGAACCCGGCCGTAGTACCAGTAAGCGACAAAATCCCCATAATGAAACTGGCTAAGGAGCAGAAGCTAAAGCTTGAAGCTTACGCGAGACTTGGAAAAGGAAAAAACCACGCAAAATGGCAACCAGTTTCAATGTGCACATATAAATATCTTCCAAAGATAGAGATTATCGACAAAAGCTGTGATGCCTGCGGAAAATGCGTGGAAATCTGCCCAAGGAAAGTTCTGGCAAAAACTGAAAACAAAATAAAAATTCGCGATTTAATCGCATGTACTCTCTGCCAAGACTGCGTAGATGTCTGCCCGCGGAATCCTCCAGCTATAAGAGTTGACTGGGAAAAAAACGCATTCATATTCAGCTTAGAATCCACAGGCGCGCTTTCTCCAGAAAGAACACTGAAAGAAGCTTCAAAAACGTTGGATAAACAACTAAAGGAACTTGAGAAACAAATAAAGGTGAAGAATGTTGAGAAAGGCTAAATCAACGAATCCAGAACTCATAACGCTTATCAGCTTCCTAAAGAAAAAAAGTAGAGAAGAAAAAGCTGACATTTGGTTAGATGTTGCTGAAGGCTTAGTCGAACCGAAAAGAAAACGTTTAGAGGTCAACGTAAGCCGCCTGAACAGATATACCCAAAAGGGTGAAACCGTAGTTGTCCCAGGCAAAGTTTTAGGTTCAGGGACAATAAGGCATCCATTCACGGTCGCAGCCTTCGCTTTCTCTGAGAAGGCAAAGGATAAACTTAAGGCTGCAAAGGCAAAACGTCTATCTATTCTAGAGCTGGTCGAAAAAAACCCGAAGGGAACTAATGTCAAAATAATCGGGTGAGAAGATGCAGACGATAAGAAAGCCAGCCACCATAATAAACGCTGAAGGCCTCATCCTGGGCAGAATGGCAAGCATAATTGCCAAAAGACTCCTAGACGGAGAAGAAATAGTGATTGTAAACGCGGAGAAAACCGTGCTTTCAGGAAAGAGAAAGAGCAAGGTAGCGGAATCCAAAGAATTTCTGGATGTAGGATACCCTAGGGCGGGACCATTTCATTATAAACGGCCAGATAGAATAGTTAGAAGAACCATCAGGGGAATGCTGCCATACAAGCAGCCAAAAGGAAAGAATGCTTATAGACGATTGAAAATATTTATGGGATTACCGGAAGACTTTAAGGACCTAAAAACGGAAACTTTAGAGGATGCCCAAGCCAAAAAACTAAAATGCGCGCACCTAACAGTGGGCGAACTCGCAAAAGAAATAGGATGGAAGCCGGGTGAATAATTGTGCCAGCTAAAAAAGTTTTAGTGGTTAGTGGAAAAAGAAAGACAGCCACAGCAAGGGCTGTTGTTAAGCCAGGAATTGGAAAAATTCGCATAAATAGAACACCTATAGAAATTCTTGAACCAGAAATCGCACGTGAAAAAATCATTGAACCCCTTTTACAGGCCGGAGACGACGTTTGGAAACAAGTAGACATAGATGTAAAAGTCTCAGGAGGAGGCTACATGGGGCAAGCAGAGGCAGCCAGAATGGCCGTCGCAAATGCCTTGCTAAAATGGACAAAGAGCACCCATTTACGCACGATTTTTATTGAATATGACAGAACCATGATTGTGGGAGATGCCCGGAGAAAAGAGCCTAAAAAATTCGGAGGTCCTGGAGCACGAGCTAGAGATCAAAAAAGCTACAGATAAGGAGGCTTTATCTAAATGATCATACCTGTAAGATGTTTCACATGCGGTAAATTAATTGGAGATCAATGGGAAGAATTTGCCAGAAGAATAAAAACTGGAGAAAACGCGGGTGACGCCTTAGATAGCTTAGGAATCAAACGCTACTGCTGTAGGCGCATGTTGCTTGCACATGTTGAAATAATCGATGAAATTTTACGCTTTTATGAAGAGGCAGAAAAACGAAAAGAAGCTAGAACTTATTATTAAGAGGAGACGAAAATGTCAACCGTTATTGAGGATGTGATTGCAAGAAAAGTCCTTAACAGCCGAGGAGAAGAAACCATAGAAGTTGATATCATAACAACGTCTGGTTTTGGAAGAGCGTCAGCCCCTGCTGGAAAAAGCCGCGGAAAAGCCGAAGTATTATATTACCCGCAAGGCGGAGTTGCCCAAGCATTAAAAAAAATCGATGAGCTCATAGCGCCGGAGCTTCTCGGTTTAAACGCTGATTTTCAAGAAGAAATTGACAGAACCTTACATGAAATTGATGGCTCAAATAACTTTAAATTGATAGGTGGAAACACGGCCTTCGCCATATCATTGGCCAATGCAGAAGCGGCAGCAAACTCCCACGGCCTTCTCCTCTTCCAGTTATTTGGAGGAACCACAGCCAACGCACTTCCTTACCCGCTAGGAAACACTATAAGCGGCGGACAACACGCTCACGGAAAAGCTCCAGACATACAGGAGTTTTTGGCTCTCCCCTACGGCGCAGAATCATTCTTAGAAGCTGCTACTGCAAACGCCCAAATTCATAGAAAAGTAGCTGAGCTTCTAGAGAAGAAGGACATACTTTTCAGTGGCGGAAAAAGCGATGAGGGAGCTTGGATCGCGAATATTGAAACCTCGGATGCTCTTGAGATTCTGGCAAAAGCATGCGAGGAAGTTGGCAACGAACTAGGTTTTGAATGCGGCTTCGGCATCGATGTGGCTGCTTCTTCCCTATGGGACGAGAAAGAGAAAATTTACATTTATGAAAAAGAGAGAAAAAAGCGAGACACAGACGAACAGTTTGAATTCATCCTAGACCTTATCAAAAAGTATCATCTGGTTTACGTTGAAGACCCCTTTCATGAGGAGGACTATAAAAGCTTTGTAGAAATCACGAAAAAGGAGAAAAGTTGTTTAATCTGCGGCGATGACCTATTCACAACAAATAATGAGAGATTGAACCATGGAATAAAACTAGGCGCAGCCAACGCAATCATAATAAAAGTAAATCAAATTGGCACCCTCACAGATGCCTTTGAAACAATAGAAAATGCAAACAGAAATGGATACACGCCAGTAATTTCACACCGTTCAGGCGACACCTGCGACTGGCACATAGCTCACTTGGCTGTCGCCCTCAAATGTCCCCTAATCAAAACCGGCATTGTGGAAGGAGCACGAATTGCAAAGATAAACGAGTTAATAAGAATTGAGCATTTCTTGGGAGATCGAGCTAGAATGGCTGAGTTGCAGATGCTTTAGGGAGGAAGAGAATTGTCGGAAGATGAAGCAAAAGAAAACAAAGAAACAAAAATTGAAGAAGAAACAACGATAGCGGCAGGTGAAGAACTTCTACTGCCGAGAGACACACTTTTGTCTGCGGGGATTCACATTGGAACAAGAATGAAAACAAGGGACATGGAGCCATTCATTTACCGCGTTAGACCGGACGGTCTATTCGTTTTAGACGTTAAAAAAACGGATGATCGTATAAGAGCAACAGGGAAATTCCTCGCAAGATTTGAGCCGGCAAAGATTGCTGCAGCAGCTGTGAGACTTTACGCGCAAGAGCCGGTAAAAAAATTCTGTGAAGTAATAGGAGCAAAACCCATAATCGGCCGGTTCATCCCTGGACTCTTATCGAACCCGCTATACCCCAACCGCATTGAACCAGAAGTTGTAATAGTATCTGATTCCAAAGCAGATTTTCAAGCAGTCAAAGAGGCGTCCCAAGTGGGTATCCCAGTGGTGGCTTTATGCAGCACAGACAATGAATTCACTGGGGTAGACCTAGTTATCCCAACAAATAACAAAGGCAGAAGAGCCTTAGCCGTCATCTTCTGGCTCCTAGCAAGACAAACCCTACGGGAGAGAGGCGAACTGCCAATGGACAAAGACTTATCTGTAACGATCGAAGATTTTGAAGCGAAAATTTCAAAGGAAGAGGAAGCCTGAACTAATGGTGAAGATTCGGCGCCCAAGCGTTGCAGGCGCCTTTTATGAAGGAAAAACCGAATCGTTAAAAACTCAGATTGAGGGCTGCTTTCTTCACGATTTCGGGCCTAAAGAAATTCCGAAAGTCGCCGAAGCTGGCCCAAGGAAAATATTAGGCCTTGTTTGCCCCCACGCAGGTTACATGTTCTCCGGTCCAGTGGCCGCCCACGCCTATTACAGGCTAGCTTCAGATAGAAAACCCAAGGTTGCAGTTATTTTCGGACCGAACCACACGGGTCACGGAAGCCCATTAGCCACAATGACTGAGGGAATTTGGCGGACACCCTTAGGTGATATTGATATAGATGATGAAACAGCAAACCGGATAGTGCATGAGGCACGCATAGTGGACATAGACGAGTCCGCCCACCGTTTTGAACACTCAATTGAGGTTCAGCTTCCATTTCTGCAATACCTTTATGGCACAGACTTCAAGCTGGTACCTATCTGCTTCCTAATGCAGGATTTGCCTTCAGCGAGAGAAATTGGGCAAGCCGTGGCCAAGGCTTTGATCGACAAAAACGCGGTTATCATAGCTTCTTCAGACATGACGCATTATGAGCCACAGGAAACCGCTGCTAAGAAGGACAAGTTGGCCCTTGAAGCCGTTGAATCCATGGATGAAAACCGGTTTTACTCGATCATCGAGAAATACAACATCAGCGCATGCGGGTACGGCCCAATAGTTGCGGCCATAACTGCAGCAAAGAGTTTAGGAGCTAAAGAGGCAAAAACACTATGTTATAAAACCAGCGGAGACATAATTGGCGACTACTCCGGCGTCGTTGGGTACGCAGCCGTGTGCTTCACAAAATAGTCAAGTGTTATCAGTATAACCGTCTCAGATCCCACCAAAGTTGCTCTTCAAAAGAATACTAGCGCGCACTACGGCCTATTATCAAGCGACATCGATCTTTGGCAAAAAAAGCAAAGCAGCCCACGCAGAAGTAGAAAAAGGAGACGACAAGCGTTTTAGCCTCAACTTGCTGAACTTGAATTCAGAAGAATAAAGAATACTTTTATCCAATCTTACAATAATTGTTCTTTAGGGTACTTGCAATGGGAAGAGGCTCCGGCTTCGGGAAAGTCATTTTGTTCGGTGAACACTTTGTTGTTCACGGAGTGCCTGGAATTGTTTCTGCAATTGATTCAACAGTTGACGCGGAAGTCAAAAACACCGGAGAGGAAATAATCATAGAAGATGAAAGAGAAGGCACAAAAGATTACACCAGAAAAAAAAGAACCCAGCAGAAAGAGTCGATAGAGCGAATCCTTGAAAAAATGGGAATCGATCCGAAGACAGCTTCCTTGAGAATCTGGCTGGGAGGAAACCTCCCTGCTTTCAGCGGAATTGGCGCATCTGCGGCAAGCAGCGTTGCAATTGCCAAGGCGACAGCAGAAGAATTTAAAATGGAATTGTCAGACGAAAAAATCAATGAAATTGCTTATGAAGCTGAGAAAGCCTATGCTGGAACCCCTTCAGGCATTGACAATACAGCAGCAACTTATGGAGGGTTAATCTGGTTCAAGAGGAATTTAAGCGGAGGCCCAAACACGATCGAGAAAATGACCATAAAGGAACCAGTTGAAATTATCATAGGCAACACAAGAATTGTAGCTGACACCAAAGAAATGGTCGCTAAGGTTGCAGCTAAAAAGAAAAATAATCCAGAAAAATACACTCCGTTGTTTGAACAAGCAGAAGACTTAGCGTTCATAGCGAGAAAGGCTCTGGAAGAATTTGACCTAAGAAGAGTTGGCAAGATAATGAACGAAAATCATCGCTTACTGCAGGAAATCGATGTTTCCTGTGAAAAACTAGATTATTTAGTGAACCTAGCTCGGGAGGAAGGGGCGTTTGGTGCAAAATTAACTGGCGGTGGTGGCGGAGGCTGCATGGTGGCATTAACACCAAGTAAAGAATTGCAAGAAGCGGTTGCAACAACCATGGAAAAGAAAGGATTTGAAGTGTTGAGAACAAAAATCGGAGTTCAAAAAATATAAAGAAAATATGGACCTATTAAAAACAAGGATGGAGACAATTGGGCTTCAGGAGTTTCTTGGAAGAGCTTGACAAAAGCGGAGAATTGACAAGAATAAGAAAAGAAGTGTCGACTGAGTATGAGATGGCGGGGATCATAGATGCGTTAGACGAAAAACCCGTGTTTTTTGAAAAAGTAAAAGAATCCAGCATCCCCGTTGTAGCTGGTCTGGTTTCTTCTAAAGAACTTATTGCCAAAGCTTTAGGCATAAAGAAAGAACAATTGTTACAGAAGCTGTCTAATGCAATAGAAAATCCTTTACCTCCAGATGTTGCGGAGAAGGGTGAATGCCAAGAAATAATTGAGAAAGATGTTGATTTAACAAGGCTCCCGATGATGAGGTATACAGAAAAAGATGGCGGAAAATACATTGCGTCCGCTGTAGCAATAGTAAAAGACCCAGAATTGGGCAGAAACATGTGTTTCCACAGGCTAATGTTGCTGAATACGAACAAGTTTGTAGCAAGAATCGTTGAAGAAAGAGGAACGGACACCGCCCTCAAAAAGTCAAGAGGGGAACTCGAAATAGCATTATGCATAGGCAACTCAACCGCTGTTCTCCTTGCTGCGGCCACATCCCTACCAAAGGGCGTCGACGAATTAGGTATGGCTAATGCATTAGAAAAAACAATATTGGTTAAATGTAAGACTATCGACGTAGAGGTCCCAAGAGACTGCGAGATTGTACTGGAGGGCAGAATAACAAAAGAAAAAGCGCCAGAAGGGCCATTCTTAGACCTAACAGGAATCGTTGATCGGGTAAGACAGCAACCAGTCATAGAAATTAGATGCGTGACTCACAGAGAAAACCCAATTTACCAAACAATACTCGCTGGAAGAAACGAACATAAGCTCTTGATGGGAATGCCTAAAGAACCAACAATCTTTAACGAAGTGAACAAAGTCTGCGAATGTAAGGATGTTTACATAACCCCCGGCGGGTGCAGCTGGCTCCACGCGATTGTGCAAATAAAGAAGCAGAATCCAGATGATGGAAAGAAAGCGATTGAAGCCGCATTTAAAGGACACGAATCACTGAAAAACTGTGTCATAGTAGACGACGACATAAACATATATGACCCAAACGACATCGAATGGGCCATCGCCACGAGGTTTCAAGCAGATAGAAACGCTCTTATCTTGCCAAACCAGAGAGGATCTTCTCTTGATCCATCTGGAAATTTAGCTGAAGGAAAAAAAGCGACAACATGCAAGATGGGCTTAGACGCAACGATTCCCTTCGACAAAACGGATAAAGGCTTTAAAAAAGAGGAATACAAAAAAGTTGACCTGAACAAATTCCTGTGATTTCTATGCATCTGACAGAAAAAGAAGAAAAAATGCTGAACGGCGAAGAAGGTTACGCTATAAGAAAATCCATGGAGATACTCGTTGCCCTAGGCGATATTTACGGCGCTGAACGACTAATAAAAGTTGGGTCTGTTCAAGTCGCAGGAGTATCCTATCACAACCTCGGAGACGCTGGGCTAGACTTTCTAAATGAATTAGCAAAGGACGGAAGAGTCAAAGTACTTACAACTTTGAACCCCGCGGGAATGGATTTGGAGAATTGGAGAAAACTCGGGATCGACGAGGAGTTCGCGGAGAAACAGAATTTGGTAATAGAGGCTTTCAGGAAAATGGGTATAATCATCTCTTGCACGTGCACGCCGTACTTGATAGGTAACTTACCGAGATACGGAGAACACGTTGCGTGGTCCGAGTCCTCAGCAGTGACCTTCGCAAATTCGGTAATCGGAGCAAAAACAAATAGAGAAGGTGGGCCCTCAGCTCTAGCAGCGGCCTTCGTTGGCAAAACGCCATGCTACGGGTTGCACCTCGACGAGAACAGAGCGCCAGACATTCATGTGCAAGTAACTGCCAGTTTAAAAAAACTTCCAGACTGGGGCGCTCTTGGCTACAGCATCGGCAAAGAAGCCGAAAACAAAATACCATACATAACTGGCATAAAAGATGCTGAATTGGATGAGTTAAAATCTTTTTGTGCTTCGGTGGTGACTTATGGCTCAAAACCGCTTTTCTACATGCAAGGCATAACTCCTGGATCTGAGAATCATCAGCCGCCAAAAGAGAAGATCACAATCGAAGACAAGGACATAAAAGAAGCATACGGAAAAATTAACGATGACACCACCGACATCGACTTTGTATGTATCGGCTGTCCCCATTGTTCAATCAAAGAAATAGCGGAAATAGCGGAGCTAGTAAAAAATAGAAAAATCTCTTCGAACACAGAATTCTGGGTTGCATGCTCAAGAATGGTGAAACAACTTGCTGACACTCGGGGCTACACTGAAATTATCGAAAGGGCCGGAGGAAAATTTGCCTGCGATACGTGTATGGCAGTAGCCCCACTGAAAGGAAGATTTAGATCCGTTGCAACAACTTCCGCAAAAGGATGCTATTATTCAAGGCAAAACAATATTATGACAAAGATGGGAAGTTTAGAAGAGTGCATAGAAGCTGCGGTGAGCGGAAAATGGAGTTAAGAGGGAGAATTATTTCAAGGGGAAGCGGAGAAGGGGAAGCTTTAGCAAGCTCGCAACCAATTTCATTTTACGGAGGAGTAGACCCAAACACCAGTGAGATAATTGAAAAAGGGCATGAATTGCAGGGAAAGATTGTGAAAGGCAAAATACTCGTTTTTCCAAATGGTAAGGGGTCAACCGTTGGGTCCTACACTCTCTATAGAATGAAAAAGAATGGTGTGGCTCCTGTTGGAATAATAAATAAAGAGTGTGAGACTGTCGTCGCTGTTGGTGCGATAATCTCAGAAATACCTTGTGTTGATAAGATTGATATTTCGAAGATAGAAACAGGAGATTTGATTCGAATAGAGAATGATGTTGTCACCATTATTCGAAACGAAAAGGCGCCAACAGAGGCGGCTGCATGATAGCTTTGGCAAAAATGAAAGATTCGAATAGGTTTAAAATTCCATTCAAAGAACAGTGGAAAAGCCTTCGTAGCGAGGAAAACGGATTGAGGTTTTGGAATTGAGCGAGGTTAAACCTACAATCTTGAAAATCGGCGGTTCAGTAATAACCGATAAAAGCAGCGAGCTGACCGCACGAACAGAGATTATGAACAGGATAGTGGAAGAAATACAGAAAGCAAATATCAAGAATTTGATAGTAGTCCATGGCGGCGGAAGCTTTGGACACCCAGTAGCCCAAAAATACAATATTAGAGACGGATGGAAAGAAGAAGCTCAGAGAGCCGGATTTGCAGAAACTCACCACATAATGACCGTGCTTAACGGCCTGTTTATGGACGCATTAGTGTGGCACAACATTCCAGCAGTCTCAATCACGCCATCTTCGTGCATAATAACGGAAGAAGGTAGGATCAAGTGTTTCGATGACGCGATATTGAAAATACTGTTAAAAATGGGCTTCCTGCCAGTTCTTTATGGAGACGCTGTCCTAGACACAAAGTTGGGATTCACAATACTTTCCGGTGATCAGATTATTTCATACATTGCCAAAAAACTTGACGCCCAAAGAATCGTAATAGGCGTCGATGTCGACGGACTGTACGATGCAGACCCGAAAGCTACGAAAACCGCAAAGATGTTCAAGCACTTAACATTAGAAGAACTAAGAAAACTCCAGAACCTGTTAGGTAAGAATTCAGCGAGCGATGTGACGGGCGGTATGCCTGGCAAAATTACCGAGCTTCTTCTTGCCATAGAGCAAGGAATCCCGGTGACAATTGTTAACGCTACTAATCCGAACCGCATTCTTAAAGCCCTTAGGAGCGAAGAAGTGGAAGGAACCATAATAGAGAAGGAGGATTAAAAATGGCAGAGAAAACAGAGAAACGAAAATTGGATCACATTAGAATTTGTTTAGACCAGAAAGCTCAAGCTAGAAAAGCCACAACTGGATTTGAAGACATCCACTTAGTCCACAAGGCACTTCCAGAAATTAATAGACACGAAATCGATTTATCCGCGACCGTTTTCGGTCACAAATTTTCTGCACCATTAATTGTAGGCGCGATAACCGGAGGAACACTAGAAGCAACGAAAATTAACGCGACAATAGCTGAAGCCGTGGAAAAACTAGGTTTGGGAATGGGTGTTGGAAGCCAAAGGGCCGCTATAGAGGACAAGAAACTAGAAAAAACCTTTACGGTGGTAAGAAAAAAGGCACCTACAGCCTTCTTGATAGCCAACATAGGAGGAGTGCAGCTTACCCATGGCTACGGCCTACAAGAAGTGAAAAGAGCCATAAAAATAATTGACGCAGACGCGATAGCAATACACTTAAACCCATTGCAGGAAGCTGTTCAACCCGAAGGTCAAACAAACTTCAAAGGAATTCTCGAAAAAATAGGAGAAATCGCAGAAGAACTGGACAAACCGATCATCGCAAAAGAGACAGGCGCAGGCATATCCGCGGAAGAAGCAAAAAAACTCCAAGCCGTCGACGTGAAAGGCATAGACGTAGGCGGATCCGGAGGCACAAGCTTCGCCGCAGTTGAATATTACCGTGCAAAACGAGAAAAAAACAGGTCTCAACGCTTCTTAGGCGAAGTTTTCTGGGACTGGGGTATCCCGACAGCAGTTAGCATCGCCGAAGTTACTCAAACAGTCAGCATTCCAGTTATTGCTTCAGGCGGAATACGAGATGGCATAGGCATTGCTAAAGCTTTAGCCTTAAACGCGAGTCTGACAAGCCTTTCTCAACCAGCACTTCAAACAGCAATTAAAGGGGTGAGGGAAACGGAAAACATGCTTCGGCTTTTGATGGAAGAGTTGAGAAATACTATGTTCCTCGTAGGAGCAGAAAGAGTTGAACAATTGGGAAAAGCTCCACTCGTAGTAACAGGAAAAACATCTGAATGGCTAAAGGCAAGAGGATTTGACGTAGAACACTATTCCAAAAGAGGTGAAAATAACACTTGAATATTGAAAAATTTCTCGAAGAAAAAGCGCCTTTAATTGACAAAGTTATTGAAAAGTACATTCCTAGAACTTTTTCAAAAAATGCGAAACTGTTTGGAATCAACCCACCAAAATACGCCTGCAACTTAGAAACTGTGAACAAAG
>Ga0209314_10000925_pt1 | contig 13283 bp, 11 predicted proteins | sample I19B2metaG_FD_184146 | JGI IMG/M metagenome (GOLD analysis project Ga0209314, IMG submission 184146) | Lake sediment bacterial and archeal communities from Gulf of Boni, Indonesia to study Microbial Dark Matter (Phase II) - ​I19B2 metaG... | ecosystem: Environmental > Aquatic > Freshwater >...
CGAGTTCAACAGGACCGAGCTGGGGAGCAAGAGCGGCAAGGCCAGCAGCCGGTCGATCCTCTGGCTGGTGGCCTGGGGGGACGCGGGGACCAAGGCCGCGGCCGATGCCGGCGGGATCAGGGTGATCCACCATGGGGACGTCCGCTTATTGTCCATCCTCTTCGGGCTCTACAGCCAGATGGACACCATCATCTATGGCGACTAGGGCCCTCACCTGCATCACAGGCCTGCTCCTCCTCTGCGGCTGCGCCCCCAAGGGGATACTCTACACGAACGTGGTCTACTCCTTCTCTTCGAAGTTCAATGCGACCCCCGTCGGCAGCAAGGAGTGCTCCATCACCGACCACCAGGTGAAGGAGCCGTTCACCGGCAGGGGGATCAGGGCCGAATGGACCAGGGGGAGAATCCGGAAAGAGGCTCGCAAGGCAGGGATGGAGGACATACACTACATGGACCTGCGGACGCAGAGCTTCCTCTTCGACATCTACAAGCGGGAGATCTACATCGCCCACGGCGACTAGCACCGGATTTCTCTGGCCTGTGCGTAATCCATGGGCTACAATCCCTCCATGAAGATCCTCCTTGCCACCCTCCACTCCAGGTACTCCCACGCCTCCCTGGCCCTCCCCTCCCTGGCTGCCAGCTGCGCCGCCATAGATGGGGTTAGCTGCGTCATCCGCGAATACACGGTCAACGAGCGGACCGAGAATCTCCTGCCGCGCATCGTTGCCGAGGAGGCGGACGTGGTCGCCCTCTCCTGCTACATCTGGAACATCGAGGCCACCCTGAAGCTGGTGGCGGACCTGAAGCTGGTGAGCCCCGGGACCTTCGTCGTCCTCGGCGGGCCGGAGGTCTCCTACGCCAGCCACGAGCTGATGGCCGGCGCCCCTTGCATCGACTGCATCGTCAGGGGTGAGGGGGAGGAGACCTTCCGGGAGCTGATCTGCCTGCTTTCCAGGTGTGGGGGTACAGCCGTTGCCGATGAAGAGATGGAGAAGATCGACGGCATCTCTTTCCGCAGCGGCGGGGAGATCGTCACCACCCCGGAGAGGATGCCGGCGAAGCTGGACTCTCTCCACTCCCCGTTTGCAATGGCACTGGTGGACATTGCCAAGCCCCTGGTCTACGTGGAGAGCTCCCGAGGCTGCCCCTTCTCCTGCGCCTTCTGCATCTCCTCGGTGGAGCAGGGGGTGAGATCCTACTCCATGGAGAGGATCAAGGCGGACCTGGGCCTGCTCATGGACGCCGGAGCGGGGACGATCAAGCTGGTGGACCGGACCTTCAACTACGACCGGCAGCGGGCCAACCGGATCTGGGAGTTCATTCTTGAACGGAACAAAAGCAGCCTGTTCCACTTCGAGATCGCCGCCGACCTCCTCGGCGAGGAGAACTTCGCCCTGCTTCGCCGGGTGCCGCCGGGTTTGTTCCGCTTCGAGATCGGCGTCCAGTCAGCCCACGCAGAAACACTGGAGAGGGTGGGGAGGAGCTCCGACCTGGAGAGGCTCTTTGCCAATGTCCGCCGCCTGAAGGAGGAGACAGGGGTGGTGCTCCACCTGGACCTGGTTGCCGGCCTGCCGGGGGAGGACCTGGCCGGCTTCGGCGAATCCCTGGGGAGGCTCCTGGCCGCGTCCCCCCACCATATCCAGGTGGAGCCACTGAAGATGCTCAAGGGGACGAGGATGCGCCGCATCGGCAGGGAGAGCGGCTACGCCTGGTCCCCATCACCACCATACCGGATCCTCTCCACCCCCTGGCTCTCCTTTAACGACATCTGCAGCATCGAGGCAGCCTCCCGGGGGCTGGAGCTCCTCTACAACAGTGGCCGATTCATGGCAACCATGGAGGCCGTCTCCCGCGCCACCCCCCTGGGGGGGCTCTTCACCGCCGCCGGGATCTCCACCCTTGCCAGCGGCGAGGGTAACAGAATGCTCCCCCTGACCCGCTCCCTGCTGCAAATCCTGGAAGGAATCCTCCCACCGGAGGAGCTGCCGCCGGCAATCGATGCCCTCCGCTTCGACTACTGCATGGCAGGGCACCCTGGGGATGGGCTGCCCGACTTCCTGGCCGAGGGCGGAGAGCCGGCCGCCGGCCCCCCTCTCCCCTTCGCCGAACTGGCCGCTAGGCTCTCCCTCCCGCCGGGTAAGAGGTTCAAGAGCTTCAGTGCCACTTTCGGCAGAAACTACTCCCTACCCTCCGCCCCCCCCGAAGTGACGCGCATCACCTTCGTCTACGAGGGGAGCGGCAGCGGCGCGGCCATCAACCTCCTGGCGGAGCCGGCCGGGGTGTTGTGACCCCATAGGCAAAAAAAGAGGCGACACCATTCCCGGAGTGCCGCCTCTGCAACTTCGTGCTGGTAGCGCCTACTTTATCAGGTACTTTCCATCCCCCTTGAACTCCACCCTCCCCTGGAGGTAGTTCACCCGGTACCCCTTCTGGTTGAGGAAGTCGGCGGCCATCTCCGCCTGCTCCGTGTCCGAGGCGAAGAGTACCAGGATCGACTCCTTGTCCAGCTCCCCATGCCTGGCGGAGAGCTGCTCCAGGGGGATATGGGCGGCTTCTGGGAAATTCCCCCGGGAGTGCTCGGCATCGCCGCGCAGGTCTACTATGCGCACTACCGAGGTGGATATCAGGGCCATCTTGAAGTCGTCCGCCCTTATCCCCCTTTCGCTGACATTGATGAATTCGTCGGCCTCTTCCATGGTCAGCACCTCGGCGGCCTCAACCCACGCTGCCACCCCTCCCGGATAGTAGGTGACCCGGGGATACCCCCAGGCGCGGATAGTCGCGGCGGCGGCAATGGCCTCGGCGTCCCTCTCCCCGTAGACGATTATCGGCAGCCGCTTCACCAGGGGGAAGATCTTCTGGCTGGCAGCCAGCCTCTCCGCCGGGATGCTGACTGCCCGCTCGATATGGCCGCCAGCCACCTTCTCAGGGGGGCGCAGGTCGATGATGATCGCTTTACCCTTGCGCAGGAAGGAGGGAGAAGAGGCAAGGAACCTCCCCGACCTTTCCCAACCCCAGGCCCCATCGGCAAAGATGGCAACGTTCGTATAGCCGAGCTTCACGGAGAGCTCGGCTCCCCTAGCGGCGGTGTCGTCCCCTGCGCCGTTATCGCAGAACACCATGGGTGCTCCCTTATCATCAGGGAGGGCGCCGGCGTACCCCTTCTCGATGCGGCGCAGCGGGACGGAGACGGCGCCGGCCAGATGCCCGGCATCGAAACTCTCCACAGGACGCACGTCTATCAGCCTGAACGGCAGCGCCCCCCCCTTCTCCATCTGTCCGGCGAGCTCGGCAATCCCCACCCCCCTGATCCCGGCCGGGACCACGGGAGCCAACAGGGTTACGCTTCCAGCAGTTACCTGGTCCCCCTTTGCCCGGTAGTCGATCGCCAGAACGTCATTGACGCTGATATCCGCGGCGGATTTCAGATTCTTCCAGGCGGTCCCCTTGTCCCAGTTGACAAGCATGGACCTCTCCCCTTCGACCTGCAGGGAGAGCACCCTTGCATCCCTGGCTATGGACCTCACTCTCCCCTGCACCCTCTCCCCGGCGCAGGCGAGAGCGCCGGCAGCCAGAAAGGCGACGATCAGGGGAATAATCACGCTGATCCTGCGGTAAATTGACATGGCTGTCCTCCTTGATGCTCAGCACTATAACACAGGAGATGGCAAAAACAACACCGCCTCCCCATCTGGGCAAACGGTGAAAAGCAGGGTATACTCGCGGCAATAAACCTCTGGGAGAGTGCAATGGAAAACTCGCTTCACCGCTCGGTATGCCCCTACGACTGCCCCGATGCCTGCGGCCTGCTGGTGGAGGTCGCTGGTGACAGGGCCGTGAGGGTCAGCGGAGACCCGCACCACCCATTCACCCGTGGCACCCTATGCGCCAAGATGAACCGCTACGAGCTGACGGTCCATTCGCCCCGGCGACTTACAACACCACTGCTGCGCAGCGGTCCCAAGGGGAGCGGCAGTTTCACCCCCATATCCTGGGACGAGGCCATCAGCCGGATCACCGGGCGCTGGCGAGGGATCATCGCCGAGTTCGGCGCCGAGGCGATCCTCCCCTACTCCTACGCCGGCACCATGGGGATCGTGCAGAGAAACTGCGGCCATGCTTTCTTCCACCGCATGGGTGCCTCCCGCCTGGAGCGGAGCATCTGCTCGCCGGCGAAGAGCGCGGGGTGGAGGGCGGTCATGGGGGATACCCCCTCTGTCGATCCGGACGAGGTGGCGGAAAGCGACCTGGTAATCCTCTGGGGGATCAATGCCGCGGCTACCAGCGTCCACTTCATGCACGGCGTGGCAGCGGCGAAAAGAAAAGGGGCTCGGGTCTGGCTGATCGACACCTACCGCACCCCCACCGCCGCAGCGGCGGACAGGACGATCCTCATCCGCCCCGGGAGCGACGGCGCCCTGGCCCTGGGGATGATGCATATCCTCCAGAGGGACGGGGTGGTGGACATGGGATTCATCGCCACCCGAGTCCAAGGCTTTGACGAATTCGCCGCCCGGATACTCCCCGACTACACACCGCAGCGGGTCTCCTCCATAACCGGCATAGAGGTGGCAGTCATCGAGGAGCTGGCACTCGCCTACGCCCGGGCCATGGCCCCCTTCATCCGCCTGGGGAGCGGACTCAGCCGCTACGGCAACGGCGCCATGACGGTCAGGACCATCGCCTGCCTCCCGGCCCTGGTCGGAGCCTACGGCAGGAGAGGCGGCGGCTGCTTCCCCGACACCTCCACCGGCGGGGCTTTCGCCACCAGCCAAGTGACCAGGGAGGACTTCATGACCACACCCACCCGGATCATCAACATGAACCGTCTAGGTGAGGCGCTGACCGCTGGTGGGGAGCCTCCTGTAATGTCCCTCTATGTCTACCACAGCAACCCGGCGGCCATAACACCGGACCAGAACGCGGTCATCAGGGGGCTCTGCCGGGATGGGCTGTTCACCGTAGTCCACGAGAGGTTCATGACCGACACGGCCCTGTACGCCGACATCGTCCTGCCAGCCACATCCTCCCTGGAGCAGAGCGACATCTATCGCGCCTACGGCACCTACCTGATCCAGAGGGCCAGGGGGGTGATCCCGCCGGTGGGGGAGAGCAGATCCAACTGGGAAACCTTCTCCCTCCTGGCAAAAGCCATGGGGTTCGAAGAACCGTTCTTCCGCCAGAGCGCCGACGAGTTGATCGACCACCTCCTCTCCCTGCCGTCGCCGCTGCGAAGCGGCATAGACCAGGAAGAGCTGGCGCAGGGGAGGGCAGTGCGCCTTGCGGTCACCACCGACCAGAGCCGCTTCCTCACCCCGTCAGGCAGAATCGAAATCTACAACCCGGTGGAGAACGAGCCCTACCCCCGTTACCTGCCGACCCACGAGGAGAACGGCCCCCTCCCCCTGCGCCTAATGACCGCGCCGAGCCTATATGGCCTGAACGCCTCCTTCAACGAGCGGGACGACCTGCGGGAAAAGCAGAGGGAGATGAAGCTTCTCATGAACGAAAGGGACGCCGCTGACCGCAACCTGCTGAATGGTGAGCTTGTGACCGCCTGGAACGAACTGGGAGAGGTCCAATTTTATCTTGAGGTGAGCGACTCGGTCCCCCCCGGGGTGGTGGTGGCAGAGGGTGTCTGGTGGCGGGAGTTCGCACCTGGGGAGCGGACGGTCAATGCCCTCGTATCCCAGCGACTGACCGACGCAGGCAACGGCAGCACCTTCTACGACAACAGTGTTGAGGTGAGAAGGGGATAACTCTTAGACCTTATCTGCGGGGAGGGCCTCCTGGAAGAAGCGCTCGATGGCAATGACCGTCTCCGCCTCGATATCGGTGAATTGGACTCCCACGCCTGCGGGGTAAACTGGCTTGACCGGGCTCTGATGCGGGTTCTGCCAGACGATCCTCCCCCTGGCCGCCACCAGCAGGCGGCGCTCCTCAACCCCAAGGGTGAAAGAGAGATCCACCGGATCGTCAGGCATGCCGCTGTTGGGGATTGCCAGGAAGAGTCCCCCCCTGCTGACGTCGGTGGTCATGCCGTATCTGGGCTCCCCGCCGACCAGGAAGGATACGTCGGTTTCGTAATTGTACCGCCTCCGGCGCCGCTCGAAATCCGCAATGCACCTGCGACCCTTCTCCAGGAAGAGATGGCTGTCTATCGGCTTGGTCATGAAGTCGTCGCAACCGGCGGAGCGGCATTGCAGCTCGTCCTGTGGGCTGCTGGCAGAGGTCACCATGATGACCGGGATTTCCCTGGTAGTCGGGTCTGACTTGAGAATGCGGCAGCAGGTGGGGCCGTCCATGACCGGCATGTTCAGATCCATGTAGATCAGATCAGGCTTTTCCCTACTGACGATCTCCAGGGCCTGCTCACCGTTGCCGGCGACGTACACATCCACATGCAACCCCTTGAGGTATACCTTCTCCAGCTCCAGGATGAGATTGAGGTCATCAACCAGTAGCACTTTGTTACGTTTCATCTCCACGCCCCCTTTCAGTGAGAACAGTCCAACACATTTGGCCGAGGCCGCTACAAGAAAGAGCAATGGACCATCCTGAACTGACAGTCATCATCCCCACCCTGAACGAGGAGGGTCTCCTGGAGCGCACCCTATCGAGCCTTGCCGACCAGGAGGGGGTGAAAATGGAGGTCATCGTCGCTGACGGAGGCTCCACCGATGCCACCCAACTGATCGCCATGGAAGCAAAGGGGGTTATACTGGTGAGCGTCACACCGGCAGGGAAAAGCAGGCAGATGAACTGCGGCGCCTCCTTGGCTAGGGGGGAATTTCTCCTCTTCATCCACGGGGACAGCCGCTTCTTGGACACCAATGCCCTGCGAATCGGCATCGACCGGCTGCGCCAGGCGGGCAGGACACACCAGGTGGGGGGAAACTTCTCCCTGACCTTCGCCCTTGAGGGGGGGAGCGATTCGCCACTCTACCGCTTCTACCAACGCAAGGCCCGCCTGAATCGCCCGGGCTGCAACCACGGGGATCAGGGGTTCCTCCTCCCCGCCCCCCTATTCCGGGAAGCCGGCCCCTTCTGCGAGGAGTGCGACATCCTCGCCCAGACCCGTTTCGCCGACGGGCTGCGCCGCGAAGGGAGATGGCTGCGCCTTGAGCCGCGGATACTCACCTCGGCGCGCCGCTTCCAGGCAGAGGGTCTGCTGCGTCGCCAGCTCCTCAACGGCATCATCATGCTCTGCGGAGCGGCCGGGAGGGACGACCTTCTCGCCCGGATCCCCGGGCTCTATCGCCAGCAACGTGACTGCGGCAGACTCAGCCTGCTGCCGTACCTGGCCATACTGCGGAGTGTTGTCGGTGCTCTGCCGGGAGGAGAAAAAGATGAATTCTGGAAACGCTGCGGGAGCTATCTTGTGGGAAACGCCTGGCAGTTGGCTCTGCTGATGGACGTGGCTGGCGGGATGCTGCGTGGAAAAAAGGGGGGGGACGAACCCACCCCCATGCTGGATATCTTTGACCGTCATCTCTATCGCTGCCTGGACAACGGTCCGTCTAAAAAAGGTGCTGCACTGCTGCTGCGCTGCCTGCTCGGCCTGATCCCCCTCCCGGCACCGGAGAGGATGGAGTAGCCTACTTGCCGGTAGCTGGCTTGAGGATGTCGACCACCATCTCCCCCTTGACCACCTTCATGCACCAGACGAGGCCGCAGGCGGCACACTCCTTCACCGGGTACTCCTCCGAGGTGTAGCCGGCCGAGTGAGTGTCGATCTCAACAGTTGATCTCTCTCCGCAGTTGGGGCATTTCATCGCTTGGCTCCTTTGACCTCTGTCTCTTCACAGCCCGGCCAGACACCCCTCAATTACCGCGATGAACTCCCGCAGATCCTCAAGGGTCATGTCCCCCATGTGGGCAATCCTGAACGTCTTCCCCTTTATTTTACCATATCCGTCGTCAAAGGCATAACCTCGCTCCCCGAGAGCTCTCTTCAGCGCGGCCAGGTCGACCCCCCTGTCGTTGGTGGCGCAGGTTAGGGTCTGGGAGCAGTAACCATCCTCAGGGAATAAGCCGAAACCGTTTGCCCTCACCCAGCTGCGCACGTAGTCGGCCATGGCGCTGTGGCGTGCCCAGCGGTTCTCCAGCCCCTCGGCGAAAAAACGCTCCAGCTGCCTGTCCAGGGCGTAAATCTGGGATATGCAGGGGGTGGATGGGGTGTTGTCCTTGTCGTCGTTGGCGGCAAATTCAAGGAAGTCGAAATAGTATCCTCTCCCCTCGACCGTGGCAGCCCTGGCAAGGGCCTTTTCAGAGGCGGTGAACACCGCCAGCCCCGGGGGGAGGGCAAAGGCCTTCTGCACACCGAAGATGCAGCAGTCGATCCCCAGCTCGTCCAGCTTGATGGGTAGGGCGCTCATGGAGGAGACGGTGTCGATGATGGAGACCACCTCAGGGTAGTTGCGCAGGACCTCCGCTATCTCGGCAAGGGGGGACATCACACCGGTGGAGGTCTCGTTGTGGATCAGGGTCATGGAGTCGTACTTGCCGCTGGCCAGGGCACGGTCAACCATTTCCGGGGTCACCGGCTTCCCCCACTCCGCCTTGAAGGGGTCGGCCTCCTTGCCGCAGCGTCTGGTGACATCGTGCCACTTGTCGGAAAAGGCTCCGTTGCAGAAGTTGGCGCAGCGCTTCCCCACCAGGTTGCGCACCGCCCCCTCCATAACCCCGAAGGCGCTGGAGGTGGCGAGAAACACCCTATTATTGGTGAACATGAGCTTCTTCAGGTTGGCGGTAACCCTGCCATGCAGCTCTGCATACTCTTTCATGCGGTGACCGATCATGGGCAGGGACATGGCGGAGAGTATTTCCGGCGCAATCTCCACCGGTCCGGGGATAAACAGTTTCTTGTGCATGAGCTCCTCCAAAGTTGCCGGCTGGCGGCTAACACCTGATTAATTATGCCATGAACTCAACTGCCAACTCAGCATGGATTCGGCAGTTGAGCTCTGTCCGCGTGCGTCCCATCCGCTATCTTTTACCACTGCTTCAAAACGAGTCACGTGGATAACCGACCGCAGTAGCAGGATTTTAAGTGAGCGAGGCTAGCAAATGGGAACCGCAAAGTCAAGCGTAGCTCCTCCACCTGCCCCGGGAGACATTTCCCACCCCCTGGCAACCGTTCTCCCACCATGCAGCACCCGGTTGCAGCCGATGCAAACGGTATACATCCCCAATTTACAATTGCTTTTTTTAATTGCCGAGGCTACATTAGTCTAGCTATCATTTGTATTTTCATTAAAATACCTCCTAAGGTTTCATCCCCATGGCGCTCAGGTCGATCCATTATTATCTGCTGCTGACACTGTCGTGCCTGGTCCTGCTGCTGCAGACCGCGGTAAAAAATCACTATCATCAGGCGGATTCATACTATAATGCACAGGATTCATTCCATGTGTCACCATCAAGCCTGACCCCGGAAAAAACCGACTCTTTCATCATCATCCCTCCGAGTCACTCCTTCCCGGCAAAATTCACCTTTATTGCCATATCTTTCCCCATAATCACCCTGGGCGTCACCATCCCATCCAGACATGCCCCCACCCCGAGCCGTGCCCCACCATCCATCTCGCCGACAAGCGCAAAAAGCATCTTTCCGAAATGACCACCTACTAACACAAGTGTCAAAATGCTAGCACCATGACAGACTAGCAAAAGAGGAAGAAATTTATGCCCAGATTCATATACCGCATCATCCCCCTGATGCTGCTGTTGGCGACAGTTGCCGCGCCGTCTTTCGCCGAGCAGGGGATGGCCATAGATCCGGCAACCTGTCTCGGTTGCCACAGGGAAAAGATATCCATCAGCGGCTTCGCCGCCTCGGTACACGGCAGGAATGCCTGTACCAGTTGTCACGTGGAGATTATCGACATCGCCAAGCATATGCGCGGCGAAACAAAGATACACAAGGTAGCCTGCGAGCGCTGCCACAAGAAGGAAAACTCCGAACATTACAACAGCGTCCATGTGCAGAAAGGGGTTCGCTGTGCCGACTGCCACAGCGACATCCACACCCACCAGCACTGGAAAAATGACAAGCGGATCGCCGTTGCCAAGTGCATCAAGTGCCACGACCATGAGTCGGTCTACCGCAACTCCATCCACGGCAAGGCCGTTGCCGGCGGCAACCAGGACTCGGCAGCATGCCACGACTGCCACAACCTGCACGACATCAAGCCCCATGGCGTCAGGGGGTCCCATGAAGAGCGGGAGTTCCATACAAAGGTCTGCCTGAAGTGCCATGCGGACGAAAAACTGATGAAGAAGAACAACGTCACCAACGTGGCGGTCAAATCATACATGTCCAGCTACCACGGCAAGAACTACCGCCTCGGTTTCCCGGAAAAGGTCGCCGGCTGTGCCGACTGCCACAGCGCCCACTCCGTCCTCCCCATGAGCGACCCCAACTCCAACCTGCATCCCCAGAACCTGGTGAAGATGTGCGCCAGCTGCCATCCGAAGGCAACGCCGCTCTTTGCCAAGTTCTACGCCCACGGCGAGCATGACAGGGAAAAGTACCCGATCCTCTTCTACACCTTCGTCGGCATGACCGGCCTGCTCGTCGGCACCTTTGCCGTCTTCTGGGTCCACACCCTCCTCTGGATGTTCCGCGGCTTCGTGGAAAACAGGGAGAAAGCCGAAAAGCTCGCATCGGGTGAATACTGCCACCACATCATGCCGGACGCCCACAAACAGTACCGCCGCTTCAACCGGCTGCATATCTTCCTGCATATCCTGGTCATCACCAGCTTCCTCGGCCTCTCCCTCACCGGCCTCCCCCTCAAGTTCAGCGACCAGGCCTGGGCAATCTTCATGATGAAGCTATACGGCGGCTCGGCCAATGCGGGGCTCTGGCACCGGATCTGCGCCGGCATCACCTTCGTCTACTTCGGCTCCGCCCTGGTGATGAGCATCAACTTCCTCTTCTTCAGCAAGAAGGTTAAGGGGAACTTCTTCCAGCGACTCTTCGGTCCGGACTCCCTCTGCCCGAACCTGCGTGATATCGTCGATGTCATCGGCATGGTCAAGTGGTTCCTCTTCAAGGGGCCCAAACCGACCTTCGAACGCTGGACCTACTGGGAGAAATTCGACTTCATCGCGGTCTTCTGGGGTATGTTTGCCATCGGCGGATCGGGGCTGATGCTCTGGTTCCCTGAGTTCTTCGGTTCATTCCTGCCGGGATGGGCCTTCAACGTGGCCACCATAGTCCACTCCGATGAGGCGCTCCTTGCCACCGGCTTCATCTTCTCCGTCCACTTCTTCAACACCCATGGACGGCCGGAGAAATTCCCCATGGACTTCGTCATCTTCAACGGCCAGATATCCAAGGAGGAGATGATCGAAGAGCGTGGCGACCAGTGGAAACGCTACGAAAAAGATGGGATCACCGAGGAGTTTGTTGCCAAGCACACCAGCGGCGTAACTTATGACTTCATTGTCAAAGGGTTCGGCTTCCTCGCCCTCTTCACCGGCCTCGGACTGCTGCTACTGATGATCATAGCTTTCTTGAGCGGCTCGCACTAGCCCAGCACTCGTCAGACAGAAGGGAAAGGGCTGCCATCCGGCAGCCCTTTTTTTATCCCGTAAAGTGGAAATAGCGGGCTAAAACTATATTTTAGTTTGACAAATGCCCACATTAGGCGGTATTTTTTCGTTTTTCGACCATCGAATGCAATCAATAATTCGTAGGAGGTAGTATGTCGGACACACGGAAGAGGATTCTATCCTATCTTTTCAACCCGATCAGCTTGGCCGGTTTTGTCTTTGCAATACTCGGCACGGTGCTGATCATTGCATTCCTGGCAATCGAGATGTTTACCGGGATCGAGAACCCATACATGGGGATACTGGTTTACTTCGTCTTCCCGGGTGTGCTCATTTTCGGCCTCCTCCTCGTCCCCCTCGGCGGCTGGATCGTCAGGACTCGTCTGCGCAATCAGGGGATCACCGAGATCCAGAAGCTGCCGGTTCTGGACCTCAACAACCCCCTCAAGCTGAAGCTCTCCATCTTCTTCGTTATCGCCACCATCGTCTTCTCAGTGATCGTCGGCGTCGCCTCACTGAAGGGTTTCGAGTTCACCGAGTCCACCACCTTCTGCGGCGAACTCTGTCACCAGGTCATGAGCCCGGAGCACACCGCATGGGGCAACTCCCCCCACGCCAAGGTCAAGTGCGTCGAATGCCATGTCGGCCCAGGTGCCGAGTGGTACGTTAAGGCTAAGATCTCTGGCCTGCGCCAGGTGTATGCGGTTCTCACCCACTCCTTCCCTGCTCCCATCGAAACTCCGATCGAGAACCTGCGCCCAGCCCGGGATACCTGCGAACACTGCCACTGGCCGGAGAAATTTTACTCCGGGCGGCAGAAGATTTTCTACCACTATGCACCCAATGCTGAGAATACCCCTCGTGAGATCGACATGCTGATCCATATCGGCGCCAACCCCAAGGGCCCGAATACCAAGGGGATTCACTGGCACATCGGCAAGGATGTAAACTTTGTGGCCAACGACCGGAAGCGTAACGAGATCCCCTACGTTTCGGTCCGGGAAGCGGATGGCACCATCACCGAGTACTTCTCCACCGAAAAGCCGCTCTCCAAGGATGAACTGGCCAAGGCCAAGATACGTCACATGGACTGCACAGACTGCCACAACCGCCCGACCCATATCTACCACTCCCCGGACGAGGAGATGGACCGCAAGTTCATCACAGGCAAGATCGACCGCTCCCTGCCGTTCATCAAGAAAGTGGCTGTCGATATCCTTGGCAAGAGCTACAAGACTACCAAGGAAGCCCATGCGGCAATCTCAAGAGAGATCCCTGAATTCTACGCCAAGGAGTACCCCGCTGTCTCCAGGGATAAGGCTGCAGCCATCACCCAGGCAGTGGAGCAGGTCAAGGATATCTACAGCAGAAACTTCTTCCCGGAGATGAAGGTCTCCTGGAGCACCTACCCGAGCAACCTGGGTCACTTCTACACCCCAGGATGCTTCCGCTGCCACGACGACAAGCACAAGGCAGCAAACGGCAAGGTCATCTCCAAGGACTGCAAGATCTGCCACACCATTCTGAACCAGATCCAGGAGAACGTCCCAGCAGGGAGCAAGTCGAAGGATTTCGTCCACCCGGTCGATATCGGCGACGAACTCTACAAGACCAACTGCAGCGACTGCCACAGAGTCGGTGAACAAGATGTTGCAGGTGGAGGCGGTCACAAGGAAGGGAAGAAGCACCACTAAACAGAAAAAGCCCCGGGGAAACCC
>Ga0209314_10000926_pt1 | contig 13283 bp, 18 predicted proteins | sample I19B2metaG_FD_184146 | JGI IMG/M metagenome (GOLD analysis project Ga0209314, IMG submission 184146) | Lake sediment bacterial and archeal communities from Gulf of Boni, Indonesia to study Microbial Dark Matter (Phase II) - ​I19B2 metaG... | ecosystem: Environmental > Aquatic > Freshwater >...
ATGCTGACAGGTTTATGTGGGGAATCATTCCCAGCGACAAGCGAGCCGTGTTCGAGACGCTCCGTACCGTACTCACCGACCTCAGCAAAGACACTGCCCTGGTCCCTGACTATAGGAAATCGACATATGCCATGGTAATAGAAAACTTGCTCTCGGGCATCGGGATTGAAACAATCCTAACGGAAATTGTAGTCGGCCAGGTCAAGCAGCAATTCGTGAATAGGAGAGCAACTCTCGACTTCCTGAGAACGCACTGGATGTCCGGTACTCTGCCCAGGTGGCAGACATTGCAGAGCCTTCGCGTCCCCAGGACGATAAAACAAAAGTTAGTAGACGCCGTGCAGCCGAAGGACACCCCCACAAGACGTCAGCAGACATCGGATATTCTCGACGCTTTCGTCGAGGTCAATACTCAATACAATTACGTTCACGGCTGGACGGTCTTTGCCGGGCTGTGGTTTGAAGAAATCGAGCCGTTGTTGAAATAAAACCTAGAGCAAAGGGCCGCCTGAAATAATTGCTGGTGCGACCAGCCGAGAACGGTCAGGAATGTATTCGGGGAAACAAAACAAAACGTCAGGGAGGAATTGGAGATGACAAAAGCTATAGAATCCACTGAAAAAGCCACAAAGCATCAAGCACTCCAGATGATTGGTCTGACTAGAAGCAGCAGCCAGGAGGTGGCGGAAGGCTACGGCCCGTCCATACAGAAGAGCGAGCTTGTCGCCGATGCCTGGAGCCAGAGGTACCGGCTGGATTACATCCGAGATATCGTCGAACCGGCCACCATTGACCTGGAAGAAAGGGAACTCTTTAACGAAGTCATGGCTGAGGCGACAAGGCGAAAGAAGGAAAACAAATGCGACGGCCTGAGCTTCTCGCGCTGCGATAGGCTGAGCCGCCGTTTTGACGCGGCCCTGCAGATTGCCCTCGACTGTAAGAGGAACGGCTTGGCTCTCCGCTTCGTCCGCGAGAACCAGTGGCTGCGGCCGGATGACGAACCGATACAGTTCGTCCTCTTCGTTCTGCAGGCTTTTGGTGTCCACACCCAGACCGGCATATCGATTGCCAACCTCAAGGCCGGGCAGCGCCGGGCGGCGGCAGAGGGAAAACTGCCGGCCGGAGTTGGCAATGGGATGCTTGGCTATACTCTTGCCAACAAGAAGTTCACGCCCAACTCCTTCATGCCTGTTGTCGATGAGATATTGGAGAGGGCTCTACATGGGGATAGCATTAACCAGATAACAAGGGAGTTCCAAGCGAAAGAATTGAGAACACCGGCGGGCAGCGTGATAACCCGCTCCACGGTGGCAGTTGTTCTGCGTCATGCCAGGCGTTACGCCGGGATATGGGACTGGGGCGGTTATGAGCTCCGAGACCTGCTTCCTCCCCGGATATCCGAAGAACAAGCGGAGCGTATACTGTCCAACCTGAAACACAACCGTGAAAACAGCTACGGTTTCGGCAAGAGGAAATGGCTGACCTCGCGGGTTATCTGTGGGCTATGTGGGCGCAGGTACAATCTGAGAAGGAAACACGGATGCGCTTGCGTCCGCTCTGACCCCATGCGGGCCAACCCGCCATGCCCCAACGCCAAAATACCTTGGCTCAGACTCAGCTACAATGTCTGGGACACCTTCGTGCAGTGCATAACCCATCTAGACGCCCTAGAGCTGGTCATAAAGGATAAACGTCGGGCCTGGAAAGCTCAAAAAGCCAGCATAGAGCGACAGGTCAGCGGGCTACAGGAACAGGTCAGCCGGCTGCAGCAGAAGAGGCGCTTGTATTCCTGGCAGCACGCTGAGGGTGTAATATCCGAAGAGGAACTGTTAGCCGCACATAGACAAATCAGGTCCGAAGAGAGTATATTAAACAGACAGCTGCGCAGGCTGGAGGAGTTTAGAGGCGAGCTGGTGCCGCCGGACTGGTCTACGTTTAAGAAGCTGGCCGAATATTGGGCAGGGGCAATAGCCTATAAGCTGGGTCAGGCCTCGGACGATGTGAAAGCCAGGTTCGCCGAGCTTTTCGACCTGTGTGTGACTATCCATCCTGATAGCTCACGAGACGGCTATCACTTTGATTTGTCGGCCAATATCCCTCTCGAAATGGAGGGTGCTAAACCCGGCGCGTATGAAATGGTGTTTAGCCCACCGAGAGGGGGATAAAGGGGGTGAGGTTCAAAGCTATAAAGAATAACCATTTGACAGGGCGGATTCAAGCGTTTATGCTGAATTCCAGTTACCGAGAAAGGAAACTGGCTATGGCTGATTTAGTTACTCTGCAACAAACTCTGGGAATTGTCTTTAATGACCCCTCACTGCTGGAACAGGCTCTGGTTCACGGTTCCTATCTGAATGAGAACCCCGGCTTGGCTCTAACCTCTAATGAAAGGCTTGAATTTCTGGGTGATGCCGTTTTAGGGCTGATAGTTGCGGAAAAGCTATATCAAGACTACCCTAACTTTACCGAAGGAGAGATGACCAAGCTCCGTTCTACTTTAGTTCGTCGAGAAACCCTGGCCCGTATGGCCAGAGCTATCAGACTTGGCGACTACCTCTATCTGGGTAAAGGGGAGGAAGCGGGTGGGGGGCGAGACAAGCCAGTTAATCTGGCTTCCGCTCTGGAAGCAGTAATCGCCGCTATCTTCCTTGACCAGGGTTTACCTACCACCAGAGACTTCATCCTGAGGTTACTCGATACCGAGCTACAGAAGGTAACTAAACAGGGCGCCGTGGTTGATTATAAATCAGAACTTCAGGAATTTATTCAATCCAGGGGACAACAGACACCTGCTTACCATATAATAGAAACAACCGGCCCAGAGCACAGCAGGATATATACCGTTGAGGTAAGACTGGGGGAAGCCGTGCTGGGCAGGGGCTCGGGTAAAAGTAAGAAAGCGGCTGAGACTGAAGCCGCCCGGTCAGCGCTGGAGAGACTCACGACCAGCTTTACACAATAGCTCTTCTTTGCTAAACTTCAATTAAGATTCCTCGTAACCCGATAGTTATATAGAGGTGTTACTATGGGAAGTCGAGATTACAGACGTAGAGAGCCAAAAAAACCAAAAAAAGATGCTAAAAAGAAGCCGATAGCCACCATCCTGCCCCCCTCGCCGATTGTCGAAGTAATCAAGAAGGGAAAGAAGGAACGAGAAGAAGAGGAAGAGGAGGAGTAAGCTAGATAGCCGCCTATCAGTATCTTCATAGTACTGGAGAGCTAAAGGCTCGGGTTGAGAAAGCTAAAGCAATCCTGCAAAAGTGCCACCTGTGTCCTCGCCACTGTCAGGTTAACCGCCTGGCGGGTGAAGAAGGAAAATGCCATATCACCAGCCAGCTTATGATTTCCAGCTACGGACCCCACTTTGGAGAAGAAGCGCCTCTGGTCGGCAAATATGGCTCAGGAACCATCTTTTTTACCTACTGTAACCTCAAATGCGTCTTCTGCCAGAACTACACCATCAGCCAGCTGGGCGAAGGCTATACCGTAGACAGTGAAGAACTGGCTCAAATAATGCTCTCCCTTCAGGCAAGGGGCTGCCACAATATCAACCTGGTAAGTCCAACCCATGTCGTGCCTTATATCCTCGAAGCCCTGGAACTGGCCGCCGGTCTGGGACTCCATCTACCCCTAGTGTACAACTCCGGTGGCTATGATGCCGTAGAAACCCTGGAATTGCTGGATGGGCTTGTTGATATCTACATGCCTGATATGAAGTACTCCGATGAGAAAACCGCTGAGCAGTTTTCCGGGATAAAAGACTATCCCGAAGTCAATAGAGCCGCCATTAAGGAAATGCACCGTCAGGTAGGTGACCTTCAGATAGACGAGGAGGGAATAGCCCAACGAGGTCTTCTGGTGCGCCACCTGGTATTACCCAACCGACTAGCCGGGACTGAAGAGGTGGTGCGTTTCCTTGCCCGGGAAGTCTCTACCAATACCTACCTGAACATTATGGCTCAGTACCACCCCTGCCACCAGGCCTTTGGCATACCGCAGCTTTCCCGTCCCGTGCTTAAAGAGGAGTTTGACGAAGCCGTTAAACTGGCTCACCGGCAAGGGCTGGACAGACTGGATAAACCCCACTTCACATTAAGGTTCCTCGCGAGATAAGGCGATGGCTGATTTAGCCTCAGTTAGAGCAGTGGTATATGGTCGAGTTCAAGGCGTCTTCTTCCGTGCCTTCGCCTCGCAACACGCTGTAGCGCTAGGCCTGACCGGCTATGTGCGCAATTTACGCGGTAGAGAAGCAGTAGAAGCCTACGCCGAAGGGGAAAGAGAAAAACTGGAAAAATTCATTGACTACCTTAAGGTCGGTCCGCCCGGAGCCAGAGTGGAAAGGGTGGAAATTGACTGGGCAGAGTATACCGGAGACTATTCCAGCTTCAATATAAGATATTAGCTTGACATATCTTAGTTTACCTTGTATTCTAGATAATGCTATGATTAATAAACACGGAAGTTCCGACGAAATATTCGTCAATAACGATGAGTCTTTGTACTAACTTATGCTATTTAGAAAGGAGGCCAGCGAGATGCCAAAGGTTAATTTCCAGGGACGAGAAGTTGATGCTACTGAGATGGAGTTTGAAACCCGCAAGGAAGACTGGAATGAGTATCAGCTTATGGATGGGAGTGTTGTTAAAATGAAGCTGGTGGTTAGTACTATTTTTAGAATAGATGGTATGTATGATAATGAGGGGAACCCTATGTACTACATAAAGTCCACCAATGTACCATTTGTAAAATCGCCTGACGCTCTAAAAAAGAAACTGTAAACCGGATACAAAGGAGATAAGAAATTAATGACAATGGTCAACACCAGAGAAACAAATTGGTATTTACTGGCATCAAGACTGTGGGTACAACTTGTATCTTCCTGCATAGAGGTAGATATACGCAACAGCGCGGTCAAAAAATCTATACCGAAGGATTGGCTGCCACTAGTTTTCACGGCGTGTGAAACGCCGCTTTTGCTAGCAAGAGAAGACAACAGAAAAGGTTTTGATTCTTCAAGCCAGAGTATTAATGGATGGCTCTCTCTGGTCAAGGAACGGCTTTATTCTAATCCTGCAGTAGAGGATATTTTTGTCGATATTGAAGATGATGACGTTGATGTATGGGTAGTGATACCAAAACGTGACCTTGATATACTCCATCGAATAATTGAGGTAGAAGGAGACCTATTCGATACACTCGTTTCCGGTGAAAATCCTCCTTTTCTTATTGACTTCCATATAATATACCGCTGTGGCCGCAATCTAGAAGAGTTAGCACCCACCAGAGCTATTAGACTGCCCCGATAGGTGTAGTAAAATGCCCCGAAAAGATGAGCACGTAAACTGGGCAATTCATGACAGAGACTTTTGGACAAGTATAGATTTAGATACCAGTCCTTATACAGATTGGGCACCTATCGGTATGTTCTACGAGGCACTTCATTGGGTTGAAGCCTTTCTGGCTACTAAGGGACACCATTACCACGAACATAAACAGAGGAAATGGGCTATGCGCCGTCTTTACGCGTCAGAGCTGGGGACGATAGAAGCCGACTATAGCAAGCTTAAGCAGGATAGCGAAACTGCTAGGTATGACTGTTATAAACATACCCCCAAGGAAATACGCCAACTTATTCCTTTTATAGACACCATCAAAAAACACGTATCGGCATTACTTTAGGGTAGAGGATTGCGCCAATCTCATCCGGCAACCTGCCTTAGTCCATAGTGCTGGTCACTCCTAAGAAGACGAGATAAAACTTCGACTGAAGTGCGGTAGGGGTTTCCCGCCCGCCATTCGCTTAACTGCTTGCTCAGTTCTTCTAACTCAAGGGGCTCGTTGCCATTAGCCAGAAAAAGACGAAATATACTCTCCAAAATAGGTAGTTCACCAGTAATAAAGCCGGGTTCCCGAGAGCAGCAATCTTTGATAGCCACCAGAAGTTCCTCCGCTGGAATCTCTCCTCCCTCTACCTGCAAGCGCTCACGACAATCAGCGCACAGGCAACGCTCAGCTAGAATAGAAAAGGAACGATGATTCGGCTGATACCAATCTAAGTCAATAAACCAGCGCGGGGTAACTTCATCAGGATTCACGTCTTCTTTAATCATAAAACTGCTTTCTAGCCAAATTCTTAAGTCTCAAGGTCCACTTTAGCTCGCCTAATCAAGTCAAGATAATCCGTCTTAAGCCCCAATAACTCCGAAACTTCACAATCTACTTCGTAAGGCTCGCCAACAAACACTTTGCCATAGTCCTCAATATCACCCTTAACCGGGTCCTCAGAGCTATCAAACTTCTGACGAGCTTCTATAATTCCCAGGTCAAAGGGTAGAGTAAAATAAAGGTCGGTAATTACCTGGTCTATTCCGAGAGCATACAAAGCCTCCCACCCCCCTTGTGCCTCCCCATACTTGGCACTTGGTAGCAAGGTGAGCATATTCATGATGCTAAGGCTCCCCCTCCCCTTAAGAACCTTCAAGGGAGCTACCGATATCAAATAGTCACTGGATAGAATGACATTGGGCACCCAGAAGGTCGGCACGACCAGGGGCTTGGGCAGGGGGTTATCCACCTCCACCCAGATGCAATCCTTTACATCCAGCATCAATACCCGCGGAAAGTCATAGCCTAAAGCCTGATATATCGGGTAAATTGAGCCTCCGCTAGCGGTGCCCTCCAGCAGCAGAATATCGGCATCACTGACCTGCCTGATACCTCTTATTATCACCGACAGAATATCACGGCTGGTACTTACCGGATAGGATACCGGGTAGGATGCGCTTGGTTTAATCAAAACCCGCCGTGCCCTGGCTACTGTCGAAGGTGCTTTGAAAACAAACTCTGAAGCTTCAAATATCAACCCTTACCCCTCCCTCCAATCTAGCCTGCCCTCAGGTTTTATCACTCTTCTATAGCGCCGGTTTCAAAACTATAATCTGGGTGGTGGCAGGAAGTTTCTCCCGCTTGAACTCAGCTTCGCTGGCATTCAGACTGAATACTCCCTTTTTCCCCTTGAGAAATTCATCTACCCCGGCTATCGGGAAAGTGGGACACTTTTCATTCCTAAAGTGCATGGGAATTATCACTTTAGGTGCCAGCTTATTACAAACCTCGGTAGCAACCCTGGCATCTATGGTAAAATTACCCCCTACTGGAATCAGCAATACATCTACTTTACCAATCTCAGCCGTTTGCTTACTACTGAGAGAGTGACCCAGGTCACCGAGGTGACAGACTCTTACGCCATCAACTTCAAAGCGGAATATGATATTATTGCCCCTCAGACTTCCGTTAGCGCTATCATGATAGGTAGGAATACCGCTAAACTTGATACCTTTGGCCTTGGCGGTACCTCCAACTATCTCCGGCTTGCCCCTGACCGCAGCCACATTGTTATGGTCACCATGTTCGTGGCTCACGGTAACAATATCAGCCAACTCTTTTATTTCCCCATAAATAAAGCTCTCACTGGTGGTATAGGGGTCAGTGATTATTCTTATTCCCGCCTCTGAGGTAATAAGAAAAGAGGCATGCCCCAGCCATTTAATCTTCATAACCTGAAACCTCCTTTCAGTTATCTAGCCAGAGAAAGGACAGGGTTCACCATAAAGTTAGATTAGTCACCGTCTTCTTGTCCAGTTCCTGGATTATTCCAGTCAGCAGTGTAACCGCATGGTCAAAGTCATCCCGATGAAAGATAGCATTGTGGCTATGGATGTGTCGTGTCGGTATAGCCAGCACCACTGTCGGAACACCGCTCTTATGCAGGTGAATGGCAGCACCATCGGTTGCCCCACCCTCGACAGCAGACATTTGAAGTGGGATATTGGACCTCTTGGCAATATCAACGACCAGGTCACGAAGTTTGAGATTGGGTATCATGCGGGCATCATAAGCAAGTACTGTCGGCCCACTACCAAGCTTGATTGACGATTCTTCGGGCTTAATTCCAGGCACATCCCCGGCGATATCTACCTCCAGAATGATAGCCACATCGGGATTAACCACTTCGACACTGGTAGTCGCCCCTCTTACTCCAACTTCTTCCTGAACTGTAGCCACACCGAAAAGTGTGTTAGGATGGTTCCTCTTAGCCAAGCCCTGCAATGCTGCTATGACCAAGGCACAACCTACACGATTATCAAAGGCTTTAGCCAGATATGTCTTTGGGTTGGCCAGAACCGTGAATTCGCTGATGGGCACAATGGGATCGCCCACGCGCACTCCGACCTCCTCAACCTCTTTTTGTGAGGTAGCCCCAATGTCAATATACATATCCTTTTTCTCAACGAGCTTCTTGCGCTCTTCCTGCGACAAAAGATGAGGGGGTTTGGCACCGATGACGCCGATGACATCGCCCTTACTGGTCTTGATGCGCACTCGTTGCGCAAGCAAAACGTGGTCCCACCAGCCTCCCAGGGCAGTAAACATGATAAAGCCCTCTTTGGTAATGTGCTTAACCATAAAGCCAATCTCATCCATATGTCCGGCCAGGAGCACCTTTGGCTCGACGGCAGCCCCGGTCTTTTTGCAAATCAGACTGCCAATCTTATCCTGAATAATCTCCCCCAGCGGCTCAAAGTACCGTCGAATGACACTGCGTACCTCCGTCTCGTACCCCGGTACGCCATTCGCTTCTGTCAGTTCCTTTAACAGCTTTTCTGTCTTATCCATAATTCCTCCTCCTAAACAATCGCTAAATGCCTCACCTCTTTGACAATTTTGTCCAGGACAGGGGTAATATCCCGAGATGTGTCCACCGCGTAGTGCTTGCGCCGAATCTTCTCAACCGAGGATTTCATCCGCTGGTATGTTAGCCAATCAGCATCCGATTTATTCTCCGGATTCTCCCGACGGTTTCCAAGCCGTTGGCGCACCACCTCGGGTGGCGCCTCAACCCGCACCAAGATTAGCTTGACATTTAAACGGTCAGCAATACTATAAAGATATTCCCGATTCCGCTCGGATAGATTGGTCGCATCTAAAATAAGAGAGACCCCCTTTTTCAGCAATCTCTCAATGAGAAGGTGTACCACCCGAAAAAGGCGCTGGCTCTCCTCCGCACTATAGCTCGGTGGTGAGAAAAGTACCTTGCGCAAGGCATCACTTTCTAAAACAACAAACGGTAATCTCTCGGCTAGCTTACCACAGAAGTAAGATTTCCCAGCCCCGGGCAGGCCAATGACAGCCACAAAAACAGGCTTGGCGACTAGGTCAGGTAGTTGTCCCAAGCTCTCGGTCAGTCGTTCCACATCAGCCGTAAGCTGAATGTGTTCCATACCCACTAATTATAGAACTTTTTTCTTCAGTCCGCTAGATGGTTTGAGAAAATAATTTGACAATGAAGACCCGGTCTTGTGCCGTGGCTAATGACCGCGGATGAAGTCACTCGCACCCTTAGACTTAGCCCAAGCTGCCCTGGCTGTGGGCAGAAATCTTATCGCAATCAGTACTCCGAGAATAACGGCCAAGATGGCAGCCAACTCTGAATGCGCCATCAACCAGATAATGAGAGGTAGAAACACGAGCCCAACACCCATAGCCAGAGCCACATTACGGGTAATAATGAAGGGTACCAGGACTATACCAAGGAAGATTAAAAAGCTATACCAATAGCCATAGACCGGCAGTAAAACGGCTAGGGCACCAAAGGTAGCTCCCATGCCCTTACCTCCGCTGAATTTCAGGAAGAGCATCCACATATGACCAATTGCCGCCGCTAATCCGGCGAGCATAACAAACAGCGGGGGCACATCCAGTAGCCAGTAGGCTATGGCTACCGCGGCTGCCCCCTTACCCATGTCAACAATGCCCACAACGAGAGCCGGTATGGCTCCTACCTCTCGATAGGTATTGAGACCACCGACGTTACCCCCACCCATCTGGCGAATGTCCTTCCCGGTGGCTATACGAGTGACAATATAAGCTGTAGGAATAGAACCCAACAGGTAACCGAGAACCACAGCTATAATTTCATTAACAACCATTTCATTTATCACTCACTATAAAAAGCGAACCCTAGGGTGCCGGTGCCAGTAGCATAGCCCATTACCGGGGTAAACTCAGTAATAAATAGCTCGGCACAGTTAAATTCAGATGCTATCCGCTTCTTCAACTCCTCGGCTTCATCCGGGCAATAGGCATGCATCACGGCGACATGCACCGGACTTTGTCCCACTCTCTGCCTCATTTCTTGAAGGATGCGATTTATGCCTTGTTCCCTGTTTCTCGCTATCCCCTTAAAGCGAACCAGACCACCAGAGCTGGTCAGTATCGGTCTGATATTAAGCATAGCGCCTATCTTGGACGCCACTTTGGGTATGCGTCCAGTGCGGTAAACATGACGAATAGTATCCAGAAGAACGACAAAGGTAACCTTGTCTCTCACCTCCTCGGCTACCTTGACCACCTCAGCCAAGTCCTTCCCCTCGGCGGCGGCCCTGGCCGCTGACAGAGCGATGAAACCTTCAGCCGCAGTAACATTTTGAGAGTCCATTACCTCTATAGAGACCCCAGGAAGCTCATCTCTGGCCTGTGCCTTGGCTACGCAAGCCATATCATACGCTGTGCTTAGCTTGGACGAAAGAGTGATACAAAGAATATTCCTGGCTTGTTTGCTTGCCTCCTGGTAAGCTTCAAGATAGTGTCCAGGCGATGACGGTGACGTTTTAAAACTTTCGGGGTCTTGCAGGAATAGCTCATAAGCCTGAGATGGGGTCATATCCACCATATCCCGATAGATTTTGCCTTGAACCATAAGCCTGATAGGCACAATCGTAATTCTATGCTGCTCCGCCAATTCCTTGGTGACATTAGCGATACTATCAGTAACAACGGCTACATTAACCACGGAAACCCCCTCTTTTGAGCTTCAGGATAAAGTTGACCGCCACTTTTACATCGTTGCCTCAGTGTAGAAAGCAATGGCTAGCACGCCAGTACCAGTAGCATACCCCATTATCGGCGAAAAATCGGTCAGCCAGAGCTCAACACAATCGAATTCAGTGGAGATTTGCTCCTTAAGCATCTCTCCCTCTTTAAGCGCCGCGGCATGCGCTACCGCCACATGCACCGGGCTTGCCCCTACTTCCCGCCTCATCATTTTAAGGGCTCGCTTCACCGCCTGCTCTTTACTCCTAGCCAAACCAGCGATACGCACCACACCTTCCGTAACGGTAAAAATTGGCTTAATGCTGAGCATTGAGCCCACCTTGGCGGTCACCTTAGGGATGCGTCCGGTTCTATAGACGTGGCGGATGGTTTCCATAACACCAATGACGTTAACCTTGTCTCTAACTGATTTAGCCACTTTAGTGACCTCATCTAAACTTTTACCCTCGGCGGCAGCTCGGGCAGCTGCCGAAACAATAAGCCCCTCCCCCACCGCCGCAGTCTTTGAATCCACGACCTCAATCGGAGTTCGAGGCAGCTCATTCCTGGCGTCTTCTTTAGCTAAACGAGCCATGTCGTAGAGAGTGCTGAGCTTGGAAGAAAGGGTAAGACAAAGTATGCCCTCAGCGCGAGTAGATGCCTCACGATAAGCATCCATATATTCGCCAGCTGACGCTGGTGATGAAGCAAAATTGTCAGGTGCTTTCTCCAGCAATCGGTAAGCCTCGGCCGAGTTTATGTCTACTCCATCCCGATATATGGTGCCATCAAAATGGATATTAAGAGGTACTATCCGCAACTGGTATTGCTTTACCATTTCCGGAGTCAGACAAGCTATGCTATCAGCCAGAATGGCTACCTTTTGCATTGGCAACTTCTACTAGGTGGCGTCCTCAGCCCTTGGTTGCTGTTTACCACCTCTTATCCTTCGTTCCATCAGCGCCGGGATTAGCAGACATCCAACTATTACTAGAGCTAGAACCAAAAAGGCGGGCAGACCAAGACTGCCTTCAGCATAAAAGGCGACCATAGTCAAGACGAGAAATCCTGATATAAGCAACAGGATTACTCTGAGCCAGCGTTGTCTCAAACGAATGAAGGCTGCCACCGTGAGGGCTAAAGTCGAAAAGCTAAGCCCAATCCAGGGAGCAAGATAACGAATATGCTCAAGACTGAATTCAAGAAATTTACCCTCTTTGTCTACCGATAAAAGCCAACCGATGATAATTGGTATTGGCAGTAGCATAAGAGCACTGTACAACCAATCCCTCTTTATAACTTGAACGGTAACGGTGAGCACTAACCACAAGGCAAGAGGAAGATACACTAATACCGCCACCCATGACCAGACTTTCGGGAGATAGAGCAGAGGTAAAACAGCCATGACCACCGGTAGCAAAGAGTAACCTAGCCAGGGAAAAAGCCACACTGGTTTGCCATGCCACCAGCCATAGATGGCAGTGCCGAGAACTAAGACGAGTATAACTGCCAGCCAGCCAATACCTTGCCACCAATTCAGCACAAAGAGCAGGGCAAAAAGCAGATGAGGCATCGAGGCTAACAGCGCCTGTTTCCAGGTGCCCTGGCTGTGAGCTTCGTATATCCGACGAGCTACCAGCTTAGCTGAACCCAAAAGCTTAATACAGGCGTTAGCTGCCTCCTCCTCAGATAACCCGGCTTCCCTCATCTCCTGAAACTCATCCTCAATGTGCGTTTGTAGCTCATCAATGACTTCTCTCTCCGAGACGAGGTCCAGTCTCAGGTTCTCTCTAACACTATCCAGGTATTGGCTCAGTACCGCTATCACTGTTTCTACCTCATATCACGCGCTTGCGGGCTGGATAATCAGGTTCATAGCAATCAAGAAATCTTGCCACTGACTTCTCTTTACGGCCAGCAGCCGATAGCCTTTATCAGTAAGATAATAGTATCTTCTCTGCCGACCGCTGGGTAACATCTGCCACTTACCTTCAATCAAGCCCGCCTTCTCCAGACGGTGAAGGGCCGGATAAAGAGTACCCTCCTTAAATTTAAAGTAGCCCTGACTCTTTTTCTCAAGCTCTTTAATAATTTGATAGCCATACATTGGCTGCTGACTGATGAGACAAAGAAGCAAAGACTCAGAACTACCTTTCATCAACTCAAGCCTTTGGGCCATTTCAACTACCTCGCTTTCTATGATACCTAGAGCAACTACATATAATTTAACAATATTTTAACAGTATATTCGCCAATTGGCAATAGTCTGACAATGAGAAATCGCATCAAAGGAGTTTAGGGAGCTTATCCCTTCTTTAAGAAATTGCTACCTCTGGGAAGAGTGGTGGTATTGATAGACGTTCCTGAATACTGGCTTTGTCAATCTTCCCGCTGGCAGTCCTGGGTAGAGA
>Ga0209314_10000928_pt1 | contig 13270 bp, 9 predicted proteins | sample I19B2metaG_FD_184146 | JGI IMG/M metagenome (GOLD analysis project Ga0209314, IMG submission 184146) | Lake sediment bacterial and archeal communities from Gulf of Boni, Indonesia to study Microbial Dark Matter (Phase II) - ​I19B2 metaG... | ecosystem: Environmental > Aquatic > Freshwater > Lake...
AATGCCGCCGTAAATCCCATATTCAAGGCATTTCTTGAAATTCTTTTCACTTGTAAGGAATATATGGCTTCCCATATACCTCAGTTATCTCACTTCCCGCAGCATTTTTGTATTTCTTGCCGCTGCCGCAAGAAAGACGCTTCCCAAGAGAAGACTCTATAGTAGCATCAATTCCATTGGCTTTAGCTTGCCGGCTATCGGGTCTACTTCTAAGCCAAGCTGTTCCAGGGAGGTTACCCCGAGTAGCGCTGGTGCTTTCTCACTGCCGAAGACCACGGTCGTTGCTCGACTTATGCCCTCAACTTCAATATAGGCATCGCCAACAGGGAAGTTGCGAACTTCGCCACTCGCCAGTTTGAATCTGGTCTTTCCAGTTGGCTCAATGCCCAATTTTCGAAGTATCCCTCCAGGCACAACCGTCCACATTGCTCCAGTATCGGTGATGAATTCGACCTCTGCTTGCTTAGACCTCTCCACTATGTTGCTAATAATACCTTTCACCCGCACATAGCCCATAAGGCCACCTCCCTATATTCTCACTTCCCGCAGCACCTTTTGTATTTTTTGCCGCTACCGCAGGGGCAGGGGTCGTTGCGCCCTACCTTTTTCCCGGCGGGTACTGCCTCCCGCTGGCTGGCAGCAGTCATTGGCGTAGCCGCCTCTTTCTTCACCAGACTGACATGGTAAATATGGTGCACTACATCATGCTGCACGTTAGCCAAGAGGCTTTGGAATAAGGCATGCCCCTCTTTCTTGTAGGCCACCAGTGGGTCACTATGACCTACTGCCTGTAGCCCAATCCCCTGGCGCATCTGCTCCATCATGGTCAGGTGCTCCACCCACAGGCTGTCCAGGGTGCGCAGCATCACCAACCGCTCCAGCAGGCGCATGTTCTCTTGGCCCATCTCCTTTTCCCTCGCCTCATAGAGGGACTCAGCGCAGTCAACCAGTCTTGTTTCGACCTCTTCTGGGCTCATCTGGGAAAGGGCATGGCGATTCAGCTCCGGGGGTAAAGGCAGGATACGGTTTACCTCCTCCAGCAACCCTTCTATATCAGGTTGCTCATCACCAAGATGAGCAGCCACCAACCCCTGGAGCTCGTCTTGAATCATGGACTGGATATTGGCTTTGAGATCGGTGTCACTGATGATCCTCTTTCTCTCACCATAGACTACCTCACGGTGCTTGTTCACCACATCGTCGTAGTCCACTAAATGCTTGCGGATTTCGAAGTGATAACCCTCGACCTTAACCTGGGCACTTTCGATAGCCTTGCTCACCAGAGAATGCTCAATGGGGGCATCCTCCTCACCAATCCCAGCCCACTCCATAAAACCCTTGACCCTATCGCCACCAAAGCGATGCACTACATCATCCTCGAGAGAGACGTAGAAACGAGAGCTTCCCGGGTCTCCCTGACGCCCTGACCGACCACGAAGCTGGTTATCAATCCGCCTGGCTTCATGCCTCTCAGTACCGATAACGTGAAGCCCACCCAGCCCCACCACCTTGTGGTGGTCCGCCAGCCACTCCTCTTCCTTTCGACCTTCGGGGGTTCCCCCCAGGATAATATCTACACCCCGCCCGGCCATGTTGGTGGCCACAGTCACTGCCGCGGGTTGCCCAGCCTGAGCGATAATATAGGCCTCCTTCTCATGGTGCTTGGCATTCAACACCTGATGAGGTATCCCTCGCTTTTGGAGCAGCTCACTCAGCTTTTCTGATTTCTCGATAGAGGTGGTGCCTATCAGCACCGGACGCTGTTCCTTATAGAGCCTCTCTATCTCATTAGCTACGGCACGAAACTTGGCTTCCTCAGTTCTATATATTTGGTCAACATAATCTTCACGAATCATCGGTTTATTGGTGTCAATGACCACCACCTCAAGGTTATATATCTTGTGAAATTCCTCAGCCTCGGTGACCGCTGTCCCGGTCATCCCAGCCAGCTTCTGATAGAGGCGGAAGTAGTTCTGAAAGGTAACGGTGGCCATGGTTATGCTCTCCCGCTCTATCTTCACCCTCTCCTTGGCTTCAATAGCCTGGTGCAATCCCTCAGAGTATCTCCGCCCAAGCATCAGCCGACCGGTGAACTCATCAACGATGATAACCTGCCCATCCTTGACCACATAATCCCTGTCCCTCCTATAAAGGACTTGGGCTTTAAGGGCATTTTCCACGTGGTGCTTCAGAACATAATTGCCTGGGTCATAGAGGTGACCTGCCTTCAGCACGCCCTCTTTTCGGAGCATATTCTCCATTTTTTCCATACCGGCTTCTTCGGTAATATAAACAGCTCGCTCCTTGGGCTCTATGGTGTAGTCCTGTGGCGTCAGCCGAGGGACGAGCCTGGCCACAGTCTGGTATATCCGCGTTGCCTCTTCAGCCGCACCACTGATGATAAGTGGGGTGCGGGCTTCATCGATAAGGATATAGTCTACCTCGTCCACAATGGCATAGTTTAAGGGGCGCTGCACACACCGGGAGAGGTCAAGCACCATATTGTCTCGCAGGTAGTCAAAGCCAAACTCGTTGTTTGTGCCGTAGGTGATGTCAGACTCATAGGCCTGGCGGCGTGTAATAGGGCGCATGAAACGCCACCTGGGGTCTTCCGAGTCGTAATCATGGTCGTAGAGATAGGAAGCCTCATGCTGGATGCTGGCGACGCTCACCCCCAGGGCATGGTAAATGGGTCCCATCCAATGGGGGTCACGCTTTGACAGATAGTCATTGACGGTAACCAGGTGGCAACCCTGACCGGTGAGGGAATTGAGGTATAAGGGGAGGGTAGCGACCAAGGTCTTGCCTTCACCAGTCTTCATCTCAGCGATCTTCCCCTGGTGGAGGACTATCCCTCCCATAAGCTGAACATCGAAGTGGCGCTGACCGATGGTCCGCTTGGCTGCCTCACGAACGGCGGCGAAGGCTTCCGGGAGGAGATTATCCAGCTTCTCCCCCTTTTGATATCGAGCCTTAAATTGGTCGGTCTTACTCCGCAGCTCGGCATCGCTCAGCCGCTCGAACTCAGGCTCTAGGGCGTTTATCCTGGCTACCAAGGGTTGTAGCCGCTTCAGCTCCCTCTCATTGGAGTCAACCAGGCTTCCCAGCCACTTGAACATACCTAATCCTGCCCTTCTCCCACTGTGCCACTATTCTAACGTTGTCACGTCAGATTATAACCCAAACAAATTCTCACCCGTCATTGCGAGCGAAGCGAAGCAATCCCTTCTTTCTTGGTAAATCCGCCAACCAGTTTTTCCTTATCCTCATAAACCCTTCTTTTTAAATCGTTGGTCACGCCTGCATAAACTACAGCATTCCCTTTGTGGTCATTATGTAAACATGATACCCTCTATTCATTTATGTTTTCTCTTGGGATTGCTTCGTCCCCCGATAAATCGGGGTTCTCGCAATGACATATCTCATAGGTTTACTCAAACATAGCCCCCATGGATTGGCCGGTGTGGATGCGGCGGATGGCCTCGCCTAGGAGGGGTGCCATGGAGAGAACAGTGACCTTGCCCGGTTTCCTACGGGGGTCGATGGGGATGGTATCGGTCACCACTACCTCCTTCACTGAAGAGGCCTTTATCCTCTTAAGGGCTGGGCCAGAGAAAACAGGGTGAGTGCAGCAGGCGTAGACCTCTACGGCGCCCTGCTTACGGAGAGCCCTCACTGCGCCAATAAGAGAGCCACCAGTGTCTATTTCGTCATCTACGGTAAGGGCACGCTTCCCCCTCACCTCACCAATTACGTTCAGGGTCTCCGATTTGCCAACGTTGCCCGTCCGCCTTTTCTCAATAATAGCCAGAGGAGCATTGAGCTTCTCTGCCACATCCCTGGCTCTCTTTGAAATCCCGATATCGGTAGCCACTACTATCAGGTTATCCAGCGCCTTCTGCTTGAAGTAGCCAGTCAAAAGGTAGAGGGCAGTTAGCTCGTCTACCGGGATCTGAAAGAAGCCCTGAATCTGGCCAGCGTGCAAGTCTACAGTAAGAACACGGTTTGCCCCAGCCGCAGTGAGCAGGTCAGCCACTAGCCTGGCTGTTATCGGTACCCGAGGCTGGTCTTTCTTGTCCGTTCGACTGTAGGCATAATAGGGAATTACCGCCGTAACCCTGCCGGCCGAGGCACGCTTTACGGTGTCCAGCATAATAAGAAGCTCCATCAGACTCTTGTTTACTGGGGAGCAGACTGACTGGACAACAAAAACATCCCTCTCCCGGACGTATTCCAGCAGGCGAACGAAGATATTCTCATTGCTGAATTGAAAGACCTCGGCTTTGCCCAGAGGTATGCCCAGATAATCACATATCCCCTGAGCCAAAGCAGGATGAGCATTGCCGGTGAACACCTTCAATTCATCAATCATCGCCCCTCCTCAGGACTAACCTTATCCAGCTCAGTATAACATAATGGCATTCAGCCGGACAATCGGGGGGTGTTCAAAAATGTAGCGCTTAAAAATGTAGTTGCCCCCCGATATATCGGGGGGCAACTAAGAGCCTGATAAATCAGGCAACTACAAAATACCTCAAAAGCAAAAGGTCTCAGACAATCTGCCAAAAACAGGAAAGACCCCGTAATCCTACGAGGTCCTTCCTTTAAGGCTAATCTTGGATTTGGGCTGGCTATCTTTACACTAAGCCAGCGTAGCGTTCGTCCCTCCCGTGAAAGCCCTTCCTCGCCCCCTTCTCTCTCCTCTCCTTGAAGAAGTTATACTCGTCGTCCTCCCATCTCAGGTTGGTAAACAGGGTGTGCGAGATATAGCCAGGGATAAAGTCGCTGATGAGCCCCATCCGGTCATAGATAAGGTGGCGGGTGGCCTTGCCAATGGCAATGCCGTCGCGGGGGAGAAGGGTCATGGCCTTGGCTAGTTTCATGGTCTCCTCCTCCAGCTTATCCGGCGGGACAGCTTTATTCACCAACCCCATTTCCGCCGCCTCCTTGCCGCTGAATATTCTTCCAGTAAGCAGGAGCTCCAGAGCTTTCTTCATACCGACGTGCAGGATCAAATGGGTGATGCCGAACACACCACTGCCAGAGAAGCCCAACCTCTGCTCGGTCAGTCCAAGCTGAGCGTCCTCAGCCGCTACTGCCAGGTCACATATTAGAGGAAAGTATATTCCCCCGCCAATGCAGTAGCCATGTAGCTGAGCAATGGTTATCTTGGGATTAAGGAAGACGTGCATCATGTTGTCATCCATTCCCATTTTGTCGTACTTCAACCTTATCCTCTGACTGGGTCTACGCTCCCCCGGTTTACCAGTGCCCATGCCATAAAGAAAGCCCACCTTGGTCAGGTCATGACCGACAGTGAAGGCACGTCCCGCTCCTTTCAGAATTATCACCTTTACGTCGTCGTCATCGGCAGCTCGATCAAAAGCATTCCACACCTCGGCGGCATCCTCCCCCCGTCCTAACCACTGAAAAGCGTTCAACTTTTCCGGCTTGTTCAGGGTAATCTTGGCGATATGGTCCGCTGCCTCATAGATAATGTATTTATACTCCTTTTGCTTCATACAGAACCTCCTTTAAGAAATAAAGCTATTTACTGAACTACCAAGTTGACTAACCTTTGTGGCACGTAGATTACCTTGGTCACCTCCCTTCCTTTCAGATAAGCTTTCACTCGGGGTTGCGATAGGGCGAGCTCCTGAGCTTCGCCCTCAGTAATAGAGGCAGGGACAACAACCCTATCCCTGAGCTTGCCATTGACCTGAATCACTAGGGTAATTTGCTCTTCAGCAGTTAAGTCCTCCTCCCAAAGGGGAAAAGACTGATTATGGATGCTGTAGGGATGTCCCGTCCTAGTCCATAGCTCCTCAGCCAGGTGGGGAGCCGTAGGAGCCAGGAGAAGGACAAGGGCATCAATAGCTTCACGCCAAGCAGAGGTGTCCACTGACCTAGCTGCTAATACCTTTACCAAATGGTTGGTAAACTCCATCAGGGATGCCAGCATAGTATTAAAGCGGAACCTTTCCAGGTCCTCGGTCACCTTTTTGATAGTCTTATGAGTCCTATGACGTAACTCCCTGACTGACCCTTGATCAGCAGCCTCTTCAGGGAAAGCCACCTCCTCCCCTTCCAGCACCAAATTCCATACCCGATTCAACCAGCGACTTATACCGCTAATACCGCTGTCATCCCATTCTCCTCCCTGCTCCCAAGGTCCGACAAACATGAGGTAAGCCCGAACTGCATCAGCACCCTGCTCAGCCACATACTCATCAGGGGTGATGACATTGCCCCGAGATTTACTCATCTTCTGCTTCTGGGCAATAATAGTCCCCTGATTAAAAAGGCGCATAAAGGGTTCATCAAAATCCACCAGACCCAGGTCTCGGATCGCTTTGATGAAGAAGCGCGCATAGAGAAGATGCATCACAGCATGCTCCGCACCACCGGTGTATTGATCCACGGGCAGCCAGTATTTAACCTTTTCTGAGTCAAAGGAGCTTTGGTCGTAATCGGGGCTGGCGTAGCGGAGGAAGTACCAGGAAGAGCACATAAAGGTATCCATAGTATCCGTTTCACGCCGGGCAGGCGCATTACACCGCGGACAGTGAGTATTGACAAAGGACTGGCAATACTTCAGGGGTGACTCCCCCGTGGGTTTAAAATCGGCATCTGGAGGCAGAAGCACTGGCAGCTCTTTCTCTGGCAGAGGAACAATACCACAACCATCACAGTAAACAATAGGGATTGGTGCGCCCCAGTAGCGTTGGCGGGAGATAAGCCAATCACGCAGGTGATAGGTGACCACCCGCTTACCATAGCCCTGGCTCTCCATAAAGTCAGCGATGGCTTCTATCCCTTCCTCACTGGGCATCCCATCGAACTGAGCCGAATTAACCATAGTTCCCGGCTCAACCCAGGCTTCCTCTAGCTCTTCTCCAGACCATCCCGGCGGGGCAATAACCACCCGAATAGGCAGGCCAAACCTCTTGGCAAAGTCGAAATCACGACTATCGTGAGCCGGCACCCCCATTACCACCCCGGTGCCATAGCTAGGCAGAACATAGTCCGCAATCCAAAGAGGAACACTCTTCCCGCTGAGCTTGTTAGCCACATAGGCTCCAATGAACACCCCGCTCTTCTCCTTCTCTACGGAGAGGCGCTCGATCTCTGTCTGACGTCTTGACCAAGCAATATATTCCTCAACCTTTGCCCGGCACTCTGCAGAGGTAAGCTTTTCCACTAAGGGGTGCTCTGGGGCAAGGACTAGAAACGTCACCCCAAAAGTAGTATCGGGGCGGGTAGTGAAGACCCTTATCTCCTTTTCCTCCACCCCCGGGTAATCCAGCCCGAAGGAGATCTCCACCCCCTCGCTCCTCCCAATCCAGTTCTTCTGCATCGTCTTTATCCTCTCCGGCCACTGGATCAGGGAATGGTCTAAGAGCTCCTCCGCATAGCGAGTGATCCGGAAGAACCACTGCTCTCTATCCTTTCTGGTGACCGGGGTGCCGCAGCGCTCACACCTCCCCTCCCCCACTACCTGCTCATTAGCCAGCACAGTCTGACATTGAGGACACCAGTTAACCGGGGCTTTGGCTCGATAGGCTAAGCCAGCCTTATAGAGCTTGAGGAAAAACCATTGTGTCCACTTGTAATATTCAGGGAGGCAAGTAATTACCTCTCGACTCCAATCATAGCACGCCCCCATGCTCTTCAGTTGGCAACGCATATTCTCAATATTTTGCATTGTCCAAACGAAGGGATGGATGCCTCGGCTAATAGCAGCGTTTTCCGCTGGGAGTCCAAAGGCATCAAAGCCCATGGGGTGAAGCACATTATATCCTTGCATTCGCTTAAAGCGGGCATGGACATCGGAGGGGGCCATAGCATACCAATGCCCAATATGGAGATCCCCTGAGGTGTAAGGGAACATAGTCAAGTCATACCACTTGGGGCGGCTATCGTCCTCTTTCACTTCATAGATTCGATCAGCAGCCCACTTCTCCTGCCACTTAGGCTCAATTTCCCTGGGGTTATATTTAAGTATCATTTTCAAGATTAAGTTTAGCAAAAAGTCTTATCCCTGGCAAAGCTTGACAAACGAGGATTGTAGCACTACGATTTTTATAAACAAGAGGTGTTGTTGTCCTGTCCGCTATTCTCCCGGAGATGAGAGAGGACATTAAGGAGGGAGACAATGCTAGGTCGGCTAAGCCCGGAAGAGCTAGCATCCCTATATGATGAATCCAGAGAGAAAATGCCCCCCAAGAAAAGGGAGAGGTGGCTTAACCAAAGACTAGCGAAGCAAGTAAAATTTGCCTACCAGAACGCCCCAGCCATAAAAGAGAAGTTCGATAAAGCTGGTGTCTCCCCTGCTGAGATTGGCACCATCAAGGACCTGGAGAAGCTGCCAGTGACCACAAAGGATGAGCTGGCCAAACTACAGCAGGCGAATCCTCCCTTTGGAGGATTCCTGGCTGTGCCTCTCACCAGCTTGAATAGGATTTATGTCTCCCCCGGCCCCATCTACGATGCTTGGGGACTGGAGCGTGTTAAGGGCGCGGTAAGGGGTTTCCTTAGAGCAGGTTGGCCTAAGCCGGGTGATGTCGTGCTTGTCTCTACAGCCTATCACATGGTCCCCGCTGGCTTGTTTTTGACCGATGCCTTAGATTTAATAGGCTGTACAGTGGTGCCCGCCGGTATAGGTCAGAGCGAACTCCAGGTCAAGCTGCTGCGTGATCTAAAGGCTACTGCTCTTTTCAGCTTCCCCAGCTTTACCATGACCATCCTGAAGAAGGCAGAGGAGATGGGGTATGATGTGCGAAAGGACTTTAACCTGAAATATACCACCGGTGGAGGCGAGAGGCATATCCAAATACTGAGAAAGACCTTTGAAGAGGACTATGGCCTTATAGTAGGAGATGGCTATGGCACCGCTGACCTTGGCACGGTGGCTTACGACTGTGGATTAGGCCAGGGGTATCACTATGATGATGAGGACTGCGTCGTGGAGATAGTCGACCCAGACACAGGAAAGCAGGTTGGTCCCCTTGAAGTAGGCGAAGTAGTGGTGACCCTCTTCAGCAACCTCTACCCCTTGGTTCGCTTCGGCAGCGGTGATCTGGCCTCTTATACCGATGAGCCCTGCCCCTGCGGCAGAGCGGCACCTAGGATCACCCGCATCCTGGGCATGGTGGGAGAACATATCAGGGTCAAGGGGATGTTTGTCCATCTCAGGGAGCTGGATGAGGCGATGTCTAAGTTCCCCCAGGTCTCAAAGTATCAGATGGTGCTCAGACTGGAGGAACACCGGGACAGGATAACCTTGAACCTTGAGGTTGAACCTGGCGTTGATCGCCAGGCACTATCTGAGGCAGTGAACAAGAGGTGCCAGGAGATATTTAAACTCAGGATGGACAAGATAGAATTCTTGGCTAAGGGGACGCTCCCTGAGGACTATCAGAAATTTGTGGATACAAGGTGGGGGTAAAACAGGAGAGCTGAAATGGAACGCACCATGCCCAGGCTTTTGAAGGAAAACTATGAAAAGTGGGGCGATAGGGTCTGGATGCGGAAAAAGGAATTCGGTTTCTGGCGGGAGTACACCTGGAAGGAAGGTTATGAAAAAGTCAAACACTTCTCCCTGGGTCTGATAAGCCTTGGCTTTGAACGTGGCGACAAGTTGGCTATCTTGGGGGATAACGACCCGCATTGGTTTTGGGCTGAACTGGCGGCGCAGTGCGCCGGTGGGGCAATCACCGGTCCCTTCTCCAGTTCCTTACCCAGCGAGGTAAAATATATCGTTGAGCACTCTGACTCTAAGTTCGTCGTCGTCCAAGACCAGGAGCAGGTAGACAAGATGCTCAAAATCAAAGACGAACTACCCCTGGTGAAAAAGGTGATCTACTGGGACCCCGCCGGATTGAGATACTATGACGACCCCCTTCTGACGAGCTTTGACGATGTCTTAAAATTGGGACAGGAGTATGAGGTGGCCCACCCCGGGATTTTTGAGCAAAATGTAGACCAGGGGAAAGGAGAGGACTTAGCCTTGATAATGTATACTTCAGGAACCACCGGCTTGCCCAAAGGGGCGGTGATGACTTATGCCAACCTCTTTTCCCAAAATGAGTCCTTTTATTCTATGAATCCGACTTATGAGACCGATGAATGGCTTTCCTTTATCCTGCCAGGGTGGATGGCAGAGCAAGGGCTTGGGCTGCTAGGCAGCTTGCAGCGAGGTATGAGGCTGAACTTCCCTGAACAACTAGCCACCGTGCCGGAGAATATCAGGGAGATCGGTCCCAGTATATTGTTTTATGCCTCCAGGCTGTGGGAGGGCGCCGCCTCCACCATCCAAAACAGGATGATGGAAAGCACCTGGTTGAAGAGGACTCTTTTTCAGCTTTGCTTGCCCCTGGGCTACAAGGCAGCGGACACCAAGTTCAAGGGGGAGAGGCTGAACTTATTCTGGAAGGCCCTCTATGGATTATCCCAGCTAATAGTATTCAACCCCCTAAAGGATAAGCTGGGATTTTCCAGACTTAGGTATGCCTTTACCGCTGGAGCTTTGCTGGGACCGGAGATTTTCAGGTTCATGACTGCTATCGGGGTAGACCTGAGGCAGCTATATGGCTCGAGTGAGACAGGGGCAACGCAGCACACAAGTGATGATATCAAGGTGGACTCCGTCGGCAGGGTAAACCCTGATACCATTCTAAGAATAGACAAGGATGACCACATCCTGGTGACCGGCCCAGGTTCCGCCAAAAGCTACTATAAAAACCCTGAGGCTACAGCCAAGACTTGGGCTGGAGGATGGTACCATACCGGCGATGCTGGCTATCTGGATGAGGATGGGCACCTCTACTATTTGGATAGGCTGGAATATATGAGCCAACTGGCCGATGGCACTAAGTTCGCTCCCCAATTCATCGAGGCCCGCCTGAAGTTCAGCCCCTATGTTAAGGATGCCTTCATCATAGGAGATGAGACCAAGGACTTTATCGGGGTGATCGTCAATATTAACTATGATAACGTGGGGCATTGGGCAGAGAGAAGGAGAATTCCCTACACTACCTTTGCCGACCTTTCCCAGAAACCAGAGGTATGTCAACTGATAAAAGGGGAGGTGGAGAACCTCAATAGGAAGCTCCCAGAGAAGCAGAGGGTGAGGAGATTTATCAACATGCCCAAGGAGTTTGACCCTGATGAAGCGGAATTAACCCGGACTATGAAGATAAGAAGGGGCTTTATGGAGGATCGCTACAAAGCCATAATAGAAGCCCTCTACGGGGAGAAGGAAAGAGTGCCTATGGAGGTGCCAGTAGTTTACAGAGATGGCAGGCAGGCGGTCATAAGCGCCGAGATACAGGTTAACCATCTTGACTGAGGACGAAAATTGGCTGACATCGTAGTGCAAGGCTTTCTGGTTGGGGGACTCTACGCTCTGGTTGCCCTGGGATTCGTGCTGATTTTCAAATCCTCCCGGGTGCTCAATCTGGCTTACGGTGAGATGATCGCCATCCTCAGCTATTTCCTTTTCTTCCTCCTAGACTCCCTTAACCTTCCTCTTGGGCTGGCTATATTTTTGATGTTTGTCGCTGGCGCAGGACTAGGCTTTCTCGTGGAGCGCTCTTTTATCCGTCCCCTAGTTGGTCAACCCTTTTTAGCCTTACTTATGATGACCCTGATGTTGATGTTCCTCTTCAAGGGTATCATTGTCTTGTGGCAGGGCGGTGCGTCATACTCCTACACCTTCGCTCCTGGAGGTATGATCAAGTTCTGGGGTGTATCGGTTCTACCTAGTGTCCTTTGGGCCTTTGTGGCGGCCATAGTTATTTTCCTCTTGTTAGCCTTCGTCTTCCGGTACACTAAGATTGGTCTAGCTATGAGGGTGGTAGCCGCCGATCATGCAGTATCTCAAAGTCTAGGGATAAAGGTAAGACAGATATTCTCCTTATCCTGGATAATTAGCGGTGTATTTGCCGCAGTATGTGGCATTCTGTTGGGTTTAGTATCGATGGTAACCCCAGAAATGGGGGATATAGGGTTAGGGAAGGGGCTGGTGGTGGTGCTCCTGGGAGGTATGAATTCAATCCCGGGCGCTCTTGTCGGAGGACTTATTCTAGGACTGACAGAGGCCCTCGGGGGTTACTATTGGACAGAGCTCCGGGAAATAATACCCTGGCTCCTTATGCTCTTCATCCTGATAGTCAGACCCTGGGGGATGTTTGGGGAAAGAAGGATAGAGAGGATTTAAAAAGTGCTTCCCTGTGGTACTTTCAATACTCGCCCCGAAGAAGACATGGCGATTGTCAGAACCAAGACTCAATGGTTCTTGATAGCCGTAGGCCTGGTCTTCTTCGTCAGCCTTGGCTTATTTTCGCCTGAGGACTGGGTAGTCTGGTTGATTCTGCTCGGTATTGCTGCTATTGCAGTTCTCGGTCTTCACATTCTGACCGGTCTTTGTGGTCAGTTCTCCATGGGTCAAGCTGCCTTTATGGCGGTAGGCGCTTACACCGCAGCTATCCTTGGGAACAGGTATGGATTCTCTCCTTGGGCTACGTTACCCTTGGCCGGTATTTTTGCCGGGCTGGTGGGACTCCTTTTTGGCATGCCCGCCCTGAGGATAAAGGGGTTCTACTTGGTTATGTCCACTATCGCCGCTCAATTCATTATCATCTGGATTTTGTCAGAGTGGGAGGGGGTCACAGGGGGGTTGTTTGGCATAAAAGTGCCCGCTATTAAGATAGGCGGCGAAAAGCTTAGCGATGTCCAGTTCTGGTGGCTGACCTTGGGTTTATTGGTAGTGATGCTCATTCTGGCTAAAAATATCCAAAGAACCGCCACCGGCAGGAGGTTCGTGGCGGTCAGGGATAACGACCTGGCCGCTGAGGTTATGGGGGTCAGCCTTTTCCGCACCAAGCTGTTGGCCTTTTTCATCGGTTGCTTTTATGCCGGAATAGCTGGTTGGCTATGGGCTCACTTCTATACTCATATCACCCCAGTGCAATTTACTTTTAAGGACTCTCTGTGGTTCCTCGGCATGATAATTGTTGGTGGTATAGGAAGCACCACCGGTGCCATCTTTGGGGTCACCCTCATCAAGCTTACAGACAAATTGGTTGACTATTTAGCCACTTTGCTAAGCGAACTTTTCCCCAGTATAGGTGTGCAAGTGTTCCCTGCCTTATCTTTAATAGTATTTGCTCTGGTGGTCATATTTTTTATACGGGTTGAGCCCAGGGGGCTCTACCACCGGTTCCAGAGGTTAAGACTCTACTATCAGCTGCATCCCTTCGCCTACTGA
>Ga0209314_10000929_pt1 | contig 13264 bp, 16 predicted proteins | sample I19B2metaG_FD_184146 | JGI IMG/M metagenome (GOLD analysis project Ga0209314, IMG submission 184146) | Lake sediment bacterial and archeal communities from Gulf of Boni, Indonesia to study Microbial Dark Matter (Phase II) - ​I19B2 metaG... | ecosystem: Environmental > Aquatic > Freshwater >...
GTGCGTTTCTCCCCAGATTCGCCGGGGCTCTGGCCCATTCCTGGCGGGTCCGTGACGGGCCGGCCTGGAATCACCCGCCTCTTCCGCCACGGCCGTGGTAGACCGCCGGTTGTCGGAATTCCAGTCAAGTGTGCGGCTTTGGAGGGATCAAGTTGAGTGACATCCTGGTGACCTGGCCCCGCCCCCTGAAGCGGGGCCTCTTTATCGAACGCCTGCACCGCTTCGCCGCCACGTGCCTGGTAAACGGAGCCGAGGTGCTGGTGCACGTGCCGGCCACCGGCCGGATGAAGGAACTGCTGCTGGCAGGGGTGGAGGTGGGGCTGCTTCCGGCCGCAGGGGAGGGCCGCAAGACGGCCTGGACCCTGACCCTGGTCCGCCACGGGGGGTTCTGGGTCCACGTGGACTCCAGCGGCCCCACGCGGGTGATTCCCGCCCTGGTCCGCCATGGCCTGCTGCCCGACCTGGCCGGGTATCTAACCCTGTCGGCCGAGCCCCGCATTCCCCACGCCGACGAGGATGGGGCGCAGCAGGGGCGGTTCGACTTCCTGCTGACGCACCCGCAACGGCCGCCGCTCTGGGTGGAGGCCAAGTCCGTCACCCTGGTGCGCGAGGGGGTGGCCCTGTTCCCGGACGCACCGACGCCGCGGGGTGTCCGTCACCTGAGGGAGCTGGCCCGGCTGCGCCTGCTGGGTCAGGGGGCGGCGGTTCTCTTTGTGGTGCAGCGGGAGGATGCCGTGGAGGTGCGGCCCAACTGCGCCACCCACCCTGATTTCGGCCTGGCCCTGCGGGAGGCGGAGGAGGCTGGCGTCCTGCTCCTGGGGGTGGCTGCTCAGGCTGCATGGGATGGCTTGAGACTGGCGCGGCTGTTGCCGGTGCGCACCCTCCCCTGTTAGCACCGGGTTGGCCCCGGGTCCTGGCGCCTGTCGGGCAAAGCACGTGAATCGAGTCACAACGCGCACGAGGGGTACCCGACGACATCTTGTAGGGTAAAGTACTACACCTCTGGGGAGCCCGTGCCGACCGGAAGGATTTAGCGTGTAATATAAAGAAACAACTGTGCTAACTGGATCTGGCAGGGGACTAGAACGCCTGCCAGGTTTTCTGCGTCCCGTGTCCGGCTCGGTGGAATACCCGGGCGCTTACGGCCTAATCCTGTTCTTGGATAGTCTGGCTACCCAAGGAGGTGCCCCACCCGTGGGTCTGTGGGACCGCATCAAGAGCACCCGGTTGTACAAGTCCATCTACCGCAATGATTATCCCGACACGCCCCGCAACCAGGTGCTGGTCATCCTGAATTCCATGGTCCTGCACCTGCACCCCGTCAAGATTCCCAAGAAGCAGGTGCGCTACACCTTCACCTTCGGCCTGGGCGGGACGTCCCTGCTGATGTTTCTGATCCTGACCCTGACCGGCGTCTGGCTGATGTTCTACTACGTCCCGTCCATCCCGGGAGCCTGGTTCAGCATGAAGGCCCTGCAGACGGACGTCTACTTCGGCCAGTTCGCCCGCAACCTGCACCGCTGGGCGGCCCACGGCATGGTCATCGCCGTGCTGCTGCACATGACCCGGGTTTTCTACACCGGCTCCTACAAGCCGCCGCGGGAGTTCAATTGGGCCATGGGCGTCGTCCTCCTGCTGCTGACGTTCCTGCTCTCCTTCACCGGCTACCTTCTGCCCTGGGACCAATTGGCCTACTGGGCCATCACGGTCGGCTCCAACATGGCCAAGGCGACGCCCTTCATCGGTGCCCAGGTCCAGCTGATGCTGTTGGGCGGCTACGAGATCGGCCAGGCCACCCTGATTCGCTGGTATACCCTGCACGTGATCTTCCTGCCCCTGGCCGCCATGCTTCTGATGGGCATGCACTTCTGGCGCGTGCGCAAGGACGGCGGCATTTCCACCCCCATCCCCTATGACGAGGACGAAGCCGAGTTTCCGCCGCAGCCCGAAGCGGCTGCCGACTGAGGCCCGGGCAGAGGAGGTTCGTATGGCAGAGGAAGAGGTCAAGTCAACCCGGCCGCAGGGTGTGGCCCCGGCGCCCAACCCGAAGGCCAACGGCCCGCAGCCCGGGTCGCCGTCCCTTTCCGCTCCCGCCAACAAGCCTGAGGTGGGGCCCAAACCCAAGGGAAAGGCGGCGGACGACAAGGAGATGGTGTTCGTCTGGCCGCACCTGGTCAGCATCGAAGCCATCGCGTCCCTGTTCTTCATCTTCAGCCTCAGCCTGATGTCCCTGCTGGTCAACGCGCCCCTGCGCAACCTGGCCAACCCCGAACTGACCCCCAACCCGTCCAAGGCCCCGTGGTACTTCCTGGGCCTTCAGGAACTGCTCCTGCACATGCACCCGGCTCTGGCCGGCGTCATCGTGCCGACGGCCGTCCTCATCCTGCTGGCAGCCATTCCCTATATCGACAGCGACCGTCGGGGGAGCGGCTATTGGTTCTCCACCAGGAACGGCGTTCGCATCACCGTATTCGCGGCCCTCTATACCATGGTCTGGGAACTGGCCCTGATTATCCTGGACGAGTTCATTGTGCCGGTGGAGAAGGCCACGACATTGATCCTGGAGAGCGGCGAGAAGCTGTCCGTTTCGCCCGGCGTCCACTGGATGAACCCCCACGGCCTGTCCCACGGCATCAAGCCGCTGTTCCTTCACCTCTTCGGCCGCGCGCCCCTGACGGTGGCCATCGGCGAGATCTTCATCCCCAGCCTCCTCATGGTACTGATCCCCTACCTGCTGTGGCACCTCATCAAGCGGCGCTACCAGGCCAACACGCGTGAACTGATGATTTCCATGTACAGCTTTTTCATCGCCTCCTTCGTCCTGCTGACCATCATCGGCACGGCCTTCCGCGGCCACTCCATGGCCCTCATGTGGCCCTGGCACATCACGCCGCCCATCGGCATCTGACCCCAGGCAGAGAGGTGAACCCGGACAATGAGCGACAACGAGGAACGGACTCCCGAAGCCGGTGTCGAAGCCAAGGCCGCGCCGGCCAAGACCGCACCGGCAGCGGCGGCGGCTGCCCCCGCCAAGGCGCGCCCGGCTCCGGCCAAGGCCCAGGCGGTGGACGGTCCCTGGGCCGGCGAGGGCATCTCCCGACGCGACCTGCTTCGGCGCGGCGCCTTCAGTACCATCGCCCTCTTCTTCGCCCAACTCGGCGTGGGCGCCCTGGCGATGTTCTGGCCCTCCAAGGTCTCCGGCTTCGGCGGCAAGGTCAACGCCGGCAAGGTGACGGACTTCCCGGTCAACGGCCCGCCGGCCAAGGTCCGCGACGGCAAGTTCTATATCTCGCGCCTGCCCGAAGGCGTCATTGCCCTTTACTGGAAGTGCCCCCATCTGGGCTGCACGGTGCCCTGGGCCCCGGACGAGGACCACTTCCACTGCCCCTGCCACGGCTCCATTTACGAGCGTACCGGCCAGAACATCGCCGGCCCGGCGCCGCGCCCCATGGACTATATGGAGACGACCATCGCCCCCAACGGCGACGTCATCGTCGACACCGGCAAGATTCATCAGCGCGAGCGCTACGACCCGAGCCAGCTCACCAGGGCCTGATACAGGAGGCGACCAGATGATCACCGGAATCGAGGTCTCCGAGGCGGTGGAGCTTCTCCTGGTCTTTCTCCTGTTCATCGGCACGATGGTCTCCCTGACCTTCATCGACCGCTGGATCAACCGCGAGCGCTGAGGGGCGGGGGCCGACAGCCGTCAGGCAACGAGACCAGCGAAAGGAGCCGGAAACCTTGCGCAACAAACAAAAGTACCTGGCGGTGCTGGTCCTCTCCTGGGCCGTGGTAGCCGTGCTGCTGTTGGGCGCCATCCGGGAGCCGGCGCGAAAGGCGGCGGCCACCCATGACGACCTGGCCCGGACCGTCAACACCGGTGCGACCGTCTTTGCCCAGTACTGCGTGGCCTGCCACGGCCCCGTCGGCGAGGGCCACATCGGCAAGCCGCTCAACCGCCCCGACCTTCAGGGCGAGCCGGAGAAGAACAAGAACACCTATGACATGATCGTGACCACGGTGCGCGGCGGCCGGCCCGGCACCACCAACCCCCACTGGGTCAAGGTGCGGGTCCGGGATGACAACGGCAACGTCGTCAAGGACGCCAGCGGCCAGGACCAGTGGGCCTGGGCCTCCTATACGCGGATGCCCGCCTGGGCCAAGGAAAACGGCGGCCCGCTGGATGAGCAGCAGGTTCAGGCGGTTGCCTATTTCATCATGATGGGCGACTGGGGCCAGGTGGCCAAAGAACTGCCCAAGGTGAACCCCGCCACTCCCAAGCCCTCGGACGATCCGGCCAAGTTCCACTTCGCGGACGCCGCCGGTCTGACGCCCGAAGAGAACAAGCAGGCCCAGGACCTGTTCGTCGCCAAGGGCTGCGTTGGGTGCCATACCATCGGCAACCGGGGCGGCAAGGTGGGGCCCGATCTCTCCAAGGTGGGAGCCTGGGGGGTCGATGAGGCCTTCCTCTACAGTTGGATTGAGAATCCCAAGGCCATGAGCGAAGCGCAGAAGCGCGCCCCCATCTATTGGTCCAACTACAACGGTCCGGTCATCGCTTCGCCGTCCGGCACGACCGGCGGTCCGACGGCCATGGGCCACGACCTGGTGGATGTCCCGGTAGCCGCTCCGGTCAACTTGCCGCTGACCTTCATGCCCACCATCCAGATGACCCCGGAAGAGCGGCAACTGCTGGTGCGCTACCTCATGGGCCTGAAGTAGCTGCTCGAGGAGGTGGCCCCGTGACCGGCAACCTGGTGCTTCTGGGTCTGCTCGCTTTCGTCTCGGGCAGCCTCTTCCGCGCCTACGCCCTCTCCGGCCTCCCCATCCTGCGCATGTTCGGGACCATGGGCATCGCCCTGGCCGGAATTGTGGGCGCCATGAGCCTGACGCAGGTACAAGTGGAAACCGCTCGGGCGGAGGCCCGACGCCAGCTGCAGGCCCTCGGTCCCAGGTTCCGCCTGGTGCCGGCACCCGGCGGCTACGCGGCGGTGGGCCCCGCGGGCCTCACCTACTGCCGGTTCGACGCCATGCCCAACTATGGCCGTCAGGCCGCCGTTCGCCGGCGGATGGCACGGTCCGAGGCCGCTGCCCTGACCGTGGCCGACGAGCTTCGCGCCCGGCTGTCCGCCGTAGGCGAGGGCGACGTCCCCCTGCAGACCGCCCTGGTACTGCTGCGGCGACGGGCGGAAGCCGCCCAAACCCAGACGAGCAGCGGCTCGGCGGTGCTGTATCTGAATCCGGACTCCCTGCGCCAGACCCTGGACCAGACGCACCAGCCGGAGCTCCTTGACGCGCAGCGCCGGCAGCGTCTGGCCCACCTCCTGGCAGATCGAGACGCGGCCCCGACCATAACTCGGGAGGCTGCCGTCCGCGCTACGCACTGAAACAGACCGGCCCGCAGGGGAAAGGGGGTTGACCCGTGTCCCACTATATCGACGAGAAATGCATCGGCTGTACGGCCTGCATCAACGTCTGCCCCACGGAGGCCATCGCCGGCGAGCGCAAGGTGCAGCACACCATTGACCCCGATCTGTGCATCGACTGCGGCGCCTGCGCCCGCGTCTGTCCGGCCCTGTCCATCGCCGACCAGTTCGGCGACTACAAGCCGCGCGTTGCCAAGCGTCAGGACTGGCCGAAGCCGGTGGTCTACGAGGACCTGTGCACCGGCTGCAACTTCTGCGTGGACATCTGTCCCTGGGACTGCCTTGAACTGAGCGGCGACGGGGCCATGTTCGGCACGGCCGTCCTGGTCAAGCCCATGGCCTGCGTTGGCTGCCGCGAGTGCGAGGAGGTCTGCGCCAAGGGGGCCATCCTCGTCCTGGACCCGCACCAGGTCGCGTCGCCGGTCTGAGCGGTGCAGCCAGGAAAGGAGGAGCGCGTCCCTGCGCCCCTCCTTTTCCGTTCCTCGTCCCAGCCTTCACATACGCCGCAGAGGGGAGAGGGAGCCTGCATGAAGCATAGACGCAGCCTGGCCCTGGGGGCCGGCCTTGCGGCGCTCTGGGTGTGGGTTCTGCCGGGGGTGGCCCTGGCGGACCATCTGAGTGGCGGCGCACCCGACGAGGCAGGGCTCTACGCCGCCGTCGCCCTCACGCTCGCTTTCGGGGGGCTGCTGGGGTGGCTCGGGTTGGCGCCGGAAGGATGGAGGGCCGCCGCCCAACGGGCCGGCCCCTGGCTGGTGGCCCTGGGTCTGGCCGTGATGACCTACGGAGGCTTTCACGCCTACCGTCATGCCCTGCCCGAGGAGGCCCTGGGCGGGCCGGCCTGGGCACGTCAGGCCGAGCGCGAGGTGATGGGCACCCTGCTGGTCTTCGCCGCCTCCTCGGCCCTGGCCATGTGGTGGGGCAGCCGGTCCGGCTTTCTGGGCCGTGGGGAGGGGGTCAAGTACCGGCAGCTGGAGCGGGGGGACACCCTTGACCCGCTGGCCTCGCACCCCGTCCGGAGGACCGACGAGCGGCTGGCGCTCATTCCCGTTGTCGCTACGGCCATGCTCAGCCTGGGCCTGGTCGTTGGGGTGGCCGTGGTGCTGCTGAGACTGCGCGCGTAAAGCCGGGGCCGGTGCCGCTTCCCGGCGCTCCGCAATCAGAGAATCGGTTCACATCTGGGGGGAGAAGTCATCGTGTTCTCAGGCAAGGAGGGAAGCACGGCGCGGGGGTTCTACTACTCCGCCGTGGCGTGGATGGCCTTCGGCATGGTGGTCGGCCTGACCGCCGCCCTGCTGATGATCTGGCCGGACTTCATCAAGAACTCCGTCACCGAGTCCCTGCGGCAATACCTGACGTTCGGCCGGCTGCGCCCCGTGCACACCAACGTTGTGATGTTCGGCTGGCTCTCCGGCGCCTACTTCGGCACCATGTTCTACATGCTGCCGCGCCTGGGTGAGACCAAGGTCTGGAGCGAGAAGCTGGGGAACTTCACGGTCCTCTGGTACAACCTGACCATCGCCGCTCACGTCGTGGCCCTGATGGCCGGCTACAATACGGGCCGGGAGTACGCGGAACAGCCGTGGCCCATCAAATACGCCACGGCCGTGATGTTCCTGCTGGTGGCCCTTAATCTATTCATGACCGCGGCCAGGCGTAAGGAACGTGAGCTATACGTCACCCAGTGGTACATGCTGGGCGCACTCATCTGGACACCCATCATCTACGCCATCGGCAACCAGTTCCTGCTGCCCACCAACCCCATCAGCGGCGTCAACGACGCGGTGGTGAACTGGTTCTACGGCCACAACATCCTGGGCTACTGGTTCACGCCGGTGGGCATCGGCGCCCTCTACTACCTGCTGCCCAAGATGACCGGCAACCCCCTCTATAGCCACAGACTCTCCATGATCGGCTTCTGGACCATCGCCTTCGTCTACGGCCCCACCGGGGCGCACCACCTGATCAACGGGCCGGTGCCCCAGTGGCTGCAGACGGTGGCCATCGCCTTCTCCGTGTCGCTCATCATCCCGGTCTGGACGGTGCTGACCAACTTCTACGGCACCATGGCCGGCAAGTGGAGCCTGGTGCGCGAGAGCGTGCCGCTGAAGTTCGCGGTCGCCGGGGCCAGCTTCTACTTCATCACCTGCTTCCAGGGGCCGATGCAGGCCCTGCGCTCCGTCTCCGCCGTCACCCACTTCACCGACTGGGTGGTGGGCCACGCCCACATCGCCCTGCTGGGGACCTTCAGCTTCATCATGTTCGCCAGCATCTACTACGCCCTGCCCCGCCTGACCAATCGGGAGATCTACAGCCGGCCCCTGCAGGACTGGCACTTCTGGCTCTCCTTCGTGGGCTTCTCCGCCTTCTTCATCTCGCTCACCGTGGGCGGTCTGGTGAAGGGCTTCATGTGGGCCTCGACCCAGAGCGACCCCACCCAGTTCATCGAGGTCGTCCGGGCCATGAAGCCCTACTACGTGGTGCGCGCCCTGGGCGGCGCCATGATCCTGTCGGCCCAGCTCCTGTTCATCTACAACATCTACAAGACCGCCACCGCCGGCCGCGAAATCCGCGTAGGTGAGACCGCCATGCCCCGGCCGGCCGACTTGCTAGCCGCCGGCGGCGCGACGTCTGACGCCTAGGGAGGAGGAGGACCGTGAAGAAGCTGCCGCTCTACAAGAAGCTCCCCGTGTTCGGCGTGGTCGCCTTCCTGTTCCTTGGCTTCGCCATTACAATCACGGTGGCGGCGCCGCTGATGGACAAGGAACTGTACCAACCGTCGCCCCAGGCCAAGCCCCTGGACGCCCTGGCGTCCAAGGGGCGCGAGATCTATGCCCGCGAGGGATGCTGGTACTGCCACACCCAGACCGTCCGCACCATCGCCAACGACAAGAAGTGGGGGCCCCGGGCCAGCCAGCCCGGTGATTACGCCTACTCCAATCCGGCTTTGCTGGGCTCCGAGCGCACTGGCCCGGACCTCACCTACGTGGGCGACCGCTGGCCCGACGAGAACTGGCAGATCAAACACCTGCAGGACCCGCGGGCCCTGAACCCGGATTCCGTCATGCCGTCCTTCGCGCACCTGCCACAGGCCGACCTGCAGGCCCTGGCCCATTATCTGGTGTCCCTCAAGGACAACACGGCACCCGACCTGCAGAAGCGCGCCGATCAGTCGACGGAGGCCGACATCCCGGACGTCTACAAGAAGGCGGTCAACCCCTTCGCCGGTGACACTGCCGCGATCGCCGCGGGCGACGCCATCTTCCACAAGAGCTGCTGGTCGTGTCACGGCGCCACCGCCGAAGGCAACGGCCCGGCGGCCTCCGCCTTGAAACCTCCGCCCGCCAACCTGCGCAAGTCCGCCCTGACCCGCAGCGAGCAGTTCCTCTTCTGGATCGTCAGCGAGGGCTCCAAGAGCACGGCCATGCCCGCCTGGAAGAAGGCCGGCCTCACCGAGGAACAGCGCTGGCAGGTGGTCAGCTATATCAAGAGCCTGGGGGGCCAGCAGTAGGCCCAGCAGTCCAGTGCCCGGCCGCCACCGGGCCTGGCTCAACCGATGGGAGGAGAGGCTGTGGACTTTGATTGGGCGGCCTTCGGCGACCTGGCCCAGTCGACGGGCATCATTCTGGTCGCCCTGCTCCTCATCTGGGGGGCGGGGGTGGCGCTCTGGGCCACCCTGGGCGGCAAGGCCCGCGGCGACGACCAGCCGCCCCTGGGCGAGGCCATCAAGTACCGCGACGCAATCATGAAGGACGACGAGCCCATCGCGTCCGCCAACCACCGGAGGTGAAACCGATGTCTCACCCGGCGCAGGGTACCGAGCGCAGCGAAGGGGCCCGCAACGAGGCCCACCATGAGGACGGCCCCGTCCCCAAGTTTCTCTACCTTGTCTACGCCGGCATCGCCGCCTTCTTCGCCTATTACGTGATCGTCCACTGGAGAGGCTGAGCATGGCCTCCGCAACGCGGCCCCTGGCGCCTCGCGCCACCCGCGGGCCGTTGCCGCCTCGCACGGACGGCCGGCCCCTGGCCATACGGCGGCCGCGGCGCGCGATGCAGTACCTGGTCCTGGCCCTGCTGGTGCTGGCGCCGTACCTGAACCTCTTCCGGATGGACCTTTCCACCGGCAGTTTCTGGCTCCTTGGACAGCGCCTCTGGGCGCCTCAGTTCTACCTGGTGATGTTTCTGCTGGCTCTGGCGGTGTTTCTGATCATTGTCGCCTCCCTGGTCCTGGGCCGGGTCTTCTGCGGCTGGGTCTGCCCGCAGAACCTGTTCAACGAATTGGAGAGGCGGTGGGAGAAGCGGCTGGGCCGGAGGGGCACGCTGGCCCTCTCGGTCCTCATCGCCTTCCTGGGATCGTTTGTGGTCCTGAGCTATCTGACGGACGGTCCGGCCCTGCTGCGGGCCCTCCTGACGGGGCGTCCGAGCCCCGGCTGGTTGGCCTTCTGGGTTGGCGCCACAGCCTTCTTCAGCCTGGCCCTGGGCTGGTGGCGCACGGCCATCTGCCACTCGGTCTGTCCCTACGGGTTTCTCCAGTCGGTGCTGACGGATCGGCACACCCTGCGACTCGGCACGCTGGTGCCCGCAGGGGGCGTTACTGACACGGGCCTTGTCGTAAGTCTCGAGCCCGGCCTGGCGACCGAGTGCCAAACGTGCAATGCCTGCACCCGGGTCTGCCACATGGGCGTGGACCCCCGCACCGCTGACCAGCGCGATTGCGTCGCCTGCGGCGAATGCGTCGACGCCTGCGCCCGCGTCACGCGGGGCTTCCACATCCAGCCGGTGCTGCACGTGGTGCCCGGGAGTGCCCCGGACCAGCCGCTGGGTCTCAGCGGCGAGGCGGCCCGGAACGTTCGGCGACTGCTGGCCCCACGCCTGGCTGCACCGATCGCCTTTGGCCTCCTGGCCCTCCTGGGGCTGACGGTGGGGCTCTTCAGCCGGCCGGTAGTCGACCTGATGGTCACGGCCGACCGGACCGCCGCCGCCACCGTGACCACCGGCGACACGTCCTTCAACACCTTTGTCGTGACCATCACCAACCTGGGCGCTCAGGAGGCGACCTTCCGCCTTCAGGTGAGCGGGCTGCCGCCGGAGGATGTGCGGCTGGACCAGACGTCGCTGACGGTCCCCGCCGGACAGAAAGTGCAGGTGCGCCTGCATGTGGCCTCGGCTCCCGTCCGGCTGGAAGAGGGGGTACACCCATTCACCGTTGTGGTGACCGGGGCGAACTCACAGGCAGTGGCGTCCAAACGGGCCACCTACTACGTTCCGCCGGGCGGTTCGTAGCGGAAGAGGAGGAGACGGCCATGAGGTTGTCGGAGGAGATCGTTGCGGCGGTGAAGTCCGGGAACACCGCCAGAGTCCGGGATTTGTTGGCCCACGAACCTGCCCTGGCTGACACGGAGACGGACGAGGGCTCACTGCTCCTGACGGGTATCTACTACGGAGCACGGGAGGCCGTTCGGCTGATCCGGGAGCACCGCCCGACCCTGGATGTCTTTGAGGCTGCTGCCCTGGGAGAGACGGAACAACTGGCCGACATCCTGGACAGCGCGCCGCAGATGGCCGATGCCTACAACCGGCAAGGCCTGACACCGCTGGGGCTGGCCGCCTTCCTGGGCTGCGTCGAGGCTGTGGAGCTCCTTCTCGACCGGGGGGCCGATATCAACCGGGTCAGCCGGTCAACGGTGCCCTTTGTGCCCCGGAACACCGCCCTGCACGCCGCCCTGGCCAGCGGCAACGAGGAGGCGGCCGCCGTGCTGATGGAGCGCGGCGCCGACCTCAACGCTGTGGACAACAACGGCCAGACGCCGCTACACCTGGTGGCCTTCGGCGGACTAGCCCGGTCCTTGCAGATCCTGTTGGCCCGAGGGGCCCGTTCGGATGTCCGCGATAGACAGGGGCGCACCCCGCTGGAGATCGCCCAGGAGAAGGAGCACCGGATCGTGGCGGAACGGCTGGCGGAAGCCACAGGTGCCCGTTAGCGGAAGCTGCTGGCACCCTATAGGTGGGAAAAAGCGCGTCAATTCAAGCTCCAGCGCCCCCTCGGGCGCTGGAGCTTTTTGCCTGCCGCCTCGCCTGGACGAGCCCGAAGGATGTCCAGAGAGACAGGGGGTCGTAATGCGCCAAAATCCATCTAGCCACACAATATCTAGTGGGCTATAATGGTCTCACTCCACCAGATTTAGCGGTTTCCTTCGACGCCAGTCGACAACGACGACTCAGGACGATACACACCACCGGCCGCCGAAACGGGGGACGTTCATGAACTGCCCGTACTGCCACCATCCCGACAGCAAAGTGCTGGACTCCCGCCCCACGGAGGAAGGCCACGCCATCCGCCGCCGTCGCGAGTGCCTGCAGTGCGGACGCCGGTTCACCACCTACGAGAAGGTGGAAGAGGTGCCCCTGATGGTGGTCAAGAAGGACGGCCGGCGCGTCGCCTTCGACCGCAGCAAGGTCCTGGCGGGGATCGTCAAGGCCTGCGAGAAGCGGCCCATCCCGCTGGCGCGCCTGGAGGATCTGGCGGATGAAATCGAGCGGGACCTGCGCAACCGCATGGAGCCCGAGATTTCATCCACGGACATCGGCGAGAAGGTAATGGAGAAACTCCGCGACCTGGACGAGGTCGCCTACGTCCGGTTCGCATCCGTGTACCGGCAATTCACGGACATCAACCGCTTCCGCGAAGAACTGGAGAAACTGCTGAAGGGGCGCTAACCCAGGCCTGGTTTCTCCCAGCGGTCTTTGTCCGTGGGGTTTCTGTCCCTTGCACGCAGAACACCTGTTTGGTATGATGCTCTTAGGGCGCATCATCCTGATAGATAGAGCCATCGAAGAGGAGGCCTACCCATGTCCAACACGCTGGCGCCCAACCACCTGAATGGTGCAGCGTCCGGCCCGTCCGCGCGCCCCATACATACGGGCCCGTCCCTGTCCCCTGACCGGTACCGTCTGAGCGAGGCAAACCTCAAAGAATTAGAGGAACGCTTCCACGGGCGCCACCGGCTCTACCTGCGCCTGGCGCAGAAGCATGGCACGCCTCCCAAGGAGGGCACCTGGTCCGACAACGCGCGGACGGTCATTGCCAAGCGCATTGTCGTCAAGGACAAGGACGGCAACCCGAGCGAGACGCCGGAGGAGATGGCCTGGCGCGTCGCTCTGGCCGTCGCCTGCGCCGAGGCCGACTTCCTCAAGGGCGTGGCCGATTCGGCGGTGGAGCAGCGCATTCTGGACGTTGCTCATCAGTTCTACGATCTGATGGTGGAGCAGCGTGCCTTCCCCAACTCGCCGACCCTGACCAACGCCGGCAAGCCCGACCTCCTCTCGCTGGCCGCCTGCTTCGTGCTGCCTGTGGAAGACAGCCTGGACAAGATATTTGATACGGTCAAGCATACCGCCCTCATTCATAAGTCCGGCGGTGGCTGCGTGGACGGGCGTGCCAAGGTTTTCACCACGTTCTGCGGCGTGGAGGATTTCGCTGTTCTTTACCAGCGCCTGCGCGCCACGGGTCGCGAGCCTATTCCCCAGGGTAACGGATCGGCCATGGATGTCCGGGACCTCGACATCCGGACTCTATCGCAGAATCCGGACACCGGGCGCTTTGAGATGGGCCGCATCAGCCACGTCTGGTCCTTCGACGTGCCGCGGGAGGAGCAGCGTCAGGTCGTGACGGAACACGGCTCCGTCATCACGTCCGCCTGGCATCCCTTCATGGTCCTGCAGGGCGGGCGTTTGGTGGAGAAGCGCGCAGACCAGTTGAAGGCCACCGACGTCCTGCTCCGCTCGAATCGCTCGGTTCAGGATTCCTGGCCCATCACGGAAGAGAAGGAGGTTGCG
>Ga0209314_10000930_pt1 | contig 13263 bp, 12 predicted proteins | sample I19B2metaG_FD_184146 | JGI IMG/M metagenome (GOLD analysis project Ga0209314, IMG submission 184146) | Lake sediment bacterial and archeal communities from Gulf of Boni, Indonesia to study Microbial Dark Matter (Phase II) - ​I19B2 metaG... | ecosystem: Environmental > Aquatic > Freshwater >...
CACACCAACGATTAGATCGCTGGATTTAACGGGAGACTTACGAAGCCGGCTACGGACGCTTTAGGCCCAGTAATCGTCCCCACCACTTGAGGAGCTGGTATTACCGCGGCGGCTGACACCAGACCTTGCCCTCCTCTTATTCCTCCAACTCCTTGCATTGGAGAAAAGCCATCCTCAGCGGACGGCACTCGGGATGACCCCGTCGTGCTTTCGCACATTGCGGAGGTTTCGCGCCTGCTGCGCCCCGTAGGGCCTGGGCCCTTGTCTCAGTGCCCATCTCCGGGCTCCCCCTCTCAGGGCCCGTACCGGTTATTGGCTTGGTGAGCCGTTACCTCACCAACTACCTGATCGGCCGCGGCCCCATCCTTGGGCAATGTCGCCTGCATGGTTACGACACCTTTTGGACGAGAAACCGTTCCAGGATTCCTCGTCTATCGGGTATCAGCCCCAGTTTCCCGGGGGTGTCTCCGTCCCAAGGGTAGGTTAGCCACGTGTTACTGAGCCGTACGCTACGCCCCGACCTTGGCTTCGAGGCGTTCAACTAGCATGGCTTAATCTCATCCCGATAGCAGTGGGGTCCGGCAGGATCAACCGGATTCGTGTTGAGCTGCCGGGGCTGCTGTGTTTGGCGTGGGATCCGTATGCCTATCTCAGACCTGAAGTGTCCTTGTTTCTTCCGGTCTTCACGTCTGTACCCGCACTTGGAGATCGACCGTGGTCATCCGAGGGCTGTAAACCCATAACGTCGGGTCGATGCCACCGCAATTGGAATGCGGGTCCTCTCAATTCTCCAACAACTTGACCTTCTGCCGCTCGATATAAGTGTTGCTGCAGGCTTGGAATGGCATGAATTCGGGTTGATCGTTCAAAAGGAGGCGGGTATATCATTTATTTCGTATGTTTTCCGAAGAATTCGCATTGTTTCGTGTTTGAAGCTCAATCTTATTGTTCTTGTGTGTTTAGATTACAATTTTTGCCTTATTTGTTGAGATTGGATATCTTCTGGGAGAATTAGAGGGACAGCGGTGATGAGAACTATCGCTCGTGTTCGTCTTCTTCTCGACGCTGTGTAAGCCAGGTTCTGAAGTCGTCTCTAGTGGTTACACAGGATTGAGGTCAACTGACAGAGCCCAGCTTTCTTCAATTTCTTTGAAGCACCTTAGAATGATGGACCGGGCGGGATTCGAACCCGCGGCTTCCGCCTCTCTCGAGGTTTCTATGCGAAGGCGGCGATCATACCAGACTGATCTACCGGCCCTCTGAAGAAAAGCCCTCAGTGTGCCAGACTACAACCCTTCAAGGCCTCTTCTATTAAGATTTTCACGGCCTAAACATCAAGACGACATACGACAAAGCTGAGATCAAGAAGAGGAGAATTATTGCTACACTGACCAGCTTCTTTGATGAGACACGAGGCATCTACATCACTTTGACCGAAGACGCGCCCGGGCGCTCTATAGGTCTTAATGTAATTGATCAGATTGTTGTGCTGATTGTTATATATTGAGAGTTCGTTCAGTTCTACCGGATGCATCACCATGGCCGAAGGGCGACGGCGGATTCTCCTCAAAACATTCCTCTTGGCTCTTCTCCTTGCATTGGCCGCTGCTCCGAGGCTTTATAGTCTGGATTCGAGGCCCCTCTTTGTGCCTGATGAATCGATGTCGATCGCCCTCGGCAGATACTACGTGTTCGGGAAGCTCACAGGCTACGGGTTCTTGTACAGGAATGGAACCATAGACCTCTACTGGCCGCATCCCTACAACTACGAGCACCCACCGCTAGCCAAGATTCTAATTGGAGTTTCGATCTTCCTCTTCGGAGACACCCTGTCTGGAGCGAGGTTGCTTGGGGCGCTCATGGGAGTGACCGCCGTGGTCCTTCTGTTTTTCATCGCTAGACGATTGTTTGGATGCTTCTATATGGGGTTTCTATCTGCATCCCTACTCGCTGTCGAGACTCTCCATATCGGAATGAGTAGGGTTGCAATGCTTGACATCTACATGCTCTTCTTCGAGATGACAGGTTTTGCAGGCCTGTTGCTCTTCGGAGACAGATTCAAGGTCTCATACCCTTTGTCGGGATTGATGTTTGGTGCTGCGATCGCTTCCAAATGGCTAGGAATATATGGATTCCTTGCTGCGGCAGCATACATAGTCTACGACATCATGCACTCCAAGAGGCGGAGCCGAAGAAGCAGAATATTCTTCGCAGTCATCGGATTGTTTCTTGCATTCTTGGTATACATCGGTTCCTACATCCCATACATGACAATGGATCATTCAAGCGATCCTTTCGTTGGAAAGCTTGCGGGTTATCCATACCTCGATCTCTCTAGACACAGTTTCGGAGATTTCTTAGATCTTCAGCTCTGGATGCTGCGGTTCATGTTGTATTGGCATCAAACCGGTTCGCAGTACGGATATCTCTTCATAAGTCCGTTGTCCTACCTGATTCCGGATAATACTGGCGCTCCAGTCCTCTGGATGAACGCTGCATTGTTCTATTCCAGCCTAGCCATCGCAGTGTTCCTGCTCATTTTCAACCTTCGCTTGAGAAGCAACCAGAGAGAAGTGGTGACCCTTGCTTGGTATGTCCCGGCCATGTTGCCACTCATTCAGAAAGGGTTCGTCTGGTACCTCATATTTGCCGTGCCCTCAATGTGTCTTCTTGCCGCAATGGCTTTCCAGTCCCTCCTAAACGTCGGATCCTCGAACGAATTGCGTGCCACCGTATGGAAGAGAGCCGGAAAGATCTTGGCTGTCCTCTTAGTAACCTCTGTCGTCACAGTCAGTATCTACAATCTTCTAGGTTACGCCATAATCAAGTAAGAGAAGATCTCAACCGTCGAATCAACTCCATGTCGACTGGAGAACTTGGTGCTCCGCCGTTGCAAACGGATGGATAAATCTGAGAATCCAGTACCCATCAGCCGTGCAAGAGAACCCCGCCTTCTTAAGAATAGGACTTGGGAAGTCTGGCAAAGCCTTATTGAAGATCACAGATTATCTCCTCGAAGTTTCATGGTTAGGATGAGCGCGTTGAGGAGCTATCAGCGACCGAGGTTGGCTGGTCTTCGGAATCTGCTCCTCACTCGCAGGCATCTTCATCTCTTTCTACGGAGACATAGCACTAGGTGGAGACACAGTGATGACATGCATCATTCTACTATGTCTTCCGACGGACGAAAAGCGCGTGATGCATGCATCAACGCGTGGATAGACAAGCGGCAAGGCGTTGTGTGGGAAGGCAAAGATGAGACTTCCATTGGGCTTCGTGGGTTTTGGAAACGTGGGGCAGGAGTTTGGCAGACTTCTGCTAGAGAAGAAAGAGATACTGAGGGACAAGTACGACCTTGAAACAGAGATCGTACTGATATGCACCAAGACGAGAGGAGTCTTGGCGAGCGACCAAGGGATAGACCTCAATGAGATATTAGCGAGGCTGTCACGAGGGGCACTTCTGAGCTCTCCGGATCAAACCCCTAGAACAGATGTGCTCGACCTGATCAGAGGGACTACGGCAGATATTGTCTTTGAGCTGACGCCACTAGACGTCTTTACAGGGCAGCCTGCCACGCTTCATATAGAGACGGCGATCAGAGCCGGAAAGCACGTTATTACTGCGAACAAAGGGCCTATAGCAAATCACTACCAAGATCTTCGCGACTTGGCGAACTCCCGGAATGTTTGTTTCAGATTCGAAGGGACTGTGATGGATGGAACTCCGATCTTTAACTTAGTATCAGATTGCCTGCCTGCCAGTGAAGTCCTCTCCTTCAGGGGAGTCCTCAACAGCACCACCAATTTCATCTTGACAGAGATGGAGAAAGGCGTCGGATTCGCAGCCGCCTTGTCCAAGGCTCAACGTCTCGGAATCGCAGAGGCAGATCCCTACCTCGACATCGATGGATGGGACTCGGCTGCAAAGGTATCTGCTATGATGAACGTCTTCATGGACGCTGATGTGAACCCGCAGCAGGTTGAAAGGAGGGGGATCGGGGGTGTGACTGAGTCGAAGGTTTCGCAGTTGCTCCAAGTTGGAAGGAGGATAAAGTTGGTTTGCGAGAGTGTGAAAAACCAGAGACACCCTAGGGGACGCGTTGCCCCGATGGAGCTTCCTCTCACAGATCCGCTGGCCAACGTCTCAGGAACCTCGAGCATCTTGGAGATCGAGACTGATACGATGGGAAGACTGACAATTTTGGAGAACGAGCCAAGAGTAAGGCAGACGGCTTACGCGCTACTGAGTGACCTGATAAGCATTCGGCGACGGATGCACTGAGAGATAGAGCATCCTCGGTTTGACGGATGCAAAGACCTAGTCTTGGGTGGATGCGTTCTTCTCACCTTCGGGTCTTCCTAGTTCCTTGACGAACGGGATTACCTTAAACCCCCACTTCGCAGGCAGCCGCTCTCCAGTATCCTTGTATCCAAGCCTTGTCCAAAAGCCGTAAGATTTCCAAGGAATGCCTTTGGCATTCTCTGTTGTATCGGTCTTCATTGTGAAGTATTCGTTTGTCACTGCGATGTTCTCAACATACTCTACCAGAGCCCTTCCCACGCCTCTTCTCTGCTCGTCTTTGATGATGTCGATGTTGTCGATGTACATGTGAGCGCTATCTCCTTTGAACACTATGAATCCGATTACTTTGCCGTTCTTTTCGGCCACAATAATCTCTGAGCCGTCTCTCAACCTATTCTCTTCGGCCCATGCCTTGCCCAGTTCTTCAGTCGTCGAGTACGTCGACCATGAGGGCGGTGCAAATCCCTTGGTCTCTCCTTCTGCAACCGATGACACGCTGACATGAACGATAGATGGAATGTCCTTGGTGGTCGCTCTGCGTATGACAGACTTCTTCATATGACTGCTTCCGGTAACACCGAAACTGTGTCTATCTAATCAAGATCATCTTGATAGTCTCGATGAAGCTTGAACCGATTAGACGTTACACCAGTTACGGCCCCAGGAGGACTGAGGACCCGAAAAACTATTCATGAGTTGTCCCGTCTATAGAGGATGATCCCAATTGGAATCGTTGCCTCATAGAGTTGAATCGAATTGACTGTTGACAAGGCTGAGTGCAGCCAGACTGGGAAGATCGCGGATATTCAGAGCGCCTCTTCGTGGGTAGTTGTTGATGTCGATGCTATTGAACACAACTTGGCAGAGATCCGTCGTGTAGCACCGCGCTCGATGATCATGGCCATCGTCAAGGCCAACGCCTACGGGCATGGGCTACAGCCAATGGGCAGATTTCTCCAAGAGATGGGAGTCGAGTGGCTTGCCGTCGCTAAGTTCGAGGAAGCCTTGGATCTATGTGAAGAGGGAGTGACTTGTGACGTACTGAATATGGGACCTATCTATGAGCCGCAGGTCAAAACACTTCTCGAGAAGGGTGTGGTGCAGTCCGTCTTCAAGCTCAGAGATGCCCAACTTCTCAACTCGGCTGCCCTCTCTTCTGGGAACAGGGCCAGAATTCACGTCAAGATGGATACTGGGCTTGGAAGGGTTGGAGTCAGGTACGATGTGGCCGAAGGCTTCGTGAATGAGCTGTGGCAGATGCCGGGGCTGGAACTTGAAGGACTATTCACGACATTCACGGAAGAGGAGGACTTCGACCGCACCCAATTGGCTAGGCTGCTGCGGATTCATGATTCGCTCAAAAGCGAAGGCATCGAGATCCCTCTGAGACATGCGGCCAGTAGCGCTGCAATCCTCTCGTTTCCGGAGTCCCATATGGAGATCGTCAGGCCTGGAATCATGATCTACGGATACTACCCTTCCAGAAAGGAGCGGCTGGAGAGAAAGGTCGATCTTAGACCAGCCATGAGCTTGAGGGGCAGAGTTGAATACGTCAAAGAGATCGAGAAGGGCGATTCTCTATACTATCATAGAACCTTCGTTGCGCCCAGGAGAATGAAAGTCGCCACAATACATGTCGGCTATTCGGACGGTTATCCAAAGGCTCTCTCCAAGAATGGTGCCGTTCTGAAGAACGGGAGGAGATGTCGCATTTTGGGAGGCGTATCCGCCAACCACTTCCTGGTCGATCTAGAAAATGACTCCGATACAGTACCTAGCGACGAGGTTATTCTGATTGGAAGATCGAATGGCGGGGAGATATCAGTCGAAGAAGTCGCGGAGCTGGCCAACGTCTCCGAATACGATATCACTGTGGGGATGAGCCCGTTGCTACCTAGAGTCTATTTCAGAAATGGGGTGCCGGCCAAGATATTCAACCCAGTTCTGAAACAAAGATCTGAGAGTTGATTGCAGACATTCGACCGTCGTTGGACCTTTCGTAGCCTATACATCTCAAGAATGAAGAAGACTCTTTTACAAACGAACTCTGCCACAACTGGCTGAAAACCTTGAGACTCTACGTCCTTTCAGGGGACATATTCGCCGATCGCGTCATAGGAAACTTGGTGAACTCAATAAATTTCTGCAGAGTCTGCGACGCGACTTGTAGCGAGTGCAGAATAGGATACGGAGGTTTTGCTGCAGACATAGTGGGTGTAAAGGAGTTCGATCAAATTCTTCCGAACTATATCGAACGTCCGGAGGATCTCCTGCCAGATGATCCGCCGAAGTGCGATCTTGTCTTGGCAATAGGCCTTCACGTTGACATCCTCTCTGCAATACCTAGTTGGATCGGGAAGACTGGGGCAGGGGCCCTGATAGTGCCCATCGAGAATCCGCGATGGTGCCCCCTCGGCCTGAAAAGACAGGTTGAAGAAGATCTCCATGAGATGGGCGTTGGATCGGCCTTTCCCAAGCCCTTCTGTTCCTTAGAGAAGTCCGGCAATAGATGGATAGACCTGTTTATCGACGGGTATAGAGTAGGTGTCCCAAGGCTCAAGGTCGAGACTTGGAGGAAGAAGATCTCGAATGGGCAGACCGTTAGGAGCGCTCCCTGCGGATGTACTTGGTTCGTTTCGCAGAGGATAAGGTGGTGCGACACGACAGACGTTCCGACACTTGAGCAGGTTGTTGCGAATGCCCACCATAATTATCCTTGCACCGCAAGCATGGACATCGATAGCGAACTCAAGGAACCTATCCTGCATAAAGCTGGCTATATTATCAGACAAGCTGTCAAGGAGGCGTTGGACTCGGCGACCGAAGCCTCGAATCCCTGAAAGTCTGAGAGAGGCTTGATCTTGCCAAGAACATATGACCAACTTAGTTTATGATTCGAGTTAATCCAAACGTCAGCGTAAAGGTGATTCACTCGATGAGACCGTTCGATCTATCAAGACAGCTGCTGGCTCTCTTCGCGAAGACCAGACTTTATGTGCCCGACGTAGATTTCTCGATAGTGGGTTTGCCTCTCTTAGATAAGCTCAATTCGCTGGACAGGCTTCGAGTGTTTGCCGACGAGTTTCTCTCTTGGACGATCGATAAGGACGAGATAACATTGGTCCTACAGGCGATGTCTTGGAAGAGCATCTCGAACTTCTTCGAGGGCGCAAAGGTTGAAACCCCATACCGAATGATCGTATTCGATATACCTATGGATCTCTCAGTCGTTGGATATCTGGCTCAGATCACGAGAATATTAGCTGAGGCTAAGATCGGAATCTTCGCCATCTCTACCTTTGAGAAGGATGCGATCCTCGTCAAGAGCGAGCACTTGCAGAGAGCAGTGGATTCGCTTGAGACGTTTATAGCGGAGTGCAGGTCTATCCGCTCTCAGCAGTACTCTCCCCTCAAGAAAGGCAAGAGTGTTGGCCTCAGCTTCTCTCATCGGCGATCACCGAACATTTAGGCCGAAGAGGGAATGTTTCTGGCCAACCACCTCCTCAAGCGGAATTCGTACACACGGTTTTCTCACAAATCTTATTGACTCCCAAGAGGTATTGACTTCGATCCAAATTGAAGGATAAATGGGAGCGAGACGCGAGTCATCCCGCAGAGTACCATGCGGTCGAAGCTAGGCGCGGACGCGAATTCATCCTCAGAATGACTACAGGAGCCGATGTCTACAAGGCCATACAACAGTTCGCCAAAGACAAGAACATCAAGTTTGGCAAGATCCACGCCGCCTTCATGGGAGGATTCCAGCCTGCCACGATGCTCATGTGGACACCCGACACGCGAGATCCGAATAACTGGCATAACGAGTCGATGGCCAGCTTCAACAACTTTAGCATGTTGATCAGCATGAGTGGCGTGATCCATACGCGAATGGTGAAAGGTAGGCCGGAGCCGTTTCCCGCGATTCACTATGTGATAGGAGGAGCGTGGGACGTACCTACCGTCGGCGGACACTTGGCAGAAGGAACAACAGTGAAGGGCGTTGTCGAGGTCTTCATCACCGAGATCTTGGGAATAGAGGAGCTCTTGCCCTCAAGCTACGATCCTGAGAAAGATACCGCGCCTGAGGAATGGTATAGGGAGACGAAGTAGGAACTTCTCCTCGACTTTTTGCGTTTCCCACCAGTATTGAATGAAAAGGCATTTTGTCCACAGCTCTCGCCAGCCAATGGCCGAGGGGAGATCAAACAGCCTGTGAAAGGGGATTTGACTGTGTGACCCTAGGGACGGTTTGGTCTGTTTCAGAAAGGGCAGATGATTCACTAGTTGTGGAAATCCTTGCTTTTTCACGCTTAAATATCGAGCTCCCCGAATACGAATTTGGTTTGGCGAGGTAGACCCGGTGGATTTTGAGGTTTGGATCTGGCTTCTGGGTTTCTCGGTCGCGATCCTCGCCATATTCGTCTACGCCATAACCAGAGAGGAAAGAGAGGAAAAGAAGACGCTAGGACCACCCAAGAGCCAGTTGGCATCCATCTCTCCGATTACAATCCTTCCTCCGACCGTTTCGCCCGGCGAAATCAGAACCAGCATCACTGAAGACCAAGCGAATGTTGCACAACAGGAACTCAAGGCCCTGACCATTGAGAAGGAGATACTGAGCTACGCCCTGACACATCTGTACGAATCGGAGTCGCAAGGTAAGCTCGCAGAGTCCGATAGGGAAAGACTTGTCGCCAAGTATGGTGAACAGATGAAAGGACTGGACGAGAGGATAAGGAAGAGCCAGATGATCGTGGATCTCCACGACCTCGAGAAGAGCCAGATCGAGTGGATCAGAACGTTCCAAGAGAAATATGGGGACATGACCAAGAAGATAGAAGAGATAAGGCAGGTAATCGGTGTCGTATCAAAGGCCGAATCCGAGAAGGCAGTGTCAGAAGCTCTGAAGAAGGGAGACGAGAGGCCGAAGGAGCGGGCTAGGAAACCCTCGACAGAGACCAAGGAAGAACCTCGTCCTCCTAAGAGCAAGGCGGATGAGAGAGTCGAGGAGATCAGGGCCGAGGTCTTGAAGGAGCTTGAGAGGCTGGAGCAGATTGAGACGGAAGCCTAGCACATGGAGAGCCGCCAGCTCAACGAGTTGAAGAGACTCGCGGCCCTAGAGGCCGTCAAGTTCGTGAAGAGTGGACAAGTTGTAGGGTTGGGGAGTGGCAGCACAGCGGCTTTTGCAATCGAGGAGATTGGCAGAAGAGTCAGGGAAGAAGGACTCAAGATACTGGGCGTGCCAACTTCGCAAGACACCTATTATGTTGCCATAGGAAACCGTGTTCCGCTTACGACTCTTGACGAACATCCTGTTCTTGATATAGCCATTGACGGCGCAGATCAGGTAGATCGTGAACTGGACCTGATCAAAGGAGGGGGCGCCGCTCTAACGAGAGAGAAGGTAGTCGCTTCTCGATCAAAGAAGTTCATAGTAATCATCGATCAAGGGAAACTGGTGAGGCGCATCGGCGAGGGACAGCCTTTGCCCGTAGAAGTAATACCGTTCGCCGTTAAACCTGTCTCTGACCAGATTGAGAAGATCGGCGGAAAACCCTGTCTCAGGTATGGTACAGCGAAACTTGGACCGATCGTCACGGACAACGGAAATTATATTCTGGACGCGGACTTCGGCGTGATCCGAAGACCCAGAGAACTCAATATTTCGTTGAAACTGATTCCAGGCGTAGTTGAGACAGGCCTTTTCATTGACATGGCAGACGTCGTCTGTGTTGCCGGTCCAAACGGAGCGAGCCGGCTGGTAAGAGAACGTCAGCGCTAACCGGAAACTTGTTAATAGGAGATCGACGGAAACCAATTTTGCCGTGGTCTCACATGATAGTCAAGTGCGAGATAGTCACTTGGGACAAAGTGTTTTCGATGTGCCGAATTCTGAGGGACAGAATTGTCAGATCAGGCTTTCAGCCTGAGACAATAATCGCGCTGGCTAGGAGCGGTTTCATTCCGGGTCGACTTCTCTCCGACTTCCTGAGTGTTCCAGACCTTGTAAGCCTCAAGGTGGAACACTGGCTGGACACCACAGCAGAACACAAGGATGTTGCCACGATACCATACAGGACACCTTTCAAGATTGAAGGGAGAGCGGTTTTGATAGCCGACGACATTGTTGATACGGGAAAGAGCATGTTGGCTGCGAAGGAGTATTTGCTGGACTTCAAGCCCTTTTCGTTGAAGACCGCGGTAATGCAGCATATTGCGCCAACAGCCATATGCACCCCCGATTTCTACGCAGAGTTAATTCAAGAGTGGACGTGGTTCGTCTACCCGTGGAATATGGTAGAAGACTTCCGAAATCTGACGGGAAAACTCCTTTCAGCCAAGGGCGTGCCCTTGACCCTCGAGGAGCTCATTGCCGGTTTCAAGGAGGAGTTCAATGTGCAGGTTCCCGAACAACAGTTAGTCGACGCTCTATCAGAGATGGAGAGAAGAAGAAAACTCGAAAGGATCGGAGACAGATTCTCTCTGAGAGCTAGATGACCGATTCTGAGCTTGCTTGCGAGATGCACCAAGCCTAGGATCTAACTCGCAAAGGCAGCCTTAGCTGATACTCAACAAGCAGAGGCCAATGTGCTACAGAGACTAGAAATCCTAGAAGTCACATCAGCAAAACATGCGGAGCAATGTGGATCTGAAAAGCGTTTCACTGGGTGGTTAGAGGAATTGCAGCTTGATCCATTAGAGCTCATCACGACAAGAGTCAGTATCAGAGACTACAAGCCCGAACCCGTCCCGAGAGATCTGCAGCTGCGGATTCTCGAGGCGGCTAGGTGGGCACCTTCTGGTGACAACTTCCAACCATGGAGGTTCATCTTGGTCGAAGACCAAGGAACCAAGACAAGAATAGGGGAAATCTGTGTTAGAGCAGCGGTGAGATCCTTTGGAAGAGACATCGTTGGACTTCAGAAGCGTTTCGCCGAAGTCCCTGAAGAGAAGAGGAAAGCAATCATTGAAGGTTTGGTCACAGGAAGAAGATTCAAGTTCATAGCCGAGGCTCCAACCCTTCTGGCTGTCTGCGCTGACACATCGATCACAAGCAACTACCTACAAGATGTCTCGGCAGCTATCGAAAATATGCTACTCGCGGCCCACGGACTTGGACTTGGCGCCTGCTGGATAGGACTGCCGTTGGCAGACGAGGAGAGCGAGAAGCAGACCGAGGCAGCGCTGGGAATCTCCGGAAACATCAGACTTGTCGCATTGGTTACGGTCGGTTATCCTTCGAGAGTCCCGAAACCCAGGCCTAGACTCCCTCTGAAGGACCTTGTCTACATCAACAGATATGGAAACAGAGAAGGCCTACAGATGTAGGCCAGCTTTCTCCAGAGATCGGCTATATGATAATTCTCATGAAACGCGTGTAATTTCAGCTAGATTATCTAGCGATGCTGCGTCCAACTATTTGGCCATAGAACGATCGATGATTTTCCCAGCAGGATCTACTATTCACATTTCGCAGCGACCATGTTGTGGGCATCTTTGCGTTGGTGCCCTTGAGATCTGTGTGTTCATCTGCCAATTGTAGGAGGTTAGCTGTGATGATCTACCCTTTCTCTGATTCCTCTGGCCTTGAGGTCTCTGACGAGCTCTATGAGACCTTTCACGGCAGCCTTGAGAAAGGCATTGCCTTTCTCAACTGTAGCCTTTGTTGGATCACCAATTACTCCGGTCTTGGATAGCGTGCTCCAGTACTCCATCATTGTTGCGGGGGGATGAGTCGTACGTCCTCCACTGGCAAGGTCGAACCAGAAGTACTCCGACTTTGGAAAGCTGATGTCCTTGACGGCTCTCGACATGTCGACGAGTTCAGGCTTCAAAGCAAGATATAGGGAGGTCTCTAATTCGCATGCGTGGGTCATTCCACCTGGGAACTCGGATTCGCGATGCTTCTTGATGGCCTCCACCACAGGTCCCAGCGACCACCATGAGATCATAGCACACTGAACATCAGGACGTTCTATTATCGTAAGCCTTGACACGATATCCATGAACGGTACGTTACTTCCATGGCCATTAACGATCAGTATCTTCCTGAAGCCGTGATGGGCGATGCTCTTAGTTATGTCCAAGACGTAGTCAATGAAGGTCTTGCCACCAATGGTGATGCATCCTGGAAAGTCCATGTGGTGTGGACTGTAGCCGTGGATCACTGGCGGAATGACAACGACTTCTTTCGGAATCTTCTTTCCAGTATGCAGACAGATCTCGTTCGTTATCAGTACATCCGTATCCACCGGAAGATGTGGCCCATGATCTTCAATCGTGGCTACCGGGAGAATAGCCACTCTCCCTTCTTTTGATGCCTGATTGATCTCCGGCCAAGTCATCTCCCCCCATGCGAACTTCTCCATCCAAGCTCACCAGACAGAACAATAGACTCAAAGACTAATAGCTGAATCCGTAGAACTCGCTCGTTTGATCAATATTCAGATTCATCCAAGACGGCCGTGTTGTCTTCCCCCATTCTTCGGCTGATGGGAAAGCTTGAAGATCTTGGCGATATTGATAGGAGTCACTCGGATACGCACAGAAGAGCGAAGTATCTTTGACTAGGATGGTCGGGATCGGCTCAAGAGAAGCTCTCCAACTTGGATTCTCGCACTTCCTGATAGACAGCCAGATGGCCCTTCTTGCAGTCTCAATGCCTTTCTTGATCCGCGACTTAGGGCTCACTCTATCCGAAGCGGGAGTTGTAGTTGGTGCATCAGTACTCTTCGCCGCAGCGCCTCAGCCGGCAACAGGACACCTTTCCGACCGCGTGAGCCGAAAGAGCATGCTTGTCCTCGGACTGATCATCTGCGGAGTCGGATCCGTTCTGACATCCCGCTCCCCAAACTTCTTTGAGCTACTCATATTCCAATGCATCGTCGGAGTGAGTTCCAGCATCTTTCATCCTCTTGGATACTCTTTGACCTCATACCTCTCCGACCTGGCATACAG
>Ga0209314_10000932_pt1 | contig 13235 bp, 17 predicted proteins | sample I19B2metaG_FD_184146 | JGI IMG/M metagenome (GOLD analysis project Ga0209314, IMG submission 184146) | Lake sediment bacterial and archeal communities from Gulf of Boni, Indonesia to study Microbial Dark Matter (Phase II) - ​I19B2 metaG... | ecosystem: Environmental > Aquatic > Freshwater >...
CTGTAGAATTTCGCCCGCAAGTCCCCTCGCTACAGCGTCGGGCTTGACGAATACCAGAGTTCTTTCGTCCAAGCACGTCAGCCCTTCTCTTCCTTGCCATGGTAAGCGGTCCACTTCAGTTTTCTAGAATCTCGTCCGAGCTTGAGTTGGTTCTTTCTGCATTTGCTGGAGCAGAACCAGTAGATGGATCCGTCGCTCCTGATGTGCATGATTCCAGTCCCATACGGAAACTCGTAGCCGCAGAAACTGCACTTCTTAGGCTTGGGCATAAGCAACGACTTCGCTACTTGATCTTTCTTGCCTCGCGTTCAGTGTCGCGCAACATCAGTATGTCTCCGCCTCTGATGGGTCCCTTCACGTTTCTGGTTATTATCCTGCCCTTGTCCTTACCCTCCAAGACCCTTACTCTGACCTGCATTACCTCTCCGGTGACCCCGGTTCTGCCAACTATTTGAATGACTTCGGCTGGAGTGTGTGCTTCAGCTTCTCTTTCTTTCGAGCTCATTTGAAGCTCGCCTACATGCTCTTTCTTAGGTCTTCCAATCTCTGCACTATCACTCTGACGAGATCATCGGCAGATCCAGTTTCTGTGATGCATGCAGATGCGGCTCCGACATCTATTCCTACAGACTGTCCAAGTTGACTCTTGCTGGGCACGAAGATGTATGGCACTTTTCTCTCTTCGCAAAGGATGGGTAGATGAGCAACGACTTCGGGTGGCTCCACGTCCTCGGCGATGACAACGAGTCTGGCGATGGCTCTCTCGATGGCCTTTGTGGTCTCGTTGGTACCTTTGCGGAGCTTGCCTGTGTCTCTAGCCATCTGAAGAGCTTCATAGGCAGAATCCGCCATGTCTTTTGGGACTGAGAACTTCACGTAAAATGGCTTCGACATGCGGCCTTCACCTTGGAAATCCGGCGCTGGGTTATCGTAAGAAAAAAAGCCCACCTAATAACGTTTTGCTTATCCATGTGAATAGTATGTCTTTAACGAGCTGTTGATACTGTCTACACGCACGAACCCAAATCTCTCAAACTGGATGACTTGTCCGACCTTCAATCTTCTGCACGAGGTCTCTGAGAGCCCTTTGACTATGGATGAATCCTGCATCACGACATGCGTTGGAAGAAAATCTTCGAAAGGAACCCATTGAACTAAGGGGGCTTTCATCCTTCGCGCTTCTGTCAATCCCTCGCTGTGATAGCTTGCTTCTGCTCTATCCTCCATGGCAGAGTCAATTTTGATGTTAATGAACCCCATGAGCCTCACAATGCTGTGCTCCAAAAGAGTCCTCAAATCATTTCGAGAGACCCAGACCCGGCCCACGCCATCGTAGATCCTAACGGTGAGAGCTCTGTCTTCTCGACCGCGTCTGTCGGGATGCAGAGGCAGTCTGAGTTCGTAGTCCTTCGCTAGCCCCTTCACGGACAGGGGAACCTCGTTTGCCACGAAGAAGTATCGATCGGCGGTTGGATCCAAGATCTTACGGTTGATGGAGTAAAGATTCTCCCAGCTGAGGGTAGCGTCAACCGGTTTCACGCCGACCTCGATGATCATCCTTCGGATGCTCTCCGGGTTGATGCCTCTTCGCCGCAAGGCTGCGAAAGTGGCCAATCGCGGATCGTCCCAGTGGCTGTAGATTCCTTCTCTCAGTCCTTTGAGAATCTTGGACTTGCTGAGAAGCGCTCCGCGGATCTTGAGCCGACCATAATGGATCGCCTCAGGATATGTCCAACCGAGGTGGGAGTACAGGTACCTCTGTCTCGTCTCGTTTGTTAGATGCTCCTTGCCTCGGATGATGTGCGTTATGCCCATGAGGTGGTCGTCTACGCCGCACGCCATGTTGTAGAGAGGCCAGACTCTGAACTTTCTGCCGACCCTTGGGTGATTCGCCTCAACTATTCTGAGAGCTGGCCAGTCTCGAACGGCAGGGTTTGGGTGTTTCAGGTCTGTCTTGACTCTGAGAACCGCCTCTCCCTCTTTGAATGTTCCATCTTTCATTCTTTGCCAACGATCGAGATGTACCTGAGGAGGCTGGTTTCTGCAGGGGCATGGTGAGCTCAACACGGCGCTACGTTTGAATTCCTCTGGCCTACATGTACAGACGTAGGCGTTGCCATCCTTCAGCAGCTTCTCGGCAAACTCATAGTATATCGGGATCCTGTCGCTCTGTATGTACTCCTCATCCCACTTGCAATCCAGCCAAAGGAGGTCTTCCCTTATTGCGTCGTAGAACTCCAACACCGGCTTCTTGAGTCTCGGATCAGTGTCTTCAAATCTCAGTAGGAAGCGTCCCTTGTACATCTTGGCATAATCATGGCAGAGAATTATCGCTCTAGCTGAGCCTAGGTGCAGAACGCAATCAGGGTTCGGAGAGAATCTCGTTACGACTCTTCCCCAGCGTTCGACGTTCAGAAGTGGGGTTAGCCTCTTCTCTTCGACTCTTACTGGTTCAATGAGCGTCTCAGGCCATTTTTCTTGAAGAATCTCTCCCTGACGTTTCTCGGGTATCGAATTGACTTCGTCTATGATCGTTCGGATAACGGAGATCAAGCTTTGCGTCATGGGCTTGAGGTCTGGCTTCTCTCCGAGAAGTCGGCCCAGAACCGGCCCCGACTCTGCCTTTCCTCCGTGCCTGTAAGCGTTCAATAGCGCAATCTTGCGGATGAGTTCTGATGTTTCTTCGCCGAGAGAGTTTGGGGCCGTCTCAGGCACCTCACCCAAGTTGTTGCCAGCTCTCTAGTCTGACTGAATGATATTTCTCGATATATCGGTCCTTCCTCTTCAGATAAGAATGCTGTGAACTGCCGGAAAGTGTTTATGCTAACTCTCGCGAGCCACGAAGAATCTGGCGAGGTCTAGTAGCTTCTTTTTCGGATCGTTCTCGGGGAAGGGTTCGAGATGTTCGATCGCCTCGTTCACAAACGCCTCCGCTCTCCGCTTTGCGTATTCTATAGAGTCTAGCGATCTCATGACCTGTATCACTTCAGTGACCTCTCCTGCAGTTGCATTTCTGTTTCCCAAGACGGAAAGGATCCGTCTTCTCTCGTCATGACTGCACTTGCGCAGGGATTGTATGACGATGAGTGTACGTTTTCCCTCGCGGACATCACTTCCAACAGGTTTGCCGAGCGTCTTCTCGTTGCCCATCAAACCGAGGATATCGTCCACAATCTGAAACGCTAGGCCACTCTTGTATGCGTAACTGCAGAGTCTGGATGTATCTTCGAGTTTTCCTCCGGCGATTATCGCGCCTGCTTCGGCCGACGATCTGAATAAGGCAGCCGTCTTGCCACCTATCATGTGGATGTAATCTTCTTCCGATACATCATCACGTTTCTCAAACAAGACATCGAGCGCTTGGCCGACGCAGATGGCAATCGTTCCTTCGGTTAGCGTTTGAAGTATCCTCAAGATGTTTTCTTCGCCGATGGCTCTCCTGTCACTATACTTGATTACTGTGTCATAGACCTTCGCAAATAGGAGGTCTCCTGATGTTATGGCCATGGGTATGTCATAGAGCGTGTGAACGGTAGGGACGCCTCTCCGTGTATTGTCCTGATCCATGATGTCGTCGTGAATGAGCGTGAAATTGTGTAGAAGTTCAACGGACGCGGCTGAGGGAAGAGCTTTCTCCAGTGTTCCTCCGAGCAGCTTGCAGCACGTTGTGAGCAGAAATGGTCGCAGCCTCTTTCCTCCAGCTCTGAGGAGGTGTCCAGAAGCCAAGTGAAGCTCTCGAGGATCCGTTTGCTCGGCAATGACCCGCTCTATGAACGCGTTCACCACTTTGCTGGTCTCGTCAAGGTCAGTTAGAAGTTCCTCGAACATCTCTCTATCTCCGTGCGTATTTGTTCACATCCAAGTTGCTGAGACGCGCCCACTCAGCAACTTCTCCCGTGATCATCAGGGGAGCCTTTTTCAGAGACTCGATGTCGGCGGATCCCGTGAGGAACATGGCTGTCTGCAGCTCTGAGACTAGGGTCTTGATCTCCCCCAAGACTTCTGCCGCACCTCCAATTGCAGGTTTGAGAAGCGGAAGGGCGATCCCTGAGATCGTCGCACCTATGGCTATGGACTTGGCTAGATCAAGTCCGCTCCTCAATCCACCCGAGGCAACAAGTGTCAGTCCTTCCACCTGAGAACATTCGATGAGGCTGATTGCGGTAGGGATTCCCCAGTCCCAGAATGTCGAGCCAATCCTGGCCCGTGATTTATCACCGCTTGCTCTAGCGCGGTAGTATTCGACAGCCGCCCAACTGGTGCCTCCAGCACCTGCTACGTCGACTGCATGGACTCCAGCCTTCTTGAGTGCTTCAGCTTCCCGTCTGGCTACTCCTGCGCCTGTCTCTTTCACTATCGTGGGGACATTGAGATCGCGAACTACCTCTTCAATCTGTCCCAGAATCCCCGTGAAGGCGGTCTCTCCTTCGGGCTGGACTGCCTCTTGAAGGGAATTCAAGTGAATCGTGAGTGCGTTCGCCTCAATCATCTCGATAGCTGACCTCGCTATCTTCGTCCTCTTGTCTGAACGGAGCTGACTGCAACCGATATTTGCGCTTATGAAAGCATCGGGAGCTTTCTCACGGACAACTCGATAGGTTCGCTCGAGCGCCGAATTCTCAAGGGCAGCTCTTTGACTGCCAACACAGATTCCGATACTCAGTTCACGAGCAGCCTCAGCGAGGGAGGCGTTGATCTGTTCAGCCTCTTCCGTTCCGCCAGTCATGGCGCTGATGATCAATGGGCAGCCGAAACGAAAGCCAAGAAAATCTGCGGAAGTGTCGATTGAAGCAAAATCGAGATCGGGAAGCGCGTCATGTATCAGCTTGATGTCTTCAAACCCAGTCTTGACCGTCTTGGCTTGAACGTCCTCAACTGAACAGATATTGATATGATCCCATTTTCTTCCTTTGGTCCGTTCTTCAGTCATGCTTATCACTTGGTTAGAATGGTGCCTACAGTTTCTTCCTTTCGCAATGCGGTGTAGACTCTGCCAGGTACTCGGGCGTTGACAAACAGGACTTTGATCCCAGACTGAGCCACAGGTATCATTTCGGAGAGTTTGCCACGGAATCCGCCAGTGACATCTGCCTTGGTCGACTCCTCAATGTGTTTCCACGCAGTCGTGATGTCTGACGCGCTGACCACTTTCAAGAGCTCTTGTCTTCCTGTGTGGTGTTGATTGTCGGCCATAATGCCGTCTACGTCCATGCCCATTATGACCCTGTCCGCTTTGAGATCGATAGCAAGTCTACTCGCGAGTTGGTCTGCAGAGACGATCGCAAAGCCTTTCTTTGTGTCGAAGACCGCGTCACCGAATAGAAGGGGGACTGTTCCCAATTCGAGGGCCATTATGATTGGATCGAGGAATAGCTGGCGTATTCGACCATTCTCGGTCGTGACTAAGGAAGATGGAGAAATGGAGACAACTGGAATATCTTGGTCCAATAGCAACTTGACGACAGTCTTGTTGAGCTCCATCATTGCCAGCCGCGTCTGTGCCAGTCCGATCAATTGGGAGGAGTCTTGGTATCCATCGGCGAGTCCATACTGCTTGGCCACGACATGTCCGTATGAACCTCCACCATGTAAAAGGACCAGCCTTTCTACTTTTGCCTTGGAGATCTCCTCTGCGAGCCTCTTGATCTCGTGTAGCAAGGGCGTCCTCGGCTTGGCTTTGTCGCAAATGGCGGATCCTCCGAGCTTGAGTATGACGTCTACTCTGCTTGGCAAGCGACGACCCCCTCCGCTTTACCTTTGGAATAGATGACTTGGGCCCCGGCGCTTTTCAGTGCTTCTTGGACTTCTTTCATACGTACTTCTTCGACTAAGGCTATCATACAGCCTCCTCCTCCAGCGCCTGTGAGTTTGGCTCCGAGAGCTCCAGCTCGTATCGCCACCTCAACCAGAATATCCAATTCCCGTGTGGACACGCCGAGAGACCTGAGGAGAGAATGGTTTGCAATCATTGTCTCTCCCAAGCCTTTGAGATCTCCTCTCTGTATTGCATCAAGAGCGCTCAAAGACCGCCTTCCTATTTGGCGGATTATCTCATAATCCTCTGGATGCTCGGACAGCCTTTCTCGCACGTTCTTGACCAAGGTTCCTGTGGGCCTGCTCTTGCCAGTATTTCCTATCACGAGAGGCAGACCTTGCAGTCTTGTGATGATCTGACGAAACCCTTCTGACGATCTGTAGTATATCATCCCTCCATAAGTTGAGATGTGATCATCGATACCCGATGGGTTGACGTGAATCAGCTTTTCTCCTTCATGGGCTATCCTACAGACTGTCTCTCTGTCCAATCGATTCGAATAGAGCAGCATAACTGCGGCTGTCGCAGATACGAGAGCTGCTGCGGAAGATCCCAATCCTGCAGCCATCGGAATGTCAGAGCTAGTATGCACTTCTACTCCACGACTCTCGCCTAGCTCCTGTAAACTCCTGCAAACCACTCTGGCAATCGGCGCTAAGGGGTCCTCGCACCGGACGGCAGTTCCCACATCTGTGGCGTCGACAGAAGTCGTTGTCGTGAGTTGTTGATCCCTTGACACAACCATTACAACGCGATCAGGCCTCGGCCAAACGGTCGAACACACCCTCCTGCCGATCGCGGTGGCGATAGCAGGCTCGCCATACACGACAGCGTGTTCGCCTGTCACTATGGCCTTGCCAGGCGCAGACGCTTTGACCTTCAAGTGAATGACCCGCTCTTCGGCCCTAGAGTCCTACAGTTAGACGTCTTACTGTTTGGAAAAGGCTATCGAGGCGTATCCTACTACGTAGGACATGTCCCCAGTTATGTCTCCACTTGTCTTGTAGCTCAGCAGCCCAGCTGTTTGTGCTCCCATCAGACGCGCGGCAACTATTGCAGCTGAAACCGGGCCGTAACCGCACATGCTTATCCGGTTTCTCTCGACGACTGTTTGTAGTTTGCCTTCGTCCATCGCGAGGGCAGCATCGATAACCATTCGGTCTTTCCTATTGGCTGAGGCCTGACTTTCATGATGGGTCAAGTCGCTTGACGCCATGACAAGGCAACTCTTTCCTGAAGTGGCCTCCGCTATCGCTTCACCGATCTCGCGGCTAGTCTCCAAGTCCTGCATCATCATGCAGATTGGAACAAACTTGAAGTCTCCATAGATGAACTGTAGAAACGGTAGTTGTACCTCAATTGAGTGCTCGTATCTGTGTGCAGACTCGTCTATGTCGATTACCTGTGAGGCCGCAACGATCTTCTTCGCTGAGTCAGCGTCGATCTGCACGTCTCCCAGTGGTGTTCTCCAAGCTCCCTCAGTGTCCGTGGAGACCGCGCTTCCGAATCCCGTGTGGTTGGGCCCCAAGATAATCACGGTCTCTGCCTTCTCTTCTTCGGCCAGTCCCAGATAGAGGTGAGCTGCGGTAGGCCCGGAATACATGTAGCCTGCGTGTGGCGCGACCGCCGCAATCAGGTTTCGGGGACGTCTTACCCGCTCTGTGGGAGTCCTTCCCGGGCCCAGCCTGTGCAGAAAACATCCTTTGATCTGATCTTCTAGGTTCGAAGCCGATGCATGATAGAAGGTTCCAGCTTGACTCGGATACCTCACCTTCAAGCGTTTGGCCTTCTATTCCGCCTCGGTGATCTCCTCTATTTCCGCGAGCTTTGTCTCGAAATCGTCGATTGATGAGGAGAGTTCCCCGTCCGGAGGTATCTCTCCTTTCTCTCTTAGGTACTGTCGGGCAAGAAGCCAATATATTGTCGCGAGCGCACGTCTGCCTTTGTTGTTTGATGGGATTACGAAGTCAACATTGGTGAAGGTATTGTCAGTGTCGCAGAGGCTGACGACAGGAACCCCTATTGTCGCAGCTTCGTCTACGGCTTGTTCGTCAGCCTTCGGGTCGGTCACTATGATTACATGGGGTTCCAAGTGGTTAGGGTATGATGGATTCGACAGCAACCCTGGCATGAATCTTCCGGTCATAGCCACCGATTTGGTTGCTTCAGCGAACTTCTTGACCGGTGTTCTTCCGTAGAGTCTGGCAGATACCACGAGGATTCTCGATGGATCGAAATGGGTGAGCAACTTGGCAGCTTTTCGTATCCTCTCGTCGGTCTTTCTGATGTCTAGGACGAACAATCCATCCGGACGGACTCTGAAAATGAAAGGTTCCAGATCGGCGGTCTTGATTCTGGTGCCGATATGCACTCCCGCGGAGAGGAGAGTCTCTATTGGAAGCAGAAGCTGCACGCCTTCAGCGAGCGCTTCTTCGTCGGTCTTCTTCTCAGTCTTCCCTTCTGAAGTCTCATCCGAACTCATTGTGATCAGCCGCTGATGATCGTGAGATCGCTCATCTTGGCAAGGTGGCCCAGAGTCTCTTCGATCCTTATAAGCTCGTTTATCTTGGCCGTCCTTTCACCCCCGACGACGCCGCACTTGATTATGGGGCATCCGAAAGCGACGGCGAGGTGAGAGATCGTCGAGTCGCATCCTTCGCCTGACCTGTGCGATATAACGGGAACGTACCCGTTCTTCATTGCTACCATTGCTGTCTCTCGGGCGTCGCTTATTGTCCCAATCTGATTCGGTTTGACTATCACTGCCCTTGCCGAACTCAGCGCAATCCCCTTTTGAAGTCGATCGATCGCGGTTACGAACAGATCGTCTCCGCATATGAGGCAGCCCTTCGCCTTCTTGGTAAGCTCGGCGAATCCCTCAAAGTCCTCTTCCATCAGAGGGTCTTCAACGTAGGCGAGTCCATAGGTCGAGATCAATTCGAGGGTGTACTCGATTTGTTCCCCACGATCTCTCTTTGTCCTCTCGTTCACGTACTCATATTTCTCTTCCTTTTCGTTCCATAGCGATGAAGCTGCCATGTCTAGACAGGGTCTAAGCCTAACCGATTCCCTGTCAGAGACCATTTCACAGATCCGACTCAGGGCCTCCAAAGCTCTTGTTGAATCGACGTGGGGTGCCCATGCCCCTTCGTCTCCTCGCCCTCCTGTAAAATGGGGGTCAATCTTGCTCAGCAATCCTCCGAGCTCCGCATGTGCTGTGAAGTTCGCTTTGGCTGCTTGAGCAAACGAGGTTGCGCCGATCGGTAGCACAAGGAACTCCTGAATGTCGGGAGTGTTCTTTCCGGCGTGCTTTCCACCGCACAGAATATTGCCCAAAGGGGTTGGGATCTTGACCGAGAGCGGCCCGCCAAGATGCTGGCAGAGGGGGATGCCAATCGTCGCCGCGGCCGCATCAGCTACCGCGAAGGAGACAGCGCAGGCTGTATTTCCTCCGATCGAGCTGAAGTTTCGCGTTCCGTCAAGCTCGTGAAGTCGAAGGTCGATCATCCCTTGCTCGTCTGCATGAAGTCCTTCGAGCTCAGGCCCTATTCTTTCATGGACGGCTACAACGGCGGCATCGACGACGTCGCCGGGATACGGGATTGCTTCTTCGCGCCCTCGGCTCTTGCCTGAAGGAGCGGAGGAGCGCCCGAATCCATCGAGGGTGAGAACTTCAACTTCTAGCGTCTCCTCTCCCCTTCCATTGTAAATCTTCCTTGCGCGAACACTCTCTATCGATGTCGATTCGAGCAAGCTATCTCGCCTTTACTCTCTGTTCGCTTCTCTTCTCTTGGCGCTAGCCTCGTAGAACTGAAGAACCTCTTTCATCAGATCAACATGCGAGAGGAGCATCCTTCTACAGCAGTAACGAGTGACCTTGAGTGAATCAAATATGTCAGCCGGATCTTCACCGGCAGCGACTCTCTTGGAGAATTCCTCCCACTTGTCGGCGACTAGGCTCCCGCACGTGAAGCATCGCACGGGTATCATCAATCTGCTGACCTCGTGTTATCTGTACGACTTCTGTTTCCTTCTCCTAGCTCCAGGCCCACCGAACTTCTTAGGTTCGGTTCTTCTCGGATCTCCAGCCAACATGGTTCTATCGTGTTCGGTGAGTCTGCGCCTGACTTCGGCGCTCTTGGTCCACTCAACTATGCCTCTCGCAAGCGCTGTTCTCGTAGCCTCCGCTTGACCCATGAACCCGCCGCCGCTGACATCCACATCGATATCGGCATCGCTCCAAGATCCATCTGTAAGCCAGAGAGGTTCCATCATTTTCGTTCTGGAAATCTCGGGAGAGAAGATCTCTATGGGAATGTTATTGACTCTAACTCTGCCCTTTCCAGGCCTGAATGTTGCGCGGGCTATTGCCGTCTTCCTCTTGCCACTTATCATAATGACTTTCTTTTTTGCTGTTGGAGCTCTCTTCATCTTACGTCGGCCTGCCTATTTCCCTGATTAGATCGCCCACTCGGAGATACGGCCCTCTGAGGCGACTGGCATTGGCCTCGGATGGCTTTTCCAGTTTTATGCCATCAAACTCTTTCGGAAAGCCTCTGTAGACTTTCAGCCTCTTAAACGCCATTCTGCCTCTCGATTTCCGCCACGGGAGCATTCCCCGTATAGTCCTTCTCACGAAGGTATCGGCTCGCTTAGGGTGCTTTGGCCCAAGGGAGGGATTGGTCAAGCCTCTGATCTCAAGGAATTCGCGTTTATCATCCACCTTGGAGTGGCCCGATAGAACACAATGCTCTGCGTTCAGAACTGTGATCTCCTCTCCATTCAAGAGACGCTTGGCAACAATGCTGGCCATCCTTCCGAGTATGAGATCACTCCCGTCTATGAAGCTGCTTTTCCGCTTGGGTTTGGCCAATCTACTCATCAAACATCACCCGATGATCTTCACGTTTCTGCCCTCTGGGTTCTCCTTCACAAGGGATTCGATTGTGAGCACTTCGCCACCGGCTCGGACAATTTTTTCTCTGGCTGAGTTGGAGAAGGCGAGGGCGGACACCCTTAGAGGGTGAGTCAGATCTCCTGCGCCGACGACTTTTCCCGGAACGATCACGGTGTCGGATGTCTGGGAGAATCTGCTTATTCGGCTCAGGTTGACGGCGACAGCCTTGCGGCGGCTCTTGTCGAGGTTTTCTGCGATGGCTTGCCATAGTGGGGTATTGCTCTTGGACGATTCGCTCTCGAGGACGCCTATAAGCCTCAGAAGCTCAGGGTTTCTTCTACTCTTTTTTCTAGTCAAGCTCTCTGACCTCAGACGCAAACTCCTCTGCTTTGCCGTTCAAGATGTCTGAAGCGCGAAGAACGACTTCCTCTGGGCTCATGAATCCTACCGATTCCACATTGAATATGAGGCCGTCTTTCTCCCACTCTACGGTGATCGCGTCATTTGGGCACGCCTTCACGCAGTCGAAGCATTCGATGCAAGAGAGGAGCCTGGCCACCTTCGCTTTGCCCGAGGACATCTCAAATACGCCTTTCGGACAGACTCTTACGCATTCTTTGACGCCCTTACACTTCTTTTCGTCGACTAACACTACTGGCACGAATTTGTACGCGCTCACGGCCACGGCCTGCCACTTGGCGTGCATCTTTCCTGTCCCGAGTCTGGCATAGGCTTCAAGCTTGACTTTTTGGCCCGGGGCCAGCTTGACAATTGGTATCTTGTCGGTGCTCGTAGAAGTATGTTGATCGGTCGGCTTGAGCTCGCCTGAGTAAACCGTGCGCGTCTCATCAGTCGCCTCGGCTTCTAAGGTCAGAATAGATCTGCATTTGGAGCATCCCAGTTCATTGCTGCAGTCGCACTCTTCAGGAAACACGAAGGCGTCTAAATCCGTCCTGAGAGGCACGAGTCCCAGTCTATGCGCAAGGATTTCATCATGTATTATCGAAGAATTCTCGATCATTACGACATCGTCGATCGCCATACATGGGACTTCTGACAGCATCGTTCTTCTCAGGGCGTTCGCTGTCTCTATCGAGATGCCACGAATGATGAAGGAAAGTCTCTCCTCCTCTTTCTCGAGGAGCTGGATGTCCATGGGATCCAACCCATTTTTCTTGGAGGATATAGGGTTTCTCGGTCCACAGAAGCATGGTCATTATTTAACTCTTTCCAAATAGTGCGTTGACAGAGCTAGGCTACTGTCTGTGGAACTGCCCCGATTCGATCGAATCTGTTACTGAAGGATCAATGTATAAAGTTGGTTGAGCCAGAGTAGGACCTAGATATTGGTGTTACACTCGTCTTCCTCGTCTTCCTCCTGGACGACGAGTACCGTCGTGCGGTATCGGAGTCACCTCTTCGATCCTTCCGATTCGAAAACCGGCTCTTGCCACTGCTCTGATAGCTGCTTGCGCGCCAGGTCCTGGGGTCTTAGGGCCGGAACCCCCGGGCGCTCTCACCTTAATGTGGATGGCCGTGATCCCACGGTCTTTAGCGGCCTGAGCCGCGCTGGATGCCGCTTGCATCGCGGCGTATGGAGAGGATTCGAAGCGATCCTGTTTCACGAACATCCCACCCGAGGTTCGAGCGATCGTCTCTGCTCCACTGAGGTCTGTAATGTGGATCAACGTATTGTTGTACGAGCTGAAGATGTGAACTATTCCCCATTTCTCAGGTCTCTTTTCACTCATGAGTGCTTCACCGCTGTCGGAATGGCGCTCAGCTCTCTTCTTATTGGGTGTTCGATCTTGCTCAACGGACTGTCTACTGCGTACCCCACTTTGTCTTCTAATGATTTGGGGAGAATGAAACTGGGGGATGTGACTATTCTTCCATCGACTTGGATGTGTCCGTGAGTTATAAGCTGACGCGACTGTTGTGATGTCTTGGCCAGTCCAAGTCTCTGAACGACCGTCTGAAATCTCCTCTCCAAGAAGTCTTCGATAGACAGATCTAGGACATCGTCAAGTGTTCCGTCTCTTGGGATTACTCCCAACCCTTTCAGCCTAGAGAGCATCTTCTCCTCCACGAGTATCTTTTCTTCGCCGGTCTTGGCGAGGAGAGACCTTGCCAATCCGCGATATTTTGAAAGGATCGCGTGGGTGCGCCATAGCTCGTGTTTGTTTCTCAAGCCGTACTGCCCGAGAATCTTGAGTTCCGCGTCCAGCGTATCCTTTCTCCATGCGTAGCGGGGGGTCTCGAATTTCTTCTTGCGCTTCTTCGGATCTCCCATCCATGATCACGTCTTCTTCTCTGCGGCTGCCACCGCGGCCGCGGCGACAAGCTTCTTCCTTACTCCGACTGTTCGGCCTGTCCTACCAGTTGTCTTGGTTCGTTGTCCTCTGACCTTGAGTCCTAGCGAATGCCTGACTCCCTTCCAAGATCTCATCTGCTTCATGAGTTCGATGTCTGACTTGACGGCAAGGGTAAGGCTTGCACCCACTTGGTTCGCTGCATGACCCG
>Ga0209314_10000933_pt1 | contig 13219 bp, 7 predicted proteins | sample I19B2metaG_FD_184146 | JGI IMG/M metagenome (GOLD analysis project Ga0209314, IMG submission 184146) | Lake sediment bacterial and archeal communities from Gulf of Boni, Indonesia to study Microbial Dark Matter (Phase II) - ​I19B2 metaG... | ecosystem: Environmental > Aquatic > Freshwater > Lake...
GCTTCTTTCCCTCTGTTTCTAAGCTAATTACGTGTCATCCCGAAGCGAAGCGAGGGATCTCCTTCTTCATTCTTCATTTAGCTTATTTGCAGATGTGATGAAAGATTAGCTTCAAAAGGAGGGGAAACTTATAGCAATATCTACTGTATTGAATCAATGCTTAGCTTGACGGCAACGCGCTTATGAGGGACAAGGAATCTCCCTCAGGTTTTCTTATTTCAGCCATTTATCAAACCAGTCAAACGCTTCCTTCTGCATTTCTGCATCGAACTTGTGTTCGCCGGGGTAGAATGAACACTTATATTTGTCGGATGCTCCTGCCTTCTGATAGACCTCACTTAGTATCCTGTCGGCCTCATTCATTTCAGGCATGGTGTAAAGATCATCGTCAATATCATTCAGAACCATTGTCGGAAGCGGTATTCTCAGTCCCAGTATCTCAGGAAAGTCGAGCTCATTAGGAAGGATCGGAACATAGGTCATCCATGTATGGGTGAATGATTTATTAAGTACCAAGTCCTTCCATGTCGTCATAAAGCCTACACAAACAGCACATTTGATCCTGGGATCGAGGCCTCCGGTAAAAACTGTCCTCATACCGCCGCCTGATAATCCTGCGCATCCGATCTTATCCTTAATAACATCCTTTCTTGCGCTGAGTATATCGAGGGCAATTCTGTCCTCAGCCATAAATACTCCGGGCCAGGTTGTTCCGGCGCTGAACAGCGATTTTGCCATTATGTGTTCATGCCTGCCTGCCCATTCATTGTATGCCGCAATATTCTTCGGATCCTCAGGATTATTGTCATTAAGTCCTTCCCTGAGCTGCCCGGGAATATCCTGCATCCATACCCTGCGGCTCGCGAACGGGAAAGCATCAGATACCAGTACAACATATCCCCGTTTTGCAATCTCATTGGCCCATGCTTTACCGCTGTAGTAGTTTGTCTGGTGTTCCTTCATCAGTGGATGCTGATCAACTCCGGTACGGGTTATCTTTCTGGTTCCGAAGTACTTGTTCCCTCCATGATCATGAAAAGCAAGGATTCCGGGTAATGGACCTTTTGCATTTTCAGGTTTCAGGAGGATTGCATCTGTGGGTCTGCCATAAGGCAGTTGCCATGTCAACTCTTCAATATGCAGGCCATCATACGTATACTGTTTTTTCAATTTTACATCAGGCATTGGACCAATGTCAGGGATTGAGATCCTGTCCCTTGTCTTTGCTTCTGTTACCTGGTGCCATTTACTCAGATCATTGAATTCCTTTCTTCTGAAAGAAAGTGAAGGTACTTTATCATTGGCAAGGGTTGTTGCCCATTTGCCGTATTGTCCTATCAGGCTGATATCTGCATTTTGTGTCATGCTATTGTTTTTACTTTTTTCAAAAATTGAAGGAATGGTTATATGCTCAGAATCCGGGAGAGAAGAACCATTAAGAAGTCTGCTTCCGGCTAAACCCAAACCTGCCATACCGGCATTTTTAAGGAATTTTCTTCTGTTGTTTCTCATGTAGTTGCTATTTTACATATTTCCTGATAGTTGGTTCAAGTGCATCAGCAATCCGCAACATTCCTATGTCATTTGGATGAACACCATCAACAGTTCCTTCATAATCATCACCTATAAGGTCGTCACCTTTTCTGTAATAGAGATTCTTAATCCCGGATTTTTTAAGTGTCTCATAGGCCCGTTTTAGTTCCTGGTTCTTCCTGGCATTTTCAGCATCTGCAGGTTTTACGAAACCTCCGGGATAGGGGAATATTTCCACAAGAAGCACAGGTACTTCCGGTCTCTCCCTGTGCAGTTTCATTACCAGCTCCACAGCCTTATCATAAATCAATTCTCTTCTTGTATTGGGGTTACAGTCAATTACATAAAGTGATGCATCAGTTTCGCAAAGGGCATCCCCGACAGAGAGGTCAAAAGTACCGGAACCGCTGAAACCCATATTTATAAAAGGCCTGTCAAGCCTTCTTGCCAGGATATTTGTAAACAGCAATCCGGGACGGGAGGCACAACCTCCCTGTGCTATACTGCTGCCGTAATAAACAACCGGTTTGTTTTGTGTCAGGTAATTTTCCTGAGGCAGGGTTATGGAGGATTTGCTACTGATCCCTATGGAGACTGTATCTGTACCATCGTAGAGTGGAAGGTTAAGAAGGTACTCCCTGTATTCTTCCCCTGCACCTCTTACAATCATCGATTCATTTTGTTTACCTTTTACCCTCCCGGTATTAATATATTTCCATTTACCGTCAACATAGGAATAGAGGTCCACTCCCTTAATACCGGTAAAAGGCATATGATCCATTACTGCATCATTAAGAACAGTCCATTTAATATCTATAAACGGAGAGTTTGTCCGGAACCGGATTGAGATGCCTGCCGAATGCTGGCCAAGGTTCCATACCTCTTTCCTCAGTGTATTTTCATACTTCGGAGGAAAACGCCTGTAGTTTTTTTCAGAATGGAACTTCCCGATTACTGTAAATGATTGCCCGTCATAGAATTTTATTGAGTCAGGTGGTGCATTCATTCCCGAAATAGCTGAACCTGAAAGCAGAATGCTGGCAGAGACAGCAAAAAGTATCATTCTCATTCCTGATAAAGAATACAGGAAATCACCTGATAATCTCTTACCTTTTTTACAGATGTTATCAACTGAACAGATTTTCATTTTTTTGTATTTATTATGTCGGCAGCTTTAAGTAATAAGCGAAATCTGGTTTCAGCAGGAATTGCAGAAATTTCTTTCCCGAGTCGGTCCGATTCAGCTTTGTTCTCAGAAAATGTTGCCATTATCCATTGAGCTTTGGTGGATTGTAAGCCCGGTGAAATCCTCCAGTTGCTCAGGGAATCCTGAACATTTTTCCATTTTTCCATTGAATAAGCAGCTTCATGGTGTTTCCCGGCTTTATCGAATACCATATTTGCAATATATATGTTTGTGGGGTCACTGTCTCCTCTCCAGTTTTTGGAGGAATAATCCAGTATCTGGTTGGAATATGACTCTGCTGTTTCATTTTTTCCCATCACCCTGTAACAAAATGATGACAGGTAATGCTGGAAACGTACATCAGGATCATAGGGCATTCCTGCACCTAGATTTTCAGGCCATTTTTTTGATTCATTTATATACCTAATGGCTTCATTGAATTTGTTTTGTTCCATCAAACCAACTGCAATTGACAGGTTGGTGATTTCAAAAAGATCATGGCCCTCACGTGCTCCTTCCTGTGGAAGTATGGTTATATTTTCAAGCACTTTCAGACATTTTTTGAAACTTCCTGTGTTAATTAGGGCTTTGGCATAATCAATACCTGTTATGGGATTGCCCGGGAACAGTTTATTCGCTTCTTCTGAAGTATTAAGCTCCTGCTGAAATTCCCCGGTTTTTAGATAATAACTGCTTAAATAGTGCCATGATCTCCATTCTGACGGATCGACAGTTACGGCACGTTTAAAATCTATAAGGGGTGAAGTTTTATTGTAATTGCCGGCCTGATAAAGTATTCCCCTGGAAATGTAAAAGGGGGCATAGTCAGGTTTATCGCCGCAAAGCTCAAATAGTTCAATTGCTTTGTTATGACGCTTTATATGCCAGTAAATGAGCCCGAGATAATATCTTGTTTTCCATGAATCATTCATTTTCATTGACCATTTCAATACTTCTATGGTCTCGTGACGGAATGGAAATACAAGGTATGGAGAGATCTCTACTGCATGATTCAGGTACTCATTGCTTTTTTCAGGATGTGATTCCCGGTAAAGATATGCAAGCCAATAGAATACAATGGGATAAGATGGAGCTTGTTCAAGAACACTGATAGCTTCGGTATGCATGCCGTTATTTGCATATTCTATTGCAAGCTCAAGGTATGTCTCATGCGGCAACTCATTTACTATGTGTGATTTGAAAATCTGCAGGTTTTTGTCAGTCGGATTTATAAGGTACTGTTCAAAACGGGCATAATGGTTAAGCGGATCAATATCAAGAATATCCTCTACTATGCTTTGAGCTTCAGAATACTTCTTTATGCTTCTGTAGGCTGATGTCAGATACTCGTAGGCATTAATGTTGAAACGGTTATAATCAATAGCTTTCTTTGCATATTCAATGGCTCCATAATAATCTTTTTGCCTTAGCCTGATACCTGCTATTTCATGGTAAGATCCTGAGCGGAATTCCATAGTCCTTGCTGATATGCTGAAAGCCTCCTCTGCTTTAATAAGCTCTCCGGTTCTCTTTTTTATTACTCCTGTAATGAAATTTGCTCCGCCATCATAAGTATTTATTTCAAGAATTCTTTTAGCATAATCTGCTCCTTCCTGGTAACGTTCCATACGGTAACAGAGTTCAGAGATCCTGTACAAGGCTTTGGTGTGGGCTGGTTCCTTTCCGATACATTCGAGATAGAGTTTCATCGCATTCTCATAATCGCGCATGGCGTTCATATCCTCAGCCAGCATAAAAAGATGTTCTGCTGAATTAAAGTCCTTCACTGAAACTGATTTTGAGGGCCTTTCAGTAACAATATCCTGATCAGAAGATTTATATGATAAAAGATTATTGCCAACAGTTACAGAAATATTATCTGTTGCAGTTGTTTTAAGTACAATTGCCTGCCGGAAAAGTTGCATCGGTTTAAGTCTGATGTAACCTGAATATTTCTTATTACCGTTTAAAAAGAGATAAATTGAATCATTAATTGTGGATACAGGACTTATAGTAATAACCAGGCTGTCAGGTCCGGTAACAACATTAAGGGTTCCTGAGGCTGAGGCATCTACCATTCCACCTGTTTTTTTAACAGGAAACCAGTATTCTGATTTGGTATCTGAATAGTAAGGCCTTATGGAAAGCTGATTAAAGGGACTGTTAAAACCGCTTTCATAACTGGCCTGATTAAGCTTTACACCCGATTGCGCTTCAATATACTGACCGTCATTATCTGTCAGAAGGTTTTCCCATATTGCTCCGTCACGGGCCAGCGACCATATCCATATTTTCTTTCCGGGAGCATCAGAATAGGGTGTCCAGTGACCAAATCCAAAGCCGGAATTATGCCAGTACCCGCCAAACCAGTCTGAATAAAACCCTGAAACATGATAAGATTTGCTGGTTCCGAAATTGTTTTCCCTGTACATTGAAAGATTCCTTCCCTGATTGTCTGTTGGCCAGTCATAAACTGACCCGTCATGGCCTATGTAGTAATTACCCGGGAAAAAGAATTGCAGATCGTCTGTAGCTTTGAATCCTGCATTTTCCCAGGATAAGTATGCATCATGCAGAGGATTCGGATTATACCATAAACTGTATGTTTCAAAAGCGGCTTTGTCTGCCGGAAGCCTGATATTAACCCTCCATTGGGTACGCGATGCAAGATCCATACCTCCAACGATGCAACTAACACTTCCATCGGAATTTTCCTTTAAAACATAATCGACAGGTGATGATGTCCAGGGAGCATGGCCAAGGTCCAGTCCAAAATTATGTTCAATGCCTCCGCTTGTCCATGGTCCTCTTATTCCGATTGCGCGGAACTTAAGTACTTTATTCAGATAGACGAAATCGAGACCGGTAGATTTTTCAGTTGCACCCCAGACTTTGCCTCCTACTTCGGGCAGCACTTTTACATTGATGAACTCATTCTCAAGTGTGACCACTTTCCAATCCTTACTTATACTTTTATCAGTGTATCCGTCAAATACATAGTATGGATAGAAAGGAGAAACCATTGAATTAATCGCTACCGATGGCAACGGATTTGGATCAGAATACGGATAGGTTACAATCTGTCTGAGCTCTTCTTTTATTGCAGAAACCTGTGCGTTCGCAGCATTTCTGAAAGAGGATGTTAATTGTAAAGGAATAAGAAATAAAACAATGTATCTTCTGAAAAAGAAGAATTCTTTCAGTACGGATTTAATCATATTCAATTTATTATATGTCAGATGTTTATGACTTATTTCAGTAAGATTCATGCCTCTTCCACAACTTTCCATCCAACAGAATCGGCAAGCGAATAAACTGAATCCTTCATATCTCCGTAGAAAGTAACCCTGTGCCATCCCCATGCGGACCATTGTCCGAAGAGTTTTTCAATATCTCCGACAGGTTCTGCGCAAATCTTGGTTCTGCATGCCCTGTCGTCGGGATCATTGCTTACAACCTTTGCCTGGTGGAACAGGATCTCTTTTTTTGAGGCATCAACTTCGAGAGTGGTAGTCATGTAATCAACCGGCAATACCGATCTTACAGATGCACCCTGCCTGTCTTCCGAATGGGTCATTATTGTGAAAGGATTAACAGGTCCGTCAGGTCCGAATGCCTTATTCGATGCAACACAGTGTGCATAGATGATCTGGCGTTTTGAAGTGTCAATTACAGGGTCGGAGATATATCCGGGCCGGCCGGTCATATTGGTAAACGTAACCATAGTGGCAGTCGATCTTACATCGGCTTCGCAGGCTCCTACCAGGCCGTCATTAAGGAGTTCATGGAAACCAAGGCAGGGATATGCGTGAATGTGTCCTCCGTAAAATCCTCCAAGGCAATTCACTGTTATGCCATTTGCATTATGTGTTTTAAGCACGGATTTCATCCCAAGGTACATAGCTGCTGATGTCAGCAAAGTCTCATCAGGTATTTTGATTATTTCGGTTGCCGACTTTTTCCATTTATTTACTATTGCTGCAGATTCATCCTTATCAGCTGTTTCCCAGGCTTTGTTCACCTCTGCAAATGTTACATACTCAACAGGAATTCCCAGAATTGGATCTGCAGGACCTGAATTCTGGTCACGTGCCACAAGAATCCTCGATTCTTTGTTCTTTTTCATGCACTCCTGTGCACTGATGGCTTTCAGATTATCAGTTTTGCAGGCCATATTGCCTGGCTTGGGTGTGGAGTTAATCCTCGCAGTTCTTGTTGCGGCAGCAAATTCAGCAGCAGTTCCTCCTTTGCTGATTATATCAAAACAGCTTACGGCTGCAAGAAGGTCCTGTGTTCTGGATGAAGCCACAAAACCAACATTAGGAGTTTTGTCCTTCAGGAAGGCAGCTGTATATACAAGGAAACCGCCGCTGCCACCGAACTGAAAATCAACATAGAGTACCGGTTTACCCGATTTTGCAGCAGTCTGAACAACCTGGTTCCAGCAGTTCATCTGGAAGACAATGTATCCGTCGATGTTCTCTTTCTTATCAGCCTCAATTATTTTCTCCGCATCCTGTTGACCAATAGCGAGTGAAGAAAGAAACTCGTGAGGAAACTGATTCCGGAGTGTGGCATTTGTACTTTCAATGAAGGGTGCAAAATCAAAGCCTACATTAGGCCAGTCGGGTTTGCTCTGTTTTATTTCATGTAGGGAGTAGATATTCCTGATCTTCAGCTTTTTTGCAGCTCCGGTGGATGGTGCTGAACCAAGTAAGGATACAGGTCTCAGGGCAAAACAAGCACCGCAGGCTGCACAGGCAGAAATAAATCCGCGCCTGGAAGTGAGCCTGGAATTCTTTCCGTTAGAGGTGATTTCAGTTTTCATTGCCGATATATTTAAGTAAGTTGGGTTTGGTTTAACCTTATATCATTTGAGTTCATAAACTGTTACACTCGATATGTTGTTTTTGTCGTGGTAAATTCTGTGTGTCGCTTTCTGGAAATCCTTCTCATCGGCCTGGTAGATGTCAATAAATTTCTGAGGATTTCTGTCAACCAGGGGGAACCAGGAGCTCTGAACCTGTATCATTATACGGTGTCCTTTCCTGAAACAATGTGAAACATCGGGCAGCGGATATTTTACACGTGTCGGAGTGCCCGGTATGAATGGCTCAGGTTTTTCAAAGCTGTTCCTGAATTTGCCTCTCATTACTTCACCCCTTATCAGCATCTGGTAACCACCAGGGATGCAGGATTCACCTGAAGGTTCCTTATAATCATCGGGATATACGTCTATGAGTTTTACAACCCAGTCGGCATCGGTTCCGCTTGTTGAGACCATAAGGTCAGCAATTACAGGTCCTGCCAGAACAATATCTTCCTCAAGAACCTCGGTCTGATATACCAAAACATCAGGTCTTCTTGAAACAAAACGCTGATCGTTCCTCATATACTCACGTGTCCTTTGGAGATGTATCCCGTCATCATAGGGTACAGGTTTCGAAGGGTCACTCATATATTCATCATAGCTCTCCTGATCCTTTGGGGGAGAGAATGATAAAATGCCATTCTTCTTGAAGTAGAGCACTTTTGCAGAACTTTTCGCAGGAGGCCAGGTGTCAAATTTCCTCCAGGTATCCGATCCTGTTTCAAAGATTATTGCTTCAGAGGGGACAGAAACAGATTTGTTGTTCAGATATTTTTCGAAGAATGGGAATTCCACATTCTCCTGGTACCATGTTGCAGTATTTTTATCCGGATTTATATCGCAGATTATCTCTTTCGCCTCACCGTACCAGCCTCCTGTACCACCCGACCAACCTCCGTGATACCAGGGTCCCATGGTAAGAAAATTGTCATTGCCTGTATTCTGTTTTTCAAGAGCCTCATATGTATGCAATGCTCCCCAGCAATCTTCAGCGTCAAAAAAGCCACCGACAACCAGCGTAGCCGGTTTTATATCCTTAAGATGTGTACGTATGTTCCTTGCTTTCCAGAAATCATCATATGTGCCATGCTTCATAAGATCGTTCCAGAATTTCATTGTATCACCGAAATACCTCAGCTGAACATTTTTCAGCGGTCCCAGTTCAAGGAAGAATTTATAGTTGTCCTGAGTATAGTAATCGAAAGGCTTCGGCCCTTTATCAGGGGTGATAGGTTTTGGCCTTGGTACTCCGAATGATGAATAAAACGCGAATGCATCAATCAGCATAAATGCACCGTTATGGTGGAAGTCATCGCCTATGAACCAGTCAGTTACCGGTGCCTGAGGCGACACAGCCTTCACAGACGGATGAGCCCCGGGAAGTGATGCAGAGGCATAAAATCCGGGATATGATATACCGTATATGCCTACATTACCGTTATGTGAATTGAGATTCTTAAGAAGCCACTCAACAGTATCGTATGTGTCGCTGCTCTCATCGATATCCTTCTTTCCTTTTTTCTCGGGATTATGTGGCCTGATGTCCACAAACTCTCCTTCACTCATCCATCGCCCGCGCACATCCTGGTACACAATAATATATCCTTCTTTGGAAAACAGCATTGATGGTACCAGTCCGCGAACATACTTATCCTCACCATAGGGAGATAATGAGTATGGAGTACGTGTAAGCAGTATCGGATGTTTTTTCGTTTTATCGACCGGCTCATAAACTGTTGTGAAAAGTTTCACACCATCGCGCATCGGTATCTGGTACTCTGTTTTTATGTAATTTTTTTTAATAAAGTCTGCTTTTTCCTGCCTCTGACCGTAGACGCAGAGGCTTGCTGTAAGAAAAATAAGAAGGATAGTCTTTTTCATTTTATTGTTTTATTTCTTTTCGTAAACAATCTCTTTCGAACCACTAATTTTATTTTCCTCAGCAGTAATTTTTGAACTGTTTTTTCCAACCAGAATAGCCGTCTTCTGGTTGCCCTTACCTGTTGAACGGATTATGTTGTTTTTGATAACTATATCATGGGTTTCACCACCAATATAGAAACCTGATGCCTCACCGTTCATACCGTTATTTTCTATTGTGTTGTTGGTAAATGTGTTCCGGTGACCTCCGTTCTGTTCATTCTCATCTCTGAACAGAACCCCCTGATTGGCATTTTCATAAACATGGTTGTTTTCGAAAATATTGTCGGTGTCCTTATGTCCTATTGAAATTCCATTATCCAGGTTTGCATAGATTGTATTATTCCTGAAGACTCCATTCTGAACTCTCCAGCACAGAAAGAGTCCGTCACCTTTATTATGATGACTTACACAGTTTTCCACAGTTGACCTGTCTGATCCTGTTCCGGGATGAAATCCAAGACCGTCACCATTTGAAGCTTCACACCCCCTGACTGTAATACCTTCGGTAATCTGCCAGCTGAATGAGTCGCCGTTGAATTCATTCACCTGAACATTTTCCAGTGTACAGTCTTTCGATTTGTGTATATAGATTCCTCCGCCGCGGCATCCGTTTATATAGTCATTTGTGGCTTTATTCCCTTCCACAACCAGGTCTGAGATCTTTACATTTTTTGCACCTACAGCTTCAACAATGGAACATCCGTTTGATACAATTCCGTTTTTGGCAGCTATATAATCGTTTACAGTATTGTTATCAAAGTAAATGGTGTTTTCTTTAATATCAGTGATAATTGCGGTTGTAACCTCCCAGCCATCCTTGTTGGCATCGTCGAATAGCTGTATACCCATACCAATTTTAAGTCCGCTCACATCTTTTACCACAGCTTTCAGCATCCCCCAGTCAGCATCGATGATATAGCTGGTTCTGAAACCATTGCATTTCCTGAGTATGGTAGATTTTCCGGATCCTTTAAGGGAGATGTTGTCAGATAGCCTTACCGGACCAATAATATCATAAGTACCCGGATTTAACTTTACTATACCTCCACCCCTTGATTTTAATGCGTCGATGGCTAACTGAATTGCACCGGATGTAAATCCTGGTATATCTGCACCTGTTCCGCCGACAGTAATGACCTGTTCGGCGTACCTTACATCAACCAGACCGATTCCCTGCCCCCTTCCAGTTAAGCTTATGCACAATAGTACAATTATTATTACGGCACCTGATGATAACTTGTGTTTCATATTCTGTAAGTATTAATTAAGTTTAAAAATATTTATTTAACCACAAAGGCACTCAAAGTCCCGATAGCAATCGGGATCACAAAGGCACACAAAGTGATAATTAATCAATAATACCATTTATTAACTGTATTTCCTTTGAGTTACTTTGTGCAATCCTTAGTCGCCTTAGTGGTTAAAGAAACTAAGAATTTATTGTCATTATTAGTTTATGTTTACCTTTTTTGACTTTTTTCTTCTATCATTTCTCCTATTATAATCCTGCTTTTGTCCCAGGCTTCTGCATCGAAGCTCCATACATCAAGGTTTCCGATTGAGTTGGGACCAAACGGTTGTTTTATGATGGCGTTAACAACAGAATCGACCCTGGTATTATTACCGTCAGTTTCAGCGAGAAGTCTCATATATTCATATTCCTGCACACCATCACGCATTGCCTTAAGTCTGATTGAAGGACACGGGCCATTAACATTGGGAATCACTCCCGGAGCATATATCATAAGAGCGCTTCCGTTTATTTTCTTGAAAGTGAACTCTGCCTCCTGTTCTGACCTTGCCTTTGAGGCATCTTTCCACGATTCAGTGTCATACCATCCGTTTATCCATCCTGCACCTGCACCCCAGCTGAGCCATGAGAAAGTACGGTATTTCCAGCAGCACCAGCTTATTGCCCTGTCATTAACCAGGGGAAGATCGAGGATTGTGGAGCTGCCTACCCAGCTGTTTATTTTGCTTTCATAAAGCATTGGACCGTAAAGCCATACTCTAATGCCCATTTCCTGGTACTTCCTGATAGTATTATAATCATACTCAATTGTGTGTGATGCCCAGGAGCTTATTGAATTCTTAACGATCTGCAATGCTTCTTCCGTATATCCACCGTCAATCCGGAAAAGAGCCTCCGGGTAGTATTCTTTAAAAATATCACCATAATAAACCATCCTGCTCCAGGCTTCCGGGAAATATGATTCATCGAGACCGTTAAGGTAGACGGTAATATCTGTCTTTGAAGGATCGATCAGTTTGCTGAAATGATTTCTGACCTGTTTAATGCAATCAATATATATCGCCCTGTTTTTATCATTTCTTTCAACGTCAGGTGTTCCGATATCAGGCCAGCCTCGTGTGCCATGCTTGCCGTAGACATCAAATGGAAGAACAAAAGTTTCAATCGGTTCACCATAGCCCGGACCATAATTGTATCCGTATTCATTTGTAAATGCCTTACCTGTGAAGTATTTTGAAAGTCTCCTGTCATGAGCATCCCAGTCAATCTCTGCTTTCCCGTTGCTTAATAGTCTTATTTCCGGATCATAAGTAGGATCGAGCATTGCAATCCGGTTCCTTCTCAGAAGCTGATAAATCTCCAGTTCCTGTTTTTCTCCCATACTTCTTACAAATCCTTCATGCTGAAGCCCTGCCTTGAATTTGTTTTCATTAGGAATTGCAAAATCCCATACTGTAAGTTCCACCGGAATCTCCTGGGTCTCATTACCAATTGTTACAACTATTTTTGTGGTATATTTTCCGGGTAATGCATCTTCCCTGGTGAAAGGAACATATTGGTCAATCCATACTATCAATGATTTCTGATTGTCGATCCTGTTATTGAAATCGGGCAGCCACAGCGGATAGGTCCACCTGTGACTTACTTTTGACGAATCATACTGGATGTATTTGAATGGTATCAGGGCATCGGGGTACCAGCCAGTACCAAGTGAGGCAACCGGATAACCCGTGCTTGGCGTTTTGACCTCCACCGACCATTCAAGGAATAGCTCTGGTTTGAAAGGAAACACTGATTTATCGTTTCGGAATTCAGGAATTTCTATGCTTATATTATCCAGAGTTTTGTCTGTATTATTCGTCACAACAAGCTGCCATGAAATGTATTCACCTCTGGCTGAGAATAATGACACCTTTGTCCCGTCATAGACCAGGTTCCTCTTAAGCAGGCTCTCATTTCTGCTCTCATTCCTACCTGATAAAATGAACTGATCATCAATTATCTCATTTGTGGTTGGATCAAGCCTGACAGATGATGGTAGTATGGAAATATCCCAGTCTGGTATTTCAGTCTGTTTGTTGTTTGATGTACAGGCGATTGCGGTAATTGACAGGAACAATCCAAAGTAAATTATTTTCATACTTATATATTTAATAATTAAATCCTAACCTCAATGCATTGTCATAGCAGATAGAATTATTATTCAGAATGACTCTGATAGAGATATAAACTTAAGAATAAAATTTGATTTTTAAGTGAAATAAAGGTGGATCATTTCCAAAGAATGTTCTTACTGGTATTTCTGTAAATCTGATACCTTAAGGGGGATGCTGAAAAAAATAATTCTATTAACCACAGAGATCACAAAGAAAATTCACAGAGGTCACAAAGTTATAATTATCAGTGTTTTATCTTTGTGTTCTCGGTGTAAGCTCTGTGTCCTCGTGGTTAATTC
>Ga0209314_10000934_pt1 | contig 13218 bp, 11 predicted proteins | sample I19B2metaG_FD_184146 | JGI IMG/M metagenome (GOLD analysis project Ga0209314, IMG submission 184146) | Lake sediment bacterial and archeal communities from Gulf of Boni, Indonesia to study Microbial Dark Matter (Phase II) - ​I19B2 metaG... | ecosystem: Environmental > Aquatic > Freshwater >...
CGTCGGTTCGCAGGACCTGGAGTTCCTGCGCCAGGACCTGCGGGGAGAACTGGAGGCCATCAACCAGTACTGGTACCACATCGCCAATGCCAAGGACCAACGGGTCAAGGATCTCCTCTGTGAGATCATGAACGACGAGAAGCACCACTACGCCGAAGTGACTAAACTCATCCGGGCCCTGGATCCGGCCGAGGACTATTACTTCCGGCTCGTGGCGGGTGAGCAGTCCTAGGGCGGGCCGGCAGGGCTTCACAGCGCGGCGCCGGGCACAACATCCGTGTCCGGCGCCGGAGCGTCATATCCCATCGGCCGGCGCCGGCGTGACGCCAGGCGACCGCCCCAGCCTAGAGGTCCATCACCACCAGCCTGGTCTCGGTCATCTCTTCCATGGCGTACCGCGGACCCTCGCGCCCGGAGCCGGAGAGCTTGACGCCGCCGTAGGGCATCAGATCGGCCCGAAAGATGGAGGTGTCGTTGATCATCAGGCCGCCCACCTCAACGCGGCGGGCCGCTTCCATGGCGGCGTGGATGCTGCCCGTGAAGATGCCGGCCTGTAAGCCGAACTTGGAGACGTTCACGCGGTCGATGGCTTCGTTCAGATCCCGGAAGGGGACCAGCGTGACCACCGGAGCAAAGACCTCCTCGCAGACCACCTTCATCTGATCGTTCACGTCGGTGAGCACGGTGGGCTCCAGCATCAGCCCCTGGCGGTGGCCGCCGAGGACCACCCTGGCCCCCTGGGACCTGGCCTCCTCGATCCAGGCCTCAGCCCGCCGAGCTTCGGCCTCGCTGATCATGGGGCCGATGTCCGTCTCCGGGTCCATGGGGTCGCCGGCTTTGAGCCGGTCCACTTGGGCCAGGAACTTCTCCTGGAAAGCGTCCCACACCCTCTCGTGCACCAGCAGGCGCTGCAGGGAGATGCAGACCTGCCCGGCGTGGGCGAAGGCCGCAGAGGCGCAGCGGGTGGCCGCCTTGTCCAGGTCGGCGTCCTCATGAACAATGGTGGCCGAGTTGGAGCCCAGCTCGAGAGTGCAGCGCCTGAGGCCGATGGCCTGGCGCAGGCGCTCACCCACGGGCGGACTGCCAGTGAAGGTGTAGAACCCGATGCGCTGGTCCGCCAGCAGTTGCTCACCCACCGTCGAACCGGGTCCGACCACCAGGTTGAGGTAGCCTGCCGGCAGCCCCGCCTCCGCCATGAGGCGGCAGAGCTTCGCTGAGGTGATCGGGGTCTGGGAGGCCGGCTTGAGCACCACGGCGTTGCCGGCGGCGATGGCGGGCGCCACCTTGTGCGCCACCAGGTTGAGCGGAAAGTTGAAGGGGGAGATGGCGGCCACCACGCCCACCGGCACCCGGAGGGTGAAGGCGAAGCGGTTTTCCGCGCCGGGCGCGGATTGGATGGGCACAATCTCGCCGGTAAACCGCTTGGCCTCCTCCGCCGCCACCTGGAAGGTCTGCATGGCCCGCTGCACCTCGCCTCGGGCCAGCTTGAGGGGCTTGCCCCCCTCCCGGGCGATGGTCTCGGCCAGATCGTCCAGGTTCTCCCCCAACAGGGCCGAGGTCCGGCTCAGGATGCGAAAGCGCCCCTGCGGTGAGAGGGGTCGGGACTTCCAGGCCGCCTCCGCGGCCTTGATGGCCTGGCCGACCTGGCCCTTGCTGGCCAGGCCGACCTCAGCGAAGGCGGCGCCCCTGTACTTGTCCGTCACGGGCAGGTACTCCTGGGTTTCCAGCCACTCGCCGTTGATGTAGAGGCCGTAACGCTCCAAGGCTGCTCCTCCTCCTAGCCGGCGTACCACCCCAGGGGACCCGGCGTCATATTGATGTTGATCTGCTTGATCTCCGTGTAGGCCTCCAGGCCGAAGGTGCCCAGCTCGCGGCCGATTCCGGACTGTTTGTAGCCGCCCCAGGGGGCTTCGTTGTAGGTGGGGTGGTAGGTGTTGATCCAGGTGATGCCCGCTCGCAGGCGGCGGATGACCCGGTGGGCCTTGGCCAGGTCCGTGGTCTGCACCGCCCCGGCCAGGCCGTAGACGGTGTCATTCGCCAGGCGCACCGCCTCGTCCTCGTCTTTGAAGGTCTGCACCACCAACACGGGACCGAAGATCTCCTCCTGCACCACCTTCATGTCGGAGCGAGTCCTGGCGAAGATGGTGGGGGCGTAGAAGTTGCCCCCGGCCAGAGCCGGGTCGTCGGGCCGCTGGCCTCCCAGGACCAGATCGGCCCCCTCCTCCAGCCCCCAGCGCACGTAACCGTCCACGCGGTTCCAGTGCTGGGGCGTGATGAGCGGACCCATCTCGGTATCCTCGTTCAGGCCGGGGCCCAGCTTGATACGGGAAGATCGGGCCACCAGCCGGTCCAGGAACCTGTCGGCGATGGACTCCTCCAGGAGCAACCGGGACCCGGCGGAGCAGACCTGGCCGGAGCCGGCGAAGATGCCGAACATGGCGTACTCCACCGTCGGCTCCAGGTCGCAGTCGGCAAAGACGATATTAGGGGACTTGCCGCCCAGCTCCAGGCTGACCTTCTTAATGCCCTCCGCCGCTGCCTTCATGATGGAGCGGCCGGTGGCGGTGCCGCCGGTGAAGGCGACCTTGTCCAGCTGCGGGTGAGCCGCCAGAGGCGCACCCAGCCTGGGGCCGTCCCCCAGCACGATGTTGACCACGCCGGGCGGGAAGCCCACCTCTTCGATCAGTTCAGCCAGACGCAGGGCGGACAGGGGGGTATGCTCCGAGGGCTTCAACACGCAGGTATTGCCCGCAGCCAGAGCCGGGGCCAGCTTCCACGCCGCCATCAGCAGCGGGTAGTTCCAGGGGATGATCTGGGCAGCAACACCGATCGGCTCGCGCACCACCATGGCCACGGAGCCGTCGGGCACGGCGTAGGTCTGCCCCAGCGGCTTGGTCACGAGGCCGGCATAGTAACGGCAGCAGCCCGCCGCGTCGGCGGCGTCGTAACGCGCTTCCCGGATAGGCTTACCGCAGTTGAGGGTGTCCAGCCGGGCCAGTCCCTCGGCCTGCTCCTCGATCAGGTCGGCCAGCTTAAAGAGAAGCCGCGCTCGCTCCGCCGCCGGTCGGTCCGACCAGCCGGGTTCGTCGAAGGCCCGACGAGCCGCCCTGACGGCCCGGTCAGCATCCAGGGCGTCGCCGTCGGCCACGGTCGCCAGGGGCTCGCCGGAGGCGGGGTTATACACCGTACGCACACCGCCGCTGACCGCTTCCACCCATTTGCCATCCACGTACATGCGACGTGGTTCCACGCCTGTGGTCCTCCCTTCTTGCCTGCCGCCGCCTAGTCGCCGGCGGCGGGACGGGTCACCAACCCTTCCGCCAGGTTGGCCTCGGCCACGGATTCCTCCAGGATGTCCAGGCCTTCCTCCAGCTCCCCGTCGCTGATCGTCAGGGGGGCCAGGAAGCGGATGATGTTGTTGTAGACCCCGGCCTTGATGGTCACCAGGCCTCGCTGGTATGCCCCCTTCACCACGCGGGCGCAGGCGGCGGAGGCGGGCTCCCGGGTGACGCGGTCCGCCACCAGCTCCATGGCCACCATGGCGCCGAGACCCCGCACCTCACCCACCAGAGCGTAACGGGCTTGCAGGCTGAGGAAGCGGGTCTGCACCCGCCGCCCGATGACGCTGGCTCGTGCCGGCAGGTCCTCCCGCTCCATCAGCTCAATCACCTTGAGGGCCGCTGCAGCCGCCACCGGGTTGCCTCCATAGGTGCCGCCCAGGCCGCCGGCCTGCACCCGGTCCATCAGCTCCGCCCGGCCGGTCACGGCGGCGATAGGGAGTCCGGCACCCAGTGACTTGGCGGTGAGGATGATGTCCGGCTCAACCCCCCAGTGGTCTACGGCGAACAGCCTGCCCGTTCGGCCGAAGCCCGTCTGAATCTCGTCCGCTATGAAGAGGATGCCATGCTTGCGGCAGACCTCGGCGACCTCAGCCACAAAGCCGTCCGGGGGCACGATGAAGCCCCCTTCCCCCTGCACCGGCTCCAGGATCACCGCCGCCACCTGGGCCGGGTCCAGGTCCAGGCCAAAGACGTGCTCCAGTTGGTGGGCGCAGTGGAGACCGCAGGTCCTGGGCTCCAGACCGAAGGCGCAGCGGTAACAGTAGGCCGACGGCACCCGCGCCACGTCCGGGGCGAAGGGACCGAATCCCTGCTTGTAGGGATTCACCTTGCTGGTCAGCGACATGGCCATAAAGGTGCGCCCGTGGAAGGCGTTCTCGAACGTGATGACCGCCGGCCGCCCGGTGGCGCGGCGGGCGATCTTAACGGCGTTTTCCACCGCCTCCGCCCCCGTGCTCACCAGCACTGTCTTCTTGGGAAACCTGCCCGGCGTAATCTGGTTGAGCTTCTCCGCCAGGCGCACATACGGTTCGTACTGGGCCACGTGAAAACAGGTGTGGGTGAAGCACTCCGCCTGGGCGCGGACAGCCTCCACCACCTCAGGCCGGCCGTGGCCGACATTCATGGTGCCGATGCCGCCGGCGAAATCCAGCAGCCGGTTGCCGTCCACGTCCTCCAGCACGGCGCCCTTGGCCCCGGCCACAAAGATGGGGGCGACATGGAACACCGCCGCCGGCACGTGCTGCTCCCGCAAGGCCATCAGTTGGCGCGAGCGCGGGCCCGGAATCTCGGTCAGGAGCCGCACGGCTCCCCGCTGTTCACCCATCCCTCTTAACCTCCTCCCCAGGGCGAGACCGCCTGCGGGCTGGGGCTCCCACCTGCCACCGGCGGAAAGAGGGTGATGCGGTCTCGGTCCTGAAGGACGCGCTCGCCTGCCGCCCTGCGGCCATTGACGGCAAACAGGGCCACGTGCCCCGAGGGGACGCCCAAAAGCTCACAGGCTTCTGCCAGCGTGGCGCCTTCCGGCAGCTCCAGCTCGACCGGGGTCCGATCCCCGGGGTCCGGTAGATACCGCGCCAGTACGCCGTGAAGCGTGGCGTGAACGATCACGGATCACTCCTCCTTTCGCCGGCGGGATGGGAGGCGGTCAGCCTGCGGCAGCCCACCCGCTCTATAACACGCCTAGCCCGCGGCGGCCGCTCTGCCGGACTGCTCCGCCGCAGCCACTGCCTGAATGCGCACCGCCTGGAGGGACTCGTCCAGCACGGTCACCACCCGATCCAATTCCTCGCGGCTGATGGTGAGCGGCGGCTCCACCCGAATGGTCTTGCTGTTGACCAGGGTGCCGGTGAGCAGCACGCCCCTGTCGAAGGCCTCCTTGGCCACCTGATACCCGATTTCGTTGGTTTGAAACTCCATGCCGATGAGGAGCCCCTTGCCGCGGACCTCCAGGCCGAGGCCGGGGTAGCGGGCAAAGACCTGCCGCAGCCTGGGGAGCAGATACTCTCCCAGTTCCGCTGCCCGCTCCCAGAGCCGCTCCTCCAGAGTGACGGAGATGGTGGCGATGGCGGCGGCGCAGGCCAGGGGGTTGCCGCCGAAGGTGGTGGTGTGCAGGAACGGGTTGGGAATCATGCCCTGCCAGATCTGCGCGGTACTGAGGAAGGCGCCGATGGGCATGACGCCGCCGCCCAGGGCCTTGGCCAGGCAGAGGATGTCGGGCTCAACGCCGTAGTGCTCGCAGGCGAAGAGCTTGCCGGTCCGCCCCAGGCCGGTCTGCACCTCGTCCAGGATCAGCAGCGCGCCGTACCGGGTGCAGAGTTCCCGCACCCGTGGCAGGTAGTCGTCCGGCGGTACGATCACGCCGCCCTCGCCCTGAATCGGCTCGAGGACCACGGCGGCAATGTCGTCTCCCACCAGCCGCGCCGATTCCAGGATCTTTTCCACCACGTCGGCGTCGCCGAAGGGCACGTGGTGAACCGCGCCCACGAGGGGCAGGAAGGGTTGGCGGAAGGAGGCCTTGGCCGTCACCGACAGAGAGCCCAGGGACTTGCCGTGGAAGCCCCGGGTGGCGGCGATGAAGGCCTTTCGGCCGGTGTGCAGGCGGGCCAGCTTCATCGCTCCTTCCACCGACTCCGTGCCGGAGTTGGTGAAGAAGGCGTACTGAAGCCTGCCCGGAGCGATGGTGGCCAACAGCCTGGCCAGCATGGCCCGCAACGGGTCCAGCAGGTCCTGGCTGTGAAGGGCCTGGCGCCGCAACTGGTCGGTCACCGCCTTGACCACCTTGGGGTGGCGGTGCCCCACGTTGTAGATGCCGAATCCCCCCAGGCAGTCGATATAGGTGCGCCCGTGGATATCCTGGAAGGTTGTGCCGCCGTCGGACCACTCGACTGCGGCGTAGGCATTGCTGACGCTCTTCCGATACTCCAGAAAACCCGGATTGACGTGGTCGCGGAAGCCTTGAACCGTCTCCTCCACCACCCGGTCCCTTTCCTCCTGGGTCAGGTTCTGCTTGGCTATGAGTTCGAGCACGTGGGCTGCTTGCTCAGCGGCCTCCTCATAGCGGTAACACATAATAACCCTCCTAGAACTGGCCGGGCCCTGCTGCGTAGGCTGGCGTGTCTGGAGGGTAAATGCAAGTGCAATTGGGGGCCCCTGGGCGGGGCCGCCCGGCCGGCGAACCGGTCCGGGCGGACTCGTGACTCGAAACGGGCGGACATCGTCGGTGCCTCTTCCACTTCTTCGGCCTGACGGTACGCGACGAGTGTTACTGGCCCTTCACCTCCGTCCAGATCCGGTCGTAGAGCTGGGTCGTATCGCCCAGATCCCGGAGCCACTCGCCCTTGGCCAGGACGTCCTGGGGCGGGTAGACCTGGGGGTCGCCCAACACGCTGGGATCAAGCAGCTTCTGGGCCTCAACGTTGGGCAGATTGTAGGGGAAGGCGTCGGCGATCTTCTTGTGGATCTCCGGACGCAAGACGAAGTTCATGAAGGCCTCCGCCGTGCGCTTATGCTTGGCGCCCCTGGGGATGGCCATGTTGTCCTGCCAGAGGCCGATGCCCTCCGTCGGGTAGACGACCTGGATGGCCGGGTTTTCCCGCCGGGCCAGAACGCCCTCGGCGCCCCAGACCAGGCCGATCCAGGCCTCGCCGTTGAGCAGGCTGGTCTTGGGGCTGTCCGAATCCCAGACCTTGACGTTGGGAGCCAGCTCCTTGAGCTTGGCCTTGGCCTGGTCCAGCTTGGCCGGGTCGGTCTCATTCATACCGTAGCCGAGGGTCTTCAGGGTGGCGCCAATCACAAAGCGCATGTCGTTGAGAGAGACGACCTTGCCCTTGAAGGCCGGGTCCCACAGGTCCTTCCAGGAGGTGATGGGCCGCTTCACCTTGTCGGTGTTGACAGCGATGACCGCATCGCCCCACATGTAGGGAACGGAGTATTTGTTGCCGGGGTCGTAGGCCTGGTTCTTGTACTGGTCCCCGATGTTCTTGAAGTTGGGGACGGCCGACAGGTCGATGGGCTCGAGCAGATCCTTCTTGACCATCACCTGCATCATGAAGTCGGACGGTACCACCAGGTCGTAGCCGGAGGCGCCGGACTGGATCTTGGCCAGCATCTCCTCGTTGCTGGAGTAGGTGTCGTAGTTCACCTTGACCCCATACTCCCGGCTGAACTCGTCGATAACCTCCTGCGGGAGGTACTCTGACCAATTGAAGACGTTCAGCTCGCCATCCAGCTTGGGCTGGTCGCCGGTGCTCGCCGGCGCAGGGACCTGGGCCGCCGGCTTGCCGCCCCCGCCGCAGCCCGTCAGCACCACCGAGATGGCGAGAAAGACGGCAGCCAGGGTCAAGCCCGCTCTGCTCTGGGTCATGCAATTCCCTCCCCTTCTCATCTAAAGCTCTTTCTTCTGCAGACGTTGGGACAGGGTCACCAGCAACAGGGTCGCTCCCAGAAGAACGGTGGACAGAGCGTTCACCTCCGGGGTCACCGCCAGCTTGAGCATCGAATAGATGCGCAAAGGAAGCGTGGTCGATCCGGGGCCGGCCGTGAAGAAGGTGATGACGAAGTCATCCAGTGAGAGCGTCAGGGCCAGCAGGGCACCGGACAGGATACCCGGCACGATCAAAGGAAAGGTCACGCGGCGGAAGGTGGTCCACTCGTCCGCTCCCAGATCCATCGCCGCCTCCTCCAGGTAGCGGTTGAACCCATGCAGGCGCGCCCTGACGGTCACCGTGACGAAGGAGATGGAGAAGGCGATGTGGGCAATGATGATGGTCGGCAGGCCCAATTCCATCCCCAGCATCACGTACAGGGCCAGCAGGGAAACGCCCATGACGATCTCGGGGATGACGATGGGAATGTACAGCAGAGCCTCCATCAGCCGTTTGCCGGCGAAGCGAAAGCGGTGCATCGCCAGGGCGGCGGCCGTACCGATGACCGTGCTGGCGGCGGTGGACACCAGGGCCACCAGGAGCGTGTTGCCCGTGGCCTCCAGAATTGGCTTGTCATGCAGCAGTTTGGCGTACCAGTCAAAGGTAAAGCCGGTCCAGGTGGCGTTGAGCTTGGAGCGGTTGAAGGAGAAGAGAATCAGGACAAAGATCGGCGCGTACAGGAAGAGATAGACCAGAACCGAGTAAAGCCCCAGAATGCGGCGCTTCATCCCACCAACTCCTCCCCTTCGAAGCCGAAGGACCGGGCGTAGGCCATGAGGCCTACGGTCACAAGAGCCATCAGGATGATCGACGCCGCCGATCCGAATTGCCAGTTGCGCGCCGTCAGAAACTGGTTCTGGATGAGGTTGCCGATGAGCATGGTTCGCGCGCCGCCCAGCAGGTCTGGCACCACGAACATGCCCAGGGCGGGGATGAAAACCAGAATGGTCCCGGCGACCACCCCGGGCATCGTCATGGGCAGGGTCACCCGAAGGAAGGTGCGCCAGGGGGGAGCACCCAGGTCACTGGAGGCCTCCAGCAAGGAGTGATCCAGTTTCTCGATGGAGGTATAGAGGGGCAGCACCATGAAGGGCAGGAACCCGTAGACCATGCCCACCAGCACTGCGCCCGGCGTGTAGAGCAGGGATAAGGGCTCGCTGATCAGCCCCAGGGCCTGCAGCACGGTGTTGATGACCCCCGTGGTGCGGAGGATGACCACCCAGGCGTAGGTGCGGATCAGGAAATTGGTCCAGAAGGGGACGATGACCAGCATCAGCAAGGTGCCCCGATGCCGGCGGGGGACCTGGGCCAGGAAGTAGGCGAAGGGGTAGCCGACCGCCAGGCAGATTGCGGTGGTCCAGAAGGCCACCACCAGGGAACGCCAGAGAATCTGAACGTAAAGGGGTTCGAAGAATCTGGCGTAGTTGGCCAGGGTCCAGCGGTATACCGTCTCCCCGTAGGCGCCGCGCACGGTCAGGCTGGTGATGGCCACCAGCACCAGAGGCACCAGCAGGAAGAGCCCCAGCCAGAAGACCGTTGGCGCCAGGAGCAGGTAGGCGCGGCCGTTCTCGCTGCCCCTGGTCATCAGCCGCGAGAGGAAGGGCAGGCGCCTGAGAGAGGCCCTGGCGCGAGTCAATCCGGAGCCGACCCCCGCCGTCACGCCACCATCACCGCCGAATCCTCCGGCTCCCAGGTGAGCGTTACCGGGCTGCCCTGTCGCAGACTGTGAGAATCGCCGTTGTGGGTCTGGACCGTCACCAGTTGCCCTGCGTCAACCTCCACCACCAGGCGCGTCGCCGCACCGATGAAGGTCTTCTCCAACAGCCGGCCCGAAAGGCGGTTGCTGCCCACCGTGCCTGCGCCGACGAGAGCGCCATGACTGCCGCTGGCGTCCTCTGGGCGCACCCGAATGGCCTCGGGGCGCACCGACACATGGACCAGGGCGCCGGCGGAGACCTCCGGGGTGGCGGGAACCGTCAGGCGCAAGGCAGGGGTTTCCACCGTCAGCCCAGAGGCGCTGAGGGCCACTACCTGGCCGGTGAAGAGGTTGGTTTCGCCAATGAAGTCGGCCACAAAACGGGTCCGCGGCCGGTGGTAAATCTCCTCACTGGTGCCCAACTGCTCAATCACCCCGCCGCTCATCACGGCGATTCGGTCGGACATGGTGAGGGCCTCTTCCTGGTCGTGGGTCACATAGATGAAGGTGATGCCCAACCGCTGCTGCAGATGCTTCAACTCCACCTGCATCTGCTTGCGCAGCTTCAGGTCCAGAGCGCCCAGAGGCTCGTCCAGAAGCAGCACTTTGGGCCGGTTGACGATGGCCCGTGCCACAGCCACCCGCTGCTGCTGGCCGCCTGAGAGCTGCCGGGGCCGACGTCCCTCGAACCCGGCCAGTTGTACCATCTCCAGCGCCTCCAGGGCGCGCCGCCGGGCCTCTTCCCTGGGCACGTGCTTCATCGCCAGGCCGAAGGCTACGTTTTCAAGCACGGTCATATGAGGGAAGAGAGCGTAATGTTGGAAGACGGTGTTGACGTCCCGGCGGTATGGGGGCAGACCTTCCACCGGCTGCCCATCCAGAAGGATCTCTCCTTCCGTGGGCTTTTCGAAGCCCGCAATCATGCGCAGGGTGGTCGTCTTGCCGCAACCGCTGGGTCCGAGCAGGGTGAGGAACTCACCGCGGAACACCGTGAGATTCAGGTTTCGCACTGCGACCGTTTCACCGAAGGCCTTGGTCACTCCGGCCAACTGGATCATGATGGCATCCATTACCGTCCCCCTTTTCCGGAAAACGACATCCTGGCCTGATCAGGCCTTCCGGGCCCGAATGGACAAATGACTGTGATCTCCGGCAAGGCCCTCGAGACCGGCCGGCGCTCCATCCAGAATCAGTTCCAGATGACCCGCCAGCCAGGCGGGCGTCTCTGCTGCCGGGATTCCGACAGCAAGCCGGGGATACATGGAGAACAGGACCGAGACCAGTTCCATCAACCTCATCCGCTGGGTCAGCCGGATCTCCACTCGGGGCTGGCCCACTGCATTCGACAACGAAGAGTCGAATTCGATGACGATAGGTCTCCCCTCCTCCGGCCCTCACCTTCCCTTTCTAGCAATAACGATGCCAACCTCCACCGCCTGGGGGATGGGGTTGGCCAGTCCCTATGGGATCGATCCCGAGAACCGGAAGGGCCGAAGGGAGGAGGGCTCCGTCCGCCTCCCTTCCTGATGCATATAAGCATCACCATGATACGGTAACGATTCGCTTCGTGTAAATCCCTTTCCTGAAGTGTTTTAAGCTGGAGATAGTGGTTATGTCTGGTGCATAAACGAATCACCCCGGAGCGACGGAGGACTCACACCGAGTTCGCCGACACTTTGAGCTTTAGCTGCTGCATCTTGCGTACCACCGTCGCCTGGCTGACGCCCAGCGACCGTGCCGCCCGGTGCGTGCTGCCATGTAAACGAAGCGCTTCGCCTATCAGTTCCCGCTCCAGTTCCTGGACAGCCTGTCGCAGAGACGGGTTAGCCCGCCCTTCCTGGCGGCCGCCGGCGCTTTCGGTCCGCGGGCCGCTCCCGCCGCCACGGCCTGGGCCGACCGCCGGATTGGCGCCGCCACCTGTCCGAACCAGGGCGGGAAGGTCCTCCTCCCGGATGAGATCGTCATCGGCCGTCACCACCAGGCGCTCCACCAGGTTCTGCAGCTCCCGGATGTTGCCGGGCCACTGGTACTCCAGCAGCCGGTCGGCGGCAGCGCGGCTGAGGCGGCGGGTCCGGCCGTAGCGCCGGTTGTTCTCCTCCAGAAAGTGGTGGAGCAGGGCAGGGATGTCCTCACTCCTCTGGCGCAAGGGGGGCACCTGGAGGGGCACGACGTTGAGCCGGTAGTACAGGTCTTCCCGAAACCGGCCCTGGCCCACCATCTCCGCCAGATCCCGGTTGGTGGCGGCCAGGACGCGCATATCGATGGGTCGGCTGCGCGTCCCGCCCACCCGCGTCACCTGCCGGTCCTGCAGTACCGCCAACAGCTTCACCTGCAGCGACGGGGGCAGTTCTCCGATCTCATTGAGGAAGAGCGTACCGCCGTTGGCCAGTTCCAGAATGCCGGCCTTGCCCTCGCGGCGCGCCCCGGTGAAGGCCCCCGGATCATACCCAAAGAGTTCCGATTCCAGCAGGTGCTCCGGGATGGCACCACAGTTGACCTCGATGAAGGGCCCGTCCTTGCGGGCGGAAAGCAGGTGGATGGCCCGGGCCAGGGCGTTCTTGCCAACACCTGACTCGCCCAGGAGCAACACCGTGGTGTCCACCCCCGCCACCTTCCGCACCAGGTCGATAACCCGTTGCATCAGCGAACTCTGTGCCACCAGCCCGGGGATGCGGGTCACCTCCTGGCGGAGGGATCGCAGCTCCTGGCCATAGCGGCGGGCCCGCTCCTCGGTCTCCTGCAGTTGTGCGCGCAGCGACACCAGCTCGGTGACGTCCCGGCTGTTGGCCACCACCCGCACCACGCGGCCGGCCTCATCCAGCACCGGGTTGGCTGTGACCACCACGCGGCGGCCGCTGCGGGTCTCCTGGGCGATGGTCACCCGCTGCTTCTCCTCCAGGGCGAGGCGGATGCCGGAGGGTGAGAAGATGCCGTCCTTCTCCAGCTCGTCCACCCGCCGGCCCAGAAGATCCTGGGCCTTTAACCCGTAAAGCCGCTCCGACGCCGCGTTGACGCGCAGGCAGATACCCTCTCCGTCCGCGACGAAGATCTCATCGAAAGAGGAGTCAAAGATGGCCTCCAGTTCCCGGTTCAAGGCCTGCAGGTCCTCGTTCAGGGCCTTGGCCACGCCCAACTGCCGGGACACCTCTTCCAGCTCACTGGCGTCTTGAAACAAGGCTGCCACGCCCACCACCTGGCCATCGTCCACAATGGGGGTGCGGTCAACAATCAGCGCCCGGTCGGCCGTTTCGAAGCGCACGTTGGACTCGGGCTGCCCTGTGGTCAGCACCCGGAGCAGGCCCGTGCCGGGAATGACCTCCTGGATGGGGCGGCCCAGGGCGCTCGCCCGGGCTCGCCCGAACAGGGTTGCAGCGGCTTCGTTGAACTCCTGGATCAGGCCTTCACCGTCAACCACGATCAGCCCGCTGCGCAATGACCGCGCCACGGCTGCCAGGGACAGAGGCTCCCGTCCCACCGCCATCCCTCCCCAAGAAGGTACCCTATTATTATACGAGTTCCCTCCAACTCCTTCCGAATGCTCTGTTTCTTTTCTCCACCTTCAGCAAAGACTAGGGGGTAAAGGAGGGGTGCCATGTACCCGCTCAAGCACAGCCCGGTCCGGGCCAACCCCGACCTGCTTCCCCGGCACTACCGGCAAGGGATGTGGGCCTGGATCCTGCATCGCCTTACCGGCCTGGGCATTGTGCTCTTTCTTCTGATGCACATCTGGGAAATCAGTTCGGTCAACCGGGGCGGC
>Ga0209314_10000935_pt1 | contig 13212 bp, 13 predicted proteins | sample I19B2metaG_FD_184146 | JGI IMG/M metagenome (GOLD analysis project Ga0209314, IMG submission 184146) | Lake sediment bacterial and archeal communities from Gulf of Boni, Indonesia to study Microbial Dark Matter (Phase II) - ​I19B2 metaG... | ecosystem: Environmental > Aquatic > Freshwater >...
TCCTGGGCCCCCCGGCATGTCGCGGCGGGGCCCTGCCCATACTAAAGGGGCAGGGAGGGCTTGCCATGCGGGTGCGATACGTATGTGACGTCTGCGGGACCTCGGTCGGCGACCTGCACCTTGACGTCCTGGACGAGCAGAGATTGGGGTTCACCGCCTTGACGCCCGAAGAACGCGCCGATATAATCAGACCCGACGGCGCCGGGGGGCTCATCGTAGCCTCTGTCTGCGACGATTGCGCCGATACCGACACCGGAAGGGACCAGGAGCGGCTGATTCACTAGCCCCCGGGTCCGTACTTCCGGCATGACGTGTTTCAGGCGGACACTCACCATGACCAGGAGTGCCCAGGACAATCTGATGACCCGGAGAGGCCAGGTTTGCCTAAACCTGGCCTATTGGCCATGGCTCCGGGAAGGAGGGGTCCAGTGACGGCCCAGCCTCTGCTCCATATGCTTGACGCGTCCTCGGAGTTTCAGTCGCTCCTGGAGGGACTGCGCCGGGGCTTCCGAGATCAACAAGTATACGGCCTTTCCGGCTCCGCCAAGTCGTACGTGGCCGCCGCCCTGCGCCAGGCAACCGGTCGGCCTCTTCTCTACGTGACCGCCACGGCCCAGGGAGCGGAACGTGTGCGCGAGGACCTGCGCACCTGGCTGGACGGCCATCCCGTACAGGTCTTTCCGGCCCTGGAACAGCTGCCCTTCGAGGTGGTGGCGCACAGCCCGGAGGTGATGGCGCAGCGCCTGGGCGTCCTGGAGCGGCTGGCCCGCGGCGAGGAGCCCATTGTCGTGGCGCCCGTAAGTGCCTTGCTCCGAGCCTTGCCGCCGGCGGAGCTTTTTGTGAACGCCTGTCTGACGTTGCAGTTGGGCGACCGACTGGACCTGGAGGGCGTGCTGCGGCGCCTGCTGCAACTGGGCTACCAGCGGGTGGACCCGGTGGAGGGGCCTGGTCAGTTCAGCGTCCGCGGCGGTATCCTGGACGTCTTCCCCCTGACGGTGGAGCAGCCCTGGCGCATTGAGCTCTTCGACGACGAGGTCGACTCCATCCGGGCCTTCGACGTGGCGTCCCAGCGGTCGGAGGACCAGGTGAAACAGGTCCTCATCCCGCCGGCGCGCGAGTTCATCCTACAGGAGGACCGTCTGGCCGAGGCCCTTCGGCGCATCCGCCGCGACCTGGAGACCAGCCTGCACCGGCTGGAGAAGAAGCCCGCCAGGGCTGACCGCGAGGGGTCAGATGGCGCACCTCTCCCGGTGGCCCTGGAGTCCGCCCTGCGCCGGGGCAGGGAGCGCCCGCCGGCGGAACAGCTCAAGGAAAAGGTGGGCGAGGTCCTGGAGCGCCTGAACGAGGGCGCCTACTTCGAGGGGCTGGAGCAGTACCTACCTTACTTCTATAGCGAGACGGCCACGCTTCTGGACTACTTTCCGTCCGACCTCCTGGTGGTCGTGGACGACCCTGCCCGCGTCAAGGAGGCGGCCGACGAGGCCGACATGCAGGTGCGGGAGCGGCAGACCCGCTGGCTGGAGACCGGCGGACTGCTGTCCGGCCAGACACGACTGGCCCTGTCCTACTCGGATTGGGCCTACCATCTCTCCAGCCGCAAGGCCATCGGCTTCTCGCTCCTGCTCAAGGCGATGGCGGGCAGCCAGCCCCAGAACATCGTCTCTGTAGCGCCTAAGCCCATGCAGCTCTTCCATGGACAGTGGCCCATGTTCCAGGATGAGGTAAACCGCTGGCGCACGCAGAAGTACGCCAGTGTCTGCTTCGTGGCCACGGAGGAGCGCGGCGTCCGGCTGCGTGACGCCCTGGCGGACGTCGATGTGACCGCCGCCCTTTCTCCCGACCTGGGCAACCTCCGGCCGGGACAGGTGGCCATTGTCGTCGGGGCCCTGGAAACAGGCTTTCAGTGGCCCGCGCTACGCCTGGTGACGGTCACCGACGGCGAGATCTTCGGCCGCCCCAAGGCCCGACGCCGTCCACAGAGCGCGCCTACGCGCGCTGCCGGCGACGCCGCCAACCGCCAGGCCGTCAAGGTCTCTTCCGTACGCGATCTGAAGGTGGGCGACTTCGTCGTCCACGTCAACCACGGCATCGGCAAGTACCTGGGGATCCAGACGGAGAGCATCCTGGGGGTCACCCGCGACTACCTGGTCATCCGCTACGAGGGAGCGGACCGGCTGAAGATACCGACCGACCAGATCCACCTGGTGCAGAAGTACGTAGGCGCCGAGGGACACGAGCCGAAGCTGAACAAGCTGGGCGGCGGCGAATGGAACAAGGTCAAGAGCCGGGTCAAGGAGTCCATTCAGAAAATGGCCATCGAACTCCTCCGGCTGCAAGCCCTGCGCGAGTCGCAGCCGGGCTTCGGCTTCAGCCCGGACTCCCTCTGGCAGCGCGAGTTCGAGGACGCTTTCAAGTATGAAGAGACCCCGGACCAGCTCCGGGCGGCGGACGAAATCAAGCGTGACATGGAAAAGAGCCGCGCGATGGACCGGCTGCTCTGCGGCGACGTTGGCTACGGCAAGACGGAGGTCGCCCTTCGCGCCATCTTCAAGGCGGTTCAGGACGGCAAGCAGGTGGCGGTGCTGGTGCCCACCACCATCCTGGCTCAGCAGCACTACAACACCTTCGCCGAGCGCTTCTCCGGCTATCCCGTGGTGGTGGACCTGCTGTCTCGCTTCCGCTCGCCCAAACACCAGGAGGAGACCTTGCGACGGTTGGCGGCGGGAGAGGTGGACGTGGTCATCGGCACCCACCGGTTGCTGTCGGACGACCTCCGGTTCAAGGACCTGGGCCTGCTCATCGTGGACGAGGAGCAGCGCTTCGGCGTGGCCCACAAGGAAAAGATCAAGCTGCTTCGTCACAACGTGGACGTGCTGACCCTCTCTGCCACGCCGATCCCGCGCACCATGCACATGGCCATGGTGGGCATGCGCGACATCTCGGTCATTGAGACGCCCCCCGAGGACCGCTTCCCGGTGGAGACCTACGTGGCCGAGTACAACGACGAACTGGTGCGGGACGCCGTCAGCCGCGAGCTGGCCCGCGGCGGGCAGGTCTACCTCCTGCACAACAAGGTACAGACCATCCAGCGCGCGGCGGCCCGGGTACAGGCTCTGCTGCCCGAGGCGCGGGTGATTTACGCCCACGGTCAGATGAAGGAGGACCAGTTGGAGAGGGTGATGATCGAGTTCCTGGACGGCGAGGCCGACGTGCTGGTGTGCACCACCATCATCGAGTCCGGTCTGGATATCGCCAACGTCAACACCCTCCTGGTGGAGGACGCCGACCACCTGGGGCTCAGTCAGCTCTACCAGCTGCGCGGCCGGGTCGGCCGCTCCAACCGGCTGGCCTACGCATACTTCCTGTACCGCAAAGACAAGGTCCTCAGCGAGGTGGCGGAGAAGCGACTGCAGGCCATCCGGGAGTTCACCGAGTTCGGCGCCGGCTTCAAAATCGCCCTGCGCGATCTGGAGATCCGCGGCGCCGGCAATATCCTGGGGCCGGAGCAGCACGGATTCATCATCTCGGTGGGCTTCGACCTCTATACCCAGTTGCTCGACGAGTCCGTACGGGAACTCAAAGGCGAACAGGCCGAGCCAGTCCCTGAGCCCTCCCTGGAGCTGGCGGTGGACGCCTACATCCCGGACGCGTACATCACCGACCCGCGGCAGAAGATTGAGGCCTACCAGCGCATCATGGCCGTCCGGGCTCCGGCCGACGTCTTCGACGTTGCCGAGGAGCTGGAGGACCGCTATGGGAGCGCACCGCGGCCCGTGCTGAACCTCCTGGCCATCGCGCGCCTCAAGGCCATGTGCCGGGAGGCGGGCATCCTGAGCATGAGCCAGGCCAAAGACCGCATCACCCTCCGCTTCGCCGAACGGCCGTTCCTGGCGCCGGACCGGGTCATGGCCATCAACCGTCAGTTCCGTGGCCGCCTGGCCCTGGTTCCGGGCCGGACCTCGGCACTCCCCTTGCGCCTGCTGACGACACAAAGCGACCAGCTCCTGGAAGCGCTGGAGCAATTGGTATCTCAGTTCTCCGGGCTTGTCCTGGCCTCTTCCGCGGTGGTACAATAACGAAGGTTAGGGGCTTCGCCCCTTTTCCTATTTAAGGATGCGGATGGAGTGGGAACGTTGCCCAAGGTCACCTGGAAAAGCGCCGTGGCCGCCGGCCTGATGCTGGCCATGACCTTCCTGAGCGGCTGCGCCAGCAGCGCCGCGGCGACGGTAAACGGCACCAAGATCACGGAGAAGGACCTGAATACCCGGCTGAACCTTTACGCCTTTCTTCAGGGTCCCCAGTTCGACGTGAAGGCGTACCGCAGCCAAGTCCTCGATTCGCTGATTGAGGAGACTCTGCTCTACCAGGAGGCCGAGAAGCGCGGGGTCAAGGCTGACCCGGCCACGCTGAAACAGCAGTTGGACTCCTTCCACGAGCAGCTTCTCTACCAGTACCTGCCCAAGGACGTGGTGGCCCAGGCCACTCCCGACAAGCCGCCGCAACCGACCGAGGCGCAGCGGACCACGGCCGAACGGCAGAAGGCCGACGCCTTCAAGAAGGCCAACATCACCCAGAAGGATTTTGACGATGCCATTACCCGGCAGGCCACCGTCCAGACCCTGCTGGATTCCCTGACGAAGGACCTGGCTGTGAGCGATGCCGACGTCCAGGCCTATTACGAGGCGCACAAGACTGACCGGTTCACGGCGCCGGAGACCGTTCGAGCCAGCCACATTCTGATTCAGGTCGGCGAGGACAAGGACTATAACAAGATCCTGCCGAAGGCCGAAGAGGCCCTCAAGGCAGTCCAGCAGCCCGGCGCTGACTTCGCCGCCCTGGCCAAGAAGTACTCGGACGACCCCGGCAGCAAGGACAACGGCGGCGACCTGGGCGAGTTTGCCAAGGGTGATATGGTTCCCGAATTCGAGCAGGCGGCCTTCTCTCTCAAGCCCGGCACCATTTCGCCACTGGTGAAGACGCAATTTGGATACCATATCATCAAGGTCGCTGAGCACAAGATGCCGGAGGTCATGCCCTTCGACCAGGTCAAGGGCGAGATCCACGACCAGGTGCTGCAGCAGAAGCAGAGCGATACCGTGGACAAGCTCATCAACGACCTGAAGAGCAAGGCCGCCATCACGCGCAGCAAGGCCGAAACCAAGGAGTCCCCGGCGCCGACTGCGCCGCAGACACCCGCCCCCGCCACGCCCTAGGGGTTCTCCCCTGGGCCTGGCGGCCGGGAACCACAACCTGACACGACCCCACCCGGCAGGGCTGCGTAAAACCGCAGCCCTGCTGCCAATTATGAATAAATGTGACAGCGCTTCTATATACTATCGGTGACGTCGGCACCAATCGTACCTGGGCAAAGGGGGGTTGTTGATGAAAGCAACGGGCATCGTGCGGCGCATCGATGACCTGGGCCGGGTGGTCATTCCCAAGGAAATCCGCCGGACCCTTCGCATCCGCGAGGGCGATCCGCTGGAGATCTTCGTTGACCGCGACGGCGAGGTCATTCTAAAGAAGTACTCCCCCATCGGCGAGCTGGGAGACTTCGCCAAGGAATACGCCGACTCTCTGTACGAAACAATTGGACATATCGCCCTTATCGCGGACCGGGATACGGTAATCGCAGTCTCGGGCGCGCCTAAGAAGGAGTTTCTGAACAAGGCCATCGGTAGCCTGGTTGAGCGAGTCATGGAGGACCGCAAGACCATCCTGGTCAACAAACCGGCCGAGAACAAGGCCGTACGCGGGGCCATCATCGGAGATGACGAGGACGAGACCAAGTTTTCAGCCTTTGTGGTGGCGCCGATCGTGACGGGTGGCGACCCCATTGGAGCCGTTGTCATCTGCTCGCGGGAGCCCGACGTGAACATGGGTGAACTCGAGCAGAAGCTGGCCGAGACCGCTGCCGGATTCCTGGCCAAGCAGATGGAGCAGTAGCCCAAGCCTTCGCCAAGTAGCGGCCCGTCCGGACCGCTACTTTTTTCATGCCCCGGGCGTTTGGTATAATGCAGAGGCACCTATCCCGGCCTGGGAAGGGGAGCTGCCCGTGCGTCAGGCCCGGCGGGACTCGTTTGTACGCGGCGCCGTCATACTGATGGTGGCAGCTTTGGTAACGCGCGTCATCGGTGTGTTTCAGCGGCTGCCGCTCTACTGGATGATCGGCGCCGAGGGCAATGGCCTCTACACGGCGTCCTACGATTATTACGCGGTGGTGCTGGGCCTGTCCACCAGCGGCATCAACGTGGCCATTGCCAAGCAGGTGGCGGAGCGCATGGCCGTGGGCGACGCCGCCGGGGCCCGGCGAGTCTTCCGGCTTTCCGCCTGGCTGATGGGCATCGTCGGGCTGATGATGTCGGTGGCGTTCTATTTCGCCTCACCCTTCCTGGCGTCGCGCGGTTTCGGCAACCCGGCGGCTTACCTTTCTTTTGTGGCGGTGGTGCCGGCCATCTTTCTGGTGAGCCTGATGGCTCCCTATCGGGGCTGGTTTCAGGGCGTCCAGGTGATGACGCCGGTCGGCGCATCGCTGGTGGTGGAGCAGTTGGCACGCGTTGTGGCCATGCTGGCCCTGGCCTATGTGCTGTTGCCGCGGGGCCTTCACTGGGCGGCGGCGGGAGCCGCCACCGGTGCCGCGGTGGGTGCCGTGGCGGGGCTGATCTACCTGCTTTACGCCTACGCCCGTGGCTGGCTCCTCCAAACGAGCGGCTCCGTCCAGGCTCCGTCCCTTCCCGCCCCCGGCGAATCCGCCTGGAGCATCCTGCAGCAGACCATCCGGTTGGCGGTGCCCGTATCGCTGGCCAGCCTGATGCTTCAGTTGTTCATGCTTCTGGACACCAACCTGGTTCTGCATCGCCTGGCTGTGGCCGGGTTTGACCTGAAGGCGGCCACATCGGCCTTCGGACAGTTAAAGGGCCCCGCCACGGTGCTGGTCAACCTGCCTACGGTACTTACCTTCGCCATCGCCAACGCCCTGGTGCCGGCCATTTCCGAGGCCAGGGTCCTGGGCCGGACGGATCAGATTCAGCGCCATGCCGCGGCGGCAGTGCGCATGAGCCTCTGGATCACGATCCCGGCCCTGGTAGGCCTCTACCTGTTGGCGTCTCCCATCCAAATGCTGCTGTTCCACGACCCGGGGGCGGGGGCTGTGACCCGCGCCCTGGCCGGGGCTGCCATCTTCTTGCCCCTGCAGATGACCTCCTCGGCCATCCTGCAGGGTCTAGGACGGGTAACCGCGCCGGTGTGGAACCTTGCGGCCGGTGCCGTGGTCAAACTGGTGCTGACGTGGAAGCTCACCGCCGACCCCAGCCTGGGAGTAAACGGCGCGGCCTACGCCACGGCCGCCGGGTTCTTCGTGGCCGCCGCCCTCAACCTGAGCCTGGCCCAGTGGTATGTAGGCTCGGTCATCGAGTGGCTCAACATGGTCATCAAGCCCTGCCTGGCCGCGACGGCCATGGGCCTGGCCGTGCTGGGCACCTACGGCTGGCTCTACGGCCTCTGGCCCAGCAACACCGTCGCCACCCTGGCCTCCATCGCCCTGGGTGTCGTGGTCTACGGACTCGGCATGGGCCTCCTGGGCGGCATCCGCGCCGAGGACCTGGAGGCGGCCCCGGGTCTCGTCCGTACCATGCGCCGTCTGGGTCTGGTGCGCTGAAGGCCCTCCGGAAGGAAGCGAAGACGTTGTCTGATCAGTCTCTGGACAAGCTCCCTCTGACCTCCCGGGCCAGGGTTCTGGTTGTCGGTCTGGGGCCCGGTTCCCGCGAGGCCATTCCGGCCGGCACCTGGTCGGCCCTGACGGCTGGGGTTCCGGTCTGGCTCCGCACCCGCATCCATCCGACCGTTGCCGCTCTGGAGGAGGCCGGGGTCTCTTACCGGTCCTTCGACGAGCTTTACGACTCTCTCCCGACCTTTGACCAGATCTATGACGCCATGGTGGAGAGGCTTCTCGCCGAGGCCCGCAGGGACCGCCTGGTCTACGCCGTTCCCGGCCACCCCCTGGTCGCCGAGGCGTCCGTCCAGCGTCTGCTGAAGCAGGCGGACGGGGCCGGGGTCTCCGTCGACCTGTTGGCGGGGGCGAGCTTTCTCGATGCCCTTTTCATGGACCTGCGGTTGGACCCGTCCAGCGGCCTGACGGTTCTGGACGGCCTGGCCCTGCCGTCCGAAGGCCTGCCCCAGGGTGAGGCGCCGGTCATCATAGCCCAGGTGTATGACCGGCAGGTCGCTTCCGACGTCAAGCTGACCCTGATGGAGCGCTATCCTGATGACTTTCCGGTGACGGTTGTCCGGGCGGCGGGCGTTCCCGGCGAGCGGCGCATCGAGACTCATCCACTCTACGAATTGGACCGCCTGGACTGGGTCGACCACCTGACCTCCCTGTACCTGCCGCCCCTCGCCCCGGAAAGGACGCGCCTGGTCGGCGGCCGCGGGGCTGACGCCGCGGTTGCTCCTGCCGGAGGTCCAGCCCTCAGCCGATATTCCCTGGACCCCCTGATGCGGGTGGTGGAGCGGCTTCGGGCTCCGGGCGGCTGTCCCTGGGACCGGGAGCAGACGCACCAGAGCCTCCGGCCCTTCGTCCTGGAGGAGGCCTTCGAGGTGGCCGAGGCCCTCGACCTGAAGGATCTGGATAAGCTTCAGGAGGAGTTGGGAGACTTACTGCTGCAGGTAGCCCTTCACGCCGCCATCGCTCAGGAGTTGAGCGAGTTTCGGCTGGCCGACGTGGTGGAGGGCATCACCGCCAAGCTTATTCGCCGCCACCCCCACGTTTTCGGCGACGTGACCGTCTCTGGCACCGAGGAAGTGCTTCGCAACTGGGAGATCATCAAAGGCCAGGAGAAGCGCAACAGCGGCCAGGAGGAACCGAAGTCCGCTCTGGCGGGCGTACCGGTCGATCTGCCTGCCCTGATGCGTGCCCACAAGCTGCAGAAAAAGGCGTCCCGCGTGGGGTTCGACTGGCCGGATTTTCAGGGGTCCTGGGAGAAAGTCAAGGAAGAGATGGGCGAACTGGAAGAGGCATACACCTCCGGGGATTCGGGCAGAATACGGGACGAACTGGGTGACCTGCTGTTTGCCGTCGTCAACGCCGCCCGGTTCCTGGGAGCCGAGCCGGAAGCCGCTCTGGGCGCAACCATCGCCAAGTTCAACCGGCGCTTCGCCTATGTGGAAGCGGCCGCAGCCCGGCAGGGCAAGCGGGTCCAGGACATGACCCTGACCGAGATGGACCGGCTCTGGGAAGCGGCCAAGGAGTCTGAATAACCCAGGGAACGCAGCAAGGAGGTCGAGCATGAACAAGGCTGAATTGGTCGCCTCGGTTGCCGAGAAGGCGCAGCTCTCCAAGAAGGACGCGGAGCGCGCCATCGACGCGGTGGTAGAGAGCATCCAGTCCGCCCTGTCACAGGGGGACAAGGTGGCCCTGGTGGGGTTCGGCACCTTCGAGGTCCGCGAGCGCGCCGCCCGCAAGGGGCGCAACCCGCAGACCGGCCAGGAGATTGACATTGCCGCCACCAAGGTGCCCGTTTTCAAGGCGGGCAAGGGTTTCAAGGACTACGTCGAGAAGTAGTCGGCTGTAGCGGTTGAGGCTATAGTGCGTTACCGAGAAGAGGGCCTCCCCCGGGGAGGCTCTTTTCATTTGTATCAGCGGAAGGGAGACACGACGTGAGGCTGGACAAGTTCCTAAAGGTCAGCCGGCTCATCAAGAGGAGGACCCTGGCCAAGGAGGTCTCGGAAGTGGGCCGCATCCTGGTCAACGGGAAAGTGGCCAAGCCGGCCACCCAGGTGGAGGCCGGCAACCGCATCACCCTCGACTACGGCAGCCGCGTGGTGGAGGTGGAGGTGTTGGAAGTGCGGGAGTCGGCCCGTATGGCGGACGCCCGTGAGATGTTCCGCGTGTTGGAGGAGCGCCGGGTGCAGCAACAGGACCCCTTCCGCGACGGTGACCGAAGCGAGTAGAGTCATGTCCCGTCCCGGGGCCGCATAGCCATGGGGTAGACAAGCGAAGCGCGGGGGACGGCGTCCCCGGCGCGGGAGGAGGTGCCGCCTTGCAGGGCAACTACCCTCACAACGACTACTCCGGTGAGTACAAGCCCGAGACGGAGCACAGCGTTCACATCAAAAACCGCGAGGAGACCGTCATCGAGGGCGTCATCCATGTCGACAGCTTCGATGACCAGGAGATCGCCCTGGACACCGAACTGGGCGGTCTGGTCCTGCGCGGCGAGGGACTGCACATCAAGCAGCTCGACCTGGACACGGGCCGGTTCCAGGTGGAGGGAACCCTCCACTCGCTGCAGTACGCCGCCTCCCACGGCCGTGGCGGCAAGGGGCGGCAGAAGGGCCTGTTTGAGCGTCTGCTCAAGTAGCCGCCGTGACGCCCCTCGATCTGCAGTTTTACAACCTGTTCGTCATGGTGTTGGCCGGGGTCGCCCTCGGCCTCTGCTTTGACACCTACCGGGTTATCCGGCGCATCCTGCGGCCGGGCTGGATGGCCACGGCTCTGGGCGACCTGATCTTCGGTCTGGCCTGCGGCCTTATCCTGGCAGCCGCCCTGGTGGTCGGCAACTGGATTCAGCTGCGGCTCTACGTGTTTGTGGGAGTGCTGGCCGGCCTCGCCCTCTACCTGGAATTGGCCGGGGAGACCTACCGGCGTGGGCTCGGCGCCGCTTTCACCCTGATCCGCCGGCTTCTGCTGGGGACGGTCCGGCTCGTGGGCCAGGGCCTGGCCCTCACCGCCGTTATCCTGCTGCTCTTCCTCCAACCCTTCTTTTGGCTGGCCGGGACTTCGGTGCGCGTGGCGGCCTGGCTCGGCCGTCCCCTGACCGTTCTCGTCTCACCCCTGGCGAGGTTGGCGGAGCGGGCCTGGGGCCCCCTGCGCCATCTGGCTGCCTGGCCGGCGGGGCTCTGGCGTTCTTTGGGAAGGAAGCGGGAGTAGCCGGCAGGAATTCCGCCTACGGGGGAGAAGTGTATAAATCCCGTACACGGTTTGTATAAGTTTTGTCCACAGTTGTGGACAAACCTGTGCATAAAACCAGCGGGCACAATACGGACTAGGCGGCAGAGGTCATGAAAATCGAGATCCGGGGGGCCGAACGGCTCAGCTTTCGCGAACGGCAGGTGGTGGCTCTGAAGGAGATGGGCCAGTCCACCGACGCCATCGCCAAGCGCCTTAAGCTGAGTCCGGGCACCGTGGCCACCCTTTACAACCGGGCTAAGACCAAGGGCTATCAAGTGGTGATGATCCTGGAGGGCGATCCGCTCTCCCTCTTTGACGCGGGCGATGACGAGCCGACGGAGGAGGTGGAGGAGGCGTGAACCCGACTGCGGACCTGACCGCATCGATTGGGAAGGGCAAGGGGCGCGGCCGAACCAACTGGGTCTGGCGGCTCAGCATCTTGGCCATGGCCGGAATCGTCTCCTACACGGCCGTCAGCTTCTGGTCGCTTGACCAGCGGCTCAGCGACATGCGGCGTGACGCCACCGAACTGCAGCAGCAACTGGAGGCGCGGCAGCGAAACGGTCAGGAGCTGCAGAAGGAGATCAACAACCTTCAGACGGACGCCTACGTGGAAAAGGTGGCGCGCGAACAGCTTGGCCTGATCAAACCGGGCGAGATTCGCTACCTCACCGGACAGAACGCCAAAACCCCAGGCGGGGCCAGTTCGAAAACGGCTCCTTGACACCTTTCCCGGCCAATCCGTATAATGAATTCGCAATTGAGGGACCTTGGCGAATCGGATTACCAGGGGGACATGGCCGGGCATGGCAGTGGAAGTGGGAAGCATCGTGGAAGGCGTCGTAACGGGGATTACCCAATTCGGCGCCTTTGTTGAGCTTCCGGGCGGGCAGACCGGGCTGGTACACATCTCAGAGGTCTCTGACACATTTGTCCGCGACGTCAAGGAATTCTTGAAGGAGCAGGATCGAGTGCGCGTCCGGGTCATGTCCTTCGACCCCAAGGGCCGCATCGGACTCTCCATCAAGCGGGCCGATCCCGCCTGGTCGGAGGCACCGCGGCGTGCGCCCCGTTCCGGGTACCGGCGTCCGCCGGCTGCGTTTGAAGACAAGCTGGCCCAGTTCATCAAAGACAGCGATGAACGACTGACCACCCTCAGACGGGCAACCGACTCGAAACGGGGTGGGCGCGGTTCTGGTCGCCGCGGTGCGTAAACGCTCTCCCGTTGTGCATGGATCGGCGACTTCCCGAACGCCGCCTGCATTTCGTGAAAGTTCCAGTTCGATGGCCTTGACGCGTGTTTTGACCCTGTACTATAATCAGTGATGTCGCAAGGCCAATTCGCCAGACTTGCGCCGAGGTGGCGGAACTGGCAGACGCAAGGGACTTAAAATCCCTCGGGCTTTCAGCCCATACCGGTTCGAGCCCGGTCCTCGGCACCAATTTGTGAGCCGGACCGGCGCAGTCAGCGGCGGTGTAGCTCAGTTGGTTAGAGCATACGGTTCATACCCGTAGTGTCGGTGGTTCGAGTCCACCCACCGCTACCAAATCTAAAAAACGTTTGATGGACCACTAGCTCAATTGGTAGAGCAGCCGACTCTTAATCGGCTGGTTATAGGTTCGAGTCCTATGTGGTCCACCATTTTGGGTCCGGGGCGGCCGAAACGACCGACCCCGGTTTCTATCTTGGCGCCATGGTCTAGAGGCCTAGGACACCACCCTTTCAAGGTGGTAACACGGGTTCGAATCCCGTTGGCGCTACCACTAGAATCTACACCTGTTACCACTCCCTGCGGGGAGCCGGTGGCGGGTGTCTTAGTTTTCCGGCTCCTCCCGGGTGGCACCGGCGGTGCATCGAACCAGTAGACGTCGACGGTCGAGGGCGCCTCCTGCACCTGGCGCCAGGCGTCCCGGCCTCGACCGTTACGGGGGAAAAGCCGCTCCGGTCGAAGCCGACGGAACCCTATTATCAGAAGAAGCTCACGGATTCGCGTACACGGCAGCGACTAAGAATGCCGCATGCGCGAGATCCAGGTGCTCCAGTTTGGCGTGAGGAAGTGGATCTCTGATGTACCCGCTGGCTCTGTGGCCAGCGGGTAGTCGCCCGTTCAGCGTGCGCCGGGCGTCATGGGTCCCCGCCTGGGTGAAACAGGGACGCGTTGGGTTCTGGCAAGTGTCCCACGGTAGGGTGAGTACCGGAGAGGGGACTATTCCTCTCCGGTGCCCCCTGGTCGACGGCCGCGGCACGGCAGCCGCTTCGGAGG
>Ga0209314_10000936_pt1 | contig 13199 bp, 7 predicted proteins | sample I19B2metaG_FD_184146 | JGI IMG/M metagenome (GOLD analysis project Ga0209314, IMG submission 184146) | Lake sediment bacterial and archeal communities from Gulf of Boni, Indonesia to study Microbial Dark Matter (Phase II) - ​I19B2 metaG... | ecosystem: Environmental > Aquatic > Freshwater > Lake...
CTTAGAGACCTCACAAAGGTTCCATTCATCCCGTGGGTCTGTAGTTTTGCAGCACAGCTGGAACAGATTGAGGTCAAGGCGATGCTCTCAGATGCTGGCTTATTGTCGAGGTCACTTCTTAATACCCAGAAGTTATTTGGTTATGACGCTATTATTAACGTTTTTGACCCGAGTCTGGAAGCAGAGGCATGTGGCTGCAAAATAGAATATGGCGAAGACGGACAACTGCCAAGAGTAATCAGCCACCCTTTGAGTGAAGGAGCAACCATTGAGGACTTGGACATCTCCAATTTTGACAAGCGACGGCGACTTCCAGCAATTTTGGAGGCGACCAAAAGACTAAAAATTACTCGTGGGAAAGAAGTGGCTATCATTGGCCTGATTACCGGGCCTCTAACCCTGGCAAGACACTTGAAAGGCGAGGCCTTTCTAGCTGATTGGAATCTAAGGGCGGAGGAGGTCATGAAAGTTATCACGACAGCGGGAAACATTGGCCTCAAATTGTGTCGCCTGTACTGTGAGTTGGGTGTGGATGTGGTCGTAATTGCTGAAGAAATGCTGGGGCAGAGCAATCCCAGCCTATGTCAGGCATTGGTCGCCCCACTCCGAAGTATCTGGAACGTTGCCAGGTTCTATAATGTTCACTCTTTAATCCTGAGTAAAGGATGTGTTGAGGGAGACGTCGAACCCATTTTGGGATTGCAGGCTGACGGTGTAGCACTGGCTGGGGACATAGATTACACGCACCTTAGGGATGCTGCCCTGAAACGAAATTCTTGTTATGCCCGAAGTATACCTAGTTCCACGTTAGTTGAAACAATCCCTCAATTAAAGGCTTCCCTGATGGAGTATTCATCGGAGCGGGGAAAGGGCTTCTTTCTGTCTACAGAATGGGAGGTCCCTTATGCAACAGACGTGAATAACATGCATGAAGTTGTGCATATCATTCGAGGCAATCAACATATTTGAGGAGACAAGATGGAATTCACCATGGATATTGATACCGGGGGGACGTTTACCGAAGGCTTTGTGCGTGGCGACGGCAGAATTGAGCTAATAAAGGTTGATACTACACACCATGATTTAACAGTCTGCTTTATGGAATGCATTGAAGAAGCCGCCAAGAAGTTCGGTCTTCAATCTGCTAGCCAACTGCTAACTCAAATGAATACGCTACGCTTATCCACCACAATCGGCACTAACACCCTAATTAAGTCTTCAGGGCCCAAGTTGGGTCTCTTGGCAACACGCGGGCCCGGCGAAAACGCATACGCTCCAGTAGGTAATACCAACCCGGCGGTTGACTTCATTGTACCTAGAGACATGATTATTGGCATTGACGAGGAGCTCAGCGAATCTGGGGTTTCGATAAGGGCTCCCCTCCAAAGCCAGGTATTAGCCGGTGTGAAAACTCTGCTTGAAAGAGGGGCTCGAAAGATTGTCGTGAGCTTAAGAAGAGCCGCTTTAAACCCGGCTCACGAGAGAATGTGCCAAGAAATGGTAGTTGCGGATTATCCTACCCATTATTTGGGGACGGTTCCATTATTGCTCTCGACAGAGGTGAGTAGTGAACGAGATGACCTGTGTCGTACCAATGTTGCCCTTATTGATGCTTATCTACACCAGGAAATGGCGCATTATCTTTATAAGGCTGATGAGGATGTCAGAAATCGGCGATATAAATGGCCTCTATTAATCGTGCATGCTACTGGCGGCGTTGCTCGAGTGGCTAAGACCAGGGCGATTGATACCTGCGACTCCGGTCCTGCGTCCGGTTTGTACGGAGCAGCTTTTCTCGCCAGATTATATGACATGGAAAATGTAGTTACTTTGGATGTCGGTGGAACAAGCACGGACGTCGGGTTTGTGGCTCATGGAGAGCCCCATTACACTAATGCGTGGGATTTGGGCGGTATCCCTGTCAAGGGGTCGGTTATCGAAACTAGTTCCATCGGGGGCGGTGGCGGCTCTATAGCCAGGGCAGATGACAAAACGGGGAAAGTCAGGGTGGGACCTGATAGTGCCGAATCTATACCTGGGCCAGCATGCTACGGCCTTGGTGGTACCAATGCTACTGTTACTGATGCCTGGGTCACGCTCGGGTATATTGACCCTAATTACTTCTTGGGAGGCAGGAGGAAACTCGATGTGGCTCTAGCCAAGGCTGCTGTAAAAACACGTGTAGCTGACCCTCTGAATATTACAGTTGAAGAGGCAGCTAGCGCGATAGATAAGGAGATCTGTTCGCTTGGTGCTCAACTAGTCAGGAAGTTTATTAACGCAAAGGGGGCAAAAGCAGAAGATGTTACGCTGTTTGCCTTTGGCGGGGCTGGTGGATTAACCTGCAGCGGTGTCGCCAGAGCCGTGGGCATACCAAAGATATATTTATTCCCCTTCGGTTCACAATTTTGTGCTTTCGGGTCATCGTGCATGGATGTGCTTCATAATTATTCGATGGCAAAAAGCTTAACACTAGGGCCCAATACCAATAATACAACCATCCAAGAATTCAACAGGGCCGTACGTGAGATGGTGGATGGTGCTTATTTCGATCTAGTGGGAGAAGGCTTTGGAAAAGAGAAGGTCTCATTGGTACTGGAGATAATTATGACTTCCGGGCACTCACCTTCTCCAACGGTGATTCGATGGCTGCCTATCTTCCTGGAGAATAGAAAAACTGTGGGGGCTCTCCTTGACCTGTATCGAGCACAGGTCGGAGGGGTAAAAGATAGCGAGGTGCTTGTGCAAGAATTACGTCTTAAGGCATCTAGTCCCTTAACTCGTCACAAGTTTCCTAGCTACACCTCGGCTGGAGCAAATCCGAAAAAAGCTCTGAAGGGCCAGCGGCCTGTTTACTGGGATGGGAAATTCCGGGACACTCAGATTTACGAGCAAAGCTTACTCAAGTGTGGAAACGTAGTAAAAGGCTTGGCCATCATCGAATGCCCTGGTTACACAATCTTGGTACCTCCCGGTAGTCGATACTTAACTGACCAGTATCTTAACGGAGTAATCGAGGAGGAGTGAGCTATGGGACAAAAAGTGCAGTTCACCGAAAGCTTGGACATTGATTTGGAAAAGGAGATGTGGTGCTGCAATCGTTGTGGCAGGGAATTAATATCAGCCAGAGAGAACTACAAAAAAGGCTGTGCACTATATGACCGTGACCCCAGAGAAATTTATAACCCGGTTCTTGAGGACGGTAGCTTTGCTCCAGACCCTGATGTTTGCCGGATAGTAGAGTTCTACTGCCCCGGATGCGGAGTTATGATTGAAAACGAGATACTGCCTCCGGGACATCCGATTACTTATGACATAGAACCCGATATCGACAAACTAAAAGAGAAGTATCTACAGGTCAAAATGAATAGGGAGATAACAAGATGAGTGAACCTCGACCAGACCGAGAGAACCTTGGTAAATCAAAGCCCAGAGCTACTATCAATGTTGACATTGGGGGCACTTTCACCGATTGTCTCATCATTTACGGGGACAAGATGGTTTTTGGTAAAGCGCCGACTACCACTTATGACCTGTCCAAAGGTTTCCTGCAAGCTCTGCGGCAGACAGTTGTTTCTCTAGGTATTTCCCTGGAGGATTTACTAGAATCAACGGACATGGTTCGATACTCGACTACTCTAGCTGTGAATAGACTTATCGAAAGAAAGGGGCCCCGACTCGGGCTATTCACAACCGAGGGTTTTGAGGACACCCTTCCCGCTGGGAGGGGAGGAGCCTGGGGAGATGGAATACCAATCGCTCGGATGAGAAATCTACCCAGAATGAATAAGCCAGAACCTATTATCCCTCGCCATATGACAGTGGGAGCAAAAGAGAGAATTGCTTATGACGGGAAGATAGTAAGACCACTGGATGAAGAGGATACACTAGAAAAGCTTCGCTATCTGGTGAACCAGGGAGCCCAGGGGTTTGTGGTCTGCTTAATTAACAGTTATGCCAATCCTATTCATGAGCAGAAGATCCGCGAGCTCATACGGCGGCAGTATCCCGAAAATTACCTGGGAAGTATGATTGTGGTGATATCCTCTGATGTTTCGCCAAGATGGCGCGAGTATCCCAGGATGGTGGCAACCATGCTGTGTGCCTATTTGCATCGGGTCATGGCAGATGAGCTTAAGGGAATGAGTGACGAATTGAGGAGTTCAGGATACAAGCGGGCATTGATGATGGTGCATAACAGCGGAGGTATGGCTGAGGTTTTCCGGACGACCGCCCTTAACACATTTAATGGCGGCCCGACAGCCGGCATCATAGGGGCGGCTTATGTTGGTAAGGAGCAAGGGTTTAAGGATATCATTGCCACCGATATGGGGGGAACCAGTTTTGACGTGGGCCTGATTGTGGATGGTAGCCCAAGCTTCTATCAATACCACCCGGTAATTGACCGTTGGGCGGTGGAGTTGACTATGCTTGAATCAAGGTCGATTGGGGCAGGCGGAGGGTCCATAGCCAAGGTCGATTCACTTATGGGTAACCGATTGTTGGTAGGACCTCAAAGTGCTGGCTCCATGCCAGGACCCGCTTGCTATGATATGGGAGGAACCGAGCCTACCGTGACTGATGCCGACCTAGTATTGGGTTATATTAACCCTGATTACTTTCACGGCGGGAGTATGCCTCTTAACCTGCAGAAAGCTAAGGATGCAATACGCGAAAAGATTGCCCAGCCACTTAAGATGGAACTAGAGGAAGCTGCCTTCCTAATTAAAAAGGTTATCGATGGCACCATGGCAGGCGAAATATTTAAGGAGACTATCCTGAAGGGTCATGACCCAAAGGAGTTCGTTGTATTTTCCTTCGGGGGAGCAGGCCCGACCCACTGCTGTGGCTATACTTTTGAAGCTGGCGTGCCAAAGATCGTCACTTTCCCCGCATCTCCGGTCTTCTGTGCTCTCGGTTCAGGTGTCATGGATGTGATTCAGTATTATGAGACGACCAATTATATTCTTTTTAAGCAGCCTGCTGGCCTCGGCGGCGTTGGTACCGGGGAATACTTTACTGATTACGAGAGATTTAATGGAGTAGTGCAAGAACTGCAAAAAGTCGCCATCAGGGACCTAAAAGGGCAAGGCATCTCGCCAGAGTCTGCAGTCTTTTCCTTAGAGTTGGAGATGAGGTATGGGGGCCAATTAAACATGACACGGGTACCTTCTCCTCGCTTATTCATAAGAGATAAGGAGGATGTTTTAGCTATCTATGAAAACTTTGAGCGGGAGTTCATCAAGGCCTATAGCGCGCTATCTGTTTTCCCTGAGGGTGGTGTCGATATATCGTCATTTGTCCTGCGGTCATTATTTGTAACGCCTACGTTTAGGATGCCCAGGTACCCACTGAAAGGAACCAAAGCGTCTGCCGAAGCCTATAAGGGCAAGCGGGAGGTTTTCTGGAAAGAACTAGGTGGTTTCAAGCCTACAAATACGTACGACCTGAGTCTACTCGAACCCGGGAATAAGCTAGAAGGGCCAGCAGTCATTGAAGCAGCCGACACCAGTATCGTCGTTCCACCTGGCAGGACATACACGGTTAATGAATACCTGAGCGGCATTATAGAGTAAAAGGATAACAGCGCCTTCTGGGGCTTGATAAGCTAAAAGGGGGAGGAAATAGATGAGAGAGCAAGAAACGGTTTTGCTCCAGGCAGAACCAGAACCGCTGGAAATCGACCTGAACAGGACAGCGGTACTGGTAATTGATATGCAAAATGCCTTTGTCAGTAAGGGCGGTATGTTTGACCTGACTGGCCGGGATATATCACACATTCCCCGGATTATTGAACCGAATAAGAAAATAATCGAGGCAGCACGGGCTAAAAATGTTAAGGTTGTGTATGTCGTACACCGGCTTACCCATGATGTACGCGAGGTAGGTCCGTTATCGAGATTCCGGTTTAATCCTGGCTGGGAAAATCCGAAAATGCGGAGGGGTTCGATCCTGGAAGGCACCTGGGGTACTGAAATCATCGATGAGCTAAAGCCTCGGGAAGATGAGATGGTCATTATCAAGCGCCGGTTCAGTGCCTTTTACGGGACCGAACTCGACATGATGCTCAAGACTTATGATATCAGGTATTTGGTTTTTACCGGGGTAGCTACTAACATCTGTGTCGAATCTTCATTAAGGGATGCCAGTCATCTTCAGTATTTACCGGTACTCGTTTCAGATGCTGTGGCGGCATCCCCACCGTTACGCCAGCAATCATCCATTGATAATATTAAAGAAATATTCGGCTGGGTAACAACAAGCGAATACGTTTTGGGTATTTTGAAGACTTAAATAAATTGACCAGTCTCTCGTTTACTGGTCAGGGAGGAAGCGATGCGACCGACAAAAGATGAAGTTATGGCATTTCTGAAGCCGAGTCCGATTAGTAAAGAGGAGTTAGTCGGGCTTGAGAAGCTGGCGCCCGGGGACTACGAGATTTACAGCGAACGGTTAAATATGATACTGGCCGAATGTAAAGACGTCTTCACAAAGGTGGGGAATTCCAATTGGGTCCTATCTGGAGACCTGATTGTCGGCATACACTCTGCTCAGGGTGACATGGTGAGTGCCTGCCTTGGCACTTTTATTCACAGTGTTACCGCCCAGAACCCGATCAAGTGGATTATGCATAACTTTTATGATAATCCCAGAGTTGGAGTTCATGAGGGCGATATATTCTACTGCAATGAGTCAACCTACGGGGGAATACACAACTGTGACCAGCTTGCTCTCATGCCTATCTTCCATAATGGTGAGCTTATAGCCTGGGCATCATCAGGAACACACATGGACGAGACAGGCGGAATTGCCCCGGGAGGTATGATAGCTTATGCCAAAAGCCGCTATGAGGAAGGCATGAGCCTTACTCCGATAAAAATCGCGGAAAACTACCAGCTACGCGATGACCTGCTTGAAATGATGGTCAATATGATAAGTCGTGCCCCTCGGCAACAGATTCTGGACTTAAGGGCACGGTGCACAGCGGTTGACCGGCTGAGGATGAGGATTCAGCAACTAGCTAAGAAAAAGGGAAATGATTTTATCAGAGGTCTACTCCGCAAGACAATCATGGTGGCAGAGGAAGGGGCGAGGAACAGAATTCGCCAGTGGAATGACGGAATTTACCGGAATGTTGTCTTCCTAAGTGGTGTCGGTGCGAAGCCGGGTCTCTGGCGTATTTTCTGCACTGCCTACAAAAAAGATGACCATATCCTTTTCGATTATACCGGTACCTCTCCTGAAAATGACAGCGCTCTTAATTGCTATCCCTGGGTAATGGTCTGTTATGCGGCATTGCATATGTACTCCCATAGTTTCCACGATTTGCCGGTTTGTATTGGCACCATGGCGCCAGTAGACTTCTTGATCCCTGATGGCACCGCAATAAGCCCAAACTGGGATGCGGCAATATCCATAGCGCCGCCTGTTGGCGAGTTAAATACGCAGTTACTCCCCAAGCTCTTTGCCTGCATGATGTTCAGCACTGAAGACAGACTGGAGATTGCGGCTCCTCAAAACCAGTTAGTCGGTGTTGGTGGTGGTGGCATGGGTGCTGGCGAGGGTTTTGGTTTTGCCGCCGGGCTAAATCAACGAGGAGTGCCTTCCGTAAGTGGAGGAGGAGGCTGGACCAGGAACACCGGTGGACAGGGTGCCCGTGTAGATTCGGATGGTATGGATAGCTCCATCTTCCGGTCTGCCGTGCACGCTACCGGGAGTGATGGTGAGGAGGCAGAGGCTGACCAGCCAACTATTCATCTCTGGCAAAAGCACTGCAAGGATAGCGGGGGCAACGGCAAATACCGCGGGGGAGCCAGTGGGTATATCGCGACCATTCTTTACGGTGTACCTAGTATCAAGCGTGGCGGTACAACCGGAGCTGCCATGAGTAAAAGAATGCTGGTCGGAAATGGGTTATTTGGTGGTTATCCACCAAATAACCAACCCGGCGTTGGCATTGAGAATAGCAACGTGTTGGAGCTTCTTGCCAGGGGCGAAAAGAAAATACCCACCTCGCACGAAGAAATAATGAAGGAAAGAGTCATTGAAGGCGATTACCTGCTGCCTAACTCAGGAACCCCACGCCCTCCGAGGGTGGTCTACGACGGGTCTCTGTTAGCAGGTGGCGGTACTGGCGGAAAAGGTTATGGCGACGTGCTGGAGAGAAACCCGCAAGCGGTGGTTGAAGATGTAAGAAATGAAATTATCTCTGATTGGATTGCTCGCAATGTCTACCACGTTGCCTATGATGCTGAGACATGGACAGCGGATGAGGAGAAAACGAAGGAACTCAGGCAGCAAGAGCGTGAGGACCGTCTTCGCCGGGCTAAAAACTATGATGAATTTGAGAAAGAATGGCTCAAAAATAAGCCCCCCGAAGATCAGTTGACTTACTACGGTTCCTGGCCGGACGGCAAAATGGTGAGACCAATTATCAGGATCTAATGAATTATCCATCGAAAAGGTATATCGTCGCGATATCAGTGTCTTACGTTTTTTAAGGGCGAGAATGGTAACGCATTGTTTGATTGTCTATACCCTACCGCGGGATAATCGGGATGCTTCTCCAAAGATGCTAACAAATTAATAGAACAAACTCTACTGGAATAAGCTCTATTCTATAAAAATCGGGCTTCCACTTAAGACGATTTGGGACGCCTGCCTTATTTCCTCATTACCCAGGTAGTCCGTAACTTTAACTAGTCCGGAGATTCCTGAAGGAAGAGAGTCGCTTCCTTTGTCGCTCCACAGGACGTAAATGTTTTTCCCATTGACGATAAATTTGTATTGAGTGTCTGTTATCTTCTCTACTGAGCTGAATCCGGAAAGCTTAGAGGTCATTAATTTGTAGGTGTTAAACGCTGGTCTTGGATGGAATTCATCTATTGGCAAGCCTTGTCCTTTGGGAAATACCCATCCTAGCCCTCCCATGAGAAAGTCCGCTGGCTTCCCACCTTCGACTCCGGAAGGGTCCTCCTCAACGGTTGGCAACGCGGTAAAAGAATACCAGAATACCTTTTCAACACCATTCCCAAGAGCTTGAGCATACCTTTTTATCACGCCTCTTGCCGCTTCATGGCGCCACGCAAGATTATCACATACTACGTTCGGCCAAAAAGTGGCTGTCTCTGTAATCCACATTGGCTTATTTACATTGTATGCCTTCATAAGACCTTTCATGTAATCGACGGCTTCTCCTACAGCGCCGTCCTTTCTCTGGTATATGTGAAAATTAAAGATATCGTAGTATTGACTATAATCTCTTAACATCGCTGCAATAAACTCTTCTGTAGTCTGCCCAGAATAACCGCCGTTGAAATCCATTGGGGAATGAACCGCTCCAAGTAAGATCTGCACGTCAGGATTTCCTTGTTTAGCTGCTTGATACCCTCTTATCAGCCAGGGTTCATACTCTTTTGAGTTCATTTCAGCAAATCCCTGGACCTCGTTCCAAATCTCGATATATTTCATTTCGCCATGCCCATGATTGCCGTCATACCTCTCGGCAACATTTCTGGCGAATTCTGTATAATCATCCCAATTAACCGGCTCACCCGGGTCGGCAGGTTTTCCTTTAATTGTCTTATTTCCAAGACTTGCCTTGTTCCTTGCCCATGTCGGCATGGAGTAGAAAAATCCAAGGACTTCGATGTTCCTTTCGTTGGCACTTGTGACGATTTCATCCATTTCTGCCCAGTTATACTGGTCGTTTGCCGGTTCGATTTTGTCCCACGAGATCCAAACTCTTGTTATTTCAGAACCAGAGTCTCTCAACTCATCTGCGAATTTGGGTAGCCCTCCACCCATGCCAAAATGACTCTCGGTCTCTGCAGCAGGGCCTGGAATGCCCGAATTACCCTCTGTATTCGTAGCAAACTCTGGATTGCTTGAACTACTTACACACGATGTAATGGCTGCCAAAATAACAAGAGCACTTACTGCAATTGATAGTAATCTCTTATTCATATGACCCAACAGCTAAGGAGAGCCACACCATGAACATCACATTCTTCAGTGAGCAAATGGAGTTATTGCACAAGGTTGTGAGCGTGTTAAAAGTCGTTAAACACTTTCCCAGATTCGAACGGCATCACCCTACGCATTTTAGGTTTTAGTGTTCTCTTCGTCTTCCGGATTCTCAGACGCAGTTTTTTTCTCATTTTCAGCCATACCCTCAACTCGTCTTATGATGCTAGGAGCCATCCGCTCACTGGCTCCGGCTATCAGGCACACTGCCAATAGCAGGGTAAGAGAATAAGTCGATGTGTTGATCACGCCCAGGAACATGCCCGCTTCTATAGCCAGTGCAACGAGTAGTGCCCCAATCATGCCGACCACTACTCTGGCGGTACCTTCGATGTAGTGTATAGCCCTCCCCGCGGACACGTTAACGCGCAATTTGCTTGAACGCGTAATGATAGAGAACAAGGCTCCCAGTGCCCCCAGTCCTGTTCCAAGCATTACATCAACGGCCCGAGCCTGGAAAATCGACTCTGCACCATCCCTGAAGACCCACAAGAGCATAAAAGCTATACAAGCAAGAAGTGTGACACCCGAAGATGAGAGAAGATACCATTTTCTCGCCAATTCAGTCATTCTATCGTTCAAGTATCTATCCGCTTCTCGCAAGACGCCACGAATGACGGCATCTTTTTCTTTTTCAAGCATCATCGTGATTGCCGATCCTAGCAGAGTTCGGTATTCTCGCTTCTGCGCCTCTGGCAAGACACTTACTTCGGATAGACCCTCTAGTTCTGTGACTTTGGTGATGACTTCTCCGAACAAATCTGAATACTTGTTGCCCTTTGATGCTAGGTAATTGTCCGTCGTTTCCCACTGTATGCGATAATCTTGGTCCAAGTACACGATGTAATCTGTCGTATTCATGATAAGCTTTCTGATAATCTTACCGGTCGAAGGGTCCGTGTCGCCCTCATGAAACTTCGAATAATCAAGAACTTTGTCATCAATCCCGTTTTTCCTCGAAGCTTGCTGTGTCTTTCCGTTAGTATCTTTCAACTGACCCACCTCCGCGCTATATTTATGTGGTTACCAAGTCCGTCTCATATGTGGAACTTCAGTTTATTCCTATTTAGGACTGTTGTCAATGAAATCCAAAGTCAGCAGTTAATCACTAGTGTTCGCGTGTTAGGCAACGCCAAGTATAAAAAAAGAGAAGCCCTGACTACTGCCAGGGCTTCTCTTTTGACCTGTGCTGGACAACCTGCTACTTGTGGATAACGATGCTGCCGCCGCTAATAACGGTAGTCGGATCGTCGCTGTCAGGAGCGTTTAGCTGGTTGTCGTATATGAGGCCATTGTCGTCCCAAATCCTCATTCGGAACTTATCCGATCCTTTACCGCCCGCAAGCAGGTTCCCATCAATAGCAGTAAGCATGAACCGATAGCTTCCAACTCCGTTGATGGTTCCGGTGCCCTTGTACTGGGCTTTTGCCCCTGCCACCACCAGCCACTCATAGCTTTCGGAGTGGAAGTTCAGGTCAGCTACCTTGAACTGGAACTCCGTCTGCCCAGTCGGAGTAGTAGCCCCCTTGAGATACTTAGAAACGAAGCCGAAGTTGGCTCGCCCGGTGAGCGTTGGATTAGCCGTGTAAGCCCCCTGTGGAGAGACTATCCAGCCCCCGCCGGTGACAAACCCGCCCTCGGGGTTGTAGACAGCGACGAATGCAGTCGCTGTGGAACCCTGATGCGTGGCATCGCCAGCATACTGCGCGATAATCTCATAGACGTCAGCAGTGGGAGGTGCCGTCATCTCACAGCTAGCTACTCCATCTGTCCCGGTGATTGCCGTATAGCTTTGGCTGCCAACCTGGAAAGAAATCTCAGCGCCTGAAATCGGCTGGCCGTTCTCATCCACCAATACTGCCTCCAAAGTCGCAATACCATTCACCTGAACCAGGGTATCACCGGTATAGGTGAGAGTGGTGGGAGTATAGACGGCGAGGGACGCAGTTGCCGTGGAACCCTGATGCGTAGCATCGCCAGCGAATTCCACGGTAACATCATAGATGCCAATAGCGGAGAGCGTTACCTCACAGCTGGCTACTCCGTCTGTCCCGGTGATTGCCGTATAGCTTTGGCCGTCAACCTCGAAGGAAATCTCAGCGTCTGAAATTGGCTGGTCATCCGCATCTACAAGCATCGCCGACAAAGTCGCAGCGGTGTTCACCTGAACTGAGGTATCACCGGTGTAGGTGAGGGTGGTGGGAGTAGTGACTTCCTCACGGGTGACGGTCAATGTCAGAGTGACCGAATGTTGGGTCGGGTCGATGTCCGTGGCGACGACAGTTATGGTGTTCTCGCCGACGTCCAGGCTGACCTCATGGCTGAATCCAACCTCATTGGGGTCATCTGGATTACCAGTGGAGGTAAATGTAACCGCTTCACCGTTGATGGTTATCGACGCTATCCCCTCAGCATCGGTGGCGGTGCCCTCCACAGTAACGCTATCGGCGGAAATCACCTCTCCCTCGGTGGGGTTGGTTACCTGTATCGTCGGGCGCCCAAGCCCGCCTATCACCACTGTGTCACCCTCCGCCACGGTAACAGTGAAGGTGCCAAACTCTGTTCTGGAGCCACCGACATTGGCGAATGCCTCTATGGTGTATGTTCCCGGGAAGAATGTGCCGATGGCTTGACCCTCAGTCGTCACATTAGGAGAGCCATAAGCACGGACGGTGGGGTATGAGACCCCCATTCTCGTAGCTTGAAACTCGGGCGAACTGAGCTCGCCCCCGCCCTCAACGTAGTAATATAGCCTGACCGTAGCTGTACCGTACGTCAGGTCGACACCCGACAGAGTTTCGCCAGAGCCCACAGTGTACGGACCAAGATATTCGTATTCCTGGATATTGGACCGCAGAGAAGGGTCTGGGTCACTGGGGTAATCGAACTCAAGGTAAAACCAACTGTACTGCCAGGCAGCCCCGGGGGAGGCGACAAACTTGTATTCCCCGGTTCCCCCCTTGATTGAGGCATTCATATACCCACTATTAGGTGCATATGCCGAGATATATCCGGAGCTGATGTCGGTATTGGCACCAGTGAGGATGGCATGCCCGGTGATATAGCCGGGGTCGATGATGAAGTCCTGCGTTAAATGGTCCCCAGCGGCAACGGTTACTAATGTGGTGGGAGGCATCAGGCTACCCCATTGGCCACTCAGGTCGCCCGTCGTC
>Ga0209314_10000937_pt1 | contig 13171 bp, 11 predicted proteins | sample I19B2metaG_FD_184146 | JGI IMG/M metagenome (GOLD analysis project Ga0209314, IMG submission 184146) | Lake sediment bacterial and archeal communities from Gulf of Boni, Indonesia to study Microbial Dark Matter (Phase II) - ​I19B2 metaG... | ecosystem: Environmental > Aquatic > Freshwater >...
AGGATGCACCTGGGAAGTTTCCGTTCACCAGGGGGATTTACCCCGAGATGTATCGGTTTCGCCTGTGGACGATGAGGCAGTACTCGGGTTTCGGGAGCGCGGAGGAGACCAATGAACGGTTCAAGCTGCTGATGAGGGAGGGACAGACCGGACTGAGTGTGGCTTTCGATCTGCCCACTCAGCTAGGTCATGACTCGGACAGCCCGAGGGCATACGGCGAGGTCGGGAGAACTGGCGTTGCCATAAGCACGCTGCAGGACATGGAAACCCTGTTCGATGGTATCTCGTTGGACAAGGTCAGCACATCGATGACGATAAACTCGACGGCACCCATCATCCTAGCCATGTATGTTGCCCTCGCTGAGAAGCAGGGGGTGCCCCTGGCTTCGCTTCGGGGAACGGTTCAGAACGACGTCCTCAAGGAGTATGTGGCTCGAAACACCTACATATTTCCTCCCGGACCGTCGATGAAGCTCGCCGTTGACCTCATAGAATACTGCACCCAGAGCGTGCCAAACTGGTATTCGATAAGCATAAGCGGCTACCACATGAGGGAGGCGGGATCCAACGCCGTCCAAGAGGTGGCCTTCACACTTGCGAACGCAGCGGAGTATGTGAAGGCTGTGCTCGACAGGGGTATGAAGGTGGATGAATTCGCCCCTCGCCTCTCCTTCTTCTTCGCCTGCGGCAATGACTTCTTCGAGGAGGTAGCCAAGTTCAGGGCAGCCAGGAGGCTGTGGGGAAAGATGATGAGGGATAGGTTCGGGGCGAAGAACCCGAACTCCATGATGCTGAGGTTCCACACGCAGACTAGCGGAGCAACCCTAACCGCTCAGCAACCGTTGAACAACATCGCGAGGGTCACCGTTCAGGCCATGGCCGCAACCCTCGGAGGAACGCAGTCGCTCCACACAAACTCCTTCGACGAAGCCCTCTCACTTCCCACGGAACAGGCGGTTATAACCGCCTTGAGGACGCAGCAGCTGATCGCCTACGAATCCGGTGTGCCGCGAGCCGTTGATCCATTGGGAGGATCCCACTATGTCGAATACCTCACGGAGAAGATCGAGGAAGAAGCCCAGAAGGAGATTGCACGGATCGATGAGATGGGTGGTGCGGTGGCCGCGATCGAGAGCGGCTACATGCATCGGATGATCCACGACAGCGCGTACCGGCATCAGACAGAACTAGATTCCGGAGCAAAGATACTTGTTGGCGTGAACCAGTTCAAGGCCGAGGAGAAGATCAGGGTTCAGCCATTGAAGGTCACCGACAAGGCTGTGAGGCAGCAACTGGAGAGGCTTCGGAGGGTCAAGCAGACGCGCGACCCAGAGAAGGTGAAAGATGCGCTCAGAGCAGTCGAGTCTGCTGCAAGGAGGGGCGAGAACGTCATGCCCGCGATAGTTAAGGCGGTCAAGGCCTACGCCACCACGGGCGAGATCACGGAGGCCTTGGAGAGCGTGTACGGTGCATACAAACCCGTAACCGCGTACTGATCAGCTGATCCCGGAAAACCCCTCTCGCTGATCGATCGCCTGGATCATGGTTCTCCAAAATTGCCTCAGCGGAGCCTGTCGATCAAGACTCCCTGACGGAACTCTGGATCTGGTCGCTTCTGCGTCTAGGTTATATTGGTTGCGGCGCCCTACGAGCAGTCATGATCTCGGGGCAAGGAACTCTACCGACAGGCACAAGACGACAGAAGTGGTGGGGGTGGGGGGAGGAGGGCAAGAGTTACCCCCTCGAGGACAGGCCAAGGGCATTGCCATTCTTGAACCAAATCCTCGGGTTGTCCGGCAATGAGATATCTCCTCGGTTGACCCTTGATCAGATCAGGCTTAGAGAGAGCCGTGCCGACGGGCGGCTACTCGTCAAACTCCGGAGCATCGTTGGGGAGACGAACGTGACGACAGAAACCCGTGAGCGGCTGGTCCACGCCATGGGAAAGGGATACCAAGACCTCATCCGCTTGAGAAGAGGAATCGTGCCAAACCCGCCTGACGCCGTTGTCTACCCGGCATCGGAGGCGCAAGTTGCTGCGATCCTAGAATATGCATCTCAGAGAGATGTCTCAGTTGTTCCGTTCGGAGGAGGGACAAGCGTCGTGGGGGGAGTGGAAGCGTGGCCCAGAGAAGAGGGGGGACTCCTTCTCGCACTCGACATGACCAGAATGAACAGGGTCTTGGCGATAGACCAGGTCTCACGTACAACCAAGGCGGAGGCTGGGATAATGGGGCCGGATCTTGAGGAGAAGCTCAATCATGCCGGATACACCCTTGGACACTTTCCCGAGTCGTTCGAGTACTCGACCCTGGGAGGATGGGTTGCGGCTAGAGCCGCTGGTCAGAAGTCGACAAAATATGGAAAGATAGAGCACATGGTCGAGGGTCTCCGTCTGGTCTCACCCTCAGGAACGATCGCGACACGCGATGTCCCAGCCTCCGCGGCCGGCCCCGATCTCAGGCATCTGCTGATAGGTTCCGAGGGAATCTTCGGCGTGATCACGGAGGTGACGCTGCGCATCCATCGTTATCCGGATAGGATGGAGCACAGAGGCATATTGTTGAGGGACTTCAGCTCCGGCATGAGAGCGCTGCGAGAGATCATGCAGAGCGGAGTCAACCCACCCACCCTTAGGCTGTCCGACTCAGCTGAGACCAGCGCCTTCGCTGCGCTCTTGAGAAGACCGAGGAAGACGATCGACCGCCTAGAGACCAGGCTCGGCATGTGGCTGATGGCTAGAAGAGGGTTCTCGCTCGAGTCAGGCTCCCTTCTGATCATGGGTCTGGAGGGAACCGAGGGCGAGGTCGCTGAGCAGAAGAGGATCGTCCTCGCCGAGTGCAGGGAAGCCGGAGCCTTCAACCTGGGAAGAGGAGCCGGGGAGACCTGGCACAGAGGGAGGTTCGAGCTGCCGTACCTTCGGGACGTTCTGCTGGACCGTGGGGTGATGGTGGACACGCTTGAGACAGCCACGACCTGGAGGAACCTGGAGAACCTCTACCTTAGAGTCAAGGAGGCCATGGAGCAAGCGATAGCGAGCATGGGGGCGAAGCCTTTCGTGATGTGTCATGTCTCTCACGCGTACAGGGACGGAGCCTCACTCTACTACACGTTTCTCGCCAAACAGATTGAAGGAAGAGAGGTGGAGCAGTGGAGAGAGGTCAAGAAGGCCTCCTGTGAATGCATACTCGAGAATGGAGGGACCTTGAGCCACCACCACGGTGTAGGCCTGGAGCACACCCCATGGATGGAGAGTGAGGTAGGTAGGAAGGGGAAAGAGCTAATCTCCGCCGTGAAGTCAACCCTTGATCCTAGAGGTGTCATGAACCCGGGAAAGATCTTGGGAACGACGCCCGAATGGAGGGGCACATGAATCGAGGGGGGGACAAATTGGCTTCCGACACTCGATATCCACAGTCTCCGGGCGGGTTCTCGTTTGAGACGAGGCGGGAGAACTTGGAGAGAATGAAGGGCACCGAGTTCGACCTTGTCATCCTGGGAGGAGGTGTCACAGGCGCCGGCGTAGCAAGGGACGCAGCTGCTCGCGGGCTGAAGGTCGCTTTGTTGGAGAAGGGTGATTTCGGGAGCGGAACCAGCAGCAGATCCACGAGGCTGATCCACGGGGGATTGAGGTATCTTAGGTACTTCAAGCTGGGTCTGGTGTACGAGTCGAGCAGGGAGAGAGACATATTGAGGAAGATCGCTCCCCATCTAGTTCACCCTCTCCTGTTCGTAATTCCCGTGTACGAGAAGGGCCCCGATAGCATGCTGAAGATTCGGTTCGGCCTTTGGCTCTACGACATCCTCGCCCGGTTTCGGAACGTTAGGAGACACAGGGTCTTCAAACCCGACAAGGCCATCGAGATGGAGCCTGAAATAAGAAGGAACGCGCTGAAGGGGGCAGCGATTTACTTCGACTCAAAGACGGACGACGCAAGGCTGACGCTGCTGACCATCATATCTGCTTTCAGGAGGGGGGCTGTAGTGGCAAACTACATCGAAGTCGTGGACGTGCTCAAGCAGAAAGGAGGGGTGGTGGGTGTGAGGGTGAGGGACAAGATATCAGGCCGGGAGTTCGAGGTTCGAGGGAAGACCCTGATCAACGCAGCCGGCCCCTGGGTTGACGAGATCCGCAAGATGGACGACGCCAGCTGCCAAGAAGAACTCAGACTGACCAAGGGGATACACCTCATGGTGATGAGGGAGAAGATCGGGAACAACAACGCGGTGGTTATGAATGCTCTGAAAGACCAGAGGAGCGTCTTCGTCCTCCCGTTTGGAAGCCGCTCCCTCATAGGCACAACCGACACAGACTTCGAGGGTGAACCAGACCGAGTCTACGCGGATGGGGAGGAGGTCGAATATCTGCTGGAGACGGTCAACGAGTACTTTCCCGGCTGTAACCTCACAACCGAAGACGTGATCAGCGCCTGGGCCGCGCTTCGACCCCTGGTCGAAACCGGGGCAGCCTCAGAGTACGAAACCTCGAGAGAATACAAGATCATGGAGAGCAACTCCGGAATGATAACGATGGCCGGAGGAAAGCTCACCGCCTATAGATCCATGGCAATGAAAGCTGTAGACTATGTTGTCAGGAGACTTGAAAGACGGCACGGAATTCGCCCTCAGAAGGCGTGTGAGACAGGCAGGGTGCCGCTAGAGGGGGGAGCAATAGGGAACTTCGATTCCTACCTTAGGGGGGAGACCACGCGAGCCAAGAATGAGGCTGGCCTCGATGAAGAGACCGTCGCTCACCTCGTGGGAAGATACGGTTCAAACTACACAGCTGTTCTGGAGATGGTGAAGGCGAAGCCTGAACTCGGTCAAAGGATTGTGAACGGTCTTCCATACGTTTGGGCTGAGCTTCCCTACGCCCTTCGGTATGAGATGGCTATGACGTTGAGCGACTTCTTCTTGAGACGGACGCGGATCTGGTACGAGGACTGGGATCAGGGGATAGCGGTCTCCAGACGGGTTGCCGAAGTCATGGCGAAGCACCTTGGCTGGAGCGCTGAGAACATCGCGGAGCAGATCCGAGCCTATCAAAGGGAGGTGGAAGAGAATAGGAGGTTCAGAAGAAGGGAGTAGACACCCGCCCGAGGTTCACAGGGTGTTCCTCGTCGTCAACCCCAGGTCCGGGCGTCGCTTCGTTCAGAAGAACTGGGCTAGAATCGAGAACGAATTGAAGAAGGCGCTCGGCTCGTCCTTTGAGTATGAGTTCACGGAACGCACGAACCACGCAACCGAGATCGCTCGCAGAGCACTGCACGAGGGCTTCGATACAGTGGTCGCGGTGGGCGGTGATGGAACGATCAACGAGACCGTGAACGGTTTCTTCGAAGCAGGGAAACCGGTGAACCCTGATGCCGCCCTCGGGGTCCTGGCCGCGGGAACTGGAAGCGACCTGGCAAGAACTCTTAGCCTTCCCGAAGATCTTGAGTCGGCCGTTCAGAATCTGATCGGAGGGGAAGCGAGAGCAATCGACGTAGGGACGGTAGAATACGCCACCACCGAAGGCGCGATGCTGAAGAGATATTTCATCAACATAGCCAACATTGGATTGGTTGGAGACGTGATGAAGAGAGTGAACCGGTCATCCAAGCCCTTCGGTGGAAACCTCACATATCAATGGTCCACGATCGTCTCGCTGGCGACACACAAGAGCAGGAGAGTTTCCGTACAGATCGAGGATAGAACGCCGGCGGAGCTATCCCTTCTGAACTTCATCGTTGCAAACGGCGCCTTCTTCGGAAGCGGAATGAAATGTGCTCCGAACGCAAGGATCGACGACGGGCTCTTCGAGACCATCCAGATCGGTGACCTCGGCTTCTTCCAAGCCCTCACAAACCTCCGCAAGTTCACCAAGGGAGAGTACCTCACCCACCCGAAAGTCGTGTACGGCCGCGCACAATCAGTCTCCGCGACCTCAGATGAAGAAGTTCCGGTCGAGATGGATGGCGAAGTCGTCGGCCTACTGCCCGCTGCCTTCCGGATCATCCCAGGCGCCATCAAGGTCCGCGCGTAGGGGTTTTCTTTGTTGCATCGAAGCTTCAGCTGCCAGATGGTGACCGTTGAATCGCGAGCAAAAGCCCGTTGCCAGAGTGCTTGGCTCCATGATGCAAAGCAATAATAAAGAGGTTCTCGGAGGCTCTACCGAGATGACCCTCGAGCCCACCATAGTGACACAGGTTCTGAAGGGAGAACACCGTGCTATAGCCAAAGCCATCTCAGCTGTAGAGAATGAGTCGCCGCAAGCCTCCTCCATCCTGAAGGCGCTCTACCCCCGCACAGGCAGGGCACTTGCCGTTGGGATCACAGGGCCAACAGGGGCCGGGAAGAGCACATTGATCAGCCGTTTGATATCTGAGTACAGAAGGCAGGGGTCAACCGTGGGGGTGGTGGCGATCGATCCCTCCAGCCCCTTTTCGGGAGGCGCCATGTTGGGCGACAGAATAAGGATGCTTGGCCACAGTGAGGATCCGGGGGTCTACATAAGAAGCATGGCTTCAAGAGGTATCTCGGGGGGAATCTCCGAAGCAACCAGAGACGCGGTCAGGGTCTTGGACTCAGCTGGCATTGATGTCATCTTCATCGAAACCCTAGGCGCGGGGCAGTCTGATGTTGAAGTGATCGAAGTCGCGAAGCTTACCGTTGTGGTGTTGATGCCGATGATGGGAGACGAGATACAGGCTCTCAAGGCCGGGATGATGGAGATAGGCGACATCTTCGTGGTTAACAAGGCCGACCTTCAAGGCGCCGACAGAACCGTCTACGACATAGAGAACATGATTCCCGAGAGGGATGGATGGAAGCCCCCGGTAATCAAGACAGTAGGCAGAACAGGTGAGGGCGTCCTAGTGTTGATGGAATCGATAAAGCAATTCGCCGAGTTTCTCGACCAGTCTAGCCATGGAGCGAGAAGGGAGCGAATGAAAGCGGAGAACGAGTTCAGGAAGGCGCTTGGACGAGAGGCATCCGCCCTCGTGGTTCAGAAGATGATGGAGAGAGAAAGCCTCCACAAACTCATCGATAGGATAAGACGCAAGGAGATCGACGCCGACACCGCGGCCAGCCAAGCCGTTCGAGACATATTCGAATGAATTGGCTGCAGGCTAGGAGGTACGTCTCTCCATGCAATGTGCGATCCTTAACAGCCGGCTCAATCTGAATACCAAAAACCACTCGTCCCGGAAGAGGTAAGCAAGGCGTGTCGATACGTCAGACGCTGCCCAGCGGTTCAAGAGTGGAGCAGATTACAGACGATGCGGCAGTGATCATGCCTCCTCCTACTCGAACCATAGACGAGAGACTGATACCGCGCTCCAACTCCTACTTGTTCCTCGGGGCGGAGATGGCGCTCGTCGACGCCGGGGCAAGCTTCAAGGACATTGACGCAGCCTGCGGCCTTTTTCATCAAAGAGTCGACGACCTGTGCCGCGTTATCCTAACCCACTACCATGTTGATCACAACTACTCAACCAGCGATATTCAGAGAAGAACCGCGGCCCAAGTAGCCATCCATGCGAGAGACCGGGAGCATGGCGAGAACCTTCCCAGCATCCTGAGATCCGTGGGGATAGCCTCGAGCCCAGACGCTTCGAAGTGGTATGTTCGAGCCGTGGAGAGGATGGGCTACAAGCCCTTCGAGGTGAACTCCACTTTCCGGGGCGGAGACAGGCTTCAGGCTGGAAGCCATGTGCTCCTAGTAAAACACACGCCGGGACACACGCCCGGGCACTGCGTGCTCCTGCTCGACAGTCAGCTCGTTGCCTTCACTGGAGACATAACTTTCTCCCGTCTTGGCCCGTGGTACGGAACCAGGATCTCGGATCTGGCAAAAACAATTCAGTCCATACGTCAGGTGATAGACATGGGGTTGTCAGCCGCGTTCCCTGGACACGGCAGGCCGGTGAGAGGAAGGGTCTCGGCAGGATTAGCCAGGTTTCTTGAAGTGGTGTACGAGAGGAACCGTCGGATAATGCAGGCGCTCTCGAAGAGAGAGATGACGCTTGAAGAGATCAGCCAAATGCAGATAGTCGTGGGCGGCCCACACGAGTTGACGTCCTACTGGGAGACGGAGGCCGTGAGAAAGCACCTCGAGTTTCTCCGAAGGCAAGGTCTGGTTGACAGATGGAAACGAGACCCTGCACTTGTCTGGCATCTTACATCGCTGGGGCGTGATGAGCTGAAGCCGCGGTGAGGACGAAACCCTCTCCTCCGGGTCACAACTAGGATTCGAGCCAATCCCCGCGCAAGGCGGATCATCGATCAGGTCGATCCATCGATCGCCTCTGCTGAATGTCGTCTCCCGCTAGGACTTCGACACGTTCCGGTTCGGCCACACCTCTTTCATCGCTTGTTCGTATGTTTGAAGGTCTGAGTCGCTGAACAGGACGAAGACGACCATCCTCAACCCCCTGTTTAACTCAAGAAACTCCCTGACCGTTTGGAGTGCAACCCTACTGGCCTCCCTAACCGGGTAGCCGTAGGCTCCCGTGCTGATGGATGGAAACGAGATGCTGCTCAAGCCTTTCTCAACGGCAATCCTCAAGGAGTTCCTATAGGCGTTGGTCAGGAGCTCCGGTTCACCGCTGGCTCCGCCTTTCCAGACCGGGCCGACCGTGTGGATCACGGACCTCGCCCTCAGGTTGCCTCCTGTGGTCAAGACGGCTTCTCCCGTTGGAAGACCCCCTGGGTACATCGTCTCCCGGATTCTCCTGCAATCCTGTAGAATTCTCGGCCCTCCCCTCCGGTGTATGGCTCCGTCGACGCCTCCCCCTCCCATCAGACTCGAGTTAGCCGCGTTCACTATGGCATCGGTATCCTGATCGGTAATGTCCCCTCTTACAACGATGACCGTCGTTTCTCCAGCCTTCCTCTCCAAGCCTTCACACCTTGTCATCCCTGTCGGAGGACAGGGGGATAAGTCTTCGGCGACGACCGGTTGACCTTGGCAGGCAGGAAGCGACACATGAATGAGTTAAATCGGAGCACACGGCACACGGTTCGGGAGATCCGATGGTAAGAGTCAAGGTTTACCGAATCTCGAGCACGAGTGATCCTGACACCAATCAACCCGGCAAGATGATAGAGCTCGTGGAGACCAGGGCAGACACGAATCCCCCTGTGGTTCCCGGCGACGAATCCCGGGCTATTCAAGGCGTGATAGTGCAGCTGCGATCCATGGGCGTCTTTCCCTGGGCTCGAGAAAGGATTGTCCCGAAGCTGACCCTGTTTCTTACGGAAGAGGAGTACATGCTGCTAAACCTCAAGCTGGAGGTGAACGAGGTCTACGATCTGATGTTCAGGGACGGCACAATCCACTTCGAGGTGGCATCGGAGTAGAGACGAGAGGAGGAGCCCCCCTCTTCCACCCGTCAAGCCTGCGTGCCTACAGCAGATTCATGGTGGTAAGGTACTGTATGCCGGACAGCGTTTCGATCTCCAAGGTGACGACCTGTCCAGCCGCAAACGCACCGTCGGGCAATTGCACTCTCATCTGTCCCTTGCAGCCTGGTCCTAGAGCCAAGTAGGTTTTAGGAACGTCTGGGTTGAGTAGGCAGCTACCTTTGTCGCTCACCACCGTTATCTGCGTTGAGCCGTCGGTTTCCTTGAAGGGAACCTTGTTGATCAGTACATCCATGATTGTAACCGGTGTCCCACCGTCGTTCTTGATCCCTACGAAGATCGTGAAGCTTTCTTCATCGTTCCTGCAGACCCACGCACCGTTGAGCTTCACAGACTGAACATTGCTCATAGCTGTGGTCAAAGGCGCAATCCACATGGCTACGGCCACGGAGAGAGCTACCGTCGTCGATGAGATCACGAGAACACCCAGAACCGCGGAGATGGCCATTCTGGATTTTCGGCGCACGGAGCTTCCCTCTCGTCCTGAACGTCTAATCCGCAAACGGGTAGATAAGGGGGACGGTTCAGGGTCTTCGTAGCCCCAGAGTCTCAACATCTCTCGAACAGTCAGCCCTAATTTTTCACGAAAACCCCATCGGACGCCTCTGTGAAAAGGAGAAAGGCCCAAAAGACGGTTCCACCGTTCTCCTGAGAACCCCATGCCTAACTGTTGAACAATGCCGCGGGTAGATCGGCACGTTCCGTGTAGTCTGCTGCGCGCGCCTAGTGTAGGATCCTCGAGAACCTCAGGCAGTCTTCAGCCATGGATACGTTGTTGAAGAGAACGTACACTGCATGCTTCCCAGCCTCAAGCTCCGCCGTCCAGCCCAACAGCCTACGGAGATCTTCATCGCTGTACCTGTAACCGTAGTTGACTTCTCCGCGACCTATGCCGTGCAATCGGATGTAGCTCAAACGATGTTTGGACGCCTGTCTCCACCTGAACACGTCGACGACGTGTATCAATCCCAGCTCATCGCAGATCTCGGCGACCCCCTCCTGGTGTTGACGCCAGTCGCCCCGGGGTTCCCACCCTATCTCCACGCCTCCTCTGTCTATGGCGTTCATGAACTCCTCGATGTTCTTCTTGTTCTCACGGCTCCAGTTGAAAGAGGCTGGGCACTGAAGAACGCAGATCTTGGCTTCCAGGGCGTCGCATATCTCCTTGGTCTTATCCCAGGCCTCAAAGTTCTCCTCCGTAGGCCTTAGGCAACCGTAGCGAGAGGCCTTGCTCTTTGAAACGGTCAAACCAGCCTTGCGCCACGTAGGGCTGGAAGGTGGGTGGGTTATGGTCTGCCAAGCCTTGATGGTGAACTCGAATCCGGCGGGCGCCTCTTCCCTCCACCTCTGAGCGGTCTGCACCCTAGGAAGCTTGTAGAAGGTGCTCTGAACCTCGATCAGCTTGAAGGCCCTGAAGTATGCTCTTCTACCCCCTCTCACCGCCCAACCGCAGCAGCCGGCCTTGACGACCAAGCTCGATCCCAGACACCTAGTTCTCTATCCGCCCAATATTAGTGCAGTCAGTTTCCTCCAGCCCTTCTGGCAGCGTGATGGACTGGGCTGGCTGCCGGTTCTTCGTAGCAGCCTCATGGTGAAGAGCGAAAGATTATGTGGACACAGGGGCAGACGGGCAGAGGGATGCCGATGGAGAGTGGGAGGGCGATGAGCTGTGAAGAGCTCTTGGAGGCGATAGCGGGGCAGCTCAGGCTTCTCGAAGCCGGTCCACTGCAGGCCATGGCCCTCGAGCACCGTGAGATGCGAACGCAGCTAGGAAGCCTTCTAAAGAACCTCGATGGACTCGGTAAAGTGGAGATCAGAAAGGGGCTCTCAGGCTTTGTCTCCATTTGGGAGAGCCACGTTGAGAAAGAGGAAGAGATACTGGCTCCAGGACTGATCCTCATCGAGAAATGTATCCGGGGCTACCGGAGGCCGTCGCCATAGATCGAGACAGCTGGGCCAACGGCGAAACGGCCCTGCGGTCAATGAACCCGAGGGACAGGAAGGTGGCCGTTCGATTGGCAAACGGTCCGTGCCGTTTTGATGCTGCTTCACTTCAACTCGAATCTGGAGATGACGAGACGTTGTATTTCTGAGGTTCCCTCGATCAGTGCCAGGGCCTTCGCGTCGCGCATGTGCCTCTCCATCGGGTGTTCGCGTGAGAGGCCGTAGCCACCGAGTATCTGTACGGCTTCCAGAGCCGTCCGCATGGCCGCTTCGGATGCGTAGAGCTTGGCCATCGCAGCTTCTCTCGTGAACCTGCCTCCTTTGTCGGCTAGGTCCGCTGCGCGATATGTGAGGAGACGGGCGGCGTCGATCTCGGTCGCCATATCCGCGATCTTAAACTGTATCGCCTGAAGTGAGGCTATGGGTTGGCCGAACTGCACGCGCTGGCGGGCGTAGGTCTTGGCCGTTGCCAGAGCTGCTGAAGCAACTCCGACGCCCATTGACGCCGCGGCGATCCTGCCTCGGTCTAGGGAAGCAAGAGCCATCCGCATTCCGTCGCCCGGGGAACCGAGCAAATTCTCGCGAGGGACGCGGCATGCCTGGAAGATCAGTTCCCCGTTCGACGATGCTCGCAGACCGACATTGTCCTCGACCGTTCCGAAGCTAAAGCCCGCTGTGCCCTTCTCGACTATGAAGGCGCTGATCCCGCTCGCGCCTTTCGACTTGTCGGTGGAAGCGAAGACCAGGTAGGTCTCAGCCTGTCCGGCGTTGGTTGTGAAGCACTTCGTGCCATCTAAGATGTACTTGTCGCCTTCCAAGACGGCTCGGGCCTGAAGTGAGGAGATATCCGACCCGGCTCCGGGCTCGGTCACGGCGAAAGCCCCAAGCTTCTCTCCCTTGGCTAGGGCCGTGAGGTACCGATGCTTCTGCTGCTCCGTCCCGAACAATTGGAGGGCCACAGCCGTCATCATGTGTACGGCGCAGATGAAGCCCGTGTTGGCGCAGGCACGTGTGAGTTCTTCCACTACGAGGGAGAGGCTGACGAAGCCCGCATCCACCCCGCCAAACTCGGTCGGTATGGGGATGCCGAGAAGATTATGGCGCGACAGCTCCTTGATGTTCTCCCACGGGAACTCTCCGCTGCGATCGATCACAGCGGCCCTTGGCGCAATGGATCTCTCGGCCAGCTCCCTGACCGTCTTCTGCATCAGTCTCTGTTCCTCGGAAAGCTCGAAGTCCAAACGCGAAGCCTCCCAAAGCAGGCGGCTGTGCTGGGGCAATAAAGCCATCGCCCCCTGGGGCACGGCTCGACTGTAGTTGGGAAGATGTCTCTATGCTTCAGGTTAGGTAGAAATCATGAGCCCGCCCTTGTTGTCGATCGTTCTAGGAGTGACCTCCCATCGTCCTCCAGACGTCGAGGAGATCGAGCTCCTCCATCTTCTCCCTAGTCGGAACGCCGTCGGGCGTCCACCCCCGCAGGGCGTAGTATTCGTCCAGCATGGCGTCGAGCATGGCTGCGGTCACCCGCTGACCGGTTGCAGGGCCTGAGGGCAAGGGTTCCTCCGTGAACCTTGATGGGAGCCTGTCGTCAGGTCTACTCGCCCCCTCCCTCACGTTGAAGGCTCTTGTCAGGTTCCAGATCCTTTCTCCGCTCCCGAGATATTCGGGCTCAGTCAGCTCGAACCCAGCTGCGGTGTTGAGCAGCTCGACGAAGCTTGAGACTTCCAGCGGCATGAAGTCGCACAGAACCAGTGAGAAACACATCGCCCGCTCGTCCTGGGTCTCCTTCACGAACTTCGGCCGCCCTTCAACGGAGAAG
>Ga0209314_10000941_pt1 | contig 13155 bp, 11 predicted proteins | sample I19B2metaG_FD_184146 | JGI IMG/M metagenome (GOLD analysis project Ga0209314, IMG submission 184146) | Lake sediment bacterial and archeal communities from Gulf of Boni, Indonesia to study Microbial Dark Matter (Phase II) - ​I19B2 metaG... | ecosystem: Environmental > Aquatic > Freshwater >...
ACGACTCGCTGCACGGCCACCTCTATTATACCTGGTGCCTGGATAATCATGGAGCGAACAGTCGCTTGGAATGATTCGACAAAGAGGCCTGGGACACGCCCTACATCCCCATGGCTGAAGCCAGTGGCTTTACGGCGATGTTTGGTAACGGGGCCGTGCGACGAGCCTACCGGTAATTGATAAACTGCAGGTCGATGCCGAAATCCTGTTCCTTGAGCAGGGCGATGACTGCCTGCAGGTCGTCCTTCTTCACCCCGGAGATGCGTACCTGGTCACCCTGGATGGTCGCCTGAACCTTGATCTTGGAGTCGCGGACGACCCTGGTGATCTCCTTGGCCTTCTCCTGCGAAATGCCCTGCCGCAGGGTGGCGACCTGACGCACCGTGCCTCCAGCCGCCGGCTCCACCTTGCCGTAGTCCAGGGCCCGCAGCGACACGCCGCGCTTGGAGAACTTCCCCTCCAGGATGTCGATGACGTTCCGGAGCTTGAAGTCGTCGTCGCCGACCAGGGTCAGTGTGCTGTTCTTCTCGTCGAACTCGATGCTGCTCTTGCTGCCCCGAAAGTCGAACCGCTGCTCCATTTCCTTCTGGGCCTGGTGAACGGCGTTGACCACCTCGGGCACGTCCACCTGAGACACCACGTCGAAGCTTGAATCCTTGGCCAACTGCGAACCTCCTTGCTATCCACCGGGTGCGGCGCGAACCGCGCCCCGGGTATGCCGGCCGCCCGGGCAGCCCTAGACTATGGTGAGAGTATTCCAGGCTCGTCCCGCCTTTGCCTGCCGGGGGAGGGCGCGACCGACCCAAAGCTCGCCCCAAAGCCTCCCCGTTTGACAGGGGCGACACTTCGCAAGTGTCGCATCCCTTCTGGCAGGGAAGGAGTTCGTGCCCCTGTTCACGAAGTCAAAAACCCGGGCCTTCGGACCCACGGCCGGCGGTTTTTACGCCCGGTCGGACCACTCTTCGAAAAGGCGGCTGTTAACCCTATGAGCACCATTCACCGCGTCGGCATCCTGGGCGCTGCCTGGATGGGTCCGGGCATCGCGGAGATGGCTTCGCATAAAGGCTTTGAGGCCGTGCTGGTGGACCGTACCCAGGAGGCCCTGGAGGCGGGGCGCCAGGCGGTGGAGCAGAGCCTGAACGCCCAACTGGAGAAGTGGGCCATCACCGAGGTGGAGATGCGTCTCGTCCTCTCTCGCATCACCTTCACCACGGATTACGATGCCCTCTCCGGCTGCGACGTCGTCATCGAGAGCCTGCTGGGCGACCTGGAGAGCAAGCGCGAGTCCTTCGCCCGGCTGGACCGAATCTGCAAGAAGAACATCATCCTGGCCATGAACACCTCCACCCTGAGCGTGACCGAGATCGCCCAGGCCACCAGCCGGCCCACCCGGGTCATCGGCCTGCACTTCCTGGCACCGGTTGTCCGCACTCAGGTGGTGGAAGTGGTGCGCGGCCTGAAGACCTCGGACGCGACCTTCCGCGAGTCCAAGGCCTTTGTGGAGTCCCTGGGCAAGACCGGCGTCGAGGTCTACGAGTCCCCCGGGTTCGTCACTACCCGCCTGATTCTGCCGATGATCAACGAGGCGGCCTACGCCCTGCTGGAGGGCGTGGCCTCGGCCGAGGGCATTGACACCGCCATGCGCCTGGGCTTTGAGTTCGCCCACGGCCCGCTGGAGATGGCCGACCGCATGGGCCTGGACACGGTGCTGCTGATGCTGGAGCGCCTCTGGCGCGACTACGGCGACCTCAAGTTCCGCCCCTGCCCCCTCATCCGCAAGATGGTCCGCGGCGGTCACCTTGGCCTGAAGACAGGAGAAGGCTTTTTCAAGTACGATAAGGAAGGGCACCGCCTCCACTAGGCTGGAGCAGCGACCCTGGGAGGATGCGTGCAATGAAGATTCTGGTTCTGAACTGCGGCAGCTCCTCGGTGAAGTACCAACTTCTGGACATGGCCACCGAGCAGCAGTTGGCCAAGGGTTCCGTCGAGCGCATCGGCATGGACAGCGCCCAGCTCATCCACGTCAAGGCGAACGCGGCGTCAGTTCGCGAGGTGTCGCCCATCCTGGACCACACCACAGCGGTCCGGCGCGTGCTGTCCATCCTTTCGCACCCCGAGCACGGGGTGATCTCGGACGTGGCCGACATCATCGCTGTCGGCCACCGGGTGGTGCACGGGGGCGAGATGTTCTCCTCGTCCGTGGTCATCACGCCGGCGGTCAAGGACACCATCCGCTGCCTGTTTGACCTGGCGCCCCTGCACAACCCGGCCAACCTGCTGGGCATCAACGCCGCCGAGGCCGCCCTGCCCGGCGTGCCGCAGGTGGCGGTCTTTGACACGGCCTTCCATTCCGCCATGCCGCGCATGGCCTTCCTCTACGCCCTGCCGTACGTCCTTTACAAACGTTACAAGGTGCGCCGCTACGGCTTCCACGGCATGTCCCACCGCTACGTCTCGGAGCGCGCCGCCCAGCTGCTCGGCCGGCCCGCCGAGGACCTGCGCATCATCACCTGCCACCTGGGCAACGGCGCCAGCGTGGCGGCGGTGAAGGGCGGCCACTCCATCGACACCTCCATGGGCTTCACGCCCCTGGAGGGCCTGGTCATGGGCACGCGCTCCGGCGACCTGGACCCGGCGGCCCTCCTCTACATCATGGCCAAGGAGGAGCTGGGCCTCGGCGAGGCCCAGGCCATGCTCAACAAGCACAGCGGCCTGCAGGGCCTCAGCGGCATGTCCGACATGCGCGAGATCGAGCAGGAGATGTGGGACGGCAACGCCAAGGCGCGGGAGGCCTTCGAGATCTTCTGCTACCGGGTGCGCAAGTACATCGGCTCCTACGCCGCCGCCCTGGAGGGCGTGGATGCCGTCGTCTTCACCGGCGGCATCGGCGAAAATTCCAACGCTGTCCGCGAAGAGGTCTGCAAAGGCCTGGGCTACCTGGGCGTGGACTTCGACGCCCAGGCCAACAGCGAAGCGCCCCGCGGCCAGGAGGCGGAGATTTCGCGGCCCGGCTCGCGGGTGCGGGTCTTTGTCATCCCCACCAATGAGGAGCTGGTCATCGCCCGGGATACCGCCACCCTGGTGCGTCAGACCCAGCCGGTGGGAGACTGACCCCAATGCACCACGGACCTCTGAGACACGCCGACCCCGATACGCGAGCACAGGCCGCGGAGGCACCCTCCGCGGCCTGCTCGTCTTCTGGTCAGCCCAGCCGCACGCGCGCCCGGGCTAGGTACCGGAACTGGCCGCAGGGCCTGAGGGGGCTGCTCGCCGGGCCGCCACACCCTTGCGGGCCGCGGCTGCGCGCCTCGGAGTCAGGGCGATTCGTATCCCCCTGGCGGCCGATCGCCTGGCCCCGAGGGCCATCCCTCTCCTCACGAACCGTCCTGCCGCCTTCCCCTTCTTCGTGGACCGCAGGCGCAGGGGCAGGCCCGCCTGGCGCCGCGCCCGCCCCACCAGGTAGGAGGTCACGCGCGGGAACCGGCCGGCGAAGCGCCGCGTGGTGTTGCGGCCGTGCCGCCGGATGTTGTACAGCACCTGGGGCACGCGCTGGAAGTCATAGTGCTCAACCAACTTGAGCATCAGAGCCAGGTCCTCGGCCAAGCGGCCGCCGCTCGGGTAGTTGGTGGGCCATCCGCCCACCTTGCGCAGGGCCGCGACCCGGTAGAAACGGGGGCCGCCTACCCGGGGGTGCCTGAGGAACTCGATCTTGCTCCGGAACGTGGGGCCAGGTCGCACCATGGCCGGGCGCGGTCCCCCCCGGGTCTGGATGTGATACCGCCGGTCGCCGTAGATGAGCCCCACCGAGAACGGCAATCGGCTCATGCGTGACACCAGAACGGCCACCGCGTGCGGGCTCAGCCAGTCGTCGCCGTCGACCTCCAGCAGGTAACGCCCGCGGGCCAGGCGCAGCATCTGGTTCATCCGCCGCGCCTTGCCCGCATTCCTCTGGCTGAGGACGAGCCGCAGCCGTGGGTCGTGGATGCTGCGGAGAAGGCTGGCCGTCCCGTCCCGGGAGGCGTCATCGACGACGATCAGTTCCAGGTTTCTATAAGTCTGCCGCAGGACGCTGCGCACGGCCTGGACAACATAGGGAGCCTGATTGTAGACGGTCATGGCCACCGTGACGGCGGGCCGGCGTGCTGCTCTGGACACGGCCATCCCCTTTCCTCAGGGAGGTCCCTTGCCCATTCTATGCGCCGCTGCGTTATGTTGCATGATCCCCGGCCCGTCTGACCCGTCGCCTGGGCAGCAGACGGTTGAAGCCGAGGATCCCGGAAGTTAACAGGACGCCTGTGATGACCAGCACCGCCCCCGCCACCTCGCTCCACCCCAGCCGTTCGCCCAGCAGGAGAGCGCTGAGCACGGCAGCCCAGAAGGGGACGGCGTTGAGCATCACCGAACCACGGGACAACTCCACTCGCCGCAGACCCTCGTACCAGAAAACGAACCCCAGCACCGTGCCGAATAGGGCCAGATAGGCAACCGCCCCCCAGCCGGCCGGGCCCATGTGCAGCGTCGGCCGCCACGGCGCGGCCACCAGGGCGAGCGGCGTCAGGATGGCTGCACCGGCCGTGGAGCCGTAGGCGGTGCTCACCAGGGCTGAGTGCCGCCTCATGACCTGCTTCCCCAACAGGCTGTAGACCGCCCAGGCTACCACCGCGCCGAACTGAAGCAGGTCCCCGACCCAGGCCGAAGACGTCCCGCCTGACGCGCCCCCCGCCACCACCGCCACGCCCGCGATGGACAGGGCAATGCCGGTGGACTTGGTGGCCGTGACCCGCTCCCCCAGCGCAACGATGCCCAGCAGCGAGGTCACAACGGGCCCTGCCGCGATGATGAGCGAACTCTCGCTGGCCGTAGCCCAGGTGAGGCCGTAGAAGAACAGGACGTTGTACATGGCAACACCGGTCAGCCCCAGGCCGAAGAAGTAGGCGGCGTCCCGGCTCGTCGGCCGGGGCAGCCGGCCCTCCCGGCGCACCACCAGGATCAGGAGCACGGCCGACGCCAACAGAAAGCGCAGGGCGGCCACCACCAGCGGGTGGGCGCCCTGCACCACGAAGCGGCCGGCCACAAACGACCCGCCCCAGAAGGCGGTGGCGCCGGCCAGGTACAGATACGGAACGAGACCAGGCGCCCTACCCACGCCAATCCCCCCAGGCAATACGCATGGATTTCCGCGGCTACGCCCCCGAATCCTGCCACACATCCCCACATGCGTAGAGAGACCGCTCGGGGTGATCGATGACCGCCTCGCTGCCCGCGCCGTTTGCCGGTTGAGCCGCGGTCAGTCCGCGGCCGTCTCCGCCGGTGTCGGCCGGCGAATCTCCATGGCCTCGGCCACCAACTCCACGAAGTCCTTGGTCTGCATCGTCTCCTCGGCCTCGTGGGCCATGACGCCGTCGGTCATCATCGTCAGGCAGAAGGGGCAGCCGGAGGCGCACATGGCTGCGCCGGTGTCCAAGGCCTGCTGGGAGCGGGCGACGTTGACCTTGGCGCCCACCGTCTCCTCCATGAACATCCGCGCGCCGCCGGCGCCGCAGCACATGCCGCGCTCATGGTGATCCTTCATCTCCACCAGCTCCACGCCCGGGATGGACTCCAGGATGAGGCGGGGCGGGTCGTAGACGTCGTTGTAGCGGCCGAGGTAGCAGGAGTCGTGGTAGGTGATCTTCTCCTCCACCGGCTTCGTCAGCTTGATGCGCCCGGTGCGGACCAGGTCCAGGACCACCTCGCTGTGGTGGAGGACCTCGTAGTTCCCGCCGAAGGCGGGGTACTCGTTCTTGATGGTATTGAAGCAGTGCGGGCAGGCGGTGATGACCTTTTTCACCCCGTAGCCATTGATGGTCTCGATATTCTCCATGACCTGCATCTGGAACAGGTACTCGTTGCCGCTGCGGCGGGTCACGTCGCCGGAGCACTGCTCCTCGTTGCCCAGGATGCTGAAGGAGACGCCGGCGTTCTGCAGGACCTTGACCAGGGCCTTGGCGACCTTTTGGTTGCGGGCGTCGTAGCTGCCGGCGCAGCCCACCCAGTAGAGGTACTCCACGTCCTTGTCCTCGGCCATGGTGGTAACGCCCAGGCCATCGGCCCAGGCGGCCCGGTCACCCCGCGGCTGGCCCCAGGGGTTGCCCTTGTCCTGCAGGTTGCGGAACGTGGTGTTCAGCTCCGGGGGCACCTTGCTCTCCGTGAGCACCAGGTAGCGGCGCATGTCCAGGATCTTGGGCAGGTGCTCGTTGCCCACCGGGCACTCCTCCACGCAGGCGCGACAGGATGTGCACTCCCAGAGGGCCTCCTCGCTGATGACGTCGCCGATCAGCGTGGTGGTCGGTTCCTTTCCGCCGAGGCGCTCCAGCATGTGGTCGCGCAGGTTGATGATCATCTGGCCGGGGTTGAGCTCCTTGCCGGTCTGGTTGGCCGGGCAGCGCGAGGTGCAGCGGTAGCACTCGGTGCAGGCATAGGCGTCCAGCAGTTGGCGCCAGGTGAGGTCCTCCACCTTGGAGGCGCCGAAGCTCTCGGCGTTCTCATCCTCCAGGTTGAGCGGCCGCCACTGCGCGCCCTTGGGCTCCAGGCTGGTGAAGTAGACGTTGAAGGGCGCGGCCAGCAGGTGCAGGTGCTTGGAGTAGGGGATGTAGACCAGGAAGGCCAGCAAGGCGGCGACGTGGACCCACCAGGCGACGCCCCCGATGACGGACACAGCCACGCTGCTGAGGCCCTGCAGCCAGTCAGCCACGACACCCGACACCGGCAGGTAGGCCCCCAGGGGCTCCCGGCCCAGGACGATCTTCGATCCGGCCATGGCGAAGTCGGTCAGGGAGAGAACGGTGATGGCGATGAGGATGTAGGCGGCCTCCCAGTTGCGGTGCAGGCGCTTGGCCTTGAGGATATACCGCTTGAAGACGGCCATGCCGATGGCGAACAGCACCACGAAGCCTACAATGTCCTGACTGAGCAGGACGTAGGGCCGCAGGGCCCCTTCGGTGACGAATGGAATGCGAAGGTTCTCCGAGAACCCGTCCAGCACCGCCTGCAGGTTGCCGATCGCCAGGATGATGAAGGCGTAGAAGATGGTGGCGTGCATGAAGCCCGAGTAACGGTCCTTAAAGAGCTTGGCCTGACCCAGCACGTTTCGGAAGAAGGCTCCCAGGCGGTCCTGGCGCCGGTCGAAACGGTCCTCGGCCTGGCCGAGCCGCAGCAGACCAAACAGTTGGTAGACACGGCGGACAAAAATGGCCAGGGCGGAAACCAGCATGATCGCGAAGACAGCCTTACCGAAAATGGCCAAACTCTCTCGCCCCCACTATGGGTGTTGTGACTGGAGCCGGGGCCTCCGTCGACGGGGCCGCCGGCCTGTGCGGCCGGAGCCCCGAACCGGCGGTATCTTCTGACTCTTACTCTAGCGGAATCAGGACCGGCTGACGAGTGGAAAACGTCGCCACAGCGGGGAACCCCGCCTCCCTGGCGATGGCCACGGCCTCGCCCAGGCCGAAGCCCAGCTGGTCCGTGCCGTGGGCGTCGCTGCCGATGGTCAGCACCTCACCGCCCAGCCGACGGTAGAGCGCCACCACGCCCGGACCGGGGAAGGTCTCTCGGGCCCGCGAGGCCAGGCCGGAGGTGTTGATCTCAATGCCCGTCCCGGTGGCCACGGCGGCCTTCAGCACCGCCTCCACCTGCTCCCGGTAGTCGGTCCAGGGCACAGGCCCGTAGATGTGGTAGCTGTAGCGCTTGGGCAGATCCAGGTGGCCGAGGGCCGAGAACAGCCCGGACCGCGCCGCGCGCTCCAGCTCCTCATAGTACCAGGTGTAGGTGTCCCGGACGTTCCAGCGCCGGTAGAGGTCTTCGCGGAAGAGCGCCTCCATCCGGACCGCGTGGACGGAGCCGATCACATAGTCGTACGGGTATCCCGTTAGCCAATTCACAATTTGGTCGTGAAACTCCTGCTGATAGGTCACCTCCACCCCGCGGCGCAGGGTCAGGCGGCCGTCAAAGAGGGCCTGACAGCGCACGAACTCGGCCTCATAGGCCTTGCGGTTGTAGAAGCCGAAGAAGGGGTCGTCCGGCTGCAGGTCCAGGTGCTCGGTGAAGGCGACCTCCTGCAGCCCCAGCTCCACCGCCCGGCGGCACTGGTCTTCCATGCTGGAGCGGCCGTCGGCGGAGAACAGGGTGTGGACATGGAAATCGACGTGAGGGTTCATGGTTCCTCCTGAGCGGAACAGCTAGCTGGACCGGGACGAGATGCCGTAAGGCGGCGCCACCGGCGCCCGGCTCCCGACCTCCTGGCTCTTGATGAAGCCGTAGAGCAGGACCGCCCCGCCCACCATCTCAGATAGATGCAGCAGGAACGGGAAGCCCGTGGCGGCCAGGCTGCCGCCGGCGGAGAAGATGGCGGTGCCCAGGGCGATGATGAGATTGTAGGCGTGCCGGGTGATCCACCAGGAGTAGAAGGCCCCCAGGAAGAGGGCGGCGGCGCCGGCGATGTTCAGGACGGCAGCGAAGTGACGGACCACGTCTCCGGCCACGCCCTTGCCCGCGGCCGCCTTGGCCACGTCGGCAAAGAGCGTGGTATCCAGCGGCTGGACCCACAGCTGAATGACGAAGGCGACCTCCAGCATCAGCACCAGGGCCAGGAAGGTATGCCCCGCCATCTTCAGCCCCAGTCTGTAAAGCAGAAAGGGCAGGCCCAAAGACACCACCAGCATCAGGGGCCAGTATACCGCGGGACCCACCGGAAGCAGCCCGGTGATCTCGCCGTGGAAGAAGGCGAAGGACAGCAGCAACGTGAGTCCGATGAAGCCGTGGCCCACGGCGCTCTGCCGCAGCAGGTAGACTGTGCCGCCGCCCATCACGGCCACCAGCGAGACGGCGGTCAGGTAGTAGAGCCGATAGAGGCCGAGGTTCCACCCGCCCTGCATTTCGGCGAAGAACTGGGTAAAGGAGGCCACGGCGAACATGAGCATGGAGACGGTCCACAGAATCTGATGAGGCTTGCGGCGCTCCAGGTACTGGCGCCCCACCAGAAACGCGAAGACGATCCCCAGCAGGGAGGCGGCCAGCGCAAAACCGGCGTTGATGTTCAAGTGGGACCCCTCCTAGACTTGGGCGTCGGACGGACTGGCTTCGATGCCCTTCTTGGTAATGAAGAGCCGGATGACGCCCGGGGCCACCCAGACCGCCTCCCCCGCCTGCACAGCATCCTGCGCGTTGCGGCGGCTCATGCCCTTCTCGCGGCCGAGGACGCGGATGACCTCCACCGTGCGCCCCCTCTCCAGCTTCTCACAGGCAGCCGCGGTGCTGCGCGCCTCCTCACGGGAGAGCTGCGGCTGCTTGGTGCCGTAGCACACCTCGATGCCGGCGCACTCGTAACAACTGACCATGGGACCCTTCTTGCCCATCGTTATTCTCCACCCCGCTGTGGGAAAATTGCCGTTGTGCGGCGCAGGCGGCGGCGCCCCCCCTTCCCCGGCGGCGACTCAGGTGCCGGCCGCCCCGGCGTCGGCCACGGGGCGCGTCACCGCCTCGCCCGCCGAGAACCGGAGGAAGACGTAGAGCCCGCCCAGAATGAGGGCGCCGCCCACCGCCTGGGCGATGGTCGGTTTCTCCCGCAGCATCACCGTCGCCAGGACGGAGGCCCCCACCGGCTCGCCCAGGATGGCCACCGAGACGACCGCGGCCTTGAGGTGCCCGAGGGCGTAGTTGAACAGCGTGTGCCCAAAGATGGTGGGCACGATGGCCAGCAGCCAGAATAACAGCCACTGGTGACTCCCGTAGCCGCGCACGGGCTGCCCCAGGGCCAGGGCCGCGCCCAGCAGCAGCAGAGCACAGATGCTGTACACGGTGAACGTGTACGGGATGACCTCCACCCGCTGACGCACGCTCCGCCCGATGAGGATGTACCCGGCCACCAGGGCCGCGCCCAGCAGAGCCAGGGCGTCGCCCAGCAGGGCCTGCCCGCCGCCGCCCACATCGCCCAGGCCGATGACCGCGGCTCCGACCAGGGCCGCCGCCACGCCGGCCACCCCTCGCGGCGTGGTCTTCTCGCCGAAGAACACAAAGGCGCCCACCAGGACGAACAGCGGCTGCAAAGTCACCAGTACCACGGAACTGGCCACGGACGTGTACTGCAGCGAGGTGATCCAGGAGGCGAAGTGCCCCGCCAGAAACAGGCCGGAGAGCAGCGAGAGCCAGAGGTCGCGCCCCCGCAGGTCCGCCAGACGGCTCCGGTACCGGGTGAGAGCCAGGGGCGCCAGGATGAGGGCCGTGAGGGCCAGCCGGTAGAAGGCGATGACCAGGGCCGGAACGCCGTCCAGGAGCTTGATCAGGATGGAGGAAAACGAGGCCCCCAACACGCCTACCACCAGGGAGGCGCCAGGCAACCAGCCGGCCATCCGCATCGTCCTTCCCTCTCCGCAGCAGGGGCCGTTCCAGCCTGAAGCGCCGCAGGCGCACAGTCCGGTCGCAACGCGGCCGCCGGGAGAATAGCTACTTTATTTCGACGCGGAACGCCAGTGTCCCTTTGTGCATCTTTAGGCAGGACAGGAAAAAGAAAGGCCCCGCGGCCGCTCCTGAAACGGCTGCCGGGGCCTATGCGTTCTGGCGATTCGGCGGGGCGTCCGTTCGATGAAGCGGCGCCCGCTCGGTTAGGAGGCGTCCGCCCTTGCAACCGCTGCGCTCTACTTGCCGCGGCGGAACAAACGGGCAAACAGCAGCCGCACGCTGTCCCAGATGTTGCGGAAGAATCCGCCGCGGCTGACATCCTCTGCGGTGACCAGGTCGAACCGGCCCAGTTCCTTGCCGCCGGAGGCGACCAGCAAGGTCCCGACCTTCTGTCCCCGCGCCACGGGACCCACCAGGTAGCGTTTATCCATCGTCACCTGGGTGGTGACGTCCTTCTCCTGCCCCTTCTGCACCAGCACCGCCACAGGTTCCGACGGCGTCACGCCGACCTGGCGCTTGCTGCCCTTATACACCGGGAGTTGGCCGACACGTGTGCCCTCGGCTACCGGCTGAACCACGGCGAAGTTGGCGAAGCCCCAGTTGAACATGGAGGCGACCGCCTGCTCGCGGTAGGCCTCGCCGGTCAGGTTGCCCACGCGCTCCGGCGTGCCCAGGACCACGCCAATGAGGCGCATGTCGCCGCGCTTGGCGGTGCCCACCAGGTTGAAGCCCGCCTCGCTGGTGTGACCGGTCTTGAGACCGTCCGCATCCGGGTAGCTCCAGAGCAGGCCGTTGCGGTTCTGCTGGGTGATGGGCTTGCCGGTGGTGATGTCGGTGCCGTAGCTGAACTCCTTGGTCTTGTGGTAGTCCAGGGCCTCGGGGAACTCATGGATGTACTTCTGAGCCAGCATCGCCATCTCTCGGGCCGAGATCTGGTCGTTGGGAGACAGGCCGTGCGGGTCCTCAAAGTGGGCCGTCTGCAGGCCCAGAGCCTTGGCCTCCTGGTTCATCTCCGCCACAAAGGCGTCCACGGACCCGGCGATGGTCTCGGCCACGGCGATGCAGGCGTCATTGCCCGAGTCTACGGTGATGCCGTAGAGCAGGTCGCGCACCTTCACCCGGTCGCCGGCGTTGAGGAACATCAGGGACGACCCGGGCCAGCGGCCGGCCCAGGCGTTGGGCGACACCACAACCTCCTGGTCCAGGCTGATTTTGCCGCTGTGGATGGCCTTGAAGGCCAGCCGCAAGGTCATGACCTTGGTCAGGCTGGCGGTGGGCAGAGGCACATCGGCGTTCTGCTCCATGAGCACCTGGCCCGTGCCCGCGTCCATGAGGATGGCGGATTTGACCTGCAGCGTAAAGGGAGGGGCCGACGGATTGGTGGGAGCGGCCGGGTTGGTGGGAGCGGTGCCCGTCTCCGCCAGGGCGACGGGGCTGGCGAGCGAGAGTAGGATCAAGGCCCCGGCCATCACCAGGGCCGGCACCCGCAGGCTTCCAGATGCCATGTTCCGAAAGGTGAAGCTGCGCAAGAAAGGTCCCTCCGGTTGTGCTCTTGTGTTAATCTACCCTAGGCTCCCCCGAGCCACACCGCAAAGTGGCCGCCGCGAGCGGCGGGTACCTGGGCCAGGGCGGCGATCATGTCCGGCCCGAACTTGGCCAGGTACGGCAGGATGTTGAAGACCCGCTCCTGCGGCTGGTCACGCGGCCTCAGCAGCAGGGCCAGCCTGTCGAACTGCCGCATGGCCACCTCGCTGTTCTTGCGGTGCTGCTGACGGGCCTTCTCCTCCAGCCGGCCGAACTGGGCGTGAATCTGTCGGACGTTCTCCTGCGCCACCTGCTCCAGCGAGCGGTCCAGGGTCAGCACCTGCTCGACGACCTGCCCGTAGCGGCGGTCGAAGTCCTCGCGGAAAGCGGCGAACAGGCCGGTCAGGCCGATGCGGTCCTCCCGCTCCAGGACCTCCCGCCGCGCCTCCTCCAGGCCGAAGAGGGCCTGCTCCACGGTGAGGCCCTGCTTCTCCAGAGCCCGCGCCGCGGTGGGCTCCATCAGGGTGAGGTTGGCGCGAGGCACGTAGACGGGGGGCTCCAGACCGGCGGCGGCGTAGACGGGCCGGTACAGCCCGTAGTAGCTGATCTCGCCGGGGCCCGCCACGTAGGCCAGGGTAGGCAGCAGGTAGTCCTGAATCAGCGGGCGGGTCACCACGTTGCCGCTGAAGCGCTCCGGTTCAGCCTGCGCCAGGCCTTGCAGCTCATCCAGGGAGTGGAGCGGGCCGCCGCGGGTGGCGAAGCCCCCCTCGCGGCGGAACAGCGGCAGGCGTGCCCCCTCCTCGTAGAGGAAGAGGTTGGCCGCGCCGTCCTCCCTCTGCACTGTGGGCTGGAAACCCAGGCGGCGCACCATCTCCTCGCCCTGCAGCAGGGCCCCGGTCAGAGCCTCATTGCGCTGCAGCAGCCGGCTGACGAAGGGCCCGGCCAGCCGGCGAAGTGCCGGCTCCATGGGGTCGAACAGGACCAGACCCCGTTCTCCCAGCAGCCAGGCCATGATGCGCGCGAACCAGTCGGCCAGGCTGCCGCCGGGGGCGGTCAGGCCCTCCAGGTCCGCTGCCAGAGCCGGCGTGAACTCGGTCTCCGGCAGGTGCTGAAGCATCTCCCGCAGCAGGGTCTGCGCCGCCGTCCCGGCCTCCACCTGACCGGCCGAGCGGTGCGACGGGGCATCCAGGTTCAAAC
>Ga0209314_10000943_pt1 | contig 13139 bp, 9 predicted proteins | sample I19B2metaG_FD_184146 | JGI IMG/M metagenome (GOLD analysis project Ga0209314, IMG submission 184146) | Lake sediment bacterial and archeal communities from Gulf of Boni, Indonesia to study Microbial Dark Matter (Phase II) - ​I19B2 metaG... | ecosystem: Environmental > Aquatic > Freshwater > Lake...
GCAAGGAAACAGGAGAACACATGAGAACCCTTGTCACGATAGGCCGAGGAGGAACAGGAAAAACAAGTTTTGTGGCTTTGATGACCAAGTACTTTATTGAGATTGGAGACACACCTCTATTATTGGTTGACGCTGACCCAGACCAAAACCTCGGGGAAATGGTCGGCGTGGACTTGAAAGAAGCAGGGAAAAGGACAATTTCAGAACTGCTAGTGGAGACTTTCCTAGAGGAAGGTGGAACAACGGTTGGTGTTCCGCCCACCGAACGAATCGAAAGCAGAATATGGGCATACGGAATGTTTGAGAGTGACCATTTCGATTTTATCGGCCTAGGAACAAAATGGGTTGAAGGATGCTATTGCCTTCCAAACGCAGCCTTGAAGGGAGCCTTGGAATCATTAACTAAAAACTACAAGTACGTGTTAATCGATTCACCAGCAGGTTTAGAACATCTAAATCGTAGAATCACGTCAAAAGTGGATGACATCTTTGACATTATTGACCTTTCCAAAAAATCCTTTGACCATGTTAAGCGAGCGTATCGCATAGCCAAGGAAGTCAAGATAGACTTCAAAAATTTCTACGTTGTCGGCGGTTATAGGTTTCCGGAAAATTTGAGGAATCAGGTCGAAAAAACCTTAGAATTTGAATATCTGGGTAAAATAGCTTCCGATGAGAAAGTCGAGGAATATGTGCTTACCGGAAAATCTCTGCTAAACCTGCCGTCAGATTCTCCGGCATATGTTTCTGCGAAGGAAATAATGGAAAACGCTGTCCACATCAAAGAGTAGTTTGCATAGCCTTTTCGATATTCTGCGAATCATATTCTCAATGACAAGTCGTAGCTCTGTTATGTCTAAAGTTTTCTTTACAAAAAATGAAATTTCGAAAAACTTAAAATAAAACTATGAGAACCTTACATTTTCTAAACCTTTTGGTTGTGTCCGTGTTTGAATAGAAAAAACGTACGTGTCAAAATTGATGAACTGAAGACTGATGTTGGGCTTGTTAAAAATCTTGAGGTTTCAATCGGCAGAATAGTTGAGGAAGCGTGGGCTGAACCAATGGGTCCCACGCCTTTTCCTTCGCTGACAGCCTTAAGAGAATGGGACATGAAGCTCCTTCAGCGCTATAGACCGTTCTACTTGCCTTTGTGTGATGTGTGTTGCCTGTGCACTTTCGGGAAATGTGATTTGACAGGAAATAAGCGTGGAGCATGCGGAATAGACATGGCGGGGCAACAATCAAGAATCGTGCTTTTAGCCTGCTGCATTGGAACAGCAACTCATATTGGACACGCCCGACACATGGTTGAACATTTAATCGAAAAATTCGGTCGCAGACATCCCCTCGATGTAGGCGGATTGAACATTAAGGTTGAGGCGCCAATCACACGCCTTGTCTGCGGGGTAAAACCAGAAACACTTGGCGACTTGGAGGAAGTTTTAGACTATGCTGAAACTCAGCTTACCCATCTTCTATCGGTTACGCACACAGGACAGGAAGGAAGCAATATCGACTTTGAGTCAAAGGTTTTCCATGCTGGCATGATAGATCATATCGGTTTGGAAGTTGCGGACATCACTCAGATAGCGGCTTATGGCTTTCCAAAGGCAGACCCGGAAGCTCCGCTTGTCAATTTAGGCTTTGGAACAATAAATGTGGAAAAACCCGTAATCCTCTGTATCGGGCACAATGTTGTACCTTCCATAGGAATAATAGACTATATAAAAGAAAATGGGTTTGACGGCGAAATTGAGGTTTGTGGACTCTGTTGTACAGCCCATGACATAACGAGATACTATAAGCGAGGCAAAATTATTGGCCCTATTTCATGGCAATTGCGCTTCATAAGAACTGGCGTTCCAGATGTGGTTGTATTGGACGAGCAGTGTATCAGGGCAGATTCCTTTTATGAAGCTCAGAACGTTAAAGCACCGGTTATTGTTGCGTCAGAAAAGAATTGCATGGGCTTGCCAAACCGCACCAATGATGTGGCAGACGTAATAGTGGAAGATTTGGTGAGCGGAAAAACACCCGGAGCATTGATTCTTGATCCTGAAAAAGTCGGAGAAGTCGCTGTGAAGGTGGCCCTGAAAATTGCTCCTCTTCGGAAGAAGTTTAAGGCAATCCCAGACGTTGATGAGGTCATTCGAAGAGCGAAAGAATGTAAGCAGTGTAGCGACTGTCGGAGGGCCTGTCCCCAAGACCTGCATATTCCCGAGGCTATGAAAGCCGTAGCGCAAGGGGAATTGGCAAAGCTTGCAGACTTGTATGAATTATGCGTTGGTTGTGGGCGATGCGAACACGCATGTACGGTTGGCTTATCAGTCCACAGTTTCATTGTTAAAGCTGGGGAGAAGAAGCTGAAGGAGGAGACCTACAAGGTGAGGGCTGGAAGAGGAGCCATACAAGATGTGGAAATAAGAAATGTTGGCAGCCCGATTGTTCTTGGTGAAATCCCCGGCGTAGTTGCCGTCGTAGGATGCGCCAACTATCCTAAGGGCGGAGCAGAAGTTGCTGAAATCTGCACAGAATTCGCTAACAGACGCTACATAGTTGTAACCTCAGGATGCTCGGCAATGTCCGCTGCGATGTATAAAAACGAAGAGGGAAAAACTCCCTATGAGTTTTTGACGGGTGAGTTCACGTCTGGATGTCTTGTTAATGTCGGTTCATGTGTTGCCAATTCACACATTGCTGGAGCTGCAATAAAAATCGCCAACATATTTGCTAAACGGAATTTAAGGGCTAACTATGAAGAGATAGCCGATTATATAATGAATCGTGTAGGGGCAGTTGGCATTGCATGGGGCGCTTATTCCCAAAAGGCTGCAGCAATTGCAAGCGGCTTTTGGAGACTAGGTGTGCCTGTCGTCGTTGGCCCCCATGGAATCAAGTATCGACGTATGCTACTTGGAAGGGCTGATCGCGAGGAGGACTGGTATGTTTATGACGCGCGGACGGGCGAAAAAGTGTATGTTGGGCCGTCTCCTGAGCATCTGTTCTATACAGCTGAAACAAAAGAGGAGGCAATGGTTATGATAGCTAAGCTTTGCATGAGGCCCAACGACACAATGAAGGGAAGGGCTATAAAACTTACTCACTACATTGATTTGCACAAAAGACTCTTTGGTATAATGCCGGAAGATATACACTTGTTTGTCCGTACAATCGCCGATGTGCCAGTGACGATGAAGGATGAAATCATCAAGATTCTTGAGGAGAAGAAATGGAAGGAGACAGTGATTCCTGACCCGACGCTTCTTCCACGGATGATCAGGAAGAGGAAGGAGTGAGTAGAAGATGGCGATAGCTGAGCCTTGGCAAACAGCCGAGATTCCTGGGCCAAAAAAGGCTTTGGTCATAACAAAACCAGAAGTCGTTGCGGCAATGATTAAGCGGTCTAAGCATCCGATTCTCATTGTTGGTCATAAGGCTACTGAAGTAGAGTTGGGAGACAAGAAACTGATCGACTATTTGATTGATTTTGCAAAAAAGGCTGACATTCCAGTTGTGGCCACAGCCCACATTATTGGTGAGTTTTCGGAGAGAGGCTATAAGCCAGCTGGTTGGATGCCTGCAGTTGACATTGGGAACAGGCTCGTAGACGCTGAATGGGTAGGAATTAACGGTAAAGGAGTGCATGACTTGGCCTTATTTGTCGGTCTTCCGTATTATATGGAGTGGGCTATCCTTTCTGGGCTAAAGCATTTTGCCCCAAATCTTAAAACCATAACATTAGACAATGTTTATCATCCACATGCAAACTGGTCGTTCCCAAATATATCCGTGAAAGATTGGATGGAAAACCTTAGACTAATAATGGAAAAGCTTGGAGAAGGAGGCAAATAGAAATGTCCATGTTTAAAGACATACCCGTCGACGTTGGCGTAATCTACGAAGGCGAAAGGATCCGCAGAAAAGACATGTACGTCGAACTCGGCGGACCAGACGTCAAAGAAAAATTCGAACTGGCAAGGGTCAAAAAACCTGAAGGAGTTGAGGATGGAAAAGTAACCATCATAGGGCTAGACCTAAAAGACATGGAAGAAGAGAAAACCTATCCGTTTGGCATCCTCATTGAGGTTGCTGGCGCCAAACTTGAACCAGAACTTGAAGGGGTCATCGAGAGGCGCATACATGCCTACTGCAACTTCATTGAAGGCTTTATGCACCTCAACCAGCGCTACGACATCTGGTTAAGGCTAAACAAAAAATCGTTCCAGAAAGGCTTAGACTCCTTCGACTACATAGGCAAAGTCTTGCACAGACTTTTCAAAAGCGAACTACCAATAATTGAAAAGATGCAAGTGACGTTCATCACCGACGCAGAGAAGGTAAAGGAGTTGTACTCTGAGGCTCTGCAAATCTACGACGCAAGGGATGCCAGAGCCAGGGGACTCAAGGACGAGGAGGTTGACAAATTCTACGGATGTGTCTTATGCCAGTCTTTCGCTCCAACCCACGTTTGTGTGATTACCCCTCAACGGTATTCAAACTGTGGAGCAATAAGCTGGTTTGACGGAAGGGCTGCAGCAAGCATAGATCCGAAAGGGCCTGTATTCACAATTGAAGGAGGCGAGTTGCTTGACCCGGTCAAGGGAGAATACTCAGGCGTGAACGAAGCCGCGAAAAAGAAAACCTTGGGAGAAATCACTCGGGTCTGGCTTTATACTGCTTTCGGCTATCCCCATACCTCATGCGGCTGCTTCGAAGGCACAGCTTTCTACATTCCAGAGGTCGACGGCTTTGGCATTGTTCACCGAGGTTACAAGGACGTGACCGTGAACGGATTACCATTCTCAACTCTCGCGGATTCCACTGCAGGCGGACGACAAGTGGATGGTTTTCATGGGATATCCGTCGAGTATATGCGGTCTCCAAAGTTTTTGCAGGCTGATGGCGGATGGAACCGAGTTGTGTGGATGCCCAAAGAAGTCAAAGAAAGGGTGAAGAATTTCATTCCGGCCGAACTTGGTGACAAGGTTGCCACTGAAGAGGAAGCGAAGACAATTGACGAGTTGAAGACCTTTCTAAAGGACCGTAACCATCCGGTTGTTGCGATCTGGAAAGAAGAAGTCGTAGCAGTTGAAGAAGCTGTACCGGCCGAAGCTAGAGAAGAAGCCCCACTGATGCCTGTTGCCACAGCAACGACTCTACCAATAACCGCTGGTGGATTCAGAATAATCTTAAAGGATGCGAAAATCTACGCGAAGAAGGTCATTATTCGTTCGATGAAAAGCGAAAAACCTGAGAAAAGGTGAAAACAGCTTGCCTGAAAAAGAGAAGGAAAAGAACGCTTTAGGACTGAAGCTTAGCCCACGGTTACTCGAGCTTATTGCAAAACTTGAGGAAATAGAGCTCGAGGATTTCGAAATGGATGTGGGCGATCTGGAGATATGGCTTCAACCAGGTGCGGTTGCGGCTCCTGTTATTGCTCCGCCAAGGATTGCTCCGCCAGTAAAGGTTAAACCTACAGAGATTGTTGAAGTGGAGTTTCTTCCACCAGTTGAAACCTATCCGGGTCAGGTTGTTGAGGTCAAGCTTGGGGCTACAAAAAGTGAAGGCGGGTCCCGCGGCAAATCCATAGTTATCGGTGGCGAAACGACGCCCGCCTTCTACACTTTTGAGAGGCCTATACAGCATCCTCCAGTGGTGACGTTGGACGTTTTTGACATGGAGGTTCCTCTTGCAAAGGCTGTGAAGATACATGTGAAAGATGTTTTGGGAGATCCTGCTGCTTGGGCTAAGCTTGCGGTTGAAAAGTTTGGCGCTGATCTTGTCACTGTTCATTTGATTAGTGTTGATCCGCTTCTTAAGGATGCTTCGCCTAAAGAGGCTGTGAAAACAGTGGAAGCTGTTGCTCAAGCCGTGGATGTGCCTCTTGTAATTGGGGGTTGCGGGGACCCGGTTAAAGATGCGTCTGTCTTCGCGGAGGTTGCCAAGGCCTTCACTGGGGAGAGATTTTTGATGAGTTCGATAACGAGGGACATGGATGTTGAGCGCTGTGCAAAGTTCATTAAGAAGAATGGGCATGTTGCGTTATCCTTCACTCCAATGGACCTAAACCTAGCAAGAGAACTTAACCGCAGGCTCTATGATTTTCTGCCGAAACAGGACATAGTTATGGATTTGACGACGGCCGCGCTGGGTTACGGTCTTGACTATGCTTTCACTAACATGGAGAGGGCTAGGCTTGCAGGCTTGATGGGTGATCCGGAATTGGCACATCCTATGTCTTCTGGAACGACAAACGCTTGGGCAGCGAGGGAGGCATGGCTGAAGATGGCTCCGGAATGGGAGCCTCGCGAGTTGAGGGGTCCCCTTTGGGAGGTAGTGACTGCTTTGACGTTGTTACTTGCTGGTGTGGACTTGTTTATGATGATGCATCCGGCGGCCGTGAAAACTCTCAAAGACATAACTCACCAGCTCTTAGGTGGGGGTTCAAGTAACGCTGACAAACTTGTTGAATGGGTTTCGATGAAGATTTAGCCTTTGGAGCGTTGTGCGTATGAGTGAAAGAGAAGGTAAAGGAAAAGTTGGCATAAGAGAGCTAAGCCCAATAGATGTTTACAAGCTTCTTCCGAGAACGAACTGCAAGGAGTGCGGCGAAGAAAACTGCATGGCTTTCGCAACGAAAGTCGTGAACCGCGAAGTCTCAATTGAGAAGTGTCCCCCACTCTTAACCAAAGAGCATGAGAAAGCCTACAAGCAATTGAAGGAGATGCTAAAACCAGCCATAAAAGAGGTTGTCGTAGGCACTGGAGATAAAGCCGTCAAAGTCGGCGGAAAACTCGTTATGTACCGCCACGAATTCACATATTTCAACCCATCGGCAATCGCTATTGACGTAACCGATGAAATGCTTGAAGAAGAAATATTGGATAGGATAAAGAGAACTGAAAAATTCAGCTTTGAATACATTGGACAAACACTGAAACTTGACATGATTGCTGTTCGCTCCACGTCAAATGACCCAGAAAAATTTAGGGCAATAGTTAGAAAAGTGGTTGAAAACACGAATCTGCCACTGATTTTGTGCTCCCTAAACGCGAATGTCTTGGAAGCTGGGTTGACGGCTGTTCCAAAAGCGAGACCACTCTTGTACGCGGCGACAAAGGACAACTGGAAGGAAATGGCAGAACTCGCCCTAATGTATAACTGTCCACTAACGGTTTTTGCCCCGAATAATCTGAAACTGCTTAAATCTTTGGCAAAGACCCTGCTTGCCTATGGAGTTGAAGACCTCGTTTTTGACCCTGGCACTTTCCCGAGCGAAAGTTTAGCTGATACGCTGAACAACCTCACAATGATTCGCAGGGCTGCATCCAAGAGAGGAGATGAGCTTTTAGGTTTTCCATTGATAGGCGTGCCGATGACTGCTTGGATGGAGAAAGGCGAGGCTCCTGAGGAGATAGTAAAGTGGCGAGAAGCCTATTTGGCGGCATTGCTTATTGTTCGCTTCGCAGACATTTTAGTATTGCACAGTGTTGACGGCTGGTCGCTTCTTCCAAACGTCATATTGCGGCAAAACATTTACACAGATCCAAGGAAACCTGTAGCCGTTGAGTCAGGCTTAAAGGTGTTTGGAACTCCTGACGAAAATTCGCCTGTGATGTTCACAACAAATTTCGCCCTCACCTATTACACGGTCGCTTCAGACATCGAGTCCGCAAAAGTAAACGCGTACTTACTGGTTGTTGACACGGAAGGCATAGCTGTGGACAGTGCTGTTGCCGGAAGAAAACTAACAGCAGAAAAAGTTGCAGATTTCATAAAGGCGTCTGGAATAGAAAACAGAGTTAAACACAAAAAACTCATAATCCCAGGGAAAGCAGCACGCCTAAGTGGTGAAATTGAAGAACTAAGCGGCTGGCAAGTGCTCGTTGGACCAAGAGACTCCTCAGATATTCCAAAGTTTCTACAAGAAAAATGGCAAACCAACACATAATTCCATTCTTATTATACTAATCATAGAAGCACTATTAGCTTTTATTGATAAAGGTGGGTCTTCTTACAATGACTCAAAACCGCAGGTTCGAATCTCCCCCCGCACTTTTCATGAAACCTAAGCACATGCGTTGATTTCTTGCGGAGACTCGTGATGGATAGGACTAGTCCTGCTGGCGTCAATATCAGCAGGCCTATAAAACCCAGTATCAGTAAAAGAATATTCGTCGACTTTTCTTTCAATGTAAATTTGACTAAACTTTGAATATTGTTGCTGGTATTTTCAAAGGTAAACGTATACAGGTCATCAGCAGGGTCTATAACCAAGCTGTAATTTTGGTCAATGAAGATATTCTTTAAGTGTTATGTGTTGTAGCCGTTTGCTGTAAAGTAGATGCCTCCGCCTACGACTAACACTTCGCCCATTAAAGTCGATTGACTGATAACCCTAGTATGGTGGTAAGTTCCGTTCTTATAGGATCCACACATCTCATTAGGATTCAATACAAAAGAAGTATCAATCACAGTATCAGTTTTTGTCATACTTAAAAATTACAAAAGAAATAAAGATACTTCAAGTGATAACAAAACTAAACCTACAACCATCTTCATCTCATTAGGCCTCCTGACTTCGTTTTCATATTTCGGGTCTTTTATTCCTTAACAATGACAATCTATATTGCAAGCTTCTTTTCCACCATTAGCCAGAAAGGCATTGCACGAGAAGCGAAATCTAGAGAATTTAAACCGAGATTTATAAAAATAATCATAGCGCGCACTTTAAATCGTTAGTGGTTATGCACACACGAGGTTTGCTCAGCCCAGAAGGATGGGTTCAACTATGTTTTTTACGACTAAACCAGCTATGTAGTTGATGTTGCTAAGGGTGTCCGTCCCCAAGTATGGAAAGCCTTTCAGAATTATGTTAAGCAACGGGATAGAAGACTCTCTGGATAGAAAAGAAAAGCTTTCAGCCAGAAGTTCCCGCATCTGTTCACCATATATTTTGTTAGATAAAAAAGGTGCAGCACAGCCTGCCGTTTTCAAATATGAAAGTAAGCATAGAATCTCGGCGAATGGTTTGCCCCTTGCCATCTGCCAGGAGAGTTTGTCGCTTTCAGATACTGTGAGCAGATGTTTTGCGTAAGCTATTTGGTCTTCAACGTAGCCACACTTATTGAGAAGGCTGGAGACCTCATAGTCTTTCACTGCGATGGATATTAAGTAGAGCAGGTTGGTTGCATATTCTCGAGAAAATTTCAAGCGGTCGACGAAACTTAATAGTGCTGGTGGAAGCGGGAATACATAATAGAGTAGGTTGCCATGCAAAACTGAATGGGCAACTTCATGTCGGATTCCTCCAACCTGAACCGGTTTGGCGAGCTTCTTCAATCTTTCAAGGCAGAGGGTGATGCGGCTTGTTCCTCGGTAAGCGTCGTGCATGGCAAAAAACAATTCGTCGAATGACGCGGAGACCACACCAACCTCTCTCAACTCCTTTGCCATAAAGACGTTCATGGACGAAGACTTTTCAAAGAAGTACAAGTCGACCAGAGCAACCTCGTGCGGCTGCAGTCGACTGTAACATTCTTTTACAATCTCAATGATGTCATCTACTTCTCGACTTTCAACCTTGCCAAATGTGGATATGACAATCTTCGGGTGTTCCTTTTTGTTGGTTGCGTTGCGATAGTCCATGGATGGTACATCCGCATAAGATTGTTGAAATCTTTATATGTGATAGACTTAGAAAGCCTCTAAAGCTTTTATAGCGCGCGAATTTTGGCAGGTGGGTGAGATTTTGACCCCACCAATTTGGACTTATGGGATTTGCCAGCAAAATTTCTTGGCTTCTGTAGACTGGGACAGCTTCAATTCTTCTTGAAATCCTTCCATCAGGTACCCTTTCGCAGGTAGAGAGTATTGAGCGTGTGATTAAGATGACTGGATTCTACTACTGTTCTCTCTATGCAGACGAGAGCTGGGATTTGATAGCATTGTTGAGTTCTTGCCTCCGCAAAAAAAGATGAGAAAGTAGGCATTCGCAGATCTTATGCTCTTCTTCGTATGAGCGCCTTCTTATAAATAACATAGAATGTGAAAGCGGCTGTCACTGCAACAGCGATAACCGACCCTATTAATAGCCAAAATCCGGTTGTTGACCACATTGCTGGCGGAAAGTCAGGTAAGATTACATTCTTGGAAGTAGTCGCCATCACTGAAACTGGTTCAGTAGAGCTGGTTTTGACAATCGTTAGCCAGTAATCAGAGGTGTAGTGAGCATCTATCCTGTAGGTTCCCGATGACAATTTAAAGAATGCTTTGCCAGTTGCGTCAGTTATGTCTAGGCCGTATCCTACTCCTGACTGCGTATAGATAATGACGTAAGCTCCGTGAATTGGCATCTCATTGTTTCCAAAAACTTGCACGGTTAACTGATACACTTGAGTTCTTATAGCATATGGGCCATCAGAATCCACATGTAATGTTGTTTGCTGAACTACTACATCTTTCCAGAGAACCATGAAGCCATAGTTTCCAGCTGGAATATTTGTCAGGTTGATGAACCCTTCGTCGGTTGTGTACCGAGGGATCGCGTCTTTTGTACCGTTCATCCAAGTTATATAGACTTGTGCATTGGGTAATGGGTCGTTTCCGTCGTCGGTTATTAGGAATGCTGGAGCATAATACATTATAATACCTATGGTGAAGAGGTGTGTTTCCTCCTCAATAAATGGGTGAAAAGAGCCTGTATCGTTGTTGTGGTAGTATCCGTTGTTGTCAATGACCGAAACTGTCACCGTATAATTACCCAATTCGGCATTTGTGGGATAAGACCAGTTCGCTTCAAAAATGTGTGCATAGTTGACGGTCCATTGGCCGTCAGACACGCGGATCATTTCTGCGTTTTCTAGGACTGGATGGCCTGCTGGGTCGATGATCGTTGTGTTGACTTTGTATATGTCATATCCACCAAAGGGATCAGTAACATTGGCTCGAACAATCACCTTCCGCTGGCTTTCACTCCAGTTGTAGTGAAATAACGTTGTCTCTGAATTATCCACAGCATATGTTTTGATTGAGATTGGTCGTGCATAGTCTTCAGCTGGAACAATCGCTTTGCTTGGATACATTGGTGAATCATACCAGATCCTTGTTTCTGCAGAAGATCCAGCGTTGACTTCCACTTCAAATAGAAGCGTTGTGCCAGTACTGAAGGTATGAGTAATAGGCGCCGACAGATTATAGTTATTGACTGGGACATCTACATATGCCCCGATAGTACTAGTCACTGTTGGATTAATTTGTCCAGAATCCCAGAGGGTCACGCCTCCAACTGTGATTTCCTTAAAATCCAGTACGAAACCTACTGGCTTGTAGGCTGAGCTGTTTGCCCAAATGAAGACTTGCCACATGCCGTTTAACGTCACTGGACCTGCAAGGTTCGGATACAGGTAGAAATTAACTACGATTTTCGGCAGACCGATGGGCTTGTAAAAGGAGTTACCATATGCTTCTTTCTGTGTTGAGAATCGGAACGATCTAGTTGTGTTCATGACATACTTTGTCTGCAAGCCTGCTACTGTTACAGGTATGTCGCAGTGGTGAAAGTAGAACTCCATAGGTTTGGCAACGCTGGCATAAGCTGATTTAACAAGTGGAACTATGTTAATCAAGGGAACCATTAAGAAAATTAAGTATGTGGCAATTGCAATAACGCACATTTTTCTGGGCTTGCTTCCAATTTTCAACAAGCTATTCCTCGTTTCTGCGAAACCTGCTAAAAAAACCTCGTGGAACTGGCAGTTAAATATTGTTAACTTCGAATATGAATCCTGAATTACTCTCACATCTCTTCAATAGGCGCAGGGGTTCTCATAAATGAGCTCGTTAAGTTTGCAGCGTAATTTATGGTATGCAGAAACGAAGAAGCGTCTAGCCCGAGAAACTCGCAAAGAAAAAACTGCAGCTGCAGCGAATGTTGACCTGCATTTCGCTATAATTTTGGCTTGTATCGTTGGAGATAGTTTTCTGGCTTTGGAAAAATGTCTCGAGTTCTTTCAACCCGTTTTTTGGTATTAATGTCATATTGTAGCGTTGTGAAATCTTTTGGTTTGCTGAAGCTTTCAACTTCACCGTTTAACCTTTTCCTCACAATCTTTATACAGTCGTCCACAATACAGCTTAACACGCATGCCCCACAGTATACACAAAGCTCCTCTATTATTCCGATATCTCCAGCCTTCCAAAACAAAGCATTAGTTGGACACGCCTCTATGCAGAGCTTGCATTCAACGCCTTTACAGGTTCTCTTGTTGATGGTTATACCTCCCTCAGCAAAAAACTCCTTTACACCCAGCGGTGCAAGAAGCTCCTCCCTTCGCTTTTTTCTCTCTTTTTCCGTAGTCTCCGTTAGGAGTTGGAATATGTCAGCGCTTGAAGGCTTGCTGGGCTTGCTTTTCTTGGGCATTTGCTTCATCTTTTAACAGAGTATCCAGTTTTGACACGTATAATAATCATGGATTATAACTATTTATTCCAAATAAACCATAGAACGGGGAAAATTGAAAAAAGAAGAAGTAAAAGTTTGGCTCTAAATCAGCTTGCTATAATCCGCCTCTTTCAATTATCTTCGGTACAATCCACTCGAAGCCAACAGCCATCATATGAATTCCAGCAGCGTTAGTTGTCTTGCGAATTTCGCGAATCATTTCGCCAAAAATTTCAACATTCTCCTCCAAAAACGCTTCTTTGCTTTTCTGCTTTGCCTTGCGAAGCCGTTGCTCCACATCCTCGGGAACCTTAATCCCTGGAACGAATTTAATCATCCATTCCATCATCGCCTGCGATTTGAAAGGCGCCATACCAATTAGCACAGGCGTTTTGAGGTAGGAAACAGCATCCAAAAAGCGTTTGGCTTGCTCTACACCATAAACACATTGGGTCTGTACAAAATCAACTCCAAGCTTGACTTTCCTCTCAATCTTTAGGACTTCAGGCTCCAAGGGGTCAGCGTTTGGCGCAGCAGCAATACCAATGCTGAATTTGGGCGGGTTATCTATTTTATTGCCGTTTAGGTCGATGCCTTCATCTATAACCTTCCTTAGCATGTAGGTGAAAGTTGCTGAATCCAGGTCGAAGACTGGCTTAGATTGCGGAGTATCACCAACTGTTGTGTGGTCACC
>Ga0209314_10000944_pt1 | contig 13137 bp, 10 predicted proteins | sample I19B2metaG_FD_184146 | JGI IMG/M metagenome (GOLD analysis project Ga0209314, IMG submission 184146) | Lake sediment bacterial and archeal communities from Gulf of Boni, Indonesia to study Microbial Dark Matter (Phase II) - ​I19B2 metaG... | ecosystem: Environmental > Aquatic > Freshwater >...
TTAAGTGAGTACACGGTTGCATGCGACTACACAGCTATGGTGGAGGATGGCAACAAAGACTTCGACCCCTTTACCCTGTCATCCTTCATGTGTCACCAAGTTGTGCCTCCGAGGATGCCTACAGAGCACGGCGTCATGATCATTACGCTTACAGAAGTCTTCAGCGCGATGAATCGACTGGGGCTAGCTCGAAACAAAAGTCTTCTCATCTACGGCGCTGGACCTGTTGGCCTGACCTTTACGCGGTTCGCGAGATTGAGGGGGATGAGCCCGATCGTCGTCGTTTCCCGCACGAAAAGGAAACTTGACTTGGCCAAGTCCCTTGGTGCAGATGTCACAATAAGTCCGAAGGAAGAGAATGTACCCGCAAAGGCTAGGGAAGTTGTAGGCGCAAAGGGCTTCGACTTCATCGTGGACACAGCTGGCTCCACAGAAATCATGCAACAGGCAATCGGGCTCATAGGTTTCAACGGCAAGATATGCGAATACGGGATCGCCCCCCAGACTCAGGCGAACTTGGACTGGCTGAAAGCCCCAGACAACTGGACGCTTCAGTTTCTCCAGCTGCCGAACTTCGAAGAAGAAACTTCAGTGTTCGGCGAAGTCATTAGCCTGATTGAGAGTGGCGCAGTAGACCCGATGAAGGTAGTTGACAGAATACTCCACGTGGATCAGACAGACGAAGCCATACGCCTTGCTAAAGAGGGCGCCCTGAAGATAATAATCAGGTTCTAGCCAAGAAGGTTCAACGCACGGTCTAATCGACTACTTGGAAATATCCTAACCTAGTTTAAGTTCTACTATGTACTTCCTGAAGGTTGTTGAGCTGATTCCGTAATGACAGCTGAGTATCTTTTGGCTCATGACTTGGGCACGACCGGCGACAAAGCAACACTATTCACAGCCAATGCTGAGCTACTGGCTAGCTCATACCTTGAGTATTCTACTGTCCATCCTGAACCGACTTGGGCTGAACAGAACCCAAAGGACTGGTGGAATGCTTTTGCAGCCGCTACGAAGAATCTGCTTTCGAAATCGAAAATATCACCGGAAGACATTCTTGGATTGAGTTTCAGCGGCCAGATGCTCGGCTGCCTTCCAGTTGACGAGAACGGAGTTCCATTGAGATCTAGCATAATTTGGATGGATCAGAGAAGCGTTAAACAAGCCGATTATATACGAAACAGGGTTGGAGAAGAGCAATATTACAAGACCACTGGAAATAGGATCAGTCCGACCTACACAATTTCAAAGATACTGTGGGTCAGGGAGAATCAACCCGCAATCTATGAGAGAACTTACAAATTTCTCCAAGCGAAAGACTACATTATTCATCGGCTGACAGGCAAGTTCGTAACAGACTTTTCTGATGCATCCTTAGCCGGGATGCTAAATGTAAACGAAAGAGAGTGGGCATACGACCTGCTTCAAGAATTGGAAATTCCAGCGGATAAACTACCTGAACTCCTTCCGTCCATTCACGTCGTAGGGCAGATAAAACGAGAAGTAGCCAAAGAGATCGGTCTCAGCTCTGACACGCCGGTTGTAATTGGAGGAGGAGACGGACCCTGCGCAGCTGTAGGGGCCGGAGTCGTAAGAGCTGGACAAGCCTATAACTATGTCGGCGCCTCTTCTTGGATTGCAATATGTACCGAGAAGCCGCTCCTCGACCCGAAAATGAGAATCTTCAACCAATGGCATCTTGACCCAAACAAAGTTTCACCTACGGGAACAATGCAAGCAGCTGGAAGCTCATACAGATGGCTACGTGACGAAATCTGCCAGAAGGAACTCTCTGAAGCGAAGGAAAAGGGAGTGAGCGCATACGAGCTTATGGATGAAGAGGCCGAAACAGTTGAACCCGGTTCAAAGAGGATTCTGTTCCTACCGTATCTCATGGGTGAGAGGTCGCCTTGGTGGAATCCGAATGCAAGAGGCGTGTTCTTCGGAATAGCTCTCGGACATAGACGAGAACACTTGATAAGAGCTGTTCTGGAAGGCGTAACCTTCAACTTGAGAGTTATTCTCGAGGCTTTTGAGGAGCAAGGCGCCGCTGTGAAAGATGTTCGAGTTATCGGGGGAGGAGCGAGATCCAAGCTATGGAGGCGAATCATGGCTGACATATATGGGAAAACCATTCTAGTTCCGGCCTATCTGGAGGAAGCTACATCTTTAGGCGCAGCAATCGCGGCGGGCGTGGGCGTCGGAGTCTACCGAAGCTTTGAGGCGGCAGAGCGTCTCATAAACTTCGTCGAAACTGTTAATCCGAATCTTGACTCACACGCCAGATATGAGCCATTCTACAGGTTCTTCAGGAAACTATACACGTCAATGGTGCCTCTCTACGACGAACTCACGTCTGTATAGAGCTTATCGAGACCTGACAAAACCGCATTTCTGCTACCTGCAATTTCGAGGCGAAGGTCATAATTATGGATCTAAACGTCTTCATTAATTAGAGGGAAATAAACTGCTTGCTGCCTTGCATCATGGGCCTCGCGATGTTGCGATATGGTCGACTAAACAGAGAGCCTTTGATCACTGAGCGCTTTCAGCTAAATGAGCTAGCCAAGGCTTTCGATCTGATGGAGAAAAAATAGGGCCTGAAGAAGCTAATATATCCCTGAAGTATCACTCCAATGTTGAATGTCTCTCTCCGAGCTGTCTTGCTCTTCTGTTCCAGTCTCAGTCAGCGATTCAACTGTCAGAGCGATCGTGAACGCAAGTGCGTTGACTTCGAAAAGCATGCTATAGGAAAATCATAAATACAATGGTGAAATAGGACGAACTCGGGGAATTGAATTGGGAGATATCCTTAGTGAGATCTCATTAACAATAAAGAATCTAGGCGACTCAGGAAAAGTTCAGAACCTAGTCAACAAGGCTCTGTCTCAGAATATTCCTGTATCTGATATAGTGGAAAAGGGATTGAGGAAGGGTTTAGAGCAAGTTGGAGCCAAGTACGAGGCGGGAGAATATTTCCTAGCCGAACTGCTGTTTGCAGCATCGATAATGGATGGAGCAATGCAAGTCCTTAGGCCCAAGCTTAAGAAAAAAGCCATTGAGAAAAAAGGAACTATTCTTCTTGGAACAGTTCGCGGCGACATGCATGACATCGGTAAGAACATATTCAAGATGCTTGTGGAGGCTGCGGGATTCGAGGTGAACGACCTAAACGTAGATGTTGATCCAGAAGCCTTCGTTGAAAGATCGAGGGGGATCAAACCTGACATTCTGGGTTTATCCTGCCTTTTAACCACCGCATTATCAGAAATCAAAGTCGTGGTTGATATGCTTGATGAGGCCAAAATACGAAATGGCTTGAAAGTTTTGATAGGTGGTAACGCTGTAACCAAAGAGTTTGCTGAAGAGGTTGGCGCGGATGCAGCTGCTCTTGATGCGGTTGATGGCGTCGCTGTCTGCAAGGAGTGGGTAAAGGCATGACACCGAGAGAAAGAATAAAGAACGCCATGGACTTCAAGGAAGTCGACGCTGTACCCTGGTCGGAAAACTTCTTTGAAGAATCTCTTATGAAGTTCTTCTCTGAAGGGTTGCCAGCGCATAAAATGACTGTTGTAGAGTGGGCAATGGCCCAAGATGGTCGTATTGTCCTTAACTGGCCTAAATTCATGGGCTTCGATCCATACTCATATTTTGGATGCATCAATCTTTGGGACTGCCCAGTTCCAGTCGATGTCGGACCTATCCCACGATTCAAACAGCGAAAGATATGGGAGAACGCAAAGTACGAAGAATATATTATGGAGACTGGCGCCCGCTCACGTCGATTCAAGAAGGAAACAGGAAGAATAACTTGGTACGCGATGCCTCAATTCTATGAGTTTCCAGTAAAAGACAGGAAAAGTTGGGAGCAGTACAAGAAACGACTGGATCCAGAGGATCCTAGAAGGTACCCCAAAGACTGGGAGAAAGATGGCTATGTCCAAGTGTTCGACAAGTATCAGAAGGGCCCTACGATGCTTGGGCTCACTGGATTCTACGGGTTCGGAGCAGAACTTATGGGGATACCCAATTTCAACCTAGCCTTCTACAAAGACCCGGAACTAATAGGAGATATTATCTCTCACTGGGAGTACTTTACGATCGAGTCGTTAAGAGAGGCTGTGGAGACGTTCAAAGATCGGATCGATCTGGTCTTCTGGTGGGAGGATATGGCTGAGAAACACGGCCCCAATATTTCACCCAAGCTCTACAAAGAGTTCCTCCTTCCCCATTACAAGAGAGTTACACGGTTCTTAAACAAGAACAAGATCCGCCGAATTATGATGGACAGCGATGGAAACACACAACCGATATTGGATCTTGTTATCGAAGCAGGGATTACAGGACACTGGCCTCTTGAGGTGAACTCAGGCATGGATGTGCGAACCCTAAGGAAACGCTATGGAAACAAACTTTTCCTAGGAGGCAACCTCGACAAGAGGGAGATAGCTAAAGGCGGCGAAGCGATGCAGAAAGAAATAGACTCGAAGCTACCCTTAATGAAAGAAACTGGAGGATACATCGCTGGGCTCGACCATCTCGTGCATGTAGAATTCACTCTTGAAAAATTCAAAGAATACGCTGATTATCTCAGAGAAAAATTAACTATACAGTGAGGAATTCTCTTCAGGGTTAGGAAGCATATTTTAAGCTTTGGATTCGGAATGTTCAATGTCCAAAAGCAATTTGTCAGAACTCAACTCGAAGCGTGTGGAGGCTGTACAGCGACATGAGATGCCGGACCAGGTGCCGTACATCTTTTATGAGGATGGCTGGGTCCCATGTCAAAGATACGGTGTAAGCGTCGAGAAGTATATGAAAGATCCTAAGACGATGCTTGAGGTGCAAGTGCGTAATTCGCGGGACCTGGGTGGTGGAGGATTTATGGGCGGCGTATTTGTCGATCTGGGGATCACTATGCCAGCCGCCAGCTTCGGAGCGCCGATCAGATACGATGATAAGCATATGCCATGGATTGAGAGACCCATAGTGAAGGAACCAAAAGATCTAGAGAAACTTCAGATTCCAGACCCTGAAGAATCTGTACCTATGCAAAGCGCGATTGAATGCTACCACTATTTAAAGAAGAACGCCCCTGAAGATCTAAAGGACAAGGTAGAGTTCTTTCCGATCTTTGGACCATTTGACAACGGGGCCTTGCTCAGAGGTATCTCCGACTTTATGTCCGATGTGATCCTCAAGCCTGAATTCGCTCGCAAGCTAATTGAAATGACAACGGAGGCCGATATCGTATGGTTGAAGAAGATTAATGAAGTTGTTGGGGGGCTTAAGGTCGTTAAGCTTGGAGACGACTATGCTGGGTATGTGTCGAAGAAGGTATGGGATGAATTCGTGTTTCCTTACGAGAAGAAGATCTTCGATACCATCCCAAACGTGGTAAGATGGTTCCATACAGATGGCCCGAGGATACAGCAGCCAGGCGTTCTGGAGTCGATCGCTAAGATGGGAGTTGATGTGACCTTTGGATTTCATCCTGCGGTAGACCTCAAGGATGCGAAGAGGAGGCTTCAGCCACTCAAAGTTGCAATAGCTTGGGGTATCCCTCCGGTCGATGTTCTAATGAGGGGACCCGTTGAAAGGATTGATGAATGGTGTAAGATGTGCATCAAGACAGCTGGTCCAGGTGGCAACTATATATTGGCGCCTTCTGGAGGGGATTCGCCTGGAACTCCGATTGAGCACTATTATGCTGTGATGAGGGCTGCTGAGAAGTACGGCACGTATCCAATTCAGGTTTAGGAGGAAGATGCCATGTCGAAAGATGAAGTTCTACAGGAGCTTGCGAACCGTATCATAAGCTTCGATCTTGAACATGTCGGAGGAAGCGTTCAGAAGGCTCTAGAGGCTGGGATCGCCGCGTCGGAGGTAATTGAGAAAGGGATAGGAAAAGGGATGCTTGAAGTGGGAGAGAAATATGAGCAGGGTGAGTATTTTCTTTCAGAGCTGATGGCCGCTGCAACCGTTACCAAAGCAGCTATCGAAGTTCTCGAACCCATCTTGAAGAGGCCGGAAGAGAAGCGGAAGATGTTGGGAACCGTTGTGATCGGTACTGTGAAAGGCGACCTACATGACATAGGAAAGAATATCGTGGCGGCGCTTCTCACGGGAGCTGGATTCACCGTCCATGACCTAGGTGTAGACGTGACTGAACACAAATTCATCGATGAAGCGCGGAGGACTAGCGCCAATATTGTGGCCATGTCCGCTTTGCTTACCACTACCCTGCCAGCCATGGAAGATGTTATCAAAGCTCTAGTGAATTTTGGCCTTAGAGGCAGAGTGAAGGTGCTGATAGGTGGAACCAATGTTACTGGAGAGTTCTCCAAGCAGATCGGCGCTGATGCATATGCAAATGATGCAATAACTGGTGTGAGGCTGGCCAAACAAATGGCCACAAGCGGATAGCTTACCTTTACAGAGATGAAAGATGCTAGCTGTTGAGATACTGAAGCTGCTCGATCAACGAGGAGCTCTGGGAGACGTAGATATAGCAAAGACTCTCGGGCCACTCGGCCTGCTTGAGAAGGATCATTCAGCGATGAATCCCGGCCTGAGTCATCCACGATACCGCGTCTCAACAGTCTCGCTGAATGAAGTCAGGCACGTGCTCAGAATACTGGCTCAACTTAACCTTGTGACTAGCAGGATGCGGGAAAAACAGACAATCTACGAATTGACGGAACATGGAAAAAGGCTACTGTTGGAATTGGAAAGCCAAGACTGAAAGATTCCGTATCTAAAGAAGACCCCTAGGCTTCCTATACTAGGGCTTCTACTGGATGAACTATTACTAGCTGCTACTGGTCAGAGGATGAGAAAAATGAAAACAGCCTTATTTCATGAAAAAGGATGCCTATCGGTGACCTCGAAGCGCTGGGTCGAAATACGTTCATAGTTGCTGACTTCAAAACTCTTGATGTCGGAAAGGTTGAAGTCGGTATAGCGTTCGATGAAAATGCAAGTGGCGTTCAAACCTGTAGACTCTGCAGAAAATCGTAGTCTAGTTTTCATCAATGCCTTCTCTCATCTAGTTCGAACAATTCCCAAGCATTCTCTCTGAAGATCTTTTTAGCGAGGTCTAGGGCCTCAACCTCACTTAGGTATCCCTTTTGGATTTTTTCAGCTAGAGCTTCTGTAACTACTTGCTTCGCGAACGAGACTGAGCCGTATGCTGACTCTACCCTTAGGCAGTCTCCGCCCCATAGAAGCTTGTTATTGGGGACAAGCTCTATCCATTCTTCTAAACAATTCTTAGCTGCTGTCGGGGAGATTATCGGCAACCAACAGAAGTTCAGGTAGACGTTAGGGAAGATCTTCGCTAGGACTCCAAGCTCTCTACTGAACGGATAGCCTCCATGAAAGATGTCGAATCTTGCGTCAGGATAGTCAAGGAAGAGATTATTCAGAAGAAGTGGATTAGAGTTAGCCAAGATATTGCCGCTCCCAGCATGCATGCCTGTATGAATCTGGATTGGGAGACCTTTTTCTGTAGCTTTCTCAATCATCAACCTGAAGATATAGTCCTCGAACTTCTTCGCATCGGAAAGCGAAATTCTCTCGCCAGCCATGTTGAAAACTCTCTTCGCATCTTCCACAGTGGCTTCTTCAAATCCCAAAGTCCTTTCATAAGCCACTGCAGCCTTGATGCAAACAATACGTGCATCCATAGCTTTCTTGAAGGCTATATCGATCAATTCAAGATAATCTTCGAAGCTCCTAACTTCAACACCCCATTCATTCGCGATCTCGTAGACAGAGTTGCCGTCTATATCTCGTTTCTCTCTATCATAGCCGTACAAGAATGGGTTTACTCTTAAGAGCGGTAGAAAGAATTCTCTATCCACCTCGAAGCTACCGACTGTACGAAGCGGACCAGGATCCAGCAATGAAGCATCGATATTCGCCTTCTCTTTGAGGACATAGCGATACCAATCGCTTCTCTTATTCGCCTTCAATATCCTTGTTGACAGACCCTCCCAATTTCTATCATCAATCTCCGGATCTTGGAAGTTGAAGAGGTCGCGGAAGGCTCTAATATAGAACTTATAGTAGGCTGTTGACTTCACTCTATCAAGATAGGGCTTAAGCATTTCCCAATTCAAATTCATCCGGTTCCGATCTGTATATCGGGCACGTGACGGCAGATGAGGCCACGATATCGATTCTACCGGCATACCTGAGGAGGCTAAGTCGTCGAGGATGTATCCACCGTTCTTAAGTAGATCGAAGAGATCGACATCCCGCTTCAGTACATCCTCTTGAGGGGTAATATGTTCATGGGTATCTACTATCGACGTTCTATCGATCTCCTCTCTTATCCTATCCATCGCTCTCATAGCCGCCGGTACCTCTTCCGTAGGAAATGCATCTTCTATGGAAGAAGGAGAAAGACGTTTAAAACCTTGCTGACGATCTTGTCTCACCGTCAACCGTCGCATGATTAGACAAATTTTACCTCTTTTTGACTGTTTTGGAAAATACGACTGACGGGCTTGTCTCAATCAGCATTAGCTTTTCCACGTGCGCTTTAACTCAACTGATCTCTTCGATAGAGGCGCGGTCAAGCACTCTGTTCTCTTGGCTTTTCATGAGAGCGTCAACTCGGCTACGAGTTACACCCGATGTGGTCCCTATTTCCATGACGCAGGCGGCTCCCGCCGCTTCTCCGTAGACTAGAGCGCGAAGTAGCTTGTCTCGAGCAAGTTCCGCCACCTTGAACGGTTTCTTCAATCCAATTTGTAGGAGGCCTTGAATGACACCTGATGTGAAAGCATCTCCTGCGCCAGTAGGATCTAAGACCTGAACCTTGAAGGCGGGCATCCTGAGCTTGTAACGCCGGTTCGCAGCCAATAGGCCGCCCTCGCCTAAACTCACTATGGCCATCCCGATGCCTTTTTCCAGTATAGCTTCTAGAGCTGCTTCAGGGTCTCTCTCTCCGGTGAAGCTGGCAGCTTCCACATCGTTTGAGTGGAATATGTCTACCCACCTAAGGGCTTCATCCAAATAGTTCCAGCCATGGCTATGAGGAACGACTGGATCCACGAATGTAGTGCAGCCCATCTCCTTCGCTTTTCTGAAAATATCTTTGAGCGCATAATCCAGTTGCGCCATCACCCCGGCTGTGCCGACGTAGAAGATACGCGGTTTCAGCCTCTTGAGAATCGAGAGCACATGGCCTGGGCTTGGTACTGGACTTGACTCGCTGTGAAACCGTCGGTCTTCACCTTTAACGACTAGGATCACGCATTTGCCTGTGCAGGTTCCTCTGACCCTCTGCAGATGAGCGACGACGCCGCTGCTTTTCAATTCGTTTTCGACAAAATCGCCGAAGATGTCTTGTCCGACCGCTCCAGCTACGCCGACATCTCCTTCATGCAATCCGAGCCTTCTGAGATCTATGGAGACATTCGCTGCGTGTCCTCCTAAATGAACTTCTATTCCCTTTGGCGCGGATACAAGCTCGCCAGGATCGGCTATCTTGGGAAGATCAACCGCTAAGATATCCAAAACCAGAACGCTTACGCATAAGACCAGCATTTCATTGATCCTCCAGACAGGCACCGACTATGCTTTGGAATATGTGAAGTTACTACATATCAATTTACTATCGAACCCGACGGGCACAAAGACGAAAGCTAGACGGATTACAAGGAAACATAGGCCTATCGGGATGTAACTGAAATGAAAGGATACGCTCGTCTTATTGTTGAAAGATCTCCCGCATCCCTTGTAGATTCGGCGTTGATAGACCCCATGGCGAACATTCTTCTTGACGTTCCCAGGGCTGCAGAACAGACAGCGTACCCGTCTCTCCATCTGATCAGCCTGGATATCCGAAGGCACTCCATCTCTGTTTTTGTAACAGGAATATTGTTAGACAAGCAAAGGCTAGCTGGGTGTCACAACTTCCACCTAGGAGGCAATCAAATATATCGGCACAGCATAGATCTGCATCCTATGAATATCTATAGGGAATTGAACCGCCTAGGACACTGGATGAATACTATAAAGTTAACAACTCGGACAGTGAACTTCTCTCGGGAAACTCTCATAGGATGTAGGAACGGTAATCTGGAATGTGGGCGATATGAGTTTCGATAATAAGGTCGTGATAGTTACTGGTGGGAGTAGGGGGATAGGAGAGGCAATCGTACTCGCCTTCGCTCAGAAGGGTGCAGATGTTGTAGTTGCCGACGTCCTGCCCGCTGATAACGTAGTCAGGAAGCTCCAAAATACTCATCGTTGCCTAGCGGTGAAAACCGACGTCACTAGCCTTCAAAGCGTACAGCACATGGTCAGCAAGACGCTGGATGAATTTGGGAGGATTGATGTGTTGGTGAATAACGCGGGTGTAATTCGCATCGAATTGGTCGAGGACTTCCCAGTTCAGGAGTGGGACAGGATCATGAACGTCAATGTGAAAGGGATATTTCTCTGTTGCAAGAGCATCATCCCTCACATGAAGAACCAGAGAAGCGGAAAGATCGTCAACATCTCGTCTGTAGCTGGAAAATCTGGCTATGCAAGGCATGCGGCCTACTGCGCATCGAAATTCGCGGTCATCGGATTCACGCAATCATTAGCCAAGGAGCTGGCAGAATACAATATCAACGTAAACGCAGTCTGCCCCGGAATAATCTACACAGATATGATGAAGTACCTAGCCGAGGAATTTGGGAAGATAAGGGGAATCACACCTGAAGCCGCCTTTGAAGCTCTTGTAAAAGAAAATATTCCCATGGGCAAACCGCAGACTCCAGAGGATATAGCGAAAGCAGTCGTCTTCTTAGCCTCCAACGAAGCGGATAGCATCACCGGCATAGCATTAGATGTAAGCGGAGGACAAATAATGCGGTGAATTAGTGTCGAGGCTGAGGCTCTTCCACTCTTATAACAATAAGATCTAGAAAGAATGAAATTTGACACCCAGAAGAATCTACACATATTGCCGCATGCACAACTTCTTACGTAGCCCAAGACTTACAATATTTCTAAGATGGATAGAATCGTTGAGATCCTGTGATATTGTTGGCCGGAACATTTTTTGAGAAATCTAATAAATGCTCCTTGTCATGTGTTATTGAGCAGTAGGTTGGTAATTCTTTGGTATGTTTGATGGGCATCGATATCGGAACCTCCAACACCAAGGTTCTAGTAATAGATGAGTTGGGAAAACTTTTGGGTAGGGGTTCTGAAGAGTACCCTATCTCGTCTCCTCATCCTGGCTACGCCGAGCAGGATCCCGAGTTGTGGTGGCGTGCCGTCAGGGCGTCTATTAATCAAGCGGTTAAGAGTTCTAGAGTAGACCCATCTGAAATTTCGGCGATAGGTCTCTCGGGGCAGATGCACGGAACAGTACTGCTTGGAAAGGACTGCAAACCTTTGAGGCCGGCTATAATCTGGACTGATAGGAGGAGTTCTTCTCAATGTATGGAGTTCTACGAGAAGATAGGTCGAGAAAAGGTTCTAGATATTGTCTGTAATCCCATTATGTTTGGGTTTATGGGGCCTTCACTCTTATGGGTTAATGAGAATGAGCCATCCGTCTTTAATGAAACATTCAAGGTTCTCCTGCCCAAGGACTACGTTAGGTTCAAGTTAACCGATTCGTTTGCTACGGATACTTCAGATGCCTCCGCAACACTACTCTTTGACGTGAAAACAAGGGAATGGTCTTATCATGTGTTTTCGCAGCTCGACATTCCGTCGGAAATATTTGTCAAAGTGTTCGAATCTACTCAAGTGACAGGGGAGATTTCTGCTGAAGCCTCTGAGTCTACAGGTTTGCCTCGAGGAATTCCTGTCGTAGCTGGAGGAGGAGACTCGCCTGTTGGAGCTGTAGGTTGCGGCGCGATTAGAGCAGGCGTAGTTTCATCCAATATAGGAACCGGCGGGCAGACTTTCGTCACATTGGATGAGTTTAAGGTCGACCCCGAATATAGGATGAACACTTTCTGTCATGCTGTTCCTGGGAAATGGTATCTTCAAGGGGCGATCCTCTCCGCGGGATTATCGTTGAGATGGTTTAGGGACAACTTCGCCCAACTGGAAAAATCTGTTGGAGCCATGTGTAGTATAGATCCCTATGATCTTCTTTCAAAAGAAGCTGAATTAGCTGAGCCGGGATGCAACGGACTAATCTTTCTTCCCTATCTTATAGGCGAGCGATCGCCTCACATGGACCCAAATGCGAGGGGTGGTTTCTTCGGGTTGACATTCGAACACGGTAGGGCGCACCTCATTAGGGCAGTTATGGAAGGTGTTGTCTACGCCTTAAGAAGCTGCCTAGAGATTTTCAATGAACTTGACGTGAAGACAGAGAAGGTTATTGCTCGAGGAGGGGGGTCTAAGAGCTCCTTGTGGCGGCAGATACAAGCAGATATCTTCGATGCAGAAGTGGTTAAGACAGAAGTTGAGGAGGAGGCAGCCTTTGGCGCAGCTCTCCTCGCCGGAGTCGGTGTAGGCGTTTACCGAGACTTGGAAGAAGCGTGTAGAAAAACGATTCGGACGGTCAGCAGCGAGTCTCCCGAAGAAGGGAGAGTGAAAATCTACGAAGAATACTACAGCAAGGTCTACCGCAATCTTTATCCTTCTTTAAAGAACTACTGGACTGAAGCATATTCTGAAGAACGGTAGGCGCCATGATTTTTTTTATCTGTGTAGAGCATTTTGAAGTCGGGAGAGGTTTCTACCAAACGGTGTATCCGCCGTCTATCACTAGGTCATGTCCTGTCATAAACTTTGATGCTTCAGAAGCCAGATACACTACGGTCCCTTTGAGCTCGGACGGTTCTCCCAATCTTTCCGCTGGGGTCAGCTCTCTCCACTGGTCATGGTACTGCGATACTTTCTTAGTCATCTCGGTCGCTATATAGCCAGGGCTAATGGAGTTGACGTTGATATTGTACTTGGCCCACTCAGCTGCTAAGCTTTTCGTCAGCATCACTACACCGGCCTTTGATGTGTTATAAGCAAGTTGAAGTTGTGGGCGATTGACGATCCGTGCGGACATCGAGGCTATATTGATTATCTTTCCTCTTCTATTAGCAATCATATTTCGTGCAACAGCTTTGCAGCAAAGGAAGATGCCCTTCAGATTCACGTCTATAACCC
>Ga0209314_10000945_pt1 | contig 13136 bp, 14 predicted proteins | sample I19B2metaG_FD_184146 | JGI IMG/M metagenome (GOLD analysis project Ga0209314, IMG submission 184146) | Lake sediment bacterial and archeal communities from Gulf of Boni, Indonesia to study Microbial Dark Matter (Phase II) - ​I19B2 metaG... | ecosystem: Environmental > Aquatic > Freshwater >...
GCCATGGCAGATTCTCCCACGAATCTTAAGGAGGAAGAATGAATATTGGTCAAGCGATGCCCATCATGCGGATACAACAACCGGGATGACGCCGTCTTCTGCTCAAGCTGCGGCGGTTCACTCGCTGCTCCAGGAGCACCGATGATGAAACCTGTCCCGTCAGTTCGTGTAGTGACTCCAGTGACACCGGGCGTCCCTGTGAGGGTTCCACCGCCAGGAATGTGTTTCTATCACCCGAGCCTTCCAGCCGTCTACATATGCAACCGCTGTGGTAGAGCGATATGCCGTGACGACTCGAAAGCTTACATGGACCTAGTACTCTGCCCACAATGTTACGCGGGAATTGTTCCACCGATGGCCATGGCGCCGCCGGGTCCGGCTGCGCCAGCATATGCGCCTGCACCGGGTCCGGCGCCACCCTTTGGCCCGTTTGCTGCACCAATGGTCGGGCCAATGGCAGCTCCCATGTTCCCAGGCGCGCCTGCAAGGTCGCTCTGGGGGTTCATCATCTCGCTAGTGTCAGGAATTGTTGTGCTACTTAACGCAGGCTTGCTACTCGCGTGGCAGTTCTATGGCGGATCGTTCCTATGGGCGAACATATTCTTCTGGATATGCAAGATCGACGGATGGTCATGCCCACTGCCCACGGGATCTACCGCGACTGGCAACATCACGTTCATGCTCGGTGCGGTCATAGGCCTCATCATAATCGTCGGCTCCATCTTGATGATCCTCGGATATGGCACAATCGGCAGCGTCGTCGTTTTCCCGATGGCTGTCTTCAGCCTATTGATCGGGGGCGGCTTCATAGCAGGCTTCGTACTGGGAATCGTCGGCGGCATAATGGGCATGATAGGGCGATAACAGCTAAGTTACCCCAAGTTTTTCTTTAACTTACCATATGTTTGGTGTGTCTTCCGTGTCGTACGTGGCAATCTCCGGCCAAGTCGTGGAGAAGATAGTCAAGGAGGCGAGAGAGCACCCAGACGAGCAGGTCGTTGGAGTGCTGCTTGGTGGACAGTCGGGCGGCGCGATCGTTATCGAAGACTCAGCCACGGGCGCCGCTGAATCGAACTCCACTCACGCGACGCTAACCGGGGATTCGATCGCGAAGATCGCAGATGATATAATTAACAAGAGAATAAGAGGTAGTATCGTAGGATGGTATCATTCTCATGTTCGCGGGGGTGTCTTCATGTCCGACACGGATGTGGAGACTCAACTCAAACTCCAACAGTTCTCTCCTGTGGTGGCGGCAATGGTGGTTGATGCACGGACTGGAGGCGTAGGCTTCTTCAGAGCCGATTCCAAGACGAGGGGGGCCACACCTGTTCCTTCCCGAGATCTAAGCGCCGAGACAGCGCCACTTGTTGTTGCGCCCTCTCAGGCGGGCTCGGCAGTGTACCCGCAGGCCCCTGCACCGGCAGCTCCGATGCCCATCTCGACTCGTACAATACTGATAGTGGTGGTGCTTCTCACGCTGGCAATCACCGGCGGCATCGTAGCACTGGCATACTATCGAGGCCCAGCAGTCTATGGCGGCAGCCTCGCGGTAACTCACACCCCGCCCAAACCGCCACTCACTATAGGGAATCCCATAACATTCGACGCAAACGCCACCGGCACCAACTTGCAGAACGTCACGCTGGCGTACAGAATCATCGAACAAGCTCCTACGCCAGGCGGAGTGATCGTTGGGAACTTGGTTAGTGTCCCGTTGCTTGCGAAATCGGCCGGGTGCACGGGTACGTGCACATACTCATACACCATGCCGGCGTCTGAGGTGTCCGGTCTCTACATCCAGTACTACATCTCGGTTTATGATACAGCCTCCCCGCCCAATGTTGTTCGCACCGATGTCTACAATATCTCCGTAGGAGACTTCAATTGGCATGATGACAAGACCGAGACAATTGCCATTCGAAATGTGCAAAGTAGCGTGTCACTTCCCATAGATTCTATTCATGGCTTCAACCAGCCTGTCACGATCAAGATCAGCACCTCCCTACCGCTCGGAGTGAGGATAGCTCCAGTCAGCACACAGGTTCGGCCCCCGAGTCCAGCTGTTCTCACAATAACCAGCACGGACAACGCACAAATCGTTCGCAAGTATGACATTGAGGTCGACGCAGTATACGCCGTTCACGCCGTGCAGATCATACGCTCCACAACGCTGGAACTGACCGTGACTGACTTCGACGTCGATGTCTCACCAACCTATGACAAGACTGAGCGCTGCTCTATCACTGCCAGCTGTAATGATAGAACAGAGTACGCATTGTACACCGTGACGCTCACAATCTACGATGGCTTCACTTCCCCGGGCGGGATCAAAATCTACCCGAGTGGACTTCCTGACCATACAAGCTATGAGCTTCTATTTGTCGACAATAAGATTGGTACGGATGAGACGCAGACATTGACCTACCATCTCAAGATTCGCGCCGATATGAGCGCCAAGGTGGACAAATATCTCTTCTCAGTGGTGGTTACGGCAGGAACCATCACGCATCGTGTGGACAACATCCAATTTGAGATCGTCGACTGATTGGCGCAGACTTGATTGCTTCTTGGAGGTGAGAGAGGAACTTGAAGCTCTTCGTTCAAGCACCCATTGGACCACAAACAGGCCTAGCGGAGATCGATGTTATTCCGGACCATACAATCGGAGAGATCAAGCAACAGGTGTGCACCTCCTTTGGAGTCGACCCTGCGACGGTTGCCTTGATGTATGGCGGTATCATACTCGACGAATCCAGCACAGTTAGCAAGGCCGGGATCCCAGAGAACGCTCAGCTGGCACTTATGCCATACAACATCATCGGTGGCAACGGAACGTGAACATTCCGCTTCTCTACAAGGAGAAGAACTTTACAAACCATCAGTTTCCAACCGTCGTAGCGTTGAACGATCCTCCAACAACCTACGAGGGGCTGCTCAGGTGCGAGAAGGGATACGTTAAGACACTTGCTGAGAAGAAGATCTGGCCATTCACAGAGTATGTGGACTGGAACAGGTTTAGACTTGAGCTTTCTGAGGAGTATCCTCTGAAGCCTCCGACGACGATGTGGCTCTCCGACATATCCCACCCAAACATAGTCCCGAAGGTCATGAACGCGGTCTGTGTTTCGATTTTAGGTGAAAACTGGCGTCCAGACCTCAAGCTCGTCTCGGTCGTCAATGCCCTCTACTATCTGCTATCTGATCCGAACCCCGATAACGTGTTTGACCATCCCGGCTGTCTGAAGGCCGCAAGCGTCTGCAGGTCATACGGATTCCCGAAGATGGCGAAGCGGAAGACTTCCTCACAGGAGACCGACATGCTTCGGTTCAACATCGTACCTGTCCCGCAGACGCCGTCGAGAGAACAGACGCCTCCCGGAGACGTAATACGTTTCCGAATCCCCGAGAGGGAGCGAAAGGAACGCTAGTTGAAAGTAAAACTCTCGATGCCGTCAGTGCGGGACATAGAGCTCAACGTTCCTGCGACAGCTACGATCGGTCTCGTCAAGAAGAAAGCATGCGAGCGTTTGGGAATCGAGCCTGAGCTTACGAGCATCCTTCATGATGGAAAAGTCGTCGAGGGCAACCTCAGAGTGAGCAAGCTGAGGCTTCAACAGAAGCCTTTGACAGTTGACTACCTCTGGGCACGTCACCTCATACTCTGGGGCCAAGATGGACAGAAACGGCTGAAGGAAGCTTCTGTGCTCATAGCCGGAGCAGGAGCGATCGGCAACGAGGTTGCCAAGAACCTCGCGATGCTTGGAGTCAGGCGCCTCTTGGTTGTCGATAATGATGTTGTCGAGCTCTCAAACACGAGCCGAATGATCTTCTTCGAACGCAGGAACCAAGGCTCTAACAAGGCAGAGGTGCTAGCGCGGAACATTACCTCCAAATTCCCGTATGTGGAAGCGTTGGCGTGGACAGGCGCCCTGGAAGATCTTCCGCTCAAGCACGTTCTGAGCGCTGACGTAATCGTCTGCGGGTTGGATAACGTTCTCTCTAGAATATACCTCGCGCAGATCGCGAGGAGATACTCTATACCGATGGTCGATGGTGGAATAGTAGGTTACCAAGGCCGCGTCCAAGTTTACGCGCCGCCCGATGCGCCATGCCCTCTATGCGCCTTTCCTTCGGCAGACTATGGACGCATCGCAGGCCTCAGGAACCCATGCGACGGACCGGTGGAAGAGACCAAGGTTCCGTCCTTGCCTACGACGATCTCTCTTGTTTCGTCGATTCAATGCCAGGAGGCGGCCAAACTCATCATGGGGTACCGAGGCTATTTGAAGACCGGCGCGTGGCCAAAGGAGACCGGGGAACCACTCAAAGGCGTGCTCATGGTGGACTTGAGGTACAACCGCTACAGCCTCATGGAAGTAAAACGAAACAGGAACTGCATCGTGTGCGGAGATCGTGGAGTAGCACAAAGCCCCGTGCCAATACTGACGATCCCAATATCGCAGCTCCGCGACTCAACCTCACGCCTGTACGAGGCCGTCGCAAAGGAGATGAAACTGACCGTCCAGGAAATCATGCTATTCTCTCAGAAAGGCAACAAGACCGTGAAAGTCGAGAAAGAACAATCTCTTCGACGGCTAGGCCTTGGAATGAGAAACATCTTGACCGCTGTTGCCCATGACGGATCCGACTACAGGGAAGCGGCCGTCAGGCTCTCGTGAACGTCGCTCTACGCATCATGCGCCATGGGGAATGCGCAACCGTCTCGGAAGGATGGAGACTGACGGAGCAATCGTTATTAAATGTCCGAGACCGTATCAAATCAGGCTTCAACTATGCGACAGTGTTCGTCCTGTGGGAGCAGTAATGCGGACGATGCCACCTTCTGCAGCACGTGTGGGGCCACCTTTCCGGAGACCCAACCTTCACGCCCGTCTGAGATTGGCGGAGGTACTACAAAACCTGTCCCAATAGTGAAAACAATCACTCCGCTTGCACGAGCACCTGCACAGTCACCCCTGCCCATAGCCATGCCGAGCAGTCAGGCCACGATCGGGTTCTGCTTCTATCACCCCGAGCTACCGGCCACATACATCTGTCTTAGGTGTGGCAGAACCATATGCTTCTCCTGCACGAAGCCTTACGGGCAGCTGGCGATGTGCCCACAATGTTACTGGGTTCTCGCACGCCGGGAAACTGCGAGGACGCGGCCGCCTTCGAGATAGCTGTTCTATGCGAGGCGCCCCTTTTTCTTCAATCGTTCTGTCGAGCGCTTTATCTCATCAGCAGATAACCTAAGATCCTTCGAAGCCCGACTCAGCGATATCTCGCCATGCCGCTTCACTATGTAGTCGTAGACGCTCTCATCGAGTGTCTCAGTATCCGTGGGTGGTGCAGGTCGACCTCGAATCTGGGCTCCGCAAGTTTGACAGTACTCCGCCGAGCTTGGAACCATCCTCCCACATTTCTGGCACACCGAGAAAGCTGTCGGTGTAGGCAGACCTGTGCCCGGAGGTCTCAGCTTGCGTCCTTTGAAACTTGATCTGAATGATGAGACGAATTTTCCAAGAGAGCTAGGTTTCTTGACGGCGAGAATCGCAACTGCTGCAATCACAATCACGGCTAACCCAACAACGGAAATGACGATCCACGTGAGTGTGTAGTCAGCGTTCCACACCGCCTCGACGGTGTACGGGCGATCCATGCTGATCTCAGCTTCACTCTCGCTCACGGTCTTGATTGTAGTCGAAGGAGTAGACTGCCAGGTCGCAAGCGTGTATTTCACAGGGAATTCAGGCCCACTGTAGATGACGCCGAACCTTGCGTTTTCCCCGCTATAGTACCAACCACTGCCCGTTGTTTCTCCAAGCTGAGAGGTCACCTCAAGATGGTACTGTGTCCGGTAGAGCAACTCGACGCGATGTGCGCGATCCATTAGAACCTCTATCGATGTCCCTTGCTGTGTCATCCCGTCAACGTTCCAAGAGATCAAGTTCAACCGTTCCCCCGAATTGACCGGAATGGACTGAGGAACAGGCCCGAGCTTCTCAGTGAGGCCGGCATCATACCAGGTGCTGTTTGGCATACCGGACGTTTTCGCAATCTCTGGCGGGGTCAACGTAACGGTCAACAGGTACTGAGTCTTGTATTTGGCTGTGACAGATCTTGGGCCATCCATTCGAAGCGACCCTTGCACAGACGTACCAGCGTAGTCTCCAGTCCATTGAGCGAAGACGTACCGGCTGTCATCCCCAGTTGTCTTCTCAGACACTGAGAAATCAGCGGTGGAACCTGCGTCGAACCAGAGAGCGTACGCCGCGAAAACGCTCACCGGATCGGATGATACTTTAAGGCTGTATTGGGTCTTCCATGCCGCGACCGCTTTCTTGGCGCGATCCATTACTATCGGATCTGAGACCAATCCCTGTCCAGACGCGTCTCCTTCCCACCTCGCGAAAACGTATCTCACTCCTTCGGGTCCAGCTGTAACGTTGATTGGGAGTTCTGCGTAGGCCGTTGTTCCCGCATCGTACCAGTCGGCTCCGGTTGGGGAAACATACGGGGCAGACACTTCGAGGCGATATTGTGCTACGTAGGTGAACGTGTGAGTTCCAGCTTCCGCGAACGACCAGAAGTTGTCCTTGCACCGATACCTTGTTCCGTTGTCCAAACTCACGGTCAGGTCGACGCTCAGCGTGTGCGCGCTCCCCACAGGGAAACTCAGCACCTTGGTCTCCCCGGTCTGGATTGTTCCATTCAAGACGTTGTCCAGATAGTAGTGAGTTCTCACGCCGGCAGGGAGCGCAAGCACTGAGAACTGAACGGAGTACTCTTGCGCGAACACTGTAGCTGGGCCGAGTGCTACGCCGGTTAGGACCAGCATGGCGGTTGCCAAAATGAGCATTCTAGTCTTTGACGCCATCCGGAGCCGGCCCCTGACACTAATACGCTAGCAGCACCCGACTCCTAAAATACATTACACCATAGAACTTGTCATTGTGCTGTCAAGTCAGGAACTTGATCACAACTTTCCTTGTCACATAAACGGTGACCTTCGTGGCAATGGATTATCGTTGCGTTTGACGTAGCGGTCCCTGCCTCAATGGAATGCTACATGCGGCTCGCACTAATTCAGGGTGGAAGCAAAATGGTGATAACGCATGACGCGCATGAGGTGGCATATGGTCTCGACCGCCTACGCGAGAGGTAGAAGCCGAGAATACCAGGTACTGAAGAAGCTAAGGAGCGAGGGATGGTACTGTAGCAGAAGCGCGGCATCGCACGGACCGGTGGACGTTTTCGCTGCGAAGGATGGGAAAATCCGGATGATCCAAGTGAAGAGCGGCCGCGGTAGACTGAAACCCGGAGATAGAGAGATCCTTAGGCTCTGGGCACGCGCGTTTGCTGGAACGGCCGAGGTCTGGTACTTTGGAAAGCGCACGGGCACGGAGATAGAAGTAGTCTCCGAGGGCGGAGACGAGCAGTAGAGTTTACACCTCAGACGCATATGTCTAGGCAGACTTGGTAACGACGGGGACCGACGCTTCTGACCACACGTGTTCGCGTCTTCTCACGAATCGCCTGCATACGTTCGAGCGCCATTGTGGACTTCTGCAAGGCGTCGTTCCCTGCTTCCGGCCTGCTGTCTGACTCGACGAATACGTAGCAGTGAACAACGCCGTGGCCATTCACGAGCGTGCTCTTTGCGGCCGCTAGGGAATCTAAGGCCAAGTCTGGCAGTGGCAGCAGGACTCGGTTGGCGCATCCCGCGAGAGAAGTAGATGCTATTCTGGTTGCATCTCCGCAGATCAGATCGATCCTCTCCCGCACTCCATTGAGGGCATTGTTTAGAGCGTGGTAGCGAACGGCAGACGTGTTGAGATCTAGAGAGTAGATCATGGAAGGGCGCGCATGCCTCGCGATCATGATCGAGAAAGACCCTACCCCTGCAAAGAAGTTCAAAACACATTCGCCCGCGGAGACCAGACTCGCGACTCGTCTCCGCTCGTGGCCAAGTCTTGGCGAGAAGTACGTCGTCTTTAGGTCGACTCTGTATTGGCATCCGAACTCTCTGTGCACAGTCTCAGTTCGGTTCTCTCCCGCAACCCATTCGAGTTTGCGAGTTCGATACGGTGACTCAACTGGTCCGACTTGCTTCAAGACCACTTTTAGGTACGGGGCAAGACCAAGCAATCTCTTTGCGATCCGACCGCTCTCAGCTTCGAGTTCGTCTGGGAGCTTGAGGATCGCTATGTCGCCTACGATGTCAACGCCCTTCCAGAGAGTTGCGAGATGTCTGGCCCCCAGGATGCCTGCAGCGGATCTTGTCAGCAGTCTCAATTCTTGATGTCCCGCGGGCTTCGCCAACGTGCTTGCATCATGGTGGGTCAAGCCAGAGCCCCGCCTTGACTCCATCTCGAGCCAGAACCGCGACTCTGCTCACCGTGTCCTCCGCGACGAGTTCGTACCCGGTGGTTCTCTCCATTCTCTCTGCGAATTCTCTGATTTCGAGCTGATAGGGCATTGCACTTATTGGAAGTCGCTGTCTCGATTCACCCAGCCAGCTGTATCCTTTGAGTTCGACAACGGAGGGAACTCCCTCCGTTACGAGCTTCGAGTAGCTTTCCGGTTTGTGCATGTTATGGCCTTTGACCAGTGTTAGTCTAACTATCGTCCGGGAATGCTTGAAGGTCGGCATCAGCTTGAGGCTGGCTGTGACTCTTTCCCAAGCGTCGGCAACCAACGGACGTGTTACGCTCTCGTAAGTCTGTCTGTCAGGTCCGTACAGGCTCAGATAGAGGTTCGTTGGCTCTATCCCACGCTCTACCATAGCTTCAAGCCTGCGAGGCATGGTTCCGTTGGTTACAAGGAACGACGTCATTCCTCTTTGACCGATCTCTTGAACCAAGTCTCCGATCAGAGGGTAGAGAGTCGGCTCCCCGTCAAGCGAGATTGCCACATGTGTCGGATGCATTGATTCCTCGAATCGCCTTTCCGTGACATGTGGATTTGCTCTATAACCAGTCAGGAGTTTCCGCTGAGCGGCAACAGCCTCATCCAAAATGAGAGCGGGGTTGTCCCAGTCCGTTTCAGCCTTGAACCGGTCGGATGTGTGAAAACGCCAGCAGAACACGCAACGCAAGTTGCAAAACTGAAGTGCGGGCGTGAGCTGCAAGCACCTGTGACTTCGCAGACCGTACCATCTCTTGTAGCAGAACCGGCGCCCCGTGAGCGCCGCTCGCGTCCATCTGCAAATCTGTACGCCCGAATGCGTTCCCACTAGTCGATAGCCTGCTCTGAGGTATCTTCGCGTCACGCTCGGGCTGAACTTTGAGCAAGGCTCGTCGGGTGAGGAGGTGAGCATCATCTCACCCGGCACGTTCGCCTTTGGCTGCCGCCGGGATGACAGACGACTTGGGTTTCACCGGTCGGAGACCCTTCCCAATTCAGGTCTTAGCGGTAGGGTACGAATTCTCTGCCCAAGAGTTCTCTTGCGATTATTATCTTCATTATGTCGGATGTGCCGTCACCGATCATGGAGCCCCTGATCTCTCTCAAACGATACTCATCCAGGGTCTCGGTTGTGAAGCCGACCGCCCCTCGATTTTGGATACAATCGTTGACAACGTTGAACGCTACCTGCGGCGCCCAGAACTTTATCATCGCAGACTCCTTCGTGAATGATTGCTTCCTATCCTTCAGCCAGAATGCTCTGTAACACAGAAGCCTCGCAGCCTGAAGCGTTGTATAGTCTTCGGCGATTCGGAATTGAACCGATTCAAACTTGCCGATTGGGCTTCCGAAGGCTTTTCTTTGCTTTGCGTATTCTATGGACTCTTCGAGCGCCGCCTCGGCCATGCCGACTGTCCAGAGAGCGATGTACGCACGCATCAGGTCGAAGGTTTCCATGACATAGTAGAATCCCTTGTTCTCTTCTCCAATCAAGTTGCTGGCGGGTACCAACACGTCCTTTAAGACGAAGCCTCCAAACGAGAACAATCTCCAACCGAGCGCCTCGAAAAGATACTTCTCAATCCCTGGGCGATCAGTCTCGACGAGAAACATGCTGACTCCCTTTGCGCCGCTGACTGGACCAGTTCTCGCCATCAAGCAGTAGGCGGCGCACTCATTGATGCCCGTAATGCACTGCTTCTCGCCGTTGATCGAATATTGGTCGCCTTTTCTCACGGCGCGCGTTGTGATCGATCCTGCATCTGAGCCCACACCGGGTTCTGTTGAGGCCACACCGAGCATCTTCTCTCCAGTTACGAGCGAACGCAGCCACTTGTCCTTCAGTTGTCGCGATCCGTGCAGGCATAGAATCTCGGCCATGATATCACCGAGTGGAATCTGCCAGCCCGCTCGAGCGAGCTCTTCAACCGCAATCGCCATTGTTGTCGCATCGGCTTCTTGACCGCCGTATTCCTTTGGCAGTCTCAGTCCCAACAAACCAGCCTTGCCCATCTTGCGGTAGATGTCCCAAGGAAACTGGCCCTTTCGTTCATGCTCGCGGATCTTCGGAGCGACCTCTTTCCGCGCGAATTCCCGGACGGTGCGTCTGAAGAGCTCTTGCTCCTCGGTGAAAGTGAAATCCAATCTCGCCTTCCCCACCATAAACGGTAATGGCTCTATTCTTTGCACCGCTCATAAGCTTGCCCTCATCTGCTCGATGGGCTACAGATTCAAAGGGCCGGACATGATCTCTCGCAGATCTAGCGTAGGAGAATAGATCGTCTATCAGTGGGTTCCAATTATCTCAGCGTAGGGATCATCGAAATCCGTTGGAAAACTGGTTTCTCGACCGTCGTGTCCTATGATTCGCTGTCTGCCTCTCGTGAATGCCCCTATTATTCGCGGATGGACTCCGCCCGCAACGAGCGTCTTCAGAATCTTTTCCTTGTGCTTGGGCGAGATTGCTGCCAGCAATGTGCCAGTTGACGACATGGACAGGAGTTGGAGTCTTGAGAGATTGAAATGCTTTGCCAGCCTCTTGAGCTCAGACAAGAGGTAGAGGCTCTGGTAGTTCAAGACGAATCCAACGTTGGAGGCGTTGGCCATCTCGCTGAGGGCAGCTACCAGGCCTCCCTCTGTGACGTCATGCATAGCAGAGACCGCTCCAGTCTTTGCGAGCCTGTGTGCTTCTCGGACGCACGATTGCTCTCGAATGCGTCTTGCCAGGTATCGCGTCCTTCTAGCCCCGAATAGGCTCGTTGCCAGCTTTCTCCTTCGGATGGCCAGATTCGTCAAGACCTCCAGGCCTATTGGTCTTGTACAGAGGATCAAGTCGCCCGGTCGTACTCCTGCGGGAGTTATCAGGTCTCTCGTGCGAAGAAATCCGTAGGCTGTGCACACGCCAAGTAGGGTGTCTATCCCATCGTAGATGCCCGTGTGCCCTGTAATGATGGTTGTGTGAAGCCCTACTGCTGCGGCACAGACTTGTCTCATGACTTCTTTGAATACTCGCGGGCGAGTGCGAGGAGGCCCCAGCAGGTTAATTGTGCAGAATTGCGGTGAAGCGCCAAAGACCGCGATGTCCGACGCCGAATAATGTAGCAGAAGCCAGCCGAAATGCTCCATTGGAACATTGATGCACGGATCAGTCGCCACTACGACGCATCGTTCTCTTCCGAGCCTGTGAACGCCGCAATCAAACCCGGGCAGGGGTGGAACCAGAACGTCTCGGGAGGTTTTGACACACCCAAGCAGATCTGTCAGATCCTCCAGCGCCATCTTTCCCAAGCAATGTCCTCCGTTCTCTCATCTCAAACTGAGGTAAGATGGATTTAGAATAGTGTCCGTTTGCTGGCGGGACCTACATGAATCGAGGCATGAGGTCTGGTCATAGATACAGATTCAAGGCACCTCTCTTGACGATCAGGAACATGATCACTGCAGTGACTATGAATTCTCCGGTCAAGTAGCTTCCGTTGTAGATCGCGGAGTAAAGGAACGGACTCATGCCCGGTGGGGCGAACATTGAGAAGAATACCACGCCTGAAACAAAGTGCGAGATGAATCTTCCTAGGATGCCTACCCCAACGCCCACCAACGGATGCTTCCCGAATGCTCCAGCCAGTCCTAGGGCTCCAAATGCGATTGGGTAGTCCAGGAGGAGTTGCACTGGATGAACAACATAGAAATCCACGGGATTGAGCATCACAACGAAACCGAACACTACGCCTGCGAAGATTCCCCACTTTGGTCCACGTCGAAGCGCGAACCAGCAGATTGGGACCATCGCTCCTGCAGTGATCGAGCCTCCCTGGGGCAGAGTGTAGATCTTTATGAAGTTGAGAGCGCCTGCAAGAGCCACGAGAACCGCAGCTTCACTAAGGATCTTGGTTCTTGGTTTCATTCTCTCCTCTTGGGTGAGCCTTCGTTCAGCTGAGAATTCTCCATTCCCTTCGCCAGTATTGTCTGGATCAGGTTCGTGGGGTCGACGACTATAGCCGTCCTCTCAGCCGGGTAGACCCAGCTCCCCAGAATCTGCTGAAGCGGCATCATGCTATATAACTCAAGTGATCCGGGCCCTATCCCTTGCGTCATGAGAAGTCAGGCGAGCGACAGCGTGAAGCCGTCTTCGAGCAGTGTCTCGCTGCAACCCAGACGTTTTTGTAGCACTACCTCATGATAGGTCTGGAACCTGGATGGCCAAGGAAGCTGTGCTTTATCAGCCGCTCGCCGAAGGTCGAGTGAGATGTACCGCTTGCGCACGGTACTGTAACACTCCCGAGGGCAAGATAGGGTTCTGCGGCATCCGTCAGAACCAGAAAGGAAAGCTGTACCTGCTGGTCTATGGAAAGATCACAGCCAGCCACGTGGATCCGATCGAGAAGAAACCTCTTACACACTACATGCCTGGGACAAAGATCTTCTCAATTTCGACTACCGGCTGCAGCTGGAGCTGCGCCTACTGCCAGAACTACGACATGAGTCAGCGGCGAACTGTGGAGGGGATGAATGCGACGCCCGAGCAGGTTGTTCGCCTTGCCGAGCAGTACGGGTGCGAGAGCATCGCATACACCTACAACGAGCCCACGATCTTTCTGGAGTTCGCTCATGATGTCGGAGTCCTTGCACGCGAGAAGGGACTCCACAACGCTTTCGTCTCCAATGGTTATGGTACACCCGAAGCGGTGAAGATGATGGGCGATTTCCTCGATGCCATCACGGTC
>Ga0209314_10000947_pt1 | contig 13125 bp, 12 predicted proteins | sample I19B2metaG_FD_184146 | JGI IMG/M metagenome (GOLD analysis project Ga0209314, IMG submission 184146) | Lake sediment bacterial and archeal communities from Gulf of Boni, Indonesia to study Microbial Dark Matter (Phase II) - ​I19B2 metaG... | ecosystem: Environmental > Aquatic > Freshwater >...
GGATGAGGATACAAGAGTGATTCTTCTCTATGCTGAAGGGATAGCCTCTGGCAGACGGTTTCTCGAAGTTGCCAAGGAAGTGACAAAGCAAAAGCCGATAATAGCTTTGAAGGCGGGAAGAACAAGCTCTGGCGCAAGGGCAGCGGCTTCTCACACCGGCGCCCTGAGCGGAGCCGACAGGGTATACGAAAGCGCATTCGCTCAGGCAGGCGTGATAAGGGCCCGAGACATGGACGATTTCTTCCACGTGGCAAAGGCGCTCTCCTTGCAGCCGCCTGCATCCGGAGACAGAGTCTCCATACTGACCGACGCGGGAGGCCCAGGAGTCATGGCAGCGGACGAATGTGAAATGCTAGGAATCAGAATAAGAAAGCTCTCTGATGAGACGATCAGAAATTTCGAGAAGCTCAAGGACCAAGAGAGAATCCCCAAGTTCGCGACGAACCTTAACCCGGTCGATCTGACTGGGTCTGCCTCTTCTGAGATGTTCGAAGTAGCCACAAGAACCCTCTTGGACGATCCAGATGTAGACGCCTTGATCGTGATCGGACTTCACCACGTACCCGGCCTCAAAGAGGACTTCGTGGATAGAATAGCTGGTGTCATCCGTCAATACGAGAAGCCTGTCGTTGCATGTGACATAGGTGAGACAGAGATGGCGATGTATGTGAGATCAAGATTCGACAAGCAAGGAATCCCGTCTTACTCGTCACCAGAAGATGCAGCAAGATCTATGGTCGGCCTCGTGAAGTATGGACTCTACCTGAAGAAGCAAGGACGCTATGAGCAGTATCTGGCAAGCATGAAGAAGACTTAGGCTTCAGACAAGTGCTTGATCCTATTCCTATCCGGTGCTTAGCACGACTTCCCGTATCTCCGCAATAGCTAAGGATAGACTCTCCCGATGAGCCTCGGGAAGAGTATCGCGTCTCTGATATGCCTCAGCTTGCATATCCAAGAAAGCGTCCTTTCGACTCCCATCCCAAACCCCGAGTGAGGAACAGTTCCGTACTTTCTGAGGTCTACGTACCATTCGTAGGCCTTGTAGTCAAGATGTTCCTCATCGATCCTCTTGAGGAGTTGATCGAGATCGTGTATTCTTTGACCACCACCGGTTATCTCCCCGTAGCCCTCCGGAGCCAAAAGGTCAGCCGATAGTGTCACCTCAGGCCTCGAGGGATCAGGCATGTGGTAGAACGCCTTAACACCCTTTGGGAAGTGGGTGAGAAAGAATGGCTTCTCAAACTCCAGAGTCAGCGTTCGTTCCTCTCTCCATCCCAAATCGGCTCCCCACTGTATGTCCATCCCCTTCTCTGTCAGGGTCTCGATCGCTTTGTCATAGGACAGTCTGGGAAATGGAGGGGCGATCTGTTCCAGATATTTTGGATCTCGGCCGATCCACCGCAGCTCATCTCCCATTTTCTGTGCGAGATACCAGCACATGCTTGACAGAAGTTCCTCCTGTACCTTCAATATGCCCTCAAGGTCTACCCATGGCGCCTCGGCCTCCAAGTGCCAATATTCGGTGAGGTGCCTTCGAGTCCTCGACTTTTCAGCTCTGAACGATGGAGCCACAGTGAATATCTTCCCCAAGCTCGAGATCACTGCTTCAGCGTAAAGCTGCCAACTCTGCGTCAAGTACGCTTTTGCATCGAAGTATTTGACTTCGAATAGTGTTGAGCCACCTTCAACCGCTGCCGTGATCAGCGTGGGCACCTGAATCTCTGTGTAACCTTGGGATTTGAACCAGGCTCGCGCAGCTTCAAGCATCTCTGCCCTCACTCTCATTGTCTTCTGCATCTTTTCGCTTCGTACCCAGAGATGTCGATGATCAAGAAGGAAGTCCGGCCCGTGGCGTTTCCTAGCTATCGGAAACTGTTCCGTCGATCTGTGGAGCACCTTTACGCCTTGCAATGAGATCTCGATTCCACCTGGCGACCTTGTGTCTCGTTGAACGATGCCGGACAACTCTAGAGTGGATTCGCGTGGCACTTCCCCAAGCATTCTGAAAGTCTGATCGCCCACCTGGTCCTTCTTCGCAGTGCACTGGATGATTCCGGATCCATCGCGTAGGAGAAGGAACTGTATTCCACCTCCCATCCTTCTAGCGTGGAGCCATCCTCTGATCCTCACCTGTTTGGCTTCCATGCCTCCCTTCAGTATCTTCGCTACCTCAACGAGCTCTGTCAAGCTAGAAAAACCTCCAACAGCGGACAGGGAAGAGTAGGCGACAGATCTCTACTTGAGCCGCAAAGGCTCGTTAAAGGAGCCACCTTCCATGCTGCCCACCAAGCCGTCAAGTTGTTCCAGATGACTATTTAAGTCGTACTGCAGGATCCGGAACTATACGCGCTGTCTTCTTTGAGTCTTGCCTGGAATTACGGCGATTCATTTGGCCTTGTGAAGCAGTATGGATGCTATTCTCTCAGAGGCATGTCCGTCTCCGAAGGGGCTCTTCAGTCCTGACAGCCTCTTCTTCGGGTCCTTCTCAGCTAGAATTCTCTTCGCCTCTTTGACGATCCTCGATCTGCGTGTACCGACAAGTCTGTTCGCTCCTAGCTTGACCGTTTCCAGCCATTCAGTTTGATCTCGCAATGTCAGGCAGGGGACATGCAGCAGAAACGCCTCCTTCTGCATGCCCCCGGAATCCGTCATTATCAGCTTAGAGCTGCTCATGAGACTGAGCATGTCCAGGTAGTCGAGAGGCGCGATAGGAAGAATGCAGTCCGACCGCTTGAACTTCGACCAGAGGCCAAATTTGTGAAGGTTTCTCCTTGTCCTTGGGTGTACTGGAAAAACTGTTAGGGTTTTGATCTCAGCTATCGCCGACAGGATTTGGTCCAATCGCCGTGGGTTGTCTACGTTCTCTGCTCTGTGCGTCGTCAGTACGACGTAGCCTTCCCTCTTCAGAGCAAGCCTGTGCAGAATGGTTGACGATTCTATTGCTTGCTTCCACAGAAGCATCGCATCGACCATTGTGTCTCCAACGTGAAAGACTGATCTCGGCGAGATTCCTTCATTGAAGAGGTTGCGTGCTGCCAGCTTGGTCGGAGCGAACAAGATGTCAGAGCAATGGTCGACGAGTGTCCGGTTCATCTCTTCGGGCATGTCGCGGTTTCCTGACCTGAGGCCGGACTCTACATGCGCTATCGGTACATGGACCTTGACGGCTGCCAGAGCGCCTGCCAAAGCAGTGTTTGCATCTCCGAAGACCAAGACCACGTCTGGCCTGTGGTGAATAATGGCCTTCTCGATCCTGACCATCATCGCTCCGGTCTGTTCTGCATGGGTCCCGCTTCCGATCTTGAGGTTGATCAAAGGCCTTGGAAGACTGAAATCCGTGAAGAAGACTCTTGACATCTCAAGATCGTAGTGCTGGCCAGTGTTCAGAAGTTGCAGCTGAACTTTCTTGTTTCTGCTTAGAAGTTTCAGGAGAGGCGCAGCCTTGATTATTTGCGGCCGGACACCGACCACGGGCATAATCTTCAGATGCTTCATCCGGGTTGACGTGCGGTTCGCCTTCCTCTTCTTCTCCCCATCTCAAACGCTGCGATGATCGATAGAGCAACTACCAACAAGATCAAGACTGTTGCCGAATCGATCTTCGCCATCTCCACCTCGGTTGACGTGAGAGTAGTTGTCGTGTAACTGTGTACTGTCGTGACGACGGTTACCGATGTTGTCATCGTGACGAGGGGAGTTGTCACGACGGTGGTTGTGTAGGGGATCACACTGAATGTGACAGTATCCTCCAGAATCGCTTGGGGATGACCCCATGGAGACCAGTGTACGACCCACAGTTTGACCGTGTAGACATCCACTCTTGTAGGGGTATAGGTCAAGTTCAGAGGAAAATCCCACGGCTGAACCGCAAGTCCCGAAGCCTTCTCAAAGTAAACTCGATGCACGAGAAAGTTCTGTGAATCGTAGATGTAGACATCGACGTAATGTCCGTGTTCCTTGCAGCTCTCCTTTCCGATGTAGACGTTTATCGTGACAGTCTCTCCAGGGGTGCAGATCGTTTTGTCAATTGTGAGATAGAGCGAGCGACCGTCGACTGCGTAGGCCGATTGGCAGAAGAACTGAGCAAGGATCAATATTGAGAATTGCAAAACAACCTGAAGCATTTCAGTCCTGTGTGGCCCAGCCATTTTCTGCTCATCGCCTTTGCGGTTGTCGCCGCTTTGTGTAGAGGTATGCAGCCGCCGTGGCTAACAGAACCATCGCTACAAGGAGAAAAGCGACAAGCTCAACCGGTGCGGCTGGGATTCTACGCGTTACCGTGTGCGTGACTGTCACAGGCTGAGTGCTGGTCAAGGTGACAGTGACAGTCGTCGTCATCGTCCTTGGCGATACGGGTTGCGCGACCGCGGCCAGATGTGGGCCTGCCGTGGGATCCACATGCAAATCTGAGAAATGAGAAGAAATCAATACTCCTGACAGAAGCGTCATCAGTAGCAGGTTCCTTCCGCACATCGCTTCTCGCATTGCGGAGCAGAAGGATTTTGCCTTCCTTTGGGAGCACTCCTTCATTCGCACTTCCATCCATTGTCTAGACGGAGTCTTCCAAGGTTTCATAGACTTCCACGAGAGTTCTTTCTGAGCTTTCCCAAGTGAAGTCTTTGGGACGTTCAATCCTCGAAGGGTTCCTAAGAGCTTTCATGATTGCTACTGGAAATTCATTGAGCGGCACCGTTGTGATCGGAAGCTCGGTCTCTGCGAACTCTCCAACTGGTGTCGCGATCACTTGCTTTCCCAGAGCGAGGTACTCTCCAACCTTCCTTACAGAGTGGGGTGAATAGAACTTTGCGGATGGCATGCCTTCGCGGCGCGGAAGCACGCAGACGTCAGCGATGGCGATCCAGTTGGGAACGTCGCTGTGGGAGACCCATCCTGTGATGCGTACTTGGCTTCCGACTCTTTCTTCTTCGATAAATCTCTCAATGCTGGGTCTCTCTGGGCCGTCTCCTACTAACACGAGCGCGATGTTGTTCTCTTCTTTCAGAATGTTAGAGATGATTTTCAGTAGGTCTAGTGTGCATTCGACCAGTGAGAATTTCCCCACGTAGAGCACAACCTTCTTCTCGGATAAGCCCATTTGCCGTTTGAAAATTTCCGGTTTGATCGTTGGCTGAAAATGTGTGGGCGGATAGTTTGGGATGACGTAGACCTTTTTGGCGCCCCATTCCTGTGCTCGGCGTTCTAAGACCCTGTTCACAACGATGACGGCGTCTGCGTGCTTTGTCACATATCGCTCTATGCTTCGTGCAAAATCGGCGATCGTTTTTGATCCGTGGAAGGCTTCGATCTCGTCCCCCCAAGGGCTGCGCACGTCATAGACCAGTCTGCTTGCTTTCAGAATTGGCGCCAGAGCTAGGACATCTGGGATATTCAGCACGTGGTACACGTCGGGCGACTCGAGGACTTCTTGTATCATCAGTCCCGCGTACCGGAATCCTGCTGCGAGCAGTTTTGGCGTGAACCTGACCGTTACCCTTGGCGAGAGGATGTAGGCGTCATGTCCAGCTTTTCTTAGACTCTGATACTCAAGCTGGATTCGGGGCAGCTTTTCTGGTTCAGAATGAACAAGACAGATCTTCATTCGATTTCCCCGAGGATTACCTGCGCGGCTTTCTCAGTTCCCCTCTCTATCTGAGGTACACTCATCTTCTCGGCGCGGCGTACTGCATCTTCAATCTTCTCAGGCGTAAGCTTCTCCGTCGGCAGGTAGAGCCCGTAGCCCTTCTTCTGGAGAAAAGTGGATACACGTTCGATTTCTCTGACAGCGCTCTTCTTCCACTTGGGGTTCGGAACGATGACAACCGGGATCGCGTAGTTCAGGGCCTCCCAGATGGTGTATCCGAGGTGTGTCACAACAACTCTCGCTGAGGACAATTCGTGGTCTAAGCCGATTAGCTGCTTTACAACGAGCCACCCAGCCTTGGCGTATCGTTCCACATCCATGTCTCCTGTCGTCATCGTGACTTCCTTCAGGTCTGTCTTTGCTACGATATCGTAGAGCTCCTTGAATCCGAAGCTCCCCGGGCTTACAAGTATCCTTCCGTCTCGCGTGGACCGAGGGACATTCGGAAGGAGCAGGCCTACATATCTGCCCCGCTTGGAGTGAAACTCCAGTTGCTCCTTCCACTGTAGCAATGTGACATCTGAGATAAGATCAAGATACTTTGATGTCTTGCTAGCTGAGAATATTCGAACAGAATCCTCCACATTCACCACCCTTGAACCGAGCGCCTTCCCCACGATGCAGATTGGTATCGCAATGTTGGAACCTGTCGATACTACGACGTTTGGCCTGTGCTTCATCCATAGCCAAAGTGATTGAAAGCCGCACAGGATGAACCTATAGATGAAACGCCACAGTGGCGTACCGGGCTGTCGAGGCTTGGTGACTGTGACTACCGTTCCCAGGGAAGCAAGCCGAACCTTTGAGAGAGAGTCGTCTTTGTCAACTAGAAAGATCACCAATGCCTTGGACTTGAGGGCGTGAGCCAATGCGACTGCGTATCCTGTATGTCCTCCGCCTCCCGCTGTGAGCAGAACCTTCATCTGACTCAGTCCGATGCTAGCCGGAACGGTTTTTCTGGTCGGCTGTATTGCGATGGCGGGTATTTAAGGGGCTGTCGCAAATTCGAGATGCTCTCTAACGAATTCTTCGTCGACGAGTCTGCCGCGCGTTCGGTTTAGACCTCTGCATGGTAGGACGAACACTTCGAGGCGGCTTTCCTTTCTGATCAATCTGAACGGATAACTTCTGCATGTGTCCGGTCGAAATTCATACGCTAAGCAGCCGTACCTGTTTTGACTGCGCTTTGAAAGCAGGATACACTGTCCGTTTGGTTTGCTGGAGAGAACCCTGGCCTTGCGCGTTCCAACATCCACCGTTTCGATCAACTGGTCGATCTTCTCGACGCCTCTTCTCAGTCGATTGATATCCTTGCGGCTTACCACTGGTCCCCCAAGCCAACAGCAGAAGGCTGCGCATCGCAGGCATTTGAACCGAAGATCTCTCACGTTGACCTTGACGGGTCTTACATGCCCGCCCTCAACAGAGAACGTTCCCACACTTGACATTTCTCTACAGCCGGACCAGTCCTGTTAGATTCTTGACAGCGCTATACGAAAGCGGATCGGGATCGACTCTCGCATTTACTTATGCCTCCATCTCTCCAGCAGTAGGTGGGTACCGATACCTGCCAAGAAGGCTACTCCCAAATTGGACAAGTATGACACTGCCATGACTACCAGTATCACGAGAACGTCCGGCGTTGATCTCAGATCAATTGAGACTCTGGCCAGTTCAAAAGCGATGAGGAAAAGCATTGCGCCGATCACCGGTTGAGGGAAAGCCGTGAAGATGGCAACAACGGAATCGGCGAAGAAGAGGCTGAGGATTACTTCCAAGATACCTTCAAGAATCATGGCTCCACCCGTGCGGGCTCCGAATAGATACTGAGAGGCGACGCCGTCAGCTCCGTGACATAGAGGCACCCCTCCGAAGAATGGGGTGACAGCGTTGAGCACCCCCATGTTCAGGGCCAGATGCCTCTCCTTCACTACTCTTTCAGGGTAATACTTTCTGCACAAAGCAGCCGTGGCTATGACGGCGTTTCCAAGCGTGAGGAAGATCTGGGCGAACCCGACAGTAACCATTGTGGAAAGGATCTCACTAGTGGAGAATATGTGAACTGACGGAGCACGGAACGCGACGCTCAAGTGCGGCAGCCCATCACCTGAGAAAGCGAGGAACAATCCGACTGCAAACAGGAATATTGCGGCGGGGATGTAGCGACCGATTTTCTTGATTCTCAGAAGCAACAGCGCTGAGACAGCCGAGAATGCGGCAAGATATGGATTAGCCCATGAGAGGCGCACGGACTCAAGGACCAACATCAATGCCAGTGAGAGCTGTATTCCCCTCACGACGCTCGTTGGAGTCAGTTTGGCGATCTTGTCGGTCAGACCTGAGAGACCGAGCGCCGTCCAAGTGAGGCCTGTCCCTACACCTACCGCGTAGAGTTGGCTTGGATTCCATTTGTGGGCTAATGCAGCTGTACCTACGGCTTTCTTGGCTTCTACTGAGAGAGGCACATTGTAGACTACGCCAATGAGTATGTTCACTATCCCCATCATAAGGAAGAGACCGACAGGGTCGACGCCGAGGATTGCCACGTACCCTATCAGGAAAGGATTCAAGGGTCCGAAATCGCCTAATGAGCCCGCAAACTCTGAGACACTGAACTCGTATCCCCTGATTCTCAACGAGGATGCCGCGCCTTTGGAAAGCAAAGATCAGCGGCCTCGGGGATAAGCTTTCACTCACAAGCATATGACGTTCGAATCAGAGCGGGCCATTTCTATAGAGCCTCTCTCGACTCCATCGTAACCATAACACCTCAGGGAGATAGTAGCGCACACCTTTCACTGTGGAAGACGCGAGCTCTCCCTGAAGTCATCTCTGCATCTAGTGCCATTGGGTGCATACTTCCCGAAACGGCAGGCTCAAGCAAGACGGATCATTCGCGCCGAGGAATAGCGGAAATCAGAATGTGAGATCGCGATGTTCGAATATGGAGCACTAGAATCGCGGGAAGAAGTGCATAAGACATGCCTATTAGCGATGACGCAAGTAAGCCGCACAACAAGATTGAAATTTCGCGGTCGAAGCCGAAGAAATCGAATATTGGGGCAGTCACGCGTAACATGGTTATCAACGGATAGATCAGTATTCTTACAATTGACCCGGCCGACGGATGCTCGGCGACGCATTTGGCCAAGGGAGGACTGACTGTGTAGTAGGCGACGTTGAAGACGGCCACGAACATCCGTCCGCCGTAGGTTGACATTACTTTCTCGTCACGGAAGCCTCTGAGGAATTGGATCTCAGGTTGTAGCTCCGAACCGAAGGCAGCCGTTGCTATTACGCAGCGCATAGCAGGAAGAGGCATTGTTGAGAAGCCAGTTCGCGTCTCCGTAGGATGACTGGTCGAGGATGATGTAGTGACAGTCGTGGTGGTACTCACCGTTTGGGTTGCCTGAGAGGTTGAAATAGTCATTGTTTGCAGTGTGGCCGTGGTCGTTCGCGGGCTGGTTGTCGCGATCGAAGAGCTTGTTTGTCCAATCGAGGATGAGGTCAGACTTGTGGACAGGCTTCTCGACGTGTTTGTTGTCATGCTGATGGTCGTCGATGATTGAGTGAACCCTGTGGTGATTGCCGTTGGACTCTCGGCTGATGTCGAGATGGAAGTGGTCCCCGACGTTGTCGGTTGAGCGGGCTGAGACACAATGAGTGTAGCCCACAGTGTCTTGGCCTGGTTGGTGCAGGTTGCGACAATTCCGAACGTATGGGTGCCGACCTGGGTGAGTGCCGTCTGTATGGTCAATATCGCATCTAGAGGAGTCTGCCCTGAGGATCTATCTATCCTCCAGACGAAGGTGGGTGCTATGTTCACCAAGCGAATGGACACATAAGCGGGAACGTTCGACTCGACGAGTATTTTGAAAGCCGCTACCTCTCCCGGTTTGACCGTCACGGTGCTCGGGTTGACACTGGCCGATAGTGTGACCGGTTGGTCGCGTGCGTGATAAGCGAAGAGTTCGACGTATATGGATGCATAGACGCCTCCGTACATTCCTTCCGTGATTCCGATGCCGACCTCATTGACATCGGATGCAAGTAGATTCTGCCGATGTCCCTCGCTGCTCATGAAATTCTGATGAGCGGCTGACCCTTTGGCCGGGCCAGAGATAAGCGCAAGATTCTCCCGAACCACCATTTGACCGTCGTAGCCGTCGTAGTAACCTGAGCGGTTCACCCTGTCTTGTGGCTTGGAGCCGTCGACGGCTGAGGTATGACTGAAGAAGCCATGTTCAATCATCTCCCTGCTGTAGTTCCTCGCCACCAGTTGAAGCACTGGGTGGGGGTTCAGCGCAGAAATCCCTCTGGAATTCCGTTCCTGGTTGATCAGGCTGAGAAGAAGCTCTTCTTCGCTTGCGACGCCTCCCCGCACGTCTAGATAGGGAAGGAGTAGTGCCATGGCTATCGTGAACAGAACGATGGGTGACAAGTTGCGTCGACTGATAGTCCGCATGGCTCACAAAATCGCATGTCAACATGACATGAAACTTACAGATTTTGTAAGAAAACATGTGTAGAATTGGTGCCGCCGCTGGGACCCACAGCATTCTTTTGAAGCTAGAAATGGCCGCAGTCTGCCCACAAAAATGAACATGAATGCTGCTTCTGCGGTTGCTGAAGGCAATTGTTTTTATAGCGAAGTTAGAGTCGGTGGACAGATGATTGCATTGGATTTGGGCGACAACATCAGCCTATCGATGAACTATGTCAGAAAGCTGTTTGCCGATTCTGGCAAGCTTGCCATATTGATCGTTCTGAACATCATACCGATAGTAGACCTAGTGATTCTAGGGTACATGGCCAAGATCTTCAGGGAAACCCCTAGCTCTGAGTCACCGCCGAAGCTTGAGAACTATGGAAATCTTTGGGTCGACGGACTGAAGATTGCAGTGGCATTAGTGCTGTACATGTTGCTCCCCTTGATATTGATCATTGTTGGGGCTGTGTCGCTGTTTGGAGGAGTCTTTTCCCGGTCGTTTGGAATGCCCCTCCGATTGGTCGGAGGGGGACTGGGCGCCATAGTCTTGGCTGCTGGGGTGATCCTCGCATTTGTCATAGCTGTGATCACGGCGATGGGTATCGTTCACATGGTGAAGGCAGGCAGTTTCGGCAAAGCCTTTGCCTTCGGAGAGATCTTCAGCGTTATCAGGAAGGTGGGTTGGGGGCAGTACATCCTGTGGCTCATAGTGATCTTCGTATTTGGAGCCGTCGTTGCCTCTCTTGGGAGTATACCCATCGTGGGATGGATAATCTCAATGATAGTATCGCCAATATTCGGTGTTTTTTCCTCAAGATCTGCCGCCCTTCTGTACGTGGAAGCTGTGACTCCAGGCGTGTCGACACGAGAAATTTCAGGGAAGAAGTTCTGCATAGCATGCGGGGCAGAGATCTTGAAGGAGGCAACCTATTGTCCCGTCTGCGGGAAGGCTCAACCCCAGTAGCAGCACGGGAGAGACGACTGCACCTGCGGTCAGCCACACGCTAGTGCCAAAATGAGTTCGTGCTAGACACAATCAATGCTGAGGAAACCACATATCGAGCCCCGTCGTGAGGTATTCTAATCGCACCCATCCCGAGCTTTTTGATACTTTATCATTTGTCACTCTCAGATTTTCTGTTTGGGACGATCGCAGGTGAGAACGGAACACTCACGAATGGACCTTCTTGGGTGGAACTGTGCCTCCCGATTGCACAAGGACACAGCAAGACCATCCTTCGACGCCGATTGAACTATCAAAAAATCCTGACAGGATTCATATTAGTCCAGAGCGAAGCGACGATGTCAGATGGAGGGTCGAACAAGTCGATGGGCGACCAATCAGACGCGAAGTATTCAATCCAGATCAGACCTCTGGAGAAGGCGTTACCTGTGCCAAAGGAGTTTGTTCAGGACCTAAAAGGAGCAGTCGGAGGGAAGCTTCTCAGCCGCATGAAGAAGGAGGCCCTTGACTGTCCCGTGAAAGCTAAGACTATATCCTTTGCCGAATGTTTCACCTGTCAGAACTTCCTGCGCAGGATGAAAGGAACAGTCGGATGTAAGGGAGATCAATAAAAAGCGGGACGGTTATTCGGTTCTTTCCTAGGCACCTGTGCGTTTCCTACGTGACTACCTCGCCTGAGGCGAACCGGTTCGCTACTCGTGTTATCTTGACCTTCACGTGATCGCCAGGCTTGCTGTTTGGGACGAAGATGACGAATCCTTCGATCCTTGCTATTCCTTCTCCTCGTCTGCTTGTCTCCTTGATGTCAACCTCGTACTCCTTGCCCTCTTCGACCGGTTTCGCGAATGTTCTACGCCTTCCTTCAAAACTCATCTTTCTCACCTCTTTCAAGTCTCAATGCCTAGGAAAGTCATGTTTCCGTTGCTTCGAGCGTATCTTGCAGCTTCTGCTCAATGACGCTGGCAGTTGCGAAGCCGCCCATTATACCCGTTATCCGGACCTTGACCCTTTCTCCGGCCTTCGCTCCTCTAACGTAGACCTTGAAACCCTTGATATTGCAGACGCCGTCGCCTTTGCTACCGACATCTTCTATGAGAACTTCGTAGTCTTCTCCTTGCCTGATCGGGGCGGGTCGCACCAACTGTTCCAGCTGTATCGGTCTCCCGTACCTTCTGTAGTCCCTTGATCGTCTCTCCTGCTGTCTCGATCTCTCTGGCAACCTTCTAGGCATTACGTTGCTTTCTCCAGCTCAGAGCTAGCTACAGGAAAAACAGCCACCGCCTCTCTCGGCTACTAGCTCTTCTCCTGCTCATCTAACTCGTCGATATTCGAATATCGGTCCAAATTTAAAGCTTGCTGGCATTGACGGCTCATGGTTTTCATGAGAGGTCAACCGGTCTTGATCAGTCCAAGCACTTGGTAGTCCGGTTCTATGTCGATCGGCAGATCGGCAACCTTCCTGATGGCTTCTTCCATCTCAGGGGATACCTTACCGTATCTGTCGAGGAACTGCTTTGCTCTTGCGTAGCTTCCTTCTGCCTCTATCATCAACAGTTGATTGGCCAGGGCTTGAATAGCGTCCCTCATGAGCTGCAGCCTGATTTCGAATCGCCCTCTGGAATCGAGGAGAACCGCTTCTCGTTCTCTTAGAAAGTTGAACTGTGAAACCACTCCTAGGCCATGAGCTTCGTGGACACCGAACCTGGCCGCCCTGAAATGCCCGGCCACATAGGTGACGTGTTCTTCAGCCTCCACTTTCCGGTCGATCTCGCCTATGTCTATCATGTGTAGGACGCTCCAGACGCCTACGGCGTCGGCTTTGGCCTCCTCTATGGCGGAGTACAGCTCTTTGAGTTCCATCCTCACCTCGCTTCTCGCCCCGTCAGGCTTGATTATGATTCCTGGACCGAGTCCGTGCGACAGCTCGTGGAAGAGCACTTCGTTGAAGTACGCCCGAAAAGTCACAAGGTCGAATTGACTTTCGGAGATCAGTCTACGGGCTATCGGTTGGAAGCAACTCTTGAACTT
>Ga0209314_10000948_pt1 | contig 13121 bp, 11 predicted proteins | sample I19B2metaG_FD_184146 | JGI IMG/M metagenome (GOLD analysis project Ga0209314, IMG submission 184146) | Lake sediment bacterial and archeal communities from Gulf of Boni, Indonesia to study Microbial Dark Matter (Phase II) - ​I19B2 metaG... | ecosystem: Environmental > Aquatic > Freshwater >...
GCGGCTAAGGATCCCAAAGTTCAACTCATCGTTGGGGTAGGATTCCTTCTGAGCGATGCCCTCGTAGAGGTGGCGAGAAAGTATCCTACCAAAAACTTCGCAGGCATTGACACCTACTCCCAATCGATAGTCCAGGGTAAATATCCTGCAGAATATCCGCTGCCTAACCTGATGGACATCGTGTATGAAGAGCATAAAGGAAGCGCCCTGGTCGGAGCCCTTGGCGCTCTGCTAGCTGCCTACTACGGGAAACCTTACATCGGAGGTGTTTTTGGGATCGAGATTCCGGTCCTTTGGAAGTTTGAAATCGGGTACAAGTGGGGCTGCGATTGGGCCATCAACTGGACCATGAAAAATCGTCCTGAATTGAAGGCGGGAATCGTTGCGACTCCAAGGAAGGAAAGGGTTCTCTGGACCTATACCGGAACCTTTAGCGATATCACAAAGGGATATGAAGCCGCTAAGCCAATGTACGCGAAAGACGCGGTGGCCGTTTACAACATAGCAGGACCCCTTGGGCTAGGAATAAATCAAGCTGTCGCGGAGATTGCTAAGGCGAAGAATCTAAAGAGCGGGCCACCCTTCTGGATAGGCGTTGACGCGAACCAAGATTGGATAAATCCAGGCTTCGTCATAGCCAGCATGATGAAGAGAGTTGACTACGGTGTATACTACGCCACTAAGCTAGTTCTAGAGAAAAAGTTTAGGGACGTAGTAAAGGAAGGAAAGGGATCAATGACTCTAGGGATAGGAACCACATGGGCAGGCGTCCCAATGGAAGGGATATCCGTCAGCACGCTAGCAGATTTAGACGAATTCATCGCGATGGGTGTGAGAGCAGAAGAACTAACAGGAGAGAAAGTACTTCCAATGCCGCCGGATCAAATTCGAGCGACATGTAAAGCGATGAGAGAGGCTCAGCCAGCTTGGATTTGGGATGCGATGGCGGAACTCGAGAAAAAGATACGCACAGGCGAAGTTGTAGTTCCGCTGGCATTTACAAAAGAGGTAGTAGATTACTGGCGCGGCATCTTCGGTTAACCCTAGATTCATCATCTTATTTTTTTCTTTAGTTTTTCCAAGAATATAGCGCGACGTTTAATTCTCATTTCTAAGCGTTATCGTAACCATAAAAACCGGCCAACAATTTTAAAAAAAGGAATCATCAGCCTCCAAAACCACGAGCATCTTGATACATCAAGACCTTTAGTAAAGACCCTATCGCTTGCAAAAATACCGTTCGTAGTCTTTACTTCGGCCTTATTCCGCCCATCATCATCCCTATCTCTTTCCTGCTGAATTCCCCCGCCTTCCCGATGCCTAAGAACTCGCCTTCATACATCACTGCGACCCTGTCGCTCAACTGTATAATTTCGTCAAGATCGGCTGATATTAACAAAACGCCCTTACCTTCATCTCTCATTCTAATTAGGAGCTCCCGGATGTAAACCGTGGACGCGATGTCCAACCCACGTGTCGGATGGGCAGCCACCACCAAGGCTGGACTCTTGCTCAGTTCCCTACCCACGACAAGCCTTTGCTGGTTTCCACCGCTGAGACTTTTGACTGGAGTCCTCACGCTCGGGGTTACTACTTTAAAGATTTTCACGAGTCTTTGAGCGAACTCTATTATCTTCTTCCAGTTCAAACGAGCCAGCCGAAGGAGGAACTCCGGTTCCCACTGTCTTCCGAGGATGCTGTTCTCGGCGACATCAAAACCCAAAGCCAACCCGAACTTACTCTTATCTTCTGGGATATGGGAAAGTCCCGTCTTGTACAGCTCTTCCGGGCTAAATTCAACGACGTTCACACCTTTAAGTTGGATCTGGCCGCTTTGCCTAGGCCTTAGTCCAGTTAAGGCTTGAACGAGTTCACTTTGGCCGTTGCCTTCGACGCCCGCCACGCCAAAAATCTCGCCAGCCTTCACCTCAAACGACAGATCCTTGACGGCGATGGTACCGAAATCGCTCATGACTTGCAGGTTTTTAGCCATCAGTATTAGTTCTCCAGCAGCTTTTCTCTTCCTAATCACACGTGGGACCATTTTTTTCCCGACCATCATCACCGCTAACTTTTCCGGTGTTGCCTCCCTTGTTGGTATCTCTCCTGTAACCAATCCGTTTCTAAGAACAACTATTCTATCAGAGATCTCGAGCACTTCCTTAAGCTTGTGGGTGATGAAAATGACGGCCTTCCCGGCGGCCTTCAGCCTTTGCAGAGTTCGGAAAAGTTCGTGTACCTCAAGTGGGGTTAGAGAGGAGGTTGGCTCGTCAAGTATCAGAACATCGGTGCCTCGGTAAAGCACTTTCAAAATCTCAACTCTTTGTTGAACACCCAACGGTAACAACTCGACGGGCGTGTCTAGCGGAATCTTCAATCCTGTTTCTTCAGCTAAATCAGCCAGCTTCTCCCTCACGGCTTCTAGCTTAAAGAGGGACAAAGGATTGGTGGACTCTTGACCAAGGAGAATATTTTGAACTGGAGTATATGGAGGAACGAGGGCAAAGAACTGGTGAACCATCCCTATTCCAACCCTTAAAGCATCGGAGGGGGTCTTGAAGTTTACGCGTTTGCCTCCCACGCGTATCTCTCCGTCAGTTAATGGGAGAAGACCTGAAAGAATTTTCATCAAAGTTGTTTTTCCAGCGCCATTTTCCCCTAGCAATCCAACGATTTCCCCCTTTCCGATATCAAAATCTACACCACGTAGCGCGGTCGTACCGTCGGGATATACCTTTTTTATCGATTTCATCTCGATAAAGGGTTGGGAGCTCATGTTTCCCATTAAACTAGAGGTTTAATTTAAACTTTAGGACCCGTCATTCAAGTGGGAGAATTAGAAGCATATCCTTTTGAAATGCGATAATGTTACCTAAAGACTTCAAGAAGATTAGGTGTGGAAACCAAAAAGATAAAAAGGTGAGAAGCCGACGTTAATGGAGGGTCGTAATGAAACGTTTCGAGATCCCCACACGTCCTCTTGTGGAATCAGGCGTTGCTGTGCTCATAGGGTTAGTGGTTGGAGCATTGTTTATGGTGATATTTGGCTACGATCCGATAAGGGCATATTATTCATTATTTATGGGGGCATTCGGTACCATACCCGATTTTTTGGAGACCATAGCGTTTGCGACGCCGCTGATGCTCACAGCGGTCACCTTTGCGATTGGTGTAAAAACAGGGCTTTTTAATATTGGCGCGGAGGGGCAGATGTACCTAGGCGCCATAGGCGCAGTTGCTGTGGGCGGCGCGATTACGCTTCCCGCAGGTATTCACGTAGCTGCTGCGACAGTTTTTGCGATGTTGTTAGGTGCCATCTGGTCTCTTCCAGCAGCTCTCCTCAAGATAAGGATGGGGGTTCACGAGGTTGTTTCGTCCATCATGTTCAATTGGATCGCTTTTCACTTTGCTATTTACCTTGCGATTTATTATTTGGCGGAACCGGGTAGGGCGGAGAGAACACTACCTGCCTTGCCAAGCGCGCAATACCCTCGCCTAACGGAGGAAACGACCTTAACCGCTGTAATATTCGTTGTCTTAGCGTTTTGCATCGGAGTTTACATCCTTTTGTGGGGTACGAGAGTAGGCTATGAGCTCAGGTTAGCGGGAACGAATCCGGATGCCGCTCGTTACGCGGGTGTAAGCTCCTGGCGCATGGTGCTCCTCAGCTTCGTCGTTGGAGGGCTCGCCGCGGGACTCGCGGGAGCCAGTCAAATTATAGGTAGACCCCCTGCATGGTCCCTTTACGCGACCTTAGGCAACGTTATAACACTAGGGTTCGATGGAATCGGAGTCGCTCTTATAGGAAGAAATCATCCTATAGGCGGGATATTTGCGGCCGTATTCTATGGGGGGCTTGCGCATGGAGGCAGATATATGGAGTATGACGTAGGAGTTTCTTCTGAGCTAGTGCGAGCTATCAATGGTCTCATTGTAATAGCTCTTGCTCTTCCAGAGATCATAGCTATCATCAGGAGGAGACTGAAGCGATGAAAACTCTAATGCGTCTCCGAGGTAAAAGGATCGTCTGGTTTCTCCTCGCTTTAGTTATCATCATAATTCTCGGTTATGGCATAGAATGGGCTGGTCTGGGAGTGGTTGGGCTAGTTGAAACAGGGTTGCTCGCGATGACACCATTAGCCTTAGCAGCTGTAGGGGAGTGTATAAATCAAAAATCTGGCGTTGTAAATATAGGATTGGAAGGAATCTTACTCATTACTGCCGTTACTGGCGTCCGAGGGGCTGAACTCTTCGGGAATGGGTATTTTGGGCTTCTGACCGGATTGTTAACTGGCGCCGTCATCGGGTTCATCTTTGGTATAGTGAGTGTTTACGGAAGGGCAGATCAAGTTGTCGCTGGGATGGGCATTAACATCTTTGCTCTTGGCTTCGTTCCTTATATCTTGATGGCTATCTGGGCGTTTCCCGGAATTCATATTTTTCCTCCGGAACTCAAGGTGCACCCAATGTACACTCCCTTTGGACAGTTGAACTCGGTGACTATAGTAGCTATAATTGTCGCGGGCCTAGCTCACTTCCTTCTACATAAAACGCTACTTGGGCTTAGAATAAAAGCCGCAGGAGAGAAGCCAGAGGCCGTTGACGTGGCTGGCGTAAGAGTCGATCGAATTAGAATCCTCACAAGCACCCTCGGTGGAGCATTATGCGGCTTGGGCGGGGCCTTTTTGTCACTGGCTTGGTTCGGTGGCATGGTAAAGGAAATATCAGCCGGCAGAGGTTTCATTGCCCTAGCCTGCGTAGTATTCTCTGGGCTGGAGCCGTTGCTGGCCTTGGCGGCCGCTCTCATCTTCGGCTTTGCTGAAGGCTTCGCCTTTTCTGTAGCGGTTACACCAGAAGTTAAAAGAATCATGCCGGGTGCGTTCTATTTCGTGAACATGATCCCCTACGTCACTACTCTAATCGTCGTAACGGTCGCGATCGGCAGAAGAAGGTTCCCTAGCGCCAGTGGCAAACCCTACACAAGGGAATAACTCAAAATTTGTATGCATCAAAACCATTAACCAGTTTTTTGTTTCCGAAGTTCCTTTACCCTTTCCATGAAACTCTTAACTCGTCCCTCATCAACTCGGTTGACCGTAATTCCATCTTTCTTAAAGTACGTCCCCACGATGGCACCATCCGCATATTCAAGTAGCTTCACGATGTTTTCTTTGGAAGCCCCGCTTCCAACTAAGACCGGTGTGTCTGGGACCGCCCTCTTCACTCGTGTTAAATCCTCTAAGTCAGGTTCGACTCCAGTCCGAGCGCCCGTGACAATGAGAGCATCAGCGAGACCTCTATGCGTGGCGTCTACCGCGGACTGCTCGATGGGCTTTAGGCTTAGTAATACTCCGTGTTTTACGTGCACGTCCGCGAAGACCTTTACTCGTTCAGCGCCTAGAAAGCGACGATACCTAAGCAGCTCGGGTGCACTCGGCTCGATGATACCCTGGTCTGTTAGAACAGTGTCTGTGAAAACGTTGGCTCGTATGAACCTTCCTCCAGTAACGTAAGCCACGGCTAAAGCCGCCTTGACATCGTTCCTGAGGATGTTGACACCAACAGGAATATGGACGGCTTCAATCACGCTGCTCATGACCACTGTCATGGCAGAAACCGTTTCCAAGCCCACGTTCGTTTTAAGGTAGGGGGCGTCTCCTAGATTTTCAACGATTAGTCCATTGACTCCCCCATCTTCGAGGGCTTTAGCCTCTTGAACTGCAGCCTCCAAAATTTGATCAATCAGCTGGTTCTTATAGCTTGGAGAACCAGGCAACGGAGGAAGATGAACCATCCCGATGATTGGTTTTGTTGCTTTAAAAATCTCGTCTAATAGGCTCATGTCTGAAACCCTACCTTCACCGCTCTATATTATTGCTTCTGTTTTCCGTATGAACTCTTCGACCTCTCGCCTCGTGGGCAAGGCTGACCATGCCCCCACCCTAGTTACACTAAGAGCTCCTACGGCGTTAGCAAAACGTGCGGTTTTCTCGAGGCTCCATCCTTCTCTTATGCCCAGAAGAAAACCTGCATCAAAGGCGTCGCCGGCCCCGGTGGTGTCCACGACGTCTACCTGGAACGCTGGTGAGTGGAATCTCTTGTGTTTAGTCAAGACGAGGCAGCCCCTTTCCCCCAACTTCAACGCGACGAATTCCGGACCTAAACTCAGAATACTTTCTGCCGCGCTTTCTGGACGTTTAATGCCCATCAATGACACTGCCTCAAGCTCGTTCAGAAAAAGTAGGTCAATTGACGGTAAAACCGAGTGCACGTGGCTAGTAGCTTTGATTGGCGCGAGAACCCCCACATCGAAGGAGATGAACACGCATGCCTTTTTAGCTGCGTCTAAAATCTGTAGGGCGGTCTTGCGCTGGGGGTCGCTAATTAGCGTGTATCCTGAGACATGAAGGATATCGGCGTTCCTCACATAGTCCATGTCAACCTGTTCAAGGGAGAGTAAAACGTTCGCACCTCGAAAGGTGTACATCGTTCTCTCACCGTTCTCTGTTACTATTACAAAGAGGAGAGCGGTTCCAACTTTATCATCTACTTGAAGCTGGCTGATGTCCACGTTTTCTTTTTCCAATTGTTTAATCAAAAATTGTTCGAAAAAATCGTTGCCGACTCTTCCGATGAAGCCTGCGCTGACCCCCAATCGAGCAACTGCCACAGAAAGGTTGGCGGCTGAGCCCCCCGGACACATTTCTACTTTCTCAACTAAGACTTCTTCTCCCCTGCTGGGAAATGACTTAGTAGGAGCTACGAGATCAACGTTCGCGTCCCCAACAGCTACCACAGACACTTTCATGAGACCACCAAGGAGAGACCTGCTTGTTGTTCAAAATTGTATTTGCCGTTTTCATAGAGAAGGAATATGTCTAGACCTACCAAAATCTTTCCGCTTTTGCTGGGCTTTTCCTCAAAGCTAACTCTTCTATTGCGAAATCTCTCTATGCTTCTTGCTTTTTGCCACATTTCGGACAGTATAGTGCCTCTTTGACCATTTCCGCGCCACAGAACATGCAGAATTTCTTTTCTTCAGTAGGTGGTGTTGGTGGTGCTGGAGGTGCTGGAGGTTTTTCGGTGACCGGAGGAGCAACAACTGGAGGAGCTCCTTCCGAGTATACTAAAGAGGCGGACCTGGAAACGAATACCCCGAATATGGGAGCTATGATGAGAGAAATCAGCCATCCAATCAAGGGGATGCTTCCGATTGCGCCGACAATGAGGGCACACACGAACATCACGATGAGCCACAAGATGTACGTGCCCCAGCCTATCTTTCCTATGATATCCAGAATTTCTCCGATGGCAAATGCTTTTCCAAAGCTGTCTTTCTTCACCATATGCACGACGGCCATAGCCATTATGATAGAAATGAAAAACATCAGAAGCAGACCCACTATCAACATAATAATGGCTAGAATCCAGCTGACCGCCAGCAGACGTGGAAATGCCATCCACGGTGAAACGGTAAAGATTGCCATGAGGATGAAGGGCGCCATTAAGATGAAGGGAACTATCAAGTAAATGATCACCGCAACCGCAACCTTCAGTCCTTGAACCCACAAATTAAAGTATTCTTTCAAAGAAGGAAGTTCTGTGGAGGTGGGTGGCTCTTCTATAACTCTGCACATGTACCCTAAAACAGTCAGGTTCACGATGGGAATAATGTCTAGGACGATTAATATTAGTAAGCGGCCGAGGTCGGTGAACATTTTTCTTGCGTACTCGATGGAACGTGATAGATTTTGGCCAATATCCAAATTTTCACATCCTACACGCTTTACAGTATCTTAATCCAGTTTGGAGAACTTAAAATTTGTTATGTTGTTTTTTGTGAATAAACACCGAATTAGTATTCGGAAAAGCAAATAGCAAGGGAATCGCCGCATTCCGAAAGTCATCATCGTGATCTCCACTGTGACGCCTAAAACAAACTCCATTTACAAAAGGAGGGGAAGAAATGAAAACCGGAGGTTTCCATCAGAACGAGAAACATGGTGGGGTCGCGGGGATTTGAACCCCGGACCGCCAGCGCCCCAGGCTGGTATCCTTGACCAAGCTAGACGACGACCCCTACGGATGGACGAGGACCCGTTATTCATTTACGCTTTCGGAATATTTTTATGTTGTCCATCTCGGTGACGTATTCGAAGCCGGCCTCTACGAGCTTGCATGCTTTATCAAGGTTTTTAGCGACCTTGCAGGTGTATTCGTCGTCTTGGAATTCTATCAGGTGTGTGTAGATGAGGGTGTTTTTGATGTTCTTATGGCCCAGTATGTTCATGACGTGCAGTATGTCTCTTGTTTGGTGGTATTCCATCGTGGCTTTCCAGTGGCGCAGGGTATGGAAGTGTATTTGCAGTATTCGCGGGTTTCCAAGCTTATGAGCTGTTCTCCTGCGCTGTTTTTCAAAAGTTTTTGATTGTTATTCATATAGTACCTCCGAATAAAGGTAAATTTGATATGGTAAAGGCATTTCTGGAAATAATCAAGGAGATGAAATTAGAGGAGAAATTTGAGAAGTTGTAGATCAGAATCGTTTGTAAAAACAAACGTACGTTTGTAAAAACAAACATATATGTGTTTGCAAAACTAAGTGATAACTATGCCCGAATCGCTAACACCTAAGGTAATATCAATTCTAAGGGCGATGTATTCGAATTTTGAAAAATGGTACTACACGAGAGAGTTGGCCAAGCTTGCCAAAGTGAGTTCTTGGTCTGTGTCTAGACAGTTTAGCAGGCTTGTAAAAGAGGGAATGGTGGAGCAGAGATCAGAAGGAAGGGAAAAGTTCTACAGGCTCAATCTCTTAAATGCAAAAACGAGAAAAATCTGTGAGCTATTTGAAACTGAGAAGCGCGAGAGTTTCTTTAAGGAAAACAGAAGGCTCGCTTGGATATTGGAGGATTTTACGAAAAAAGCTTCTGACTTTGTGCCCGAGATTCAATCAGTGGTGTTGTTTGGAAGCACGGCGAGAGGTCAGGCTACTCCAGGAAGCGACATAGATGTTCTTGTGATAGTGCCAACCTACGATGAGCAAAGGTTTAAGCAGCTAATGAACTCGATAGACGGGCTTGCCAGCGAGGTCAGTGGAAGACACCCAAGAAAGTTGGCTACAGTTGTTATGATGGCAAAGGATTTTGAACAGGGACTTAAAGACAAGAAAAGATTTGTAATTGACGTTCTAAAAGACGGTATTGTTCTGCTTGGAGAGGAAAGGTACTATCATTTGCTATCCAGGGTGATTTGATGCCCAGGCAACCTACGTGGGAAGATTGGTTGAGAGACCCAAGAATGTGCCAAAGGTCAATGCGGTACTTTCAAAGCTCGAGAGTTTCTCTTATCAAAATGCTTCCGGAGAGAATCGCAAAAGAAAATATTTTGGGACATTTGAAGAAGGCTTATCACAATCTTGACCTAGCAAACAAAGTTTTTGACATGCATGAAGGTGAGCTGAAGTTCAGATACGAAGGTGAGAACTTCTTCGATTGGGTTATTACAATAAGCTACTATGCAATGTATCAAGCGTCTCTGGCTGCATTGGCTGCTGTTGGAAAGGAGGGGGAGATTCACGCCGCCACCGTATGCGCTCTAATTTATCACTATGTTCACAAGAAGAAGAGACTGGGAGAGAGCTACTTGATTTCTTTGGATCTTATAGGAAGGCTTGCAAGGCAAGATGTACAGAAGCTTGTTGAAAAGAAGGAAGAAAGGGAGAAAGCGTCATATGATACAAGCTTTATCACACAGAAGGGACTTGCTGAAAGAGCATTGACAGATGCGAGGGAATTTGTGGCAAGGATTAGAGAAATACTGGAAGAGGGATTGGGAGCAGAATTTCTGTCTGGTGTGTAATTCAAGAAAGTTACTATGATAGTAACAAAAATTAAACCAAATTTAACTAACACTACTGTAAGGAACTACAAAAATTAATAGTTTTACAATTGCTTACCTTCAGCATTAGCCCAAGATTTAAGAGTCCCATTTCAAAAATTAAGAGCAGTGGATAGGGATGGATGTCACAGAAGCTTGTAAGCGAATTCATGAGATACTTGACTCAAGGCAAATTACTCCTTATTGCCGTTTGCTTCCCGTCTCTATTTTACACTCTGTTGGTTAATTAGCTTGGATGCTTTCTTTAGTTTATACTTTCTCCGCTTGAGCGCGTGCTCAGTACACGGAACGCCAAGCAAGCAATGCTCATTAATCTATTTGGAAGAGGTGTCCTTCAATAGAAAAAAAGAAAAAGGGGATTTGCGGGGGATGTGGAGATATCTCCACCGTTCTCCTAATACAAGCTAGCCGACGACCCCACAGAGCCGAATGATTATCCCTTTTTATTCTTTGGCATGCCTCAGATATAACAACTTTTTCTTTCTAAACAGTTTTCAGTCTTCCAAGGAGGCAAGCGCTTCCACTTCCTCTTCCTTGACGTAGACCTAAATGCTCTTGTCCCGTTATATTCATGAGCTTCTCTCTTTAGCAATTTAGAGTATAATGGAAGAGCATCTTCTTGCGCTGGTTAAATCTTTTCTGGTTTCTCAGAGTCCTCCGTGCCTAAGACTATTCCAAAGTTCTCCTCTGTTTCTCTTCGAAAGATGACCTTTAGCTCCGAGTGAGCAAGATACTTTGGACTCCCATTGACAATATGGAAAGGTCGGTCATGACCTGGGTAGTACACATCTGGTTTTAGCTCCTTGAGCTTCACAATGCTTCGTCTCGCCTCGTCCTCGTTAGTAGTGATGAAGTCGGGAAGACCCCTGAAGTAAGATCGTAGCGTAGGCATCGCGTCCCCTGTGAACAAGGCGGTTCCCTCCTCTAGCCATACTAGGATGGCTTGATGACCTTGTGAATGGCCTGGGGTCTCGATAACTCTAATGTCGTCAGAGAGGTCTCGATCACCTGTCATGATCTGAATCTTCATCTTTTCCATGATTTGACCTAAGACAATAGGGGTCGCCAAATCATATCCCTCAATTGAACGTATATAGGCCAGTTCCTTGGAGTTGATGATGACGGTCGCGTCGCTGAAGAGTTCTAGGTTGAGGGCATGATCCCAGTGGGAGTGGGTGAGGATAACTTTATCGATGTCTGAGGGAGTGAGACCCAAACGCTTCAGAGCGTCCAGAATCAGCCTTCGATTGCCGAAGTGTCCAGTGTCAACAAGTATGTTGTCTCCCCCTCTTATGAGCGCGATTGTGCAGATCCCAAGGGACGCAAGGTTCGTCCTGAAGCTTGAACCCTGCATCAAGATGTTCAATCTAGCCATTGAAACCACCATATCCCAAATATCCATGCCTAACTAATTTAGGTCTTTACTTCCTAACAGTCCCGAGATGTCGGTTAATACAAGCACAAATATTGACGCAGAGAGAATCTTCGCCACCCGTCCGCGTAAGCTGTACCCGTCTTGGCGAAACTAGTGTAGTATGAGCCCTAAGCGCTTAGCTCTTATTTCCTCGCCTGCTTTTGATGTTGGAAAAAGTGGTTTTGCGGTGGATGTCTCCTTGATATGCTCGTCCAAGCTAGACGACGACCCCACAGGAATAGACAAATACCCTATTTTCGCTTTCTGAATAGCTTGTAGTTGCCCATATCTGTTTCGAATTCGTAACCTGCCTCAATTGACTTTTTCGCTTCATCTAAATCGTTTCAGCCAATTGCGCGTATATCAAAGTATTTTTTATATTTTTATGCCCCAAGAACTGCATAACGTAAAGGATGTCTTTTGTTTGGTGGTAAAGCATGGTTGCCTTCCAATGGCGAAAGGCGGAGGATATCTCCATTTATGGCAGAGTTCGATTCCACACGGTCCACCACGGGATGAACCCATAAGGTAATAACGTCCATCACGGAAACAAAATTGCTGCTGCCAATTGTTAAAGCAGACACGATTACAAAACCTTATTCAAGGATTTAGGAGAACTTAAGATTAGAAGGGTGCCAATCTTGCGCTTGTCAAAACTTTACCAGGCTCTCTTAAGGTGAAAGGATCATGAATGGCGATCTTCTCTTCCGCATCTTGTTCCTCGCGCTCTTCCTTTCGGGAACCACTATTAGGGGTTACTATACCCGCAAGGTACAAGCCACACGTAAAAAACGCTCGATAAAGCAACGATTTGAGGATACGGCGCAAGCTGAAGGGAGGGCGTGTGCAATTCTGTTGATTGCTCAAGGCGTCTATTTGATTGTCATTGTACCCATCTATCTACTGTTTTCTCCCAGTCTGTTTTGCTTTCATCTTCCCATATCCGACTGGTTACGGTGGCTTGGTGTCGGCGTTGGGATCCTATCTCTGCCCTTTCTCCTCTGGGTTCAACATACCCTTGGTAAACACTGGACCATTTCCTTAGAACTCCGAGAAGACCATAAGCTTGTGACCAGTGGCCCTTATCGTTGGGTTCGGCACCCCATGTATACTGTTCACATAGTATACTTCTTTACTTGGGTGTTGGTTTCTGCTAACGTACTACTTCTCATTAATTACCTCTTGACAATCATCCTTATCTTTGCACGGATCCCGAAGGAAGAGAAAATGTTGCTTGATCAATTTGGCGATGAATACCGAGCCTACATGAAGCGAACAGGACGATTACTTCCCCGATTCCATCAAGAAACGGACAAAGAGGAAGGTTCCCCATAAGAAACGATAATAGTTAAAATTGTGATGATTCGCGTGATTGCAATCTAACTTATCTATTTAGGATGGCATAGAAAAAGGGGATTTGCGGGGGATATGGAGATATCTGCACAATATCTTGTGAAGGAAATTTATCCATTGCTTATTTAACGAACGGATGCTTCTGCACAAATTTTAACATATAGGAAAGACTAAATGCTCAAAGTGTGGCGAATAACGTATGGTAATCAAAGGTATACATTTGCTTCAGACGTACATCTGTAATTTCGAGTGTGACCACTGCTTTGTCTACAGCAGTCCAGACGCTAAAGGCGTGATGACCATTTCGGACATGAAGCAGATTTTTGACGAAGCCAAGAAACTTGGCTACGTGGAATGGATATACCTTGAGGGCGGAGAACCTTTTCTCTACTATCAAAGCATGCTTTGGGGCTTGCGACAAGCCAAGAAACTTGGGTTCAAGACGGGTATAGTG
>Ga0209314_10000949_pt1 | contig 13109 bp, 15 predicted proteins | sample I19B2metaG_FD_184146 | JGI IMG/M metagenome (GOLD analysis project Ga0209314, IMG submission 184146) | Lake sediment bacterial and archeal communities from Gulf of Boni, Indonesia to study Microbial Dark Matter (Phase II) - ​I19B2 metaG... | ecosystem: Environmental > Aquatic > Freshwater >...
TATTTAGCCTATGAATGAAGTGTCTAGTGGCTCGTGGCGCTTGACCTGCCGTGAGTACGAGGAGAGCGTTAAATCGTTTGTGAACCTCCTCCTCAATGAATCGAGTGAATAAACCACCCTTCTCGATGGCTATGACCTTGTCTGCGCTGGTTTTGACGAATTCGGCGGAAGTAAGTGCGGGTCCTATCAGAACGCCGTCTGGGTGGGACGTTAAGTTTAGTTGCTTTCCCTCATATCCGGGAACTGTGTATTCAATGGTTAAGTCTCCGAAGATGGCGGATCGTTCCTCAGGAAACACGTTGAAGTCTTCTCGAGCGAACGCCGCCACTGTCTCAAGGTCGGTTATGATGCTGTTGGACTCCGGCTGATCCTTGAAGGGTATGTCGTACGCTTGCGCCGAGTAGTATACGTCCCTCAACGTGGAAGTTTTTTTATTTCGTGCGAGTTCGTGGGCGAAGTAAGCTGTCCAAACTAGTTGGGTGAAGGGTCGGATGTGGCGGATGTTTCGGGCACTTCTACGCACGGCTTTCTCGCCCAAAACGTACTGTCGAAGCTCAGGGCTGTAGAAGATGTTTTCGATGGATCGACTGGGCATCTTAATCCATGGAAAAACGCCCTCTTCCATCTGTCCGTAGAGCCTTGCTCCAAATCCTCTTAAGTTTGTTAAAACCTCCCTTTTCCTCTCCATCGCGGAGCTTTTAATCTCCTTCCTCAAGCGTTTTCACACTCCTTAACAACTTTTGAATGTCAGGCGGTTTTTCCTTTTCAGCCAGTTCTGTGGAGAACTGGGCAATTTTAGGTAGGTACTTGGAAAAAACGGTTAACCGCTTCCTTTCTTTCTCAATGTACTCTTGCTTAGACAGAAAGCGTTTTAACTGACGACCCGCCTCGCGCAGTCCATTCAAAATCTCCCTGCTCACCTCTGGTCTGTCAGAAATGAACTCCTTACCCACGGTTTTGTAAGGCACTTTCGTGCTGCAAATGTGTGTGATGATAGCAATGGGCATGTCTGACGTGACCTTGTATCTTCGCCAGTTGATAGACTTTATAGCTTTCCATGAGACATCGCTGGCCTCATCATACAACAGCGGAATTCTGTTAGCAAACCGGTATAACACAAAATCGTTTTTCCTCGGTATTTCCCCCCCATACGCTATTCCCACTTCCACAATGAACGGGTGCCCAGAGTATGATGAAGGTTCACGTTGGCAAACAGCTACAAATTCCGGTTGCAGTTCCTTTAGGATTCCGATTTTGAGTAGTTCCTCACCCAATGGCGATAAACAGCTAGAGGCTGGAGGACGAAATTCCTCAAACTTCTTCATCCCTTGGACAAGTTTCACAATTTCATGAGGCTTCAATTTCCTTGGATCTTTATACTTGAAGGACTGTGGAGCGCTGATCAGCTTTTGTCGAATAACTTGAATTAATGGCTCAGTCTCTGGAATTCCAGCTTCAGTCAGCTTTCGCTCGACCTCTTTAATAACTGGCTCTACTTCTTCAGGTGTTTTAATTTCAATTAGCCTCTGCTTAATTTCTTGAATAAGGTTCTCCTTTCCCGGTCCCATTTCCGCTTTAGTTAACGTTTGTTCAATCTCTTGAACTGTGTCCGTAGTCTCAACAAACTTTAGGAAGCGGTCGGCTATGTTTTCATTGACCCTATGAAAATGTTTTTTCATGAAGTCTAACATGTTTCGGCAATCGGTGATCCTTATGAGTCGCTGGATAGTTTCCACGTCCACTCCGTGGGGATGCGGAAGCGTTTCTCTTGGCGGAGGCGGCATCTTAGTAACGACACGGTTGAACTTGTATAGGCGTCCTTTAGGGTCAACGAAGGTGATATTCGCGTAGGGGGTCACCACCGCTGTCTGCTTTAAGTATTCCAGAATCTTAGGCATGGCTCTGAAATAGTCTCCCTCTAAGTAGAATTCAACAACGGTCCCGCGCCATTGCTCCTTGTTCGCTTGGATTTTACGATCTAGAATGATGGGGCGGTTTCTTTGAATATCTATCATCAGCTTATACGCGTGGATCTTAGATGTGCCCCTGCTCGAGGCAACATAAGCAGGCTTGTGAGTGGTGATCTGCCCGTAGAGAATCGCCATTTTTCCTCCGAGGCCGAATGTACCTCGAGTTTGTCTCAGCTTAAACTTTGAGCCAAACAAAACCTGACCAAACGCCGACGGTATGTGGCGTGCAGGAACACCGGATCCGTTGTCCTTAACCATCAATTTATAAATGGCAGCCTCGGGACCTGACTCGCCCTCGTAAGACAGTCGAATGTAGATATCCGGGGGCAACCGTTCTTCTTTCCCTTCTCTTTCCTTCTTTTCCGCTAGGTCGGAGGCGTCGAGGGCGTTTTCCACGAGCTCCCTTACGGATGAAAAGATTGCTCTAGCGGGGTTGGTGAAGCCTGCTATGTCTCGGTTACGATAGAAAAAGTCTGCGGGACTTATTTCTTCGAAGGTTTCTGCCACCCTAGCTGCCACCTCCATATTTTCATCTGCAAGGCTCGAGGAACAGGCTTATCCTTCCAATATTGTTTTGCTTACTTTTTAATTTAACATGTAAAATTCAAACATTAATCCCGTTTTATTCTTCCCAAAGTTATACAATCTCCTCTAAAATTGGAGCTAAATACTTGTGAATGTATAGCAAAATGGTGAAAATAATGCGAGGTAAAATTTTAACCTCCTAGCGTTTCGTATGGGGTTTCCCACAGCTCCATCTTCTTTTTCTTCAGCTCCCTCCTTTTTCTATGGAGGAAACGGTACACGGTGCTGTGTTGGCTTCCTCTGGTCAGCATTTGAATTGCTTCCTTCGCTGCTTCGGCTTGATCCGTGTTTCCGATGATGGAGATTGTGTGTCCGTACACGGAGATGCTCGCATCGGTCAATTCTTCTATAATCTTTCTGGTTTTTCCCTCTTTTCCGATGATCCTGCCTTTTAATCGTTTCATGTCCGATTGCGATTTTCCCACGATCTCTCGCAAATCAATGACCTCCAAGATGGCGTCATCGTCCTCCAGCAGCTGAAACGCACGTTCTGGTGAAAAGCCTCTGCTGATGGCGATAATTACTTCTTTGGCTCTGAAGAGAAAGGATGGATCTTGTGCAGTAGGGTTCAATGTTATCGTGGCATCTCCCGTATTGCTGTCGATTTGAAGCTCCACCGAGAGCCTCTTCTCGATGTTTTCTTTTACGCGACCGTTCGGACCTATAATTGCTCCGATGCGGTCTCGCGGAATCTTAACGAATGTGCTAGCTCTTGCCACCCACGACCCTCCTATGCATTTCCTCCACTGAAAACACCTCCACGTTTAGTTTCTTGAAGTATCGATGGAGGTTTTCCAGGTCTCTTCGTAGAAATTGATCAGCCATGGGGTGTTCAAGGGGAACGGCTTGTGACACATCAAACAACACGGGCTCGTCTCTCCATATCATGACGTTGTACTCGCTTAGGTCTGAGTGTACCAGTCCCGCCTTTTGATATAGCCTCTTCACGTAGGTTAGTAGTCGACAATAAACTCGCTGGGGGCTTTTGAGGGAAACCTCCTTCATGAGAGGAGCGCTAACTCCGTTTTCTCCGATAAACTCCATGATGAGTACGTTGTGCTCCACATCGATGGGCTCAGGAACCCTAACCCCCACTTCGTGTGCGCGCTGCAAGTTCTTGAACTCTTTCTGAGCCCAAGCGTAGACGAGGGAACGAGTGTCTCTTCGAATGCGGGTAAATCGTGGGTCGCCTTCAAGATAGGGAAGCATGCCTTTCTTAAACTCGGCTGAAACCATCAAGTAGATTTTAATCGCCAGCTCTTTCCCGTTGGGGTCTCTACCCCAATAAATTCGAGCTTCCTTTCCCGCTTTCACCACTCCATAAATCTCGTCGATCGTTCCTTTATTTAAAAGGTCGTAAATAGTCATGAGCGTGGAACGATCAAAAACCTCTTCTAATACCGCTCTTTCGGATGAAAGGTCTCTGATTAACATCTTATCCCTTTTTTCTACCTTTTTTAGCCTCTCAGCTAGCTTTGTGCTCGTTTCAGGCTCTTTCTCTTTTTGAATATAGCCCTTACGCCGCCTAGGCCATTTAACGCTCATATCAACAGAACTAATGCAGAACATCCTTTTTATAGTTGTTCCGCTCACTAACGAAATGACATCACTTATTTTTGTTCAGCCTTCATTTTTTCTAGGAGCGCGAGTACCTCTCTATTCGCGTAGACTCTTTCGTCCACTTTCTGGTCCAGCCATTCCATACATAGTTTTGGCAAGGTGATGCTGATTCTTTCCTTCCTCATTAGTTTTATTACTAACAATTGTAACTAACCATTTTATGGATCTTCCTTGGAATGTAATTGGTGTAATTTCATCCTTAATCGTATTAACAATTCTGCTAGCTCTCAACGTGCCAAAACTTGTGAAATACTTGCTTTCTCCAAGAATTGATGTGTTTCTGCATACGTATCCAAAAGATTTAGTTAAGCAAGAGGGTGTACTTCAATTCTCGGATGAGCGTCAGTACAAGGAAGAGCTACGCGTTTTACCAAATAGTTCTCCAGAAATCGCAATGGCGATTAGTCCAAAATGGAGTTATGAAATAAAGATAATCGAAGTTCTAGGACATTTAAAGTCCAAGATAACTCCTGCATACCTCTTTGCTAAAGACATTTCAGACCCAACACTTATTGATGTTAAGATAGAGCCTCCAATAAAAGATGGGGAAGAGAGAAAACTTACTCTACGGATATCTACAAGGGAATCACGAAAGCTTTTCGTTAAAGAGCTCCGAATTAAAGGTTCTACTCAGTAGTTTTTAACTCTGGGCCTTCCGGCAAACATTATTCTTGTTGGCTCTCCTTTATCAATAACGCTCTTCTAAGCTCTCCCGGTGTTGGTTTCTTTAAATAGCCATTGCAGATAGGACATCGCCCCACCTGCAGGCAGGGTTACGCTGATGAGTTGCCTAACCACAAATTTCTTAGGTTTCTTTGCTTTATATGAAAATAAGGAGGATAGTATATGCCCTCTGCTTATGTGTTGATAAATACGGAACCTGAGAAAATGGAGAAGGTTGTCAAAGATATACGGAAAATCGAGGATGTTAAAGAGGCCCAAATGGTTTATGGTATTTATGACATAGTGGCAACAGTTAAAACTGACACGATGGATAAACTCAAGGAGATTGTGGCATATAAACTACGAGGACTGGAAGGCGTTCGTTCATCATTAACCATGATCGTAATAGAGGGTTCGTAAACAACAATTTCTCCTTTTTAACTCCTTTAATGATCCCTTCTAAAACCTCATATTCTTCGCTTCTCCTTCATCAACTGTTCAATTTCATACCTTTTTTCCTTGCGTCGCAGTTTTCTCTCCACTGTTCTTCAATAGGACATCGCCGCCTCCTCATGAGATGGTGAGATACCCATTTTTTCTTAACCAGTCAGCCTGACCCCTAGTATATCACCAAATGACATCGCCCCGTTTGTCAGATTGGAAGTCCCATGGAGAAACTAAGACTTCTTTTTCCCCAAAGAGCCACCTACCCAAACGAAAGGGCTACCCATTTAATAAACTTTGCAATGTGGTTAAAGAATCTTGAGAGAAACAATGAGGCATCATAGCAGGATTAAATGAACTAGAACCGTTCCCCTTTCATGCTATTTCCAAGACAGTTTACGGTGACTGTCTGAGGGTATTCCAGTTTATACAAGAAGGAGAGGTATTAAAACAATAAATGGATTTTGAAAGCATAAAGTCTACTTTAAGCAACAACGTTAGAAAATGGAGCTATTTGGACCATATAGAAGACTAGGGGAGAAAGGAAAGGCCACTTAAAACTCAAGCCTATCCCTCCTCTATAGATAGTCAAATTTTTCCCCGCAAGACGCACCATCTTGCGCACCCAAACAGCGCCATAGCCAGACTCCTTTACGCCTTCAGAACCCAAAACAAACCCCGCTCAGCCTCAGCATGGTGGTGGCGAATAAAAATCCAGTCAGCGCACCACCAAGAAAATTTATTTTCTCACTCAAAAATTTTCTAAACGCCAAGATTGTCCCCGTTGTACAAGCCTGTCTAGGACTGTCTAGTCCCCCCTCCCCCGGTATATAGGGGTCAAAAATTTTTCCACAAAATCAAAAAGTATAGTTCCGACCATCCCCGACTTTAACCTACCTTCAAACGAACAAAAAGCATAAATCAACCATCCACCATGAAGACTACGGGCAAACCATGCACCCATACTTCAGCGTTTTCAAAGACGAAACCAAACTAGACATCAACTACGTGCCACCACATCTTCCCCATCGCGAGCTTCAACTCAACCTTCTAAACCAGTTTTTCCGCTTCGCCATCGAAAGCCCAGGCAAAATGACACAGCGAGTTCTAATCTCTGGAAAAATCGGAACAGGAAAAACCGTTCTTTCCCAACACTTCGGGCTAAACATAACGAAAGAAGCGCAAGAAAGAGGAATCAACCTCCACTACATTCACATCAACTGTCGCGAATGCAAAGGAAGTCTCTTCATGATCCTCCAACGAACCGTCTTAAAATTCTATCCCCATTTTCCCCGACGTGGCTACTCAGCAGAAGAACTCTTACATATGCTTATACAGGTCCTCGATGAACGAAACGCCTACCTCATCCTAGCAATAGACGAGCTGGAAGCCCTCATTCGTAGCGAGGGATCCGACCCACTATACAACCTTACCCGCATTCAGGAAGACCACATCAAGGCTCCTCAAAGACTCTCCCTCATTTGCGTCCTTCGCGAACCAGAATATCTAGACATGTTGGATCCCAGCACACGAAGCACTCTTCAACACAACATTATTCATCTGGAGCAGTACTCAAAGCCTCAACTTCAAGACATCCTAAACGATCGGGTGCCCCTTGCCTTTCGACACGGAGCCATTTCTGCACAAATCGTAGACCTCATCGCCGAGTTAGCCTCCTCCGAAGAGGGTGACGCACGCTACGCGATTGAGCTTCTATGGCGAGCTGGCAAGTACGCTGACGCTTCAGCATCACCGGAAGTCTTGCCTGAAAATGTTCGAAAAGCGGCGGTCAGTGTTTACCCTGCTGTTCGTAAAGATATGATTTCCTCCCTCGACCTTCATGAGAAACTGTTTCTTCTTGGCATCGCAAGATGTTTCAAGCAGACCGGAGCAGCTTATATATCCATGGGTGAGGCTGAAGACACCTACGTGATTGTTTGCGAAGAACATGGCGAGAAAAAACGGAGTCACACCCAACTTTGGAAATACTTAAAGGAACTTTCTGCCTTGGGCATCGTTAAGACGGAGCCTTCCAGTGTTGGACAGCGGGGGAAGACCACACGTATTAGTTTACTAAGGGTTCCAGCCTCTGACCTAGAGCAAGAGGTGAATAAAGTTCTTTATTTAAAAAGGACGTAGAGGAGTCTTTATGCCAATTGAGGACGTTTTTTCCTCGAGAGGGCGGGTAAAAATTCTTCGAATTCTGGCAGAAATCGGAGAGCTAAACATTTCGGAAATTGCTCGACGAGCCGGGCTTAATTATACCACTACAAATCAGCACTTGGAGGCTCTCGAAAACTCCGGTCTGGTTCGTCATAAAAAATTCGGAAGGATTCGCATCTTCCGCTTTAATGAAGAAAACCCTCGAGCGGAGATCATTAAAAGGCTTATGGACCTTTGGACAAACAAATAAATCCTAATAAAATTATGAACACATCAGTTGGTGATTTTATGTCGATGATTGATGTGACGGCGAAGCCAGAGGTTTATCGAGAAGCGACAGCGAAAGGATCAATCAAATTAAAGCCTGAAACTGTAAAAATAATTAAAGAGGGAAGGGTTGAGAAAGGCGACCCTCTTTATATGGCAAAGATTGCTGGAATATTGGCAGCGAAAAACACCAGTTCCTTAATTCCCCTGTGTCATCCCCTTCCGTTAACCAGCGTAGAATTGAGCATAGGCATCACTGATGAATCTACGGTAGAGGCAGAGGCAACCGTTAAGACTAGGGCGCAAACTGGAGTGGAGATGGAGGCTCTCACTGCCGTTTCGATAGCGTTGTTGACAGTATGGGACATGACGAAGCAGTATGAAAAGGATGCGCGTGGACAGTATCCACATACTGTAATTCGGGACATAAGGGTTGTGCGTAAGGTGAAGGGTGAGAAAGAAGATTTTTGTGGTGGGCTATAGGGGGTATATTCAACGATTGAAAAAAATGCTGCGTTTGGAAAGGGGTTTGGTTTGTTTGGGCTGTGTACGAGTGAGTGGTTTGTGTGGTTTTAGAGTGGTGGTTTGTTAAGTGAGCGGGTCTGAATCAGTTCGTAGGCATAAGGCTGAGGCTCCTTCGAGCTTATGTTTTGCGGTGATTGTGGTTAGTACGTCTCGTTTTCGGGATCAGGAAGCTGGAAAGCGGGTTGCTGATCCTTCTGGCGATTTGATTGTGCAAATGTTGCAGGGGCATGGTCATGCTGTCGCTTTAAGGAGGATTGTGTCTGACGACAGCTCCATGATTGGGCAATCTGTGAGGGAAGCGTTAAAATCGAAGGATGTTGATGCGATCATTACTTGCGGTGGGACGGGAATTACTTCTTCAGATGTCACTATTGAGACAGTTGCGCCGTTGTTGGAAAAGAAACTCCCCGGCTTCAGTGAAGTTTTTAGGCGTATTAGTTATGAGATGGTTGGTTCAGCGGCGATTCTTACGCGTGCGATTGCTGGTGTATCTGGGGGGAAGGCGATTTTTTGTATTCCGGGTTCTCCTCAGGCTGTAGCTTTGGCGATTGAAAAGCTTATATTGCCCGAGGTTGGGCACATTATCAAGCATGCTCGTGAGAGATAGTGGTTTTATGCTGTATGATAATTTTGGGCGTCCGGTTTTGAATTTGCGGGTTTCACTTACGCAGCGGTGTAATTATCGTTGTCCTTATTGTCATAGGGAGGGTGAGGCGGTCTCTCCTTTGACGGAGATGTCTTTTGATGAGGTGGTTCGTATTGTTCGGGTTGCTGTTTCGTTGGGTATTTCTCGTGTGAAGTTGACGGGGGGTGAGCCGCTTCTTCGCTCGGATATTTTGGAGATTGTGAAGGAAATTGCTGAGCTTAGGGGTTTAAGGGATTTGTCGATGACTACGAATGGAACTCTTTTATCGTCGTTGGCGAAGGAGCTTCGCCAGAATGGTTTGAGGAGGGTGAATGTGAACTTTCCTACGTTGGATGCTAAAATATATTGGGAGTTAACTGGTGGAAACCTGAAGGATGCGTTGGAGGGGATTGGGGCAGCTGTGGAGGCTGGTTTGTATCCGGTGAAGTTGAATATGTTGGTTTTGCTTGGTGTGAACGAGAAGGAGATTTTTAGGATGATAGGTTTTGCGAGGCGTAGTGAGACGATTTTGCAGTTGATCGAGTTGGAGCCGGTGAATGTGGACACGTCCTACTACTTGCGGTTTCACTATGCTTTGGATGGTGTTGAGGCTGAGTTGGAGAAGCAGGCTTTGCAGGTGAGGGCTCGTGGGGACATGCAGAACCGTAGGGTGTATTTTTTGCCTGGTGTGAAGGTGGAGGTGGTTCGTCCGGTTGAGAATACGGAGTTTTGTGGTCGTTGTGCTCGTTTGCGTGTGACGAGTGATGGGAGGTTAAAGCCTTGTTTGATGAGGAACGATAATCTGGTGGATGTGCTTACGCCTATGCGGAATGGAGCTGATGATGAAGAGTTGAGGCAGCTTTTTATGGAGGCAGTGAGGAGGAGGGAACCCTATTATAGGGCGTGAGTGTGAATTAGACTTTTGTGTTGTTTCTTTTGTGAATAAATTTTTGACCCCTATATACCGGGGGGAGGGGAGGCTAGACAGTCATAGACAGTGGGGACAACAAGTTAGTTAAAAAATAAGTTTTCTTGGTGGTGCGCTGACTGGATTTTTGTTTGTGTGCGTAAAGTTGAGTGTCTTGCGTGAACGTGGGGGATTTGGGCTGGCTGGTTGGTGGAAAGGAGCTGATGGGGATGGCAGGGTGTAGTGAGGTCGTCCTCTGAGACTGGGATATGTCGGTTTTGGAAATAATTGGTATATTGAGGCGTAAGAGTACAATCTATATGGAGATTTAAGGAATGGTCAACGAGGCTTTATGATGAAGCTTGAGGTCAAAGAACTTAGCAAAATGGTGTGCAAAGATTGTAGCGAAACAGACTATCAAAAGTGCCAGTCTTGTCGAATCCATCAGTTAATTAACTCTATGGCTTCATGACAACATTAAACTCTGGTCTAGACTCTGTTTTTCTTCTTTCCTGGTTTGATGGGTGTTGTTGGTAGGCTTTGTGTCTCTTTCCAGAGAGTTATGCTGATGCCCTTTATGTGCTCGCTGAGGCTGGGATTTTGAGCCCGGACTAGGCTGAGGGTTTGCTGACATGGCTAAGTTTAGGAACGTTCTTGCGCACACTTATGCTAGGGTGAACTTGGAGATGGCCTATGATGTCCTGCGGGAGAAGCTGGATGACATTAAGGGGCTTTATAAGAGACTTTTGAAGGAGCTGACCTCTTAACCGAAACAGAGTATCATACCGTCAGATGTTATAATCATCAATTCTCATCGGTATCCTCAGCAGCGATTTCTAGCAAAAGGGGGTTGTGAGGTTTGGCTTGACCTCTAATTTTGGCTTCCTCTATGATCACGTCGAACACAAAGGTGTAAATAATTCAGGGATAATCATGCCTGAGCTTGGGGGAAAGGCTTTCAACGGTTTCTGGACGCTGTCTCTATGAGCTGTTTCAGGTCTACGTATTGCCTAACAACTTCATCAAATAGCCTCAGCCTTAAGTTCTCATCTCTGGAAAGAAGCAGCCTACCCCTCGTGAAGATGTAGTGTTTGAATGGCAGTGGAGCTTCATTTAACACTTGAACATCAACAGGAACCCCCATCTCAACTTCCAGTTTAGCTGAGAAATCCACCGTGTAGTAGAAGGCTTTACTAGAATCCCTTATCCAGATAGCCACATCTAAGTCTCTAAAGGAAAACCTCTCCATAAAGCTTCCATACACATATGCAAACACGACTTCGCTGGCGCCCTCAAGCCTGCCCTTCAACCTTTCAAGAAGCTTAAGCTTCTGCTCATCCGACAACCTACGGTACTTAAATTCCAGTTCGGCTATATCCATAGACCCGCTCATGCCTTATCCCTCTTCAGAAACCCCCTCACATGTGTGACGAAATCTTCGAAGTCCCTCAACCCCCTCTTTACGCTCTTGTATACTTTTTCATCGTTAATAACCCAATACCTATGCACGAGTAAGTTTCTAAGCCTAGCGGCAGAGGATAATCTAGAAGCTAAGTCTTCCGGTATAATGCCTTTAACCACAAGCCTTGCAAAACATTCAGGGAAACCCTCAGCCGTCTCATTAAAGGCACTTAAGAGGATATGCATACATATGCTTGAGGCAGCCTCCACAAGCTGAATTAAAAGATATCTCATCGAAAGCCTCTCGTGAACCGTTAATTCCTCAAAGCGCTTAGCCGTAAGGTCCCTGAGCATCTGAACAGCATCATTAACCTCCCTAATTCTAGCCTCAACATGCTCCTCATTAAGAGACATATCATATTACACCATCCATCCAGAACTCTACCACTCTTCTACGCACTTCTGTTATTTTAAAGAAGCGCCAGTACTTTCGAAAACAGATATTAGCGTCGTCATGCTGACATATGAAGGTGGATGCGACCCCTCATGCCAACGAACCTACCGGCTGAAGCCAAGCACAAGTGGAGCGAGGTTTCCTCGGCAAGAACTCCGCAAGAAAAGCTTCAGGCACTGCAAGAGTTCTTGAGCTTGGTTCCAAAACACAAGGGCACAGCCCGTCTCTGTGCTCAAGTAAAACGCCAGATGGCCACCCTACGAAGGGAAATCGAGGAAAGGAAAAAGAAGAGAGCTGGAAGGGGTGGACCGAAGTTTTTCATCGAGAAGGAGGGAGCCGCCCAAATCGTGATTCTAGGGCCGACGAAGGTCGGTCGAAGCAGCCTACTAGCCTCCGTCACCAACGCAAAAGTGAAGGTCTCCAGCTACCCCTACACAACGCAAGAACCAGTGCCCGGAATGTTCCAACACGAGGACCTCCAGTTCCAGGTCGTGGAGGCTCCAGCCTTGATACCGGGCTCAGCCGAAGGCGAGGCTTGGGGACTACAAACGCTAGGGCTGGCTCGCAACGCAGACGGGCTAATCCTAATGGTGGACTTGTCACAAGACCCTCGTGAACAACTATCCCTGATTTTAAGTGAGCTGGAGAAAGTTAGAATTCTTGTCCAAAAGCCTCGTGCACGAGTGGACATCGAGCAAAAACACGTGGGCGCCGGCCTAAGAATTCTGGTGCTCGGTCAACTGATAGACTGCACAGTAAAAGACATGGAAAACCTCCTAAGAAGCTACCGAATTTTAGACGCTACAGTAAAAATCTACGGCGAAGCAACCCTAGACGACGTGGAAGACGTCATCTTCGAAAGCACCGTGTACCGACCAGCTATCATCGTCGCCAACAAAGCAGACACTCCTCGAGCAATAGAAAGGCTCAGGGAACTGGAGAGATTCGTGGGCGACCAAATAAAAATCCTTCCAGTCTCCTGCAAAGACCGTGCTGGACTGAAGAAACTGGGAACGGAAATTTTCAAAGCGTTAGACATTATCCGTGTCTACACGAAGGAGCCGAACGAAAAGGAGCCATCCCAAAAACCGTTCATTCTCAAAAGCAGAACCACTGTCCTAGACTTGGCAAAACAAATCCACAGCGACTTTTATGAACGATTTTCCTACGCGAAGGTGTGGTCGAAGCGTCTGCCCTTCAGCCCCAAAAAAGTTGGGTCATCCTTCGTTCTCGAAGACGGCGACGTCGTAGAAATCCATGCAAAATAGTCTTGAGACCTTTTTAACGGGATGCTCGCGCTACCCTTTCCATCTCGTGGCGCTTCGCTACCGCGTGGCTTTTCACGTCCTTGTTCGTTGCGAGAATCAGCTCCTCCGCAAGGCACTCTTCCAAGGGTCGGGGATTGCCGAACGAGGCCTTTCTCGCTCCCTCCGTAAGAAAGCGGAGGGCTAAGTCCACCCTTCTCTGGGGGGAAATGTCCACCGC
>Ga0209314_10000950_pt1 | contig 13104 bp, 15 predicted proteins | sample I19B2metaG_FD_184146 | JGI IMG/M metagenome (GOLD analysis project Ga0209314, IMG submission 184146) | Lake sediment bacterial and archeal communities from Gulf of Boni, Indonesia to study Microbial Dark Matter (Phase II) - ​I19B2 metaG... | ecosystem: Environmental > Aquatic > Freshwater >...
GTGAGAGCCACGAATCATCCCTCTCGGTCCTTGGGTTCTCCAAAGCGAGATTTCACATCAAGCGTCTGTGTCAATATAAATTCTTCGTAGAACGATATTCTGCAACCACCTGAAACAGTCCGGCGAGCTACGTCAACGCTGCGACTTGGAAGAAAGCATGTGGTTATCGATCAAGCAGCATTTTCGGCCGAACATAGTTGAACTGAAGCCCGATCGAGTCGGGTTCCCCGCCCAAGGCGTACGCTAGAAGCTGTGAGTAGTACAGTATAGGAATGCCAAAGCGTACGCTCTGTTGCCGAGCCAGCTGAACTTGGCCAAGGTCATAACGCCCGTAGCAGAACGGACAGACTAGGGCCATACAGTCGGCCTTAGCGTTCTGGATGTCGGTCAGTTTCTTTTCAAGAATCTTCGTGGAAGCGTCCGAGTCAATTGAAGAGAGCCCTACGCCGCAGCAATCAAGTTTGTTGAGGTAGGGGACACTCTCAGCTCCCAGTGCAGAAATAAGCCTGTCTAATACCGATGGCTTCTCTGGATCATCGAACCTAGCAATTGAGCTCGGCTTGGTGAGGTGGCAACCATAGTGTGATGCCACCCTCAGCCCCTTGAGTGGTTTCACCGCTCGCTTTCTTATGTTCTCCACGCCAACGTCGATCTCCAAGGCTTGTAGGAGGTTTCTGACCTCCATCTCCCCCTTGAATTTCTTCCCAATCTTTGCGAGCTCTCTGTTCACATCCGATCTCAATTCTTCTTTGGCCTTCAGCATGACGTTGACTGAGTTCAGAGTTTCGTAGCATCCGCTGCACAGAGTCAGAATGTTCTTGCCCAACTCCTCTCCTACGCAGAGATTTCGGGCGGCGAGTAGAAGCCAAGACCGTTCATCAATGGAACGAATTCCGACGGGGTCTGGACAGCATCCCACACCCTCCATATCCTCGACGTCAACACCCATCTTCTTGAAGGCGAATCTAGAAGCCGCCTCTATCTGTGGATACCTGTTCGGAATTAGGCAGCCTAGGAAGAGAGAATACTTCAGCATCAGATTCGCCTTCTGGCTTCAACCACGCCACTAGAGCTAGCCCTTTCCAGTGTAGATCCCGCTATGAGCTTTGAGATTTGTTCCAAACTTGGCGATGGGAGCTTAGGTAGCCCAAGCTTGTCTCTCCTCGAGGCTATCGACTGAGAAACGGTAACGGTCAAGCCGTTTCTGACGAGGGTCATCGCTTCAGACCTCAGGTGGGAGGGGGCCCTGTCCATTCTTGCCGCAATGTTCTTAGCCTCAATGAGGGCTTCTGGAAGATCGATCCCCTGTGGACACCTTTCCGAACAAGTGTAGCAGATCGCGCACATCCAGATCAGTTCCGATTCAGCGAGTTTGGTCGGGCTGACCGAATACTCCTTCAAAAGATTACGCGGATTGTATCTGGCGTTGAATCTCGATACTGGGCATCCGCCAGTGCACGCTCCGCAGTTGTAGCAGGAAGAAGGTGGCTCCCCACCCGTTTTAGGCAATTGATCTGAGGCCAATTGAAGCACCGGAGTTTGTTCGATCTAGAGCTTCCGGGGGCAAGGGTGAAAGTGTTTAGGAAGGGCTCAGATATGAGGATTTTCAATGGTAGCGAGATCGTCTCAGTCTATCGGAGTTGAACGCAACGAAAGTACGACTACTGTGACACCCAGCACGAAGATCGCTATACCTCCCAATACTGATATGGGCGATCCGACTATCGAACTCAGGAGCCGGGAAACGTACGGAGAAAACACGGCCATCCCGCCGCCCAACATAAGCAAAAGCGATCTGAACAGTCCTGATCTTTGTCCTGTGGGAACGCTCAATCCTGCGATTGCAGCGCCTAACAAGAATAGGTAGAATGCTTCGATCAGTACGCCGCTGGCAGCGACATTAACCACTACGTCATAGAGCGGGATAAGTAGTCTCGTCAGCGCCCACACGGCTAGACTTTGGATTGCGATGACCGCGATCGACAATATCATGAACATTATGGCCAGCGAGGTGGCCCTTTCGAGCCAGTTGCCTCGCCTCAACTCGGTCACGGCCAGAAGCGTGAAAATGGCCATCGAGAGGGCAAGGATTCCGGAGTCGAGTAAATTCCGAGTGAAGACTTGTGCCAAGAAGTCCAGACTAAGGCCGCTGACGGCCCATCCCCAGAGCAGATATGCGATAGGCACCATGAGACCGAGAAGCGCGATACCTAAGGTGGATGATACTACCCTTGAGGCTACTTTTGCCGACATTTTCATCCGGCCTGTTCCCAAGTTGAACTCAGGGTCACACTCTTTTTTGGGAGATTGCCTTTCCAGTTTCGGTCGAAGTTGCAATAAAATGTTGTGTGAGGATGTAAGGCCTGCTCTTTTGAATGAGTCTAAGTCTCCGACTGCTGCGGCTTCTTCCTCAAGGTCTTTCTTGCGAATGTTATGAATCCGGTATGCGCGATCATCCGCGAAGCTGGCCGACTCTTTCCCTCCCTCACAAGGATTCTTCTTTCAAAGCATTCGACAGTTTCAAGATCGATAAAACCCTCAGAATCCAATGCAGCAGCCATCTTTTCGACCTGATTGTAGGTTGGACTGAAAGAAGTCAACATCGAACCTCCGCGGAGCGCTGCGGCTGCTTGCGGCGCCAGTTCCCACGGGTCTCCCACGTCCAGATAGACAGCATCTACGTTCTTCTCATTGAAGCCTTGTTTCGCATCTTTGTTATGTATAGTGACGAATTCCAGAACGCGAGCCCTTCGCAGATTCTCCTCTGCTACTCTGATGAATTCCGAGCGAATTTCGTAGGTGAAGACATGACCAGTGGGCTTGACGAAGTGAGCCAGCGCTGTCGTCAGCGCAGCGCTTCCGGTGCCTGCCTCAACGACCACGCTTCCGGGGCCTATCCCGCTCTTCACCAAAATCAACCCTATGTCCTTTGGATACATTATCTGGGTCGTTCTCTTTGAATGCCGTATATAGTCCTCCAAGGTGGGCTTAAAGATCCAGAAATCGAAGCCGAGTGAACTCTTCGTTGAATCTCCGAAGTTTCTTCCGATCACTTCCCTGAAATCTACGATACCCTTGTGCGACTGAAACGTCTTGTCAGGTTCGGCTCTCCTGAGCCACTTCTTTCCGTCGGAGTAAATCAACACGTCCGAGCTGGCCTCGATTCGCTCTGACTCCAACTGATTTCTTCTCCACAAGTTCGTGGTCTAGACTCCTACATTCTCCGACGATTCGGAACATATGCGTATCCTAGAGCGAAATCGCGATTGAGATACTTCGGATCAAAGATCTGCTATATTCTCATCCGTACACTTCTGATCGACAGCTTTGACACCCATCCTACTTTCGCTTATTGCAGATGAATCGAGTTGCTCCGATCAAAGTGGAAAGTGACCAAGCGACCCTCTTCAGATAGTACCCGTACGGACCCAACTATCTTACAGAGACAGAACCTAAGCAGAATGGCAATACCAATGTGATCACAGAGATCTCTATACTGAGGAATGAATCTAGAAAAAATATGGGGACATCAGGTGCCCACAATAAAAGATTCTGTCGAGAGCACGCCTTTGATGCCACGAATCCTGTCAGTAATAAGCCGCTGCAGCTCTTCGATGTTCCTAGCTTCGATCTTGGCTATCAGATCGAATCTACCGAACACCCCGTGAACCTCCTTGACTCCTGGAAGTTTCGACATCTCTTCTCTCACCGAGCTAACGAAGTTTAGGTGCTCACCAGTTCCCACCCTTACGAGTACAAACGCCGTGATCATCGCGTATTCCTTCATAATTGACCTCTTGTTTGTTGATGATAAACATGTTGATTGATGCACCAAGATTCATGGTAATTGGGACTTTTCGCGGCTCGCGGCCTTTACCAACTTCAAAGAACCGTTTTCTCGCAAACATCAAGAAACGCCTTGTTGGCAAGCGATAAATATTGACGTGAATTCAAGAGGCTGCATGCCAGTACTAGAACAAGAGAGACTAGATATTGACAAGTACGTTGAGGTGTTGCGAGAGTTCCTGCGGCAGCCAAGCATCTCTGCACAGGATAGGGGAGTCAAAGAATGCGCTCAGATGTTAGGCGAAATAATGAACAGATTCGGCATCTCTAGCAAGCTTGTACCGGTCAAAGATGGACAGCCCGTTGTCTTCGGAGAGCTCAGATCCAGAAGAGCGGATCGCACACTTCTCATCTACGATCATTACGATGTCCAGCCGCCAGAGCCACTGGATGAATGGAGACATCATCCCTTCTCAGCTGATCTTGAGGGTGAGAGAATCTGGTCTCGAGGAGCGTCCGACAGCAAAGGAAACATACTTGCCTATCTCGCCGCGGCCGACATCATTCTGAGACGTGACAACGAGCTGCCGATCAATCTCAAATTCATCTTCGAAGGAGAAGAGGAAATCGGTAGTCCGCACCTTCCCGAGTTCGTTGAGATGAATAAGCACCTACTCAAAGCAGATGCAGTCGTGTGCTGCGACGGCGGGCTTGATCCATCGGGTAGCCCAGTCATTAGTCTGGGGTTGAAAGGGATCCTTTATGTCGAAATGAGATGCTCGGCAGCAAAGACCGACCTTCACTCATCGAGAGCACCTCTAGTGGCCAATCCTGCATGGAGGCTGGTATGGGCACTCAACACGCTGAAGGATAGAAACGACAGAATCATCGTTACGGGCTGGTTTGATGATGTGAAAGTTCCCACAACCTCAGACTTGGAAATTGCGGGTCGTATTCCATTTGATGAGAAGCAACTCAAGGAAGAATACGGAGTCAAGGAATTTCTCGGCGGCAAGATCGGAACTGACGCATTGAAATCCCTGCTTTTCGATCCAACATGCACAATATGCGGCCTCCTGACAGGCTACACGGGCCCGAAGTCGAAGACGGTTCTCCCGAGAACTGCCTTCGCAAAGATCGACTTCAGACTAGTCTATGATCAAGATCCAGACGATCTCCTCCGGAAGCTCAGGAAGCACCTAGACGCGCAAGGCTTTACTGACATAGAGCTTGAAATCATAGGCAGACTAGAACCGTCACGTACTCCGTCAACGGCGTCCATTGCGACAGCGGCCGCGAAAGCTGCCCGAATCGTCTATGGCGTCGAGCCTATAATCTATCCGAACTCGCCAGGATCTGGTCCTGACTATTTGTTCACCAAGAAGCTGAAGATAGATTCCATATGGACAGGATGTGCACCGGCCTTCTCAAATGCACACGGACCCAATGAGTTCATAACTCGATCGAGTCTAGTGTCAGGAATAAAGTACGCGATCGAGACCATCGAAAGCTTCGCTGACCTCGAGTTGTAGGATGTCGATGCTTGGGAGAGTGGGTGGGCTTGAGGTTCAGAGCTGGAATCGTCATCTGAGACCTGACCCAACTGATAGATTCGTCCGTGGGACATGTTTAGCCGAAGGTGTACGCTCAAGATCGCTGTCCAAGGCAAATTCCACCGCACCTATCTAGTGCGGAAAATTCTGCCATATCCTCGCGGGCGATATCGAAAGCCGACCCTATTGATCATCGACCAGAAAGTTGCGGCATTGCTCGATATCACAGGCTTACCTAACAGAGTCTCCGCCTTGTCCAAGATCTCGATTGTCCTGAAGTTTGTGCAGCTGATGAAGACGCCGTCCACGTTCCCCCTTCCTACCTCTGTAGCCAGATCCAATGCCACCTCAGGCGGAAGCCCACCGATCTTCGTGTTCTCTCTTATGCCTAAACCTCTAATTCGAACAACCTCGAAGTTGTTGCCCTCCAGAAACCGTTTCTCCTTAAGGTTGATCTCCTCTTCGTAGGGTGTAGCTACCCCGATCTTTCTGCAATTCAGCTTTCGAAGACTCTCCACGACTGCACCCGATGTGGCGACCGCTGGAATTCCAGACACTTTTTCCAGCTGTGTGGCTAACTTCACATCATGGCCGACGCCTCTAAATAGGCTCCCACTCGTACAACCATAACCTATTACATCGACTTTCGCGTCACTGAGTAGGAGAACGGCCTCGTCTGTCCTCTCCTCCATCTTTCGTAGCTCTTCTAGTGTGACCTCTTTTAACCTCAGGCGTGCGGCGTGAACAGTACCATGTTCTCCTATCAATTTGTTGAATTCTGGCTCCATCGTTGTATTTGATGACGGCACGATCAGTCCGAGACGAATGTTTCCTGAAACCAATCACTCTGCGCTCTCCGAGGCGCAAGGCAGGCTTCGCCCAACTGTACGGAGAACAGGTCTCCGAGAAAGGCTTTTCCCAATAATCCATCAAACCACAGAGTTGAAGAGGTTAAGGATAGACGAGTTTGGAACACAACAGGACTTCTCGATTCCTGCAAGATACCATCAGAGAGGCATTGCTTTGCGATAAGACCCAAAACCATGCTGTTCGATTCACCTCCGCGAAAGACGAAGCGAGATCATCATCGGTGGCAGAGGATTCTGCGGGACAAGAATGAATATCGGTGGAAGACTTCGCACATTGGTTTACGGCTGTATCGCGGTCGCAGAGAGTCGCCGATCGAGATCAAGCCGTCCTTTCACTTCTGGCCTGAATCGATTCCACGCACTTTCTCAATATGATCCTGCAACTTTGCATGCCCATGGTGTCGGAATAACCACGTATCGAGAGTCGATCCTACACTAGTAACTTCTCACGTCATGAAACCTAACCAGATCGACGATCTTGCAAAGTAGCTTGGATATGAGGGTTATGTGGCAGCTTTGCAGAACCGACACTTGTGTTTGAGATTCTCTGAGACTTCTTTCCTTCGGCAAGAGAATACGGACTCTATAACTGCCTAGTCTTGAATGGATATATGGGCCTAGAAACCTCGACCTCACTCATCGATTCTGGACTGGATGGACTGAAGACCGACATCAAGGGTGATCGAGACACCTATCGCGAGTATTGTGGCACGGCCATTGTTGAAGACGTCCGGCGAAACGTCAGAGGGGCCAAGAAGACAGAAATCCACGAGGAGATAGTCAACCTAGTCCTTCCTAGCATCAATGACTCGAAAGATCAAGAATTGCAGCTTGTTGAAAGACTGTTAACCGAGGCTGGATAATCTACTCCAATCCGCTTCACAAGACACTTTCCTGCCTACAAATTTCATAGACCTCCCACGGCGATCGCGACACTTGAACAAGCATAGAACCTAGCACGCAACATGAACGTTCAATTCCCATATACAGGAAGTTCGGATGGCCATAGGGGTGAGCATACCTAGTGCCCAAGCTGTATTGATCGGCTCATCGCAAGAATTGGTCATTGGCTTGTTGAGTCCAAACTGGAAGCCGGCCACATACGCCCGAGATGCAGGTCTGCCATCCCCATCGTGGGAAATACTGTCAGGAAACCGTGGCTCTTCTGACATGGCTCAGCGGATCTGGCAATTCAGGTCTGAGAGGATACCACACCAAGTCAGCGACTCAGGCAAATACCTTGTCCCTCACCAAATCAGGGGTAACTCTGATTCGTCATCGTCGCCAATTCCATGTTGATGTGCGGCGCGACTTATTTTCTTATGGAATCGGTCTGAACCGAGTTCAAAGAACCTGTGGTGGCTAGACTGAGTATCTCGGAACCTCAGTCGACTGACTTCTTAACACCCAGAGCTTCTCCACCATATTAATGACAGCCGCATCGACCTTTGCCTTCTTCAATTCGTCCACAGTCACGTTCGCCGTTCCAGACAGCGACAGGTCGCAACGATCTCGAAGATATCTCTCGATATACTCCTCGATCAGAGCGTCGTAGTAGAGGATAGAGTCGCTGTAGTCGCCATTCTGGTATGCTTCTTCAGCCTTCCGCCTAAGGAAATTCAAGAGATTCCGGGTCTCACCGTCTCTCACACGGCTCATCGCGATGCCTTCGATGCTTTTCAAATGGTCTTGATCTGAAGCTTGCTCTCAATTGGAGATACGTCGGTTCATTTATCTCTTTTCGAGATTGATGTAGGTGTATCATGGTTGCAGGGTTTTGTTTTGGCTTCATCGGCAGGCTGAAGACCTCATTCTAGCGTAGTGAAACATATACAGCTGAGCATATCCAGCGCAGTCACCGAACCTCTCTCTCAGGAAAGCCCCCACCCTGACTCTGTTGAGACTTTCTGTCTGCATCGGATACAACCTCTTTACTATTCTATCTATCCAGACATCGACCGGCGCCGCTTCTCGAAAATCCAGACCATAGAGTAGAAAGCAATCCGCAACCTTCTGGCCTACTCCTGGGAGCTCAATAAGGACCGACTTTGCCTCACAGTATGGCAGTCTCTTCAGATCACCTAGGGTCAGCGAGCCTTCCGCCACCATGCGAGAAACCGACTTGATGTACTCCGCACGGTATCCAGTTCTGCACCGCTTCAGATCCTGGATGCTAGCCTTGGAGAGTGCCGTCGGCGTTGGAAAGGTGAAGCACGCCCCATACTCTGTCAAGACCCTCTGACCGAATTTCATAGACAGGAGCTGAACCATAGTGTTCCAAGCCTTGGCTGATGTATTCTGAGAGCACAACGAGGAGATCAGACTCTCGAACGGATCGTCTGACGAGACGAGCCGCAACCCCTCGTATTCTCGAAAGGCAGGTGAAAGGGGATCGCACCCGAACTTCCGATAGAAAGCGGGCAAGTCGTCGTGCAGATGAAGCATATTGCAGATTCTTTTTCTTAGATCCAGCATGCGGCCTTGATCCAGAGGAGTCTCGGAAAGAATTGTGACTCCTAACATTGGTGCATGATTGTTTCCGATGTTGGTGAAGCCGCACAAAACGGGCCTTTGTCCCAAGGCTATGAGCCGCCACTTGTTCTGTTCACCCAGACGCCATTGAGGACCGAAGGTCTGGCCGCTTTCCATCGAGCAGTGGAGATCGAGTGGGCCTATTATCTCCGTGTTGGGGATGGTCAGCTCCTGTCTGAACTTGAGCGGAGAGCCGCGACCTGAGCGACTTCGTCTGTCCTTGTCACACCATTGTTTCACTATCTTGCCTCGGGCAATTTCTCCCCTGGTAGAAGTATGTCGTGCGCCTTCGTCTCTTGTACGCCTGAGAGTGTGAGGAATCCGAGCCTTGCTTTCTCCTGAAGTTCTTTGATGTTTCTTGCGCCGACATAGCCAAAGGATGCTTTCAAACCCAATACAAGTTCGTTCACCACTTCCGAAAGTGAACCCTTGTATGGCACCCAGCCTTCAACTCCTTCAGCAATACCCTTCGCCGGGTGGCTGTACCGATCCAGCGCATACCGTTTCTCGAGCGCAGAGACGCTGCCCATACCGCGATACTGTTTGTAGTATCTTCCACCTATTGACACGAGGCTTCCCGGCGATTCCTTGCATCGGGCAAAGAGATTTCCTATCATGACCGTTAAAGCTCCAACTGACAGAGCTAGTGCCGCATCCCCAGGGCTTCTAATGCCTCCATCTGCGATTATCGGAGCCTTCAGGCCGTACTCCGCGAGAGCGTCCGCCACGTGTGCTGTCGCGAACAAGGTCGGCGCGCCTGTCTTTGTCACCTCTGATGTCGTGCAGATCGATCCAGAGCCAATTCCAACTCTAATCCCAGCGATTCCTTCGAGCTTGGTTGCTACATCAACGGCCGCTTCATAGGTTCCGATATTTCCCACTATGACCTTCGTTTCAACCTCAGGTAGCATCTTCTTTACTGCCTCGAACACCTTTGAGTTGTGAAAGTGGGCAACGTCGGTCACAAGCATATCGACGTGCTTGTCCAGTGCCTTCGCTCTAGCCAGATCGAATGGCGAAACCGCCGCTGCGCAAAGGAGCCTACCGTCCTCGTCTCTTACTGCGTTTGGATAACTTCCTCTAAGGGTGATATCCTTGACTGTTATTAGCCCCTTGAGTCTGCCCTCGCTGTCGACTAGGGGAAGCTTCTCTATTCTGTGTCTGTGCATGAGGTTTTTTGCATCTTCAATAGAGATACCGTCCGTTGCAGTAACAACCTTCTTTGTCATCACGTCCTCTATCTTGAGTGATAGGTCAGCGAAGCGCACGTCTCTGCCAGTTAGGATTCCTACGAGCTTTCCATTCGCGACGACAGGTAGTCCTGAAATCCCGTGCTTCTGCATCAGACTTATTGCGTAGGCGATGGTCTGTTCGGGATCGATTGTCACGACATCTCTTATGACCAAGGACTCGGCCCTTTTGACCCGCTTGGCCATATCAACCTGTTCTTCAACCGTGCAGTTTCGGTGAAGGACGCCAAGACCTCCATGTCTTGCCATCGCTATGGCCATTTCACTCTCGGTCACGGTGTCCATCGGAGACGAGACAAAGGGGATGTTGAGCTGATGGTCAGCAGTGACGTTTGCCCGCAAGTCGACTTCCCTAGGCTCGACTTCTGTCCATCCGGGGAGAAGAATCACATCTTGAAATGTAAAGGCCAACTTTGCAGCATGGAGCTTCTCTGTGAACTTCTGCATTCCGAGCCTCCAACTCCCGCCGTTTTGCTGTGTCAGTTTAGCTACCAACTATATCAATGTAGATAGCTGGTTGCGATTCGGAAGTGGCCATTTTCGTCGTAGCTGCTTGACCGCTAGGCCTTGCCCAATTCCAGCAGCTCTTGGATCTCCTTCACGGAAAATCTTCGGGGCTTACCTATTAGAGTCGAGAAGAGCTGAAGGCGGGCACTTTCTTCCACAGCCGACGCTACCCTGTAGGCTGATTCGATGTCTCTTCCAACTGCCAAGACTCCGTGATTCTTGAGTATAGCAGCCGCCTTATCTCCCAATGTCCTTGCCGCTTCCATGGCAAGCTTTCTTGAGCCAGGAAGTCTGTAAGGAGCGAGTGGGACACCCCTTAGAATCGGGAGGCTTGTTATGCCCACTGGAAGAAGTTCAACTCCACTGGACGCGAACGCTGAGGCGAACGTTGAATGAGTATGCACAATGCCACCGACGTCTTCTCTTGACTTGTATATGGAGAGATGCATCGGGGTCTCGATGGAAGGCCTATTCTTGCCTTCCATGACATTACCTTTCTGATCGACAACTATGAAGTCGGTCGGCGCCAGATCTCCCATCTCGAATCCGCTCGGCTTTATCAGAATTTTTCCGGTGGACGTTATTCGGCAGCTGATGTTTCCTTCAGAGGCTCGAATCAGCCCAGATAAGAAGAGTTTGTGAGCAACCCGCGTCATCCTCTCCCTCAGTTCGTCCATATCTACACTCAACGCGATCCGTCTCCCATCTCGATTGTCCGATGGATATGCCAGCTCGAAACTTCGTAGAAACGAACTGAATCTAGGAACTATTTTAAGTGGCTCTAGAGGTCGGAAAACGCTGGCAAATCGACGACGAAGCGAGGTGAATCGTCAATCGCCCTTGAACCCCACAAGCGTCATGAAGGCGCCGGTCAAAGCAACAATGATAGCAAGAGTCGATACTGCCGACTGGACCAGAGGATAAGTTATTCCTGAAGATGAGGCGTACAGCCAAACTCCAAAAGCTAAGACCGAGATGCCGAGGATGCGAAGGAGAATATCGAGTCTGTCCAAGTCCTGTTCACGGTGGGTGATTCAGAAGATAGGCAGGTGACAAGAAGATAAGTCTTGCCTCAATACCTTCAAAGAACCCGAACTAGGACTAGCCGAACCGAAACGATTCAGCGCGAAGGTTTTTTAAACGAAAGATCCGATTGTTGAGCTATTCTTGCTGTGTCGCTGGAGCTGTCGCTTTGTCGGATATGGAGAGGTCAGATCGGACCATCGTTGTAGCCCTTGGCGGAAACGCCATCCTCAAGCCTGGACAACGCGGGACCGCTGGTGAGCAGTTTGAGAACATTGAGAAGACGTGTGAGAGCATCGCTGAAATGATCGCGAAGGGTTACGACGTTGTAGTAACACATGGAAATGGCCCTCAGGTCGGAAATATTTTGATCCAGAATGAGGAAGCGAAGGAGCATGTGCCACCCATGCCCTTGGATGTTTGTGGCGCCGAAAGCCAAGGGATGATCGGCTACATGATCCAACGCTCTCTCACGAAGCATCTGAGAGCGAAGGGGATTGAACGCACAGTCGCTACGGTGGTGACAGAGGTCGTAGTGGACGAACAGGATCCAGCTTTCAAGAATCCAACAAAACCGATTGGTCCCTTCTACTCTAGGGAGAGGGCAGAACAGCTCGCAAAGGAGAGAAGCTTTGCCTTCAGAGAAGATGCGGGCCGCGGCTTCCGTAGAGTGGTGCCTTCACCAGATCCAAAGTACTTGGTGGAGAGGGAGGCTGTCAGACATCTACTTCGGATGGGAGTTATCGTCATCGCGGCTGGAGGGGGAGGAATTCCTGTAATAGAGAGAGAAGGAAGGCTGGTCGGGGTGGAGGCCGTGATCGATAAGGACTTGGCCGCTGAGAGGTTGGCCTCGGACGTTCAGGCTGGAACCTTGCTGATCCTAACGGACGTGGAGAGGGTCTCCCTGAACTTCGGAAAGAGGAATGAAAAGCCGATAGATGAGATGTCTGTCAAAGAAGCGGAGATGTACCTCAGACAAAGACATTTCGCGCCCGGAAGCATGGGGCCGAAGGTTCAAGCTGCGATAAGATTCCTAAGGTCTGGAGGTGCCCGCGCAATCATCACATCTCTTGTCCGAGGAATTGAGGCGTTGGATGGCAGAGCGGGAACAAGCCTCAGAGCGTAAGGATGTTTTTCTGCCCCTTTTGACAGAAACTATTTTACATTCCGGTCATCCTTGGAAGTCAAGGCTGATTCGAAGTGAATTCCAGCATTACCATAGAACAAGCTTTGGACATCATCTCATCCAGTTCGTCACATGGTTCGACCAAGGTAACTGAGATCGCCTTGAGCGGGCTCGCCAGCTTCGTCCATCAGAGCCGAGAGGCTGAGGCTGAGAAGCTGGCAGAAGGACTGACGCGCTACGGAGAACAGCTCATCAGACTTAGGCCGACATCTGTCCTACTCGTGCACGCGGTCAAATCCATGATGCATGTCATGAGAGACCGGATTGAGCAGGGCCAGGACATCGGAAGCGTTCGGCGAGCGGTCCTTGAGCAGAAGGACATTCTTCTGCATTCTATCCGCTCTTCCGTCGAGCAGATCTCGTCGATCGGTTCAAGGCGAATAACTGATGGAGAGAGC
>Ga0209314_10000952_pt1 | contig 13082 bp, 14 predicted proteins | sample I19B2metaG_FD_184146 | JGI IMG/M metagenome (GOLD analysis project Ga0209314, IMG submission 184146) | Lake sediment bacterial and archeal communities from Gulf of Boni, Indonesia to study Microbial Dark Matter (Phase II) - ​I19B2 metaG... | ecosystem: Environmental > Aquatic > Freshwater >...
GAAGCTCGGATGTGAGCTCATCCTCTCTATTCGTCATGAAGGCGACTATCGCGGGGACATCAGCCGAGTTTATCACCTCATCAAGCTTCATGACGAAAGCAGACATGACCCTCTGATCCTCTCGATCCACATTGCTGTCAGGATGCCTCACAGGCGAGAGGATGTGCGCCTCATCAAAGGCAAGTATCCCACCCTCCACCATCACCTTGTTGAACAGAGCCTCGGTCTGGCTCGCACTGGAACCGTACCACTTGCTGTAGATCTGGGACATCGAGACTATCGAGGTGAGAGGTAGAACACCGTACTCGAGCCCGTCCAAGACTGCCTTCTTTCTCAGGAAAGTCAAGATCGCGGATTTCCCCGATCCGGACGGACCTGTCAAGAGGAAGATCTTTGGCGGGGGGAGAATAGAAAATTTTCTTACCTCGGGATCCTTGAAGACATAGTACTGTACGCTTCTCATGATCGTGGCGATCTCTTTCTCCCTCCCCACGATCTCGGGTAGCTCTAGCGAGAAGCCTTTCCTCTTCAGACGCTCCATCTGGACCTTCAGGATCTTCTTTCTCTCCTCCAGAGACTTCTGGGTGAACCTCCATTTTCTGTAGCCTAGACTTGTGAGATAGAGCTCGGGCATGAAGAATGTTCGTAGGAATTTGCTCTTCTTCCACCAATCATCCCGGTCATATCGTCTCTCCAAGCACTAGGTCACCCCCGCCCAAAAGAGCACAAATCGGATCGAAAGATAGGAGGTGGCGAACAGGACGATGGAGTAAATCGAGATCTTGATCTTCTCGCGATTCGACCCGATGTCCGGTCTGGACTTGACCTCGCGAACAAGCAGAAACAGAGCAAAGTGAATTATGAGGATGTAGATCGCCAAGTTGGCAACGAAACCGACAGTTATCGGTCCTAATGCCAGTGAGGAGATCGACACCTCAACACGCGACTCCGCCTTTAAGTGGTCGTCGCGAGCGATTTATCCTTTGTTTCACGCTGTCGAACGCATGAAAATGCATCCGCGTGCACATGTGAAAACTAACACGTATGCTGAGTCGTGCACTGAAAGTCTCAGCATTGGAAGATGCATCTGATCCCCGTCAACGTGACTTCTCAAGCAACTCTTTAAACCAAGGTTTTCCGTTAGAGTGCAAGACGCCCCATGTACGCCGTCGAAGCCGAAGATCTTACCAAGTCCTTCGGAAGCGTGGTCGCGCTCTCCGGGGTCAACTTCAAGGTAGATCAGAGAGAGATCTACGGCCTCATAGGCCCCAACGGGGCGGGCAAGACCACAACCCTCAGGATAGTCGCCACACTTATCAAACCCACTTCAGGCACAGCACGCATATTGGGCAACGACGTCGTAAGAGACGCGTCTATTGTCCGAGGCCTGATAAGCTACCTTCCAGAAGAGGCTGGAGCCTACAAGAACATCTCAGGCATAGAGTACCTCAACTTCATGGCCGGCTTCTACACAAAGGATCAAAAAGAAGCAGGTGAGATGATTCAAGAAGCCTCAAGAATCTCTGGACTCGCTGAGAGGCTGAGAGACAAGACAAAAACCTACAGTAAAGGCATGCTCAGAAGGCTTCTCCTATCGAGAGCCCTCATGATTAGACCGAAGCTCGCGATACTCGACGAGCCAACAGGTGGCCTCGACGTAGTACACGCACACCACATAAGAAACTCGATCAGAGAATACACCAAGATACACGATGTCTCCGTCATACTCTCAAGCCACAACATGCTCGAGGTCGAATTCCTATGCGACCGAGTGGCAATGATCAACGCAGGTAAGATAGTGGATGAAGGCACGCCTGACGAGCTCAAGAAGAAGCACGGCGCATCCAACTTGGAAGAAGCATTTGTGAAGGTGGCTCACGTTGCATAGCGGCTTGCTCAACCTCATAGTCAAAGAGGCCAAGGACCTTCTCCGAGACCCGAAGGTGCTCGTCGGCATGGTACTGATGCCCCTCCTCCTCTTCCCCATAATGGGCTCAGCCATAAGCATCTCCATGCAAAGCGCCCAAGAACAAGCAAGGTACGTGAAGATCTGCATCATGGATTTGGACGAGAGAACACTCTCGCAGACCCTCGTAGAGGTCCTCGCAAACAACCGAAACATCACGGTCATACCCATCGAGAAGAGACCACTCGATGAAGCGGTCGCCGAAACAGAACGATTGAATGGAACAGCCCTCATTATCCTAGAGCAGGGATTCTCACAGAACCTCACTGCGATGAACAGAGGCGGCGTGACTGCCTACGCCTTGATCAAGAGGCTCGACGTATCCGAGAGCAACAAGATGTCCGTGTTGAACTCCATTCTTCGCCTAGCCTCGACAGCTGCAACTGCTCTCATTCTCGAGCAGGCCGCTCCAACTGCTGACCCGTCGGTTGTCACGAACCCTATCAGCATAAGCTATCAGACGATCTACCGTGAGAAGCTGGTAAGTATGAATCCGAGCGCCATAATCGGAATAGTGATCTCACAAGGAACAACGCTTCCAGTAATTGTCATGGTCATATTCATATTCGCAATGCAGATAGCCGCCACGTCAATAGCCGTCGAGAAGGAGCAGCGAGCCCTCGAGACCCTTCTCACTTTACCAGTCAATCGAGTATCGATACTCGGCAGCAAACTGATTGCTTCGGCAGTAATCGCGGGAGCTGGCTCGGTCGCCTACATAATCGGCTTCAGATACTACATGGAATCATTCATGACCCAGTTGCCGCCGACGGTCGATCTGGCGAGTCTGGGACTGATTCCCCCGCCCACATACTACGTATTGCTTGGACTCGTGATTTTCATAGCCCTGACATCCGCCCTCTCAATCGCAATATTGCTTGCCGTCTTCGCCGAAGATGTCAGAGGAGCCCAGTCGCTCGTGGGGTACCTGACAATTCCGATCCTCGTCCCAGGTCTATTTCTGATGTTCACCGACATTGCGACTCTGCCGATGGCAGTCCAAGTCGTATTGTACGCTATTCCGTTCACCTACCCTGTCCTCTCCGCGCAGGCCGGGCTGAGCGGCGACTTCAACATCATGCTCATTAGCATAGCCTACCTAACGATCTTCACTGTGGTAGTCCTCTACTTCGCTGGCAGAGTATTCGCGACGGAGAAGATACTCACGGCTAGGTTTTCGCTCAGACGCAGAAGATGAGACAGGCGAGGTCTCTTCAAGGGGTTGCGGGAAAAAGCGGATTGCATGGAACAATATCGAAGGCGTTCACGGTCGCAGATCAACCTAGCCTATATGAACCGTACAACCGTTCCGAGGCCGATCTTCTTCGCGTTCTCTATCACAACGCTAGCTGCGGCCAAATCCTGAATTCCCAGGCCGGAAGCATCGAATATCGTGACCTCTCTATCGTTCTCCCGCCCCTTCTTGAATCCAGCAATGACCTCCCCGAGCTCGGCGTGTATCTGATCTTCTCTCAAGAGGCCCTTAGAGAGCGCAACATCCCTCCTATCAACGACGATCTTCGCCCTTGGATAGAGCCTCGTATCCAGCTCCTGCTTGCCCTTGACATCTGCCCCGATGGATGTTATGTGCGTTCCCTCACCGACCCACTCATCCAACACGACGGGCATCTTCGAATAGGTCGCAGTCGCGACGATGTCCGAACCGACTACACTCTCTCTTGCCGTATCCACAGGCTCAACTCTCAGCCCGAGCTTCTGGGACATCTCGGCAGAGAACTTCTCCCGGCTCTCCTTGCTGAGGTCGTAGGCCTTGACCCGCTTCAGGCTGAATAGTTCGCTGACTGCCTGTACCTGCGTACGTCCTTGGACTCCAGTCCCTATTAGGCCGATGACCGCCGAATCCTTCCTCGCGAGATACTTCGCGGCTACTCCGCCTGCAGCGCCTGTCCGGACCGCCGTTATCAGCGAAGCGTCCATGACCGCTATGGGGAGGCCTGTTCTTGAGTCTGCGACATAGATCGCTCCCATGATGCTTGGGAGACCGAGCTTCGCCGGATTGTCGAAGTAGCCAGACGTGACCTTGAAACCAACAAGATTGATGTCGTCCAGAAGCGAGCCCTTCACGTCAAAGTCTCCGCCGTGCTTCAGCACGTCTAGGTGCACAATCTTTGGCATCAAGGCCTGCCCTTCCGCTAAGGCCTTGAAGGCCTTCTCAACCGCGACTATCGTGTCGCGCATCGTCAGGGTGCGTTCGACGTCACTCTTTGACAGAACGAGAATATCGACCAAATGCTATCACTTTGACCAATCTATGGGGCGGCATCGACATAAGACCTTGACGGAAGATTGGAGATCGCTTCCTAGCTGGGCAACTTCTATCTGGTGTGGAAAACCGGAACAAATGAAACTATCCAAGTGAGGACAGTCAGCACAACAGCATAGATTCCAACAAAGGCCAGGAATCTCTTCGACCAACGCTTGGGAAGAATGGAAGGCACCCGCCCGTGGAAAGAAGGCAAGAGAGGAATCATGAAGGACACCCCGCGCTTATATTCCAGATAGCCATCCCCAAACTCCTTCTCCAAGGCAGCCTCCTCACCATCAGCTTGAAGCATGTAGATGAAGACCACCAACGTCCATGCATAGAGATCTCCGACACGAATACCATACGCGTTCAGCATCAGAAGCCCAAGCGCCAGGATATCTATGCCAAGATGTTGAGGATGCCTGACAAAGCCATAGAGTCCACCAGTGACCAAACCAGACTTGTGTGCCTTCGCACCGACTGTCTGTCCCAGACCTGCGAGGAAGATCACGAGTCCGAACGCGACCACAAACGGAGCAACAACACTCGCCCACCTCGTGTCACTGATGTAGCTTGTGAGGTAGTACCACTGTGGGAAAAGATACTGCTCGAACGGGCTCCACCACCAGTAGAGCAGACGGTATAGGATGGGAGAAGCGTAGAATAATGGCCATATCATCGGCTCGATGATGCCAGCAACGATCGGCATGTAAACGGCCGCACTTGAACTCGCAGCCGCAATCCAACTTCTCCTGATTCCAGAGCTCTTTCGCACTCTTCCCACCCTGTAGCCAGACTTCGCCGAGTTCTTCTGATCAAATACTACTCTATGCTTCCACACCAAATGGCCGAATAGCAACGTACGTCGCCACACCACATCTTTTAAACTATGCCACAAGATGGCCGGGCAGGGTCTCGAATTGTGGACTGTGAACTCTGAGTGGGGAGCACTTCATGCTGTGCTTGTACAAGACTCGACGCTGAACTTCTGGGAGAACAGGCTTCCATTCGCCGGAAGCGAATCTAGCCTCTATTACCTGCCGAGATGCGCACACGCGGATTACGATGCAGGAGGTCATGACCAGTGGTTGCAGCTGGAGAGATTCCTCAAAGAAGAGAGCGTCCAAGTATTCGAGGTCTTCTCAATCATCAGAAATGTGATCGAGACGGCTTCCGAAGCGGAGAAGAGAGAGATCATCCGAAGATTCTGGAGACCTGGCCAGAAGGCGCCCAAGCCAAGCGAACTCAAAGCCGAACACATTACAGACGGATACCCTGATACACCATACTTTGATCCTGCCGAAGACGAGGTTATACTCCCCGACTTCAAGAGAGCCACCTGGCCGTATCCGAGGGACACATCGTTTACCACACCAGTCGGGACTGCAATCTGTAACATGCGCAGATATAGCCGGAGACTTGAACCTAAAGTAGTGAAATTCGCGTACGAGTCCGATCCCGTCCTCCAGAAGAATATCAACACCATCTGGGATGCAAACGAGGTCGAGATAGCAAACACAGAGCCAGCCAACATCGAGGGAGGAGACACAGAGATAGTCGACGAAGAAACCATCGCAATTGGACTCGGACAAAGAACAACATACACCGGCTTCATCGAGACCGCTAAGAAGATCTTCTCAGCCGACCAAGATGAAAAGATCAAGTACGTCTGCGCCGTCCATAACGCGGACTACCCTGCAGTTGACTACATGCATCTCGACACCACCATCAACTTTCCAGCCGAGCGCAGAGCCCTCGTCATGCCCTATTACTTCGAGAGCGAGATCGTCAAGGAGATGCCACCAAAGAGACTGCTTATGAAACTGCTTGCAGCGACAAGAGTTCAATCGGAGCGCGACGCGAGACCAATGCAGGATATCGTTGGCCCCGCCGTGTTTGAGAAGGCTGGCCAATGTTACGTTTACGTGAGAGACAAGCAAATTCAGCCGACCCTGCTTCGACGAGAGATCAGCCTAGTGGACTTCCTGATCAAAGAGGACAAGATCGACAAGGATGGCCTGATCTACGTTGGAGGACCGCCCGAGAGAGAGAATGATCTGAGACATCTCATGCTAGCGCTGATGGAGCAAGCAAGAGGCGCTACAAACACGGTTACCCTAAAGTCAGGTACAGTGATAGCTTACGCAAGAAACGTGGCGACTCGGGAAGCGCTTAGAGAGAAAGGTATTCGAACGAAGAACTGGAGCGACAGCTACCTCGACTTACTAGGCGGGCCACACTGCTCCACATCACCGCTCTCCAGAGGTCCCTAGAGCCAGACGACTCGGCTATTGGGCCACTCGACTAACGCTTAATTTCCATGCCTACGAGATTCTTATGGGATCAAGATGAAAGTGCTCGTCCTCGGCACAGGAAAGATGGGCTACGGCCTACTCAAGGATCTTAACGCCCAGCCTAAAGTCACCGAGATCGTCGCGGCTGACGTGAACCTCGACCAAGCTAGAGCGGTGGCCGCAAGAGTCGGAGGTGACAAGATCACCATTGCCAAAGCCGACGTCACGCACAAGAACGCGACGGTCAAACTAATCAAGGATGACTTCGACGTGGTAGCCAGCGCCCTCCCCCGTCAATTCTGCGACTTGGCTGTTGCCGCAACGATCGAAGCAGGTGTTGGCTACGCCGATATCGCAGCCTCCTTCGCCACGATCTTCAGCCATCACAAGGCAGCAAAGAGGGCCGGAATCACAGTTGTCCCTCACATCGGGCTCGACATAGGCATCGACAGGGTTCTCTGCGGAGTGGGAGCCCGGAAGCTTGACAAGGCTGAGAGGTTCTACGTTGCTTGTGGAGGTTTCCCTCAGAAGGGGACCCCCGGCTACTATAACCCACTCAGCTATAAGATCTCGTGGTACTGGCCTCTGGCTGTAGCGACCAACTTGGGTGTAAACAGAGTACTCAAGAATGGCAAGATGGTCGAGATCCCCGCATTGAGCGATGCGCGGGAGATAGTTTTCCCAGAGCCTCTCGGCAGACTCGAGGCTTTCACCACAGGTGGCCTCAACGATGTCGTTGAGCACCTTGGGCTCAAGGGTGTGGAGGACGCTTATGCCCAGACCGTCCGATGGCCTGGCCACTGTGAGATCTGGAAGAAGCTCAAGGAGCTGCACCTGCTGGATGAGGAGACAGTCAGAGTGAAGGACGCCTATGTCAAGCCTCTAGACCTCTTCATCGCGCTTGGCGAGAAGACTCTGCAATACGGGCCCGGCGAGGGCGACGCCGTATGTCAGAGGGTCGAGGTTTCAGGCGTGAAAGGCGGAAAGGCGGCAGGCTACATCTGGGAGTTCATGGACTTCTATGATCCCAAGAACGACATCTCCGCGATGGCGCGTACGACAGCGTTCCCATGCAGCATCGTAGCCCAGATGATAGCCAAGGGTGAGATGGATACTCAAGGAGTAATACATCCTGTCAAGATCGGCTACGACGAGAAGCTCTCCAAGAAGTTCTTCGCAGAACTCAAGAAGCGGAGAATAAGTATCACAGAGACGTTTAGAAGCCCCTTCAACTAGCCCATTTCCCTTTTTGTCTAGCCCAGCAGGCTCCTACAGGAAGTGTTCGCACCGCTTCTCTTTCTGGGATCGACATCAGCGGTAACTGGAGAAGTTGGCGTGGGCTATACGATACTCGTCTCCCACACGGACAAAGACCAGCGTGACTGGGCCACGCTGGACACTCTCCGAGTCTCCCCTCCTGAAGCACCATATCGCTGTGACAATAGCGGTCTTGCCGAAGTCTTCAACGTCAACATCCTCAAGCCACAGCTTGTTCGGATGGATCTTACCGCTCCTGACGAAGCCGAAACCCTCGTGATGCTTGATGAGAGCGTCTATCCCCTTTATCAGCCCCCGCCTTTCCGACGAGAAGTAGGTTACCCTCGGGTCGTTCAGAAAGAGTCTGTCAACCCTCGAAAGATCATAGGAATTCCATATCGAGACCCAATCATCCACCGACTTTCTGTTGAACCTAGTTTCCAATATTCGCCGCCTCAACTAGCTCTCATCGTGTCTCACATACTGTGGGAGCTACCGAGATCCAGTGCATGTGCTCTCCACTATTTTGTCGGGAAGACCTCTCTGACAATCTTCTCATGAGTCTCCGGCGAAATCAACGGATAGACCCTTCTTCGAGAATGGAAGAACATTGGGTCTTGGCTCACAATCTTCGACAGCTCCTCCTCAGAGGAGACATCGCACACGTAAATGAGCCCCTGCAATCCGATCAAATGATAGTATCTCTCGATCTTCCCTTCTTTCTGGAGTTTCTTGAAGTATGCGGGCTGGAGCAGGCTCAGTTTGGATAGGGCTGACGCCTTGACTCCCGGTTTTGGTTTCTCGACAACTAAGAACTTCAAACCACACGCCTAGTTCTAGATCTGCTGCAAAGACAGATAAAGCAAATTCTGAGGACTCGCTTTTCTTTTGAGAGAAGGCGTGATTCTACATGAGTGACATCAGGAATGTTGCAGTCGTTGGAGCAGGCACGATGGGCTGGCAAATTGCGCTTCAAGCCGCAATCCACGGTTACGACATCTCGATAACGGATCTTCTGGAGAGCGCTATAGAGCGGGCGAAGGCGACCATCAATCTATCACTTGCCGAAAAAATAGATCTGAAGGAAATTACTGAAAAAGATCGAGCTAAGATCGTCGATCGCATTCATTTCACTCTGGATCTTGCGGAGGCCGTGAAGAAAGCGGACCTAGTGGTTGAAGCGATTGTTGAGAAGCTTGAGCCCAAGAGAGAGGTGTTCGCGAAGCTGGATGAGATATGCCCTCCTCACACGATCTTGGCCACCAACAGCTCCTCCATCAGAGTCTCCAAGATCGAGAGCGCTACGAGACGCCAAGACAAGGTCCTCAACATTCACTTCTACTCCCTAATCAACAAGAAGAACATCGCCGACTTGATGGGAGGCACAAAGACTTCTCCCGAGACGATAGAGAAGGCGAGACGCTGGATACGAAGCATCGACTGCATCCCACTTGCTGTCAAGAAGGAGATAACGGGCTTCGTCTTCAACCGAATATGGCGCGCCATAAAGAAGGAGGCCCTGTACATGTGGGCAAACGGCTATGCGGACTTCCAAGACATAGACAGGGCCTGGATCGTCTTCACCGGGTCGTCCAGCGGGATCTTCGGCATAATGGACGAGATTGGTTTGGACGTGGTTTATGACATTGAGAATGTCTATTTCAACGAGTCCGGCGATCCGAGAGACAAGCCGCCACAAGCTCTGAGAGAGATGACTGAGAAAGGACAACTCGGCGTAAAGACTGGAAGAGGGTTCTACACGTATCCAGACCCGGCCTTCAGGCAACCTGGCTGGCTTAAAGGCGAGAAGTAAGACATCGTTGACGAGACACCTCGCTGCGGTGCAGAAGACATGGTTAAGGAGAACTCCGAGACTCAGTTCACAAAGACAAGCAGAGCGACCTATCTTGCGCTAAAGTCTTCCGGCTACAGTTTTTTCAGCTTCGTGCCCGACGCGCTCTTGAAGGATATCATCGAAATGATACAGGCTGACCAACGGATAACCTCCATCACAGCCACACGTGAAGAAGAAGCCATAGGCATAACAACCGGAGCATGTCTCGGCGGAAAAAAAGCAGCAGTCCTAATGCAAAATACCGGCTTAGGCAACTCAATAGCCGCTTTGGCATCGCTTGCTATTCCTTACGAAGTTCCATTGCTCCTAGTCATGTCGCGGAGAGGAGGACGAAGAGAGAAGATACCCACACAACTGATCATGGGCAGAGCAATCGAAGGTCTCTTAAGCAGCATAGGCGTGCGAGCGTTTGAACCCAAGACACCCAAAGAGATCCGTAACACAATCTCTCAAGCCGAAAAATTCTCCACAGAAGAAAGGACACCAGTCGCCGTCATCTTGGGCATGGATCTATTCGGCCGCTGATGCACGATGAAAAGAATCGATGCGCTAAAGGCGCTTGTCGAATATTGTGCCGGTTTTCCTCTGGTCTGCAATCTAGGGTATCCCAGTAGAGAATTATACTCAGTTGGAGATCGGGATCTCAACTTCTACATGCTGGGCTCCATGGGATTGGCCTCATCCATAGGGCTAGGGCTCTCCATCGCACTAAGGAGGAAGGTCATCGTGGCAGACGGAGACGGTTCACTGCTCATGAATCTAGGCTCGCTTGCTACAATTGCCTACACATCGCCAAAGAACTTGGTACTGTTGGTCCTAGACAATGCCTCATATGGAACCACTGGAGGGCAGGAGACCGCGACCTCCGGTGCGACAGACCTAGCGGAAATCGCAAAGGCAGCAGGGATTAGATCAACACGCCAGATCAGCGATTTAGAATCATTGAGTAAGGTATTGAAGGAAGCTCTGCGAAGCGAAGGCCCCCATGTAATCGTTGTCAAAGTGGAGAAGGGAAATGCCGACGTCCCGGAAATCGAGCTGTCGCCTCAGCGGATAAAGGAGAGGTTCATTCGCGCGGTTTCCAGTTTCAAATCATGAGACTGCGGAGATGCCTTAATTATGGTCTGAGAAGGTTTTAGGCAGCGGTTCCCAGAACCAGTCCAGAGAGAGCGGATATAGATGCTTAGGATAGGACAACTCACGACGGCCTATCACACCTCATTCATCCTCAGAGGCCTTAGGTGGATGGAGAATAGATTGGGAGAGGAGCCCGAATGGAGGATCTTCGGCGGCGGGCCGCCTATAGTCAACTCCCTCGAAAGAGATGAACTAGATCTGGGCTACATCGGCCTTCCACCGACCATGATCGGTATAGAAAGAGGAGTTCAGATCATTTGTGTGGCAGGAGGTCATATTGAGGGCACGATCTTCGTGGCGAAGCCACACTTCCGAGCCCTAGACGAGATCGGCGGCAGCTTAAGAGAGACTCTTGAGCAGTTCACAGCCATAGGCTCGCCTCCGAGAGGCTCTATCCACGATGTAATAGTCCGCAATCTCCTGAGAGAAATTGGCCTCGCAGAAAGGGTGATCGTCAAGAACTATGATTGGGCCGACTTCATACCAGAGGCGATGGCCTCAGGAGAGATAGAAGCGACCGTAGGAACTCCTCCGCTGGCTGTGCTCTGTGAAAGGGCGGTCGGATCCAAGCATATAATTCCGCCGAGAAGACTCTGGCCATACAACCCCAGCTACGGCATTGTGGTCAAGAAAGACATGCTGAAAGAGCAGCCTGAGAAGGTGATGGGGTTCATCAAACTCCACGAAGAGGCAACCAACCTGATGCGTAAAGACGTAGGCCGAGCTGCAGATATCGTCGTGAAAGTGATGGGAGTCGTGGACAGGGATTTCGTCGTGAAGGCGCTAAGCACATCCCCAAGATACTGTGCTAGCCTGCCTCAGTACTACATCGATTCAACGATGAGGTTTGTCCCGGTGCTCAAGCGGATGGGTTATATCAAGAGAACCCTCGATCGAGAAGAGATCTTTGACACGAGACTCATCGATGAGGCCCATCATGAACCACCTCACTACATGGAACACTTCACTTAGGAAATGAGCAAGATGGCAAGGGTAAGGCTCTTCGGCAGAGTGTCAGACGCCGCTAAGGGAGACAAGGAGCTGCAAATTCCATCTAAGACGCTCAGAGAAGCGCTTAAGACGCTAAAGACGACCTTCGGAGAACAGTTCACTTCGCTAGTATTCGATGACGATGGCAAGGTCAAGCCGTTCATAAATGTCTTCGTGAACAAGAAGCATATGAACCAGCTTCAGGGCCTTGAGACCAAGATCGGCGAGCAAGACGAAGTGCTCATCGTACCGGCCATAGCTGGAGGGTAGATCAGTAGGATCCAGAGACGATCTTTCATGGTGCATATTGAGGAATACCGGTTCGGCAGAATCATTGTGGATGGCAGAGTACTTCACCGCGACCTAATAATCTATCCGGATCACATCAAAGAGAACTGGTGGAGGACTGAGGGACACAGACTACAACCTGCAGACCTTGAAGACGTTGTCCCCTACAAGCCTGAGCCGCTCATCGTGGGCACAGGATACTCCGGATTGATGCGTGTTTCATCGGAGACAATGGAGTGGGCGAAGTCTCTTGGTATCGATCTGGTAGCCAAGCCCACGAGAGAAGCCGTGGAACTCTTCAACAGCCTCACAAAGGCCAAGAAGGCTGTTGCCGCACTGCATCTTACCTGCTAGGGCTGCCTGCATTCGATCTAGGCACACTTGTTCTTTTGGAGGCAGTTTCTTGTCAAGTCAGACAAGCGCGATGCTCTACTGAACATCAGTTCGGGTGATCGGAAAATCGCAGAAAGACATAATCATTCCTAACGCCCAGTCTGATGCAAGTTACATACGGGCAGTGGTTTAGATGTCTGAGAAGCCCAAGGAGTCCTATGTGTTTCACAGGGCAGAAGCTCCCATCTACGTCAGCCACGGAAAAGGCGTGTACGTCTGGGATAGCGATGGAAGAAGATACCTCGATGGTAGCGGAGGCCCGCTCTGCGTTGGAATCGGCCACGGAGTTGATGAAGTCGTCGAGAAGATGAAAATCCAAGCAGGAAAGATCGCCTTCGCCCACGCAATGCACCTCACATGCGAACCCGTGGAGAAATTCGCGGAGAAGGTTTCAGAGCTCTGTCCTGGCAACCTCAAGAAGGTCTTTCCATGTTCGGGTGGATCTGAGGCCATGGAGTCGGCTATCAAACTCGCTAGGCAGTACTTCCTCGAGAAGGGAGAACCACGAAGATACAAGACAATATCAAGGTGGCTCTCCTATCATGGGAACACCTTGGGTGCGCTATCGGCCTCGGGGCACCCGATGCGAAGGGAAAAGTACGTACCGCTTCTCCTAGACTTCCCTCACATAGCCCC
>Ga0209314_10000954_pt1 | contig 13079 bp, 10 predicted proteins | sample I19B2metaG_FD_184146 | JGI IMG/M metagenome (GOLD analysis project Ga0209314, IMG submission 184146) | Lake sediment bacterial and archeal communities from Gulf of Boni, Indonesia to study Microbial Dark Matter (Phase II) - ​I19B2 metaG... | ecosystem: Environmental > Aquatic > Freshwater >...
TACATTTTTTCCGGTGCGGAAACGCCGATTAAATTTAAGCCGTTTTTAATTATTATGCCGATTGCTTGGGCTAAACTCAAGCGGGCTAAGGTTAAGTCTTTATCTTCTGAAATAACCCGGTATTTTTCGTAATAACCATGAAAATTATTGGCTAAATCTAAAAGATATGTAGTTAAATAATGTGGACTTAAATCTTCAATACAAGTTACTAGTGTATCGGAGAAAAAAGATAATTTTTTTATTAAGTTCAGTTCTTCCTTTTCTTTGAGCAGTTTTAAATCCTCGTTCGTCCCTCGTCCCTCGTCCCTAATTCCTGCTTTGATTGCTTCCCGAAAAATGCCGGCAACACGGGTATAGGCATATTGAATATAATAAACTGGATTTTCCGGGGACTGTTTTTTTGCTAATTCCAAATCAAATTCAAGTTGTGCCTGTGGACTACGGGAAATAAAGAAAAAACGGCAAGCATCCTTACCAACTTCGTTAATCAGGTCTCTTAAAGTGATAAATTCACCAGCACGGGTAGACATTGGCACCGGTTTACCTGCACGGGAAAGAGTAACTAACTGATAAAGGACAATTTGCAAATTTTCCAGGTCATAACCCAGAGCTTTGACTCCAGCTTTAACCCGGGGTATATATCCATGATGGTCAGCGCCCCAAAGATTGATTAACCGGTCAAAACCACGTTTGAATTTGTCCCGATGGTAAGCCAGGTCACTACCGAAATAAGTATAGCGTTCGTCTTTACGTCGGACGACACGGTCTTTTTCGTCATCCAAAAAGGTAGATTTAAACCAATGAGCATTATCCTTTTCATAAATAAATCCTTTATCTTTTAGAATTTTAATTACTTCTTCTACCGCTTGCGTCTGACCCGCTTCGCCGAAACGGGGCGAGTAAAAAGAAGATTCGTAAATCCAATTATCAAATTTAACATCAAAAGTTTCTAAGTCTTCTTTAATCCAATTCATAATTTTTTTTATTGCCTGTTGGGCGAAAAAATTGTGACCTGTTTGATGTAAATCTGAATTGGGATATTCTTTAATAATTTCTTGTGCGATTCGGGTTATATATTCTCCTTGATAAAATTCTTCTCTGTTTCTTTTATCTAACCATTCTTTTTCTTCAGGGACCAAGTACCCCTTTGCCAATTCTTCACATTTGGACATCACTGTGGCACCTAAATTGTCAATTTGATTCCCGACATCGTTGAGGTAATATTCTCTTTCCGCTTTCCAGCCAAAAAATTCAAAAGTTCGGGCTAAAGAATCACCAATTGCTGCCCCGCGTCCGTGTCCGACATGCAATGGTCCGGTAGGATTTGCCGAGACAAATTCAAAAAGTATTTTTTTATTTTTCCCGAGGTCAATTTTACCGTAACTGTCTTTCTCCTGAGTAATTTTTTTTAGTTCTTGATGCAGGCGTCCCGGAGCAATCCAGAAATTAAGAAAACCGGGCGGGCTGAATTCCACCTTAGCGATGAGCCCCGCCTCTGGCGGGATAAACTCCGAGCGAAGAGCAAAGAGGGGGATAATTTTTTCAGCAATTTTTTGGGCTGGTTTGTTCATTTTCTGGCTGAGGAGTAAAACAACATTACTGGCTAAGTCAGCAGGAATGTGAGAGGGGGGAATTTCTATTGTATATTCTGGTAATTTGATATTCTCGGGGATAAATTTCTCTTTTTTTAACTGTTCAAGCGCCTGACTGATAAATGCATAAATTTCTTGTTTAATCATTTTTTATACACGAATGAACACGAATTTTACTACACGAATAATCACGAATAATTTATTTGCGAATATTTGCAATTTTTTTCTCTTTGCGTTTTTGCGTCCCCTTTTTGCGTTTTGGCGTTTCCCAGAAAACTTTTTTTGCTCCTTGCCAGAATTTTTCTAATTGATAAAATTTACGTATCTCTGGAAGAAAAAGATGAACAATTAAACCGCCAAAATCTAATACCTGCCACGAAGAAGAAGGGCTACCGTCTATATGTAATGGATAAATTTTTTTCTTGGTTAAGTCTTCCTCTAAAGTTTCCCTTAACGTTTTTAAATGAATAATAGAATTGCCATTAGCAAAAAGGAAATAGTCAGTAAAAAAAGTTAACTTGCGGACATCAAGAATGATTATTTCTTCTGCTTTTTTTTCCGAAAGAATTAGAGCAACAGTTTTTCCTAATTGACGAAAATTCACCAGACGATTTTACCTTTCCAGCTTTTCAGGAGTAAAGGAAAATTTTTTATTCTTTAAGAAATCCTCACCGACAATTACGCTTAGATCAATGGTTGTTGCCGGTTCAATGTAAGTGATAATGTCCTTGACCGAGAGGATTTTTGCTACCCTTTGCGCTTTTTCTAAATTGCCGGTACGGTCAATTAGTAAAGTTGATTCTTTTCTTCTCTCGTAATTGCCCCAGCGAACTACATCAATTCCTTGACGACGCAAAAATTTGGCAATTTTAAAGGCTAACCTTGGTTCATCGGTTGCGTTCCATACTTCTGCAGTTATTGACGGTACGGTTAATCCCTTCACTTTTTCTTTTTTTTCTAAATTTATTTCTTGAAATTCGGGGGCGAAAAGTGATTCAATTACCGTTTTTATTTTTTCACGATTTGGTTGCCAGTAAGTGGATACTGGATTTCCGGGAAGACCGGCGATTCGGACATTCTTTAAAGATAAATTTTTTGCTTCTATAGAAGCAGCGAGAATGTCCCAAAAAGAAAAATTTGTATAAAAATGAACACTCATTTCTTTGATAATTAAAGGTAATTTAAAGATAACTAACGGATTTTTCATTCGGTTAAATAAACTTCGTAAAAAGCGTTGCTGACGAATAATTCGCTCGGTATCGCCCGTTTCGTCACGGTAACGGACATATTCTAATGCTTTTTGCCCGCTAAGGAAATATTCTCCGGGTTCAAAATGGATATGAAGATTACCTACTTGGTCATGATAATCCATTATTTTGTCAATTTTTATTGGTATTCCTCCGATAAGGTCAATAAGTTTAACAAACCCACGATAATTTGCTTCGCAATAGTAGGGAATTTTTATTTGTCTTTCTTCTGAAGAGAGGAGAGTTTCAATTGTTTCTTTCAAAACCTGACATGTTTTCCAGGGGTTGCGTTCTTGACGGAAGATGTAAGTATAAAGTTCGTTAATTCGATGAAATTTTAAATTTTCAATTTCAATTCTTGTATCCCGGGGTATAAAAAGTAGATTTAAAAAATGGTTTTTTGGCTGATAGCACAAAAAAATAATTGTATCAGCATGTTTAGCATAATCTACCTCATCGCAACCAATGACTAAACCAAAAATTTTTTCATCTTTAAGAATATTCTTAGTTAACGAATTGGTTAAAGAAATGTAGAGAGCAAAAGCAATAAGAAAAATAAAAAATATTGCCAGATAACGTTCCCTTGATTGCATAGCGGGACTAAAGATTAGACACCCTCCCGGTAAAGTTTATTTTTATAGATGTATTTTTCTACTTCCTCTGGAACGAGGTATTTAATACTTTCCCCTTGCCGGGTTCGCTCTCGTATCTCCTGCCCGGAAATATCTAACCCCGGAATAGGGAAGAGACTAACCCTACCCAGAATATCTTTATCAACTTTTTCTACCAAAAAACCCGGTCTTGTTCCGACAATAAACTGACAAAATTCAAGTATTGCCCGTCCTTTTTTCCAGGTATCAAGTTCAAAGAGTGTATCCGAACCAACAAGGAAAAAAACTTCATCTTTAGGGTATTTTTTTTTAAAAATTTCAATTGTCCGATAGGTATAAGATTTACTTTTTCTCTTAAGTTCAACAGGTGAATGAGAAAAATATTTATTATTTGCGATTGCTAATTTTACCATCTGGTAACGATAAAACGATGGAGCAAGGTCAATACTTTTATGCGGTGGTTTACCTGAAGGGATAAAAATTATTTTATCCAGATGAAAATATTCTCTTGCGGTTTCGGCTAAAATTAAATGTCCATAATGAATTGGGTTAAAACAACCACCAAACAAAGCAATTTTCATTCTTCTAACTATTCCACCAATCCACCAAATTAACTTTAGCATTTTTGCTTCCGTTCTCTATGCTCCGGCAGATACGCAGTTCTAATTCGCCGCTCGTGAGACTCGCCCCGTCCAGGTCTAATTGGCGGGGCTACTCACTCGCTTGCTCATAAGAACTGGATAATCCACCTCCGCTAAGTTCACTTTAGCAAAAATGCTAAAGTTAAGCACTAATTCACTGCTTTACTTCACTCCCTTACCTGCCCTTTTCCATAGATGATATATTTAGTGGAAGTGAGTTCATTTAAGCCCATTGTCCCCCGGGCATGCAGTTTTTGGGTAGAGATACCAATTTCTGAACCTAAACCAAAAACACCGCCATCGTGCAATCTTGTAGAAGCGTTATGAAAAACAGCGCTGGAATCAACTTCTTGAAGGAATTTTTTTGCGGTCTCCTTATTTTCAGTAATAATTGCCTCACTGTGTCCCGAGCCATACTTATTGATATGTTCAATCGCTTCCTCTATTGAATTGACAATTTTTACAGCTAAAATCAAGGAAAGATACTCTCTATACCAATCGTCTTCAGTGGCTAATTTGACCTCGGGAATAATTTCTCGTGTCTTTTCGCAACCACGTATTTCCACTTTGGCTTTTTTATATTCTTCAAGCATCAGCGGTAAGAACTTTTTGGCAATCTCTTTATGCACAAGCAAGGTTTCCATTGCGTTGCATACACCCGGACGCTGAACTTTGGCATTATAGCATACCCTTGTTGCCATTTCTAAATTAGCCTCTTTATCTACATAAGTGTGACAATTTCCTTTGCCATGGGCAAGGACAGGGACGGTTGCTTTCTCACGGATTGTTTTAATCATCTCTTCGCTCCCACGCGGAATTACTAGATCAATATACCGCTCTAATTTAATTAACTCAAAAATAGCCTCGCGCTCAGTAGTTTCAATGAACTCTATACTTCCTTCGGGAATGCCATTTTGCTCAGCAGTTTGAGCAATAATTTTTGCTAATACTGTATTCGTATTGATTGCTTCCGAGCCACCACGCAAAATTAGCGCATTACCTGATTTCAGACATAAACCAGTTGCTTCTACGGTAACATTCGGGCGAGACTCATAAATCATCAGGATTACTCCAAGCGGGACAGATACTTTCTGAATTTTTAATCCGTCAGGTCTCGTCCACTCAGCAATAATTCTACCTACTGGGTCAGGTAACCCAACAATTTCCTTTAGACTTTTCGCCATTTCGCTAATCCTTTTTTCATTCAAAGTAAGACGGTCAATAAATGCTTCTGTAATCTGTAATCTGGAATTAGCATTCTCCAAATCAACTTGATTAGCACGAAGAATTTTCTCTTTCCCCTTTTCTAATGCATCCGCCATCGCTAAAAGCGCATCATTTTTCGTTTTTGTGGTTAAATTCACTAATTTCCAACTGGCAATTTTTGCCTTCTCTGCTTTTTTAATCAGTTCTTCTTTCATTTTTTGATTTTAGGTACATCTCCGCGGCAAGTTTAACTGCGGAGAACATTGGTCTTTCGTCAGCGATATTTTTTCCGGCGATATCAAAGGCGGTTCCGTGTCCGGGTGAAGTGCGAATGAAGGGCAAACCGAGGGTAACATTTACTAAAGAGTAAGGGTCAAGAAGTTTTAAAGGGAGCATTGCTTGGTCATGATAGAGTGCAATAATTAAGTCATATTTTTGCCAGTGTTGAAAAACTGTATCCGCCGGATAAGGACCATAAATATTGTATCCTTTCTTTTTCGCTTTTTCAATTGCAGGGATAATTATTTCTTTCTCTTCTTTACCGAAAACTCCACCTTCACCAGCGTGTGGGTTCAAAGCACAGACAGCAATATGTGGTCGGTCGCCCTCTTCGGCGACCCGCCGACGAGGCGGGGGGAGAGAAAAATATTTTTTTAATCCCTCTACCCCGAGTTTAATTGCTAAAAAAATTTTTTCTTGAGTTAAATTCTTAGCGACATTTTTTAAAGGCAAATGTCGGGTTACCATCGCTACTTTAACTTTTTTATTTACCATCAGCATTAAAACATTTTTTATACCGGTCAAATTGCTCAGTATTTCGGTATGTCCGGAATAAATTAAACCGGCACGCTGTAACGCTTCTTTAGAAATCGGTGCGGTAACCAGACCGTTCACCTGTTTGGTTTGCACCAATTCAACTGCTTTTTTGATATATTCGTATGATAGTCGTCCATAATCAGCATCAATTTTACCGAATTTCAGTTTTTTAATCTTGCCGACATCGATTAAGTTAAATCCGGGGAGACTTGAAGAATAGTTTTTAAGATAGAAATCTAAGACTGATTTCGTTCCGATAACTACCGGTTGGCAGATTTGATGAACTTTTTTTTTGGCGAGTATTTTAATGACTATTTCTGGACCGATACCTGCAGGGTCACCAATGGTAAGGGCAAGGGTCGGTTTTTTATTCAAATTCGCTAATTTTGATTGTGGCATTACTCCTTAATTGTTTTAAGAAATCCTGATAAATTTTTTCCGCTTTACTCCGGTATAAATACTCTTGTAATTCCGGTTTGACTTCAGGGAGAGTAAGTTTACTTTTTGCCTTTTTCTCTTCACATTTTATTAAATGATAACCAAAATCTGTTTCTATTATATCGCTTGTTTCACCCACAGGTAAAGAAAAGGCAACTTTTTCAAATTCTGGCACCATATCTCCCCGAATGATGAATCCAAGGTCACCGCCCTGTTCTTTACTGCCCACATCTTCAGAATACTTCTGGGCTAATTCACTAAAATCTTCGCCGGCTTTAAGTTTTTCTTGAATCTCTTTAATTTTTGTTAAAGCAGCGGATTTCTCTTTAAGGTCTGCTTTCTTATCTACACGGATAAGAATATGTCTCACGCGCACACGCTCAGCAATGCGCCGTTGAAAAAATTGGGCTAATCCAGCAATTTCGTTATCTTCCTCAGGTGTGATTGCTGGGTCTTTTTTCCCTTCAGTATAACTGACAATTTTATCGTAAAGTTTTGTTACTTCTTCCTCTTTTGAGGGAGAAACTTTTGCTTTTACTTCCAGGTCAATAAGTTTAATTACCATTAATTGTTCCTGAACACGTTTTTCAAAACTACTTTCAGTTAATTCTTGCTTTTTTAATTCTGCTTTAAATTCTTCTTCGCCTGGGAAACGTTTTTTAACTTCAGTGATACCATCTTCAATTTCTCGTTTTGCAACCACAAGCTTGCGTTTTTTCGCTTCCTGCAAGAGAAGTTTTTCGTCAATCATTTGGTTTAAAACATCTCTTTTTAATTGACGAATTTTTTCTTCTGACCGTTCGCTTAATGGGGTGATAATTTTATACTGGTCAACTAAAGGTTTTACATTTTTTTCCAATTCTGAAAGTAAGATTATCTCTCCATTAACCACAGCCACCGTTTTATTGACTACCTGCTTTTCTTCTGTTTGCGCTATCGTTGGAATGCGTGCGACAAGCAAAACAATAAATATAAAAAAATAAACCTTCTTCATTGCCAATAATTTCTCCTTAGAAAAATAGAATTTGTCTAAATTTTACCATATTAAATCAAAGTTAGCAAGTATTTTTTTAAAAAAAATGTTACCCCTTCCTGGGGGAAATTATAGAGGTTAAGTTTTAACCCTTTTTCTTGAGCGAAAGATATTTTATCCGGATAAGTCAAAGTAAATTTTTTTATCTTTCCACTATCAATTTCTGCTTCTGGTGAGAAATGTATTTCTATAAGTTTATCCTTTCCTTTAATTTCGCTAATTTTTATTTTTTTTGCCAATAAGCGTAATTCCGATAGAGAGAAAAGATTTTCTGCAATTTGGGGTATTTTACCGAAACGGTCTTCAAGTTCATTTTTTAAGTCTGCCAATTCGTTTTCCGAATTAACCGTGAGGATGCGTTTATAAAAAATTATTCTTACTGATGAATTCGGGATGTAACTTTGAGGGAAATATGCTTCAAGGGGAAAATCAAACACTGGTTCTTCTTCTTTGACCACCGCTTCACCCTTAAGTTTTTTAACTTCTTCTTCAAGTAGACGGTAATAAAGGTCATACCCAACTTCACTCATAAAACCATGTTGTTGCGGACCAAGAATATTCCCTGCTCCCCGTATCTCCAAGTCCCTCAAGGCAAGACGTAACCCCGAGCCTAAAGTGCTAAATTCATATAATGTGCGGAGACGTTTTACGGCCGTCTCAGTTAAAGGACTGTCTGGCGTATAAAGAAGGTAACAATATGCTTTCTGATTTCCCCGTCCAACCCTTCCCCGTAATTGATAAAGTTGGGCTAAACCAAACTCTTCTGCTTTTTCCACAATTAAAGTATTAACCTGAGGTAAGTCCAAACCTGATTCAATAATTGAAGTTGATACTAAAACATCGTATTCCCCGGCTAAAAATTTATGCATTGTCTTCTCCAATTCCCGAGATAACATTTGCCCGTGGGCTAAACCAAATTTTATCCCCGGAAGGAGATTCTTTAACCGGCTGAGTAGGTTTAGAATCGTCTCAATCCGGTTATGCACATAAAACACCTGTCCTTGACGGTCCATCTCAGAGAAGATAGCATTTTTTATCAATTCCTCATTATAAGGACCAATATAAGTTTCAATTGCTAACCGTCCTTCCGGTGGTGTTTCAATTGTTGAAACTTCGCGTATTCCACTTAAGACCATGGATAATGTCCGGGGTATGGGTGTTGCCGAAAGAGTCAGAATATCTATTGTTGCGCGTAGTTTTTTTAATTTTTCTTTCGCCCGCACACCAAAACGGTGCTCCTCGTCAATAATCACCAAGCCTAAATCATAAAATTCAATGTCTTTCTGGAGGAGACGGTGGGTGCCGATGATAATGTCAATCAATCCTTTTTTCAGGTCAGCAATAATCTTTTTTTGTTCTCTGCTTGTCCGGAAGCGGGAAAGCATCTCAATATTTACCGGATATTTTGCGAAGCGTCCACTAAATGTGTGATAATGTTGTTCGGCAAGAATTGTCGTTGGCACAAGCACTGCCGTCTGCCTGCCGGCAAGCGCTGCTTTCAATGCGGCACGCATTGCTACTTCGGTCTTACCATAGCCAACGTCGCCGATAACTAAACTGTCCATAGGTCTTGGAGAAAGCATCTCATTTTTTACTTCTTCAATTGCTTTCGCCTGGTCAGGCGTTTCTTCGTAAGGAAAACTTGCGGCAAATTCTTTTTCAATATATGAATCCGGCAGATAAGAATAACCCTCTCCTACCTGGCGTTGGGCGTATATTTGCAAAAGTTCACGGGCAAAGTTGTATAAGGATTTTTTTACTTTCTCTTTGATGCGTTCCCAGGATATACCATCAAGAGAATAAAGGCGTGGTTTGTATCCCTCATGTCCTATGTATTTCTGCACCGAACGAAAATCGGTAATCGGGATATAGAGCTTGTCATTACCCTTATATTCAAGATGGAGAAAATCACTGTATTTACCTTCAACCGCGAGATGCTCTAACCCGCGATAGATACCGATACCGTAGCGTTCATGGACAATATAATCACCGGGTTTAATTTCGGATAAATGTTCAAGTGCAATACCTCCACGAAATTTTGGTAAACGCTGGCGAATTTTATAGCGGGCAAAAATGTCATACCCGCTGACAAAGATTAGTTTATCTTCCGGTAAGATGAACCCGCTATTTAATCCACCGAGAAGAATTGGCAATCCAACTTCTGGCATTTTTTCTTCTAAAAGTTCGGATATTTTTTCTTGTTCGGAGATATTTTCTGCAAAAAGGTAGATTTGATAATTTTGTTTCAGCCAATTTTTAACTTCTTCTAAAAAAATTGTAAATTTAGCGTTAAAATTAGGTAACTCTTCTGCTCCAAAATTAAAACTTTCTTCAGCTGGCAGGGTAAGGTTTTTTACCTGTTTAAACCGGCGAAATTCTTTTTTTGCTTCCACCTGCTCATCCCAAAAAATTAATGTTTGAGAAGGAAGATATTCAGCAAGTGACGCCTCTCTACTGACGAGGCGGGCCCGCCCGCCGATGAGGCGGGCAGGAATGATTTTCGCTTTGTTTGTCTTTGTTTTTGTCCTTTGGGTATTAACATCAAAAAGGCGGATTTCTTCAATTATCTCCCCGCTTAAGATTATCCGTAACGGTGAAGTAAAATTCGCCGACCAAAGGTCAATGATTTCACCCCGAAGGCTGTATTCCCCGGGTTGCTCAACAAAATCTACAGGTTCATACCCGGCGTCAGTGAGATAGGCTGCAAATTCGTTGCGGTTAAATTTTTGATTGACCTCAATGGTTTTTTCCAGGGAAAGAAAATTTTCTTTTTTCGGGTAAGATATTTCCAGGGCCTCTGGTGAGGCGACAAGAATTGAAATTTTATTTTCTAAAATTTGATTTAGACACATAATTTGTTCAACACTGCTTTTTGCCGGAAGAGAAATTACCCCGATGTTACAGCGGGAGAAAAATGTCTTTTCAACCAGAAATGCTTCCAGGTCTTCAGTCAATTCTTCAATTTCTCCTTCCGTATTAGTTAGAACAAAAATCGGACAACTAAGTTTTTCCGCAAGTCCGAGAAGGAAAAATGCTTTACTTCCGGCAACTAAACCGCTTACCTGGAGGAATTTCTGCTCTTTTATTTTTTTCGTTAATTTCTCAAAAATCGGTAACATATGTAACTTCACATAAGAGGCTGTGTCGTAACCCTAAAATTGTAGCTGCAGAGCGTTAGCTCTGCTAAAACTTGGCAAGAGGAGAGTTCACCCCGTTAGAAATTCTGATAAATTAAGCTCGGTGCGAAGAAGTATCGGCAATATCAAGATGCTCCTGAAATTTCTAACGGGGTTTGCATTTTTACGAGGGCTTGTTTACCGGTCATACCAATTTCTATACCTGACCTTTTCGCACTATCGGTGAGATTAACTACTTTTTTTTCAAGCATTTCTTCAACTGTATTTACACCGGTGATAATCGCACAACAATCACCAAATTTTTCTGCGGTCTCCAAATTCCAATACCCGCAAGCAAGATACCCTTTCTCCCCAATAATCAAGACCAAGGTCTTCTCCCCGATTTTGATTTCATAACCTCTAAATTTCTTTCCTTGAATAATTATTTCTTTTTCCATATCAAATTTCTAAAGTTTCTCAATTTCCTGTTTCAACACCAAATCAAAATTATTTAGAATGTTCCAATGACTTTTCGGTAGGAATTCCTTCAATTCTCCTCGCAATTTTCGCCATTCAAGATTTTTCATCTTCTGCAAAATTTTACTCTGATAAGCGATTAATTCTTCAACTGCTAACCGTTTACGCAAGATAAAATAAAGGTCAAAGTAATCCCGTGCTTTACTTCTCTCCAGTAAAGCATTGATTTTTTCTCTAACCAGTAAGTTTTCTTTTAAAATCAGTGCCGTATAAGAAGGAACTAATGGCGTAGTTACAAGCACCGATTCACCTATTATTTTCTCTCTCCCCTTTCTTAAAGAAATATTTAACTCTACTCGGACATCTAAACCGGCAATGTTCGTTTCCATTATAGAGAGATAACCACCAGTTGTTGCTTTAGATTCTTCTAACTTGATAGCGATATCCTCCGAACTGAGTTTTTTTGGTATTCTCTCCAGAAGATTTTTCAAATAGTAAGGAGATACCAACCCGGTGAAATCTAAATCTTCGGAAAACCTTGGACTTCCGTAAATAAACTTTAGGGCTGTTCCGCCTTTGAAAAAAATTCTATCTGCCAATTCTTCCTGATAGAAATAACTCAGGAAAAGATGCTGAAAATATTCCCGGCAAATATTGATTTCGTTAGTTTGAAACTTTTTTGCAAAATTTTTGATACTACTTAGAGATAACATTTTTTACCCAGTGGGCAAACACTTTCGGTTTAAAAAGACTCGCGTATTTGATAAGTTTAACTGAGGATATTTTTCTAATATTTAAGCGTTCGTTTAGTTTTTTCTTTTTCAAAAAAACCAGATACAAATAATCAGATAATGCTTTCTCCGGCTCAGCAACCAATACAGTCCGCCCATTCATTTCTAATGGAACATAGCCGCTGAAGACATTTCTTTTCACTGAATGATAAACAAAAATTTCTCCTTCAACTTCAATTTCTTTTGGTTTTTTGGTAGTTGCTGAGGTAATACTATAAACTGTTTCCGGGATTATCCCGTAATAGGAAAGAGCAGATTCATAGGAAATATAGGAAGGTTTAATTAACCGATTAGCAACAACCCAGGAAGAAGGTTTCGCTAAAGTGAAAGCATAAAGTCCTTTTTTAAGACGGCGAAAGAGACCCCTGCGTGTATAGCGTTCAAGAACCCGCTGGCTTGCAATGGAGGAAAGACCGGTAAGCCGTCTAAACTCCAACGGTGTGAATATGCTAAATCCCTTCTCTGATAATTTTTGTTGTATTTTAAGTATTTCCATATTTCACACAAATCTGGTGGAAATCTGGCAATACTATTATAACAGCGAATCCTGCGGAATGTCAACAATTTTTTAATTTTTCCTTTTGGTAAAGTGAGTAGCCTGTCCCCTTTCCTAATCTGCAATCTGTAATCCTGAGCGATTCACACCGAAGGACTTGTCCTGAGCAATTCCTGTCGAAGGATTGACAACTTTTAGGGAAGACTTAACCCCAACTTCTCCACGTTTTTGACCATTATCACCTACGCGGTGACAACGGTTACATACCTTGAAATTTGAAAATTTTAAGTCTGACGGGGTCCTCGATTTTAATCCGGACAGGTGGCATTACATTATATTAGGGAAATAACATACAATTATTTTGACTTTTTACCAATTTTTTGTTAATATTTATAACAATGATTAAACAAAAATTTTACCTGGATACATCCGTATTCAATTTTCTCCTGGCAGAAGATGAACCGATAAAAAGAAAAATAACTCAAGAACTATTCAAGAAATTGCCTGATTTTGGCGAAATATATATCTCTGATATCGTCTCTTTAGAAGTGTTAGAATCTTCTTCACCAATAAGAGAAAGACTAATAGCGGTAATAAACAAGCAAGAACTAACTA